>ERZ780226.1750-NODE-1750-length-16375-cov-3.977083_pt1 | contig 16375 bp, 14 predicted proteins | sample MGYA00511165_ERZ780226 | MGnify/ENA primary metagenome ERZ780226 (study PRJEB29588, sample SAMEA2152373) | human gut metagenome | biome: human gut; feature: human-associated habitat; material: faeces | place: Denmark | collected 2008/2010 ...
TACTGCATTTCATTGGCTTGACGAAGATTCAGCTTTGGAAAAAATCAAAGAGTTGTTAAAACCCAATGGAACTGTTGCACTGTTTTGGAATCATCCTTTTGTAAACAGAGATAATGATAAATTACATGTTGAACTCGGAAAAATTTATAATAAATACAGACCTGCCGATAAATCACCAAAAGAATTTGATGAAAATGCGACAAAAAAATATCTGGATTTGTTGAATAAGCATGGATTTAATAATGTTGTTTCAAAACTATACTATCGTGAGCGCAGATTAACAGCACAAGATTATATCGGGTTGCTAAATACTTATTCGGATCATAGATTATTACCTGACAGTATAAAACAAAGTTTTGAAAATGAAATATATGAACTTATCAATAGAAACGGTAATCTTATAACAATATATGATACGATTGACTTATATTTAGGAAAATATAACAAGTATTGTGAATAGATTAAATAATTATAAATTATCAACTGTAACAAGCAAAAAAATAAACGGACCGTTTGGTCCGTTTATTTTTATACATATTAATTGATAAATTATCAGCCTTTTTTGAGTTGTCTTTCAAGCCATGCACTGCCTAAGTCGAGTGCGTTGAAAAGGCCCTTTTTCTCGCTCTTTTTGATGATTTTGTCTTTCGGTGAAAGCGAATCATCAGTTGAGAGAAGCTGAATTGTTACATCTTCTGCGAGTTTGATGTCCTTCAGTTTGCTTGAATTTTTAATGTTTATGCAAACAACATATGCATCGTTAATATCACCATAGTAAATAGTGTTTCCGCTCCTAACAAGCGGCTTGCCCTTGTATTCGAGAATTGCGTTGCTTTTCTTTGGCTTGTTGTTGTTTTGTTGAGTCGGCTTTTTGTTGCCGCCTTGCTTCTTGTCGTTTGCAGGCTTCTTTGTTTGCTGCTCTTGTGCAGTTTTGTTTTCCTGTGGCAAAGAAAACCCTCCTTTGTTTTATATTTGTTTTAGCTGAGGTATGATTTTACCATCTCGGCAAGCAGCTCATCTCTGTCGATTCTGCGGATTAAGCTTCTCGCGTTGTTGTGAGTTGTAATGTAAGTCGGGTCCTCAGACAAAATATATCCTACTATTTGGTTGATAGGGTTATAGCCTTTTTCCTGAAGGGCGTCGAAAACCTGTGTCAAAGTTTCCTTCATAATGTCATCGTTTTCGTTGCCAATCTTAAAGGTCATAGTTTTATCTGTCATAGTAAAATCACCACCGGTCGAAATTATTAGTCCTTATATTAAAATATATTAATCCAATATAAGTTTAATTACCTATTCATTATAACATTTTTTGTTCAAATTACAATACTTTTTGTGCAAATTTGCGTTAAAAGCCCTAAAAAACTTGACTTTGGACCTTTATGGGGGTATAATTTACCCATAATGAAATAAGCGTTGATATGGTGTAAGTAGACAGGATTTGCGTTTTAAGAGAGTGTGCGGTGGGTGCAAGCACACAGCGCGGTTTTATCGAATTTCAGCCATGGAGCTCTTTGCGAGAAACTAAGCAAAGCGTCGTGTCGCGTTAAGACAGTCGAGCGGCAATTTTTATAATTGCAATTTGAGTGGTACCACGGATTATTCCGCCTCATATTTTTGAGGCGGTTTTTATTTTTGCATTATTGCCGATTAATAATTCTATTTTGGAGGACTTATGGAAAACAAAATCAAAGAGCTGAAGGCTCAATTTGAAAATGAGCTTTCCGCAATCAAGGACCTTTCCGAGCTTGAAGATATCAGAGTTTCATATCTCGGTAAAAAAGGCTCGGTTACAGACCTTTTAAAGGGTATGCGCGAGCTGTCAAACGAGGATAAAAAGGCTTTCGGTCAAAAAATCAACGAGCTTAAGGGCACAGTTGCAGAAAGAATTTCTCAAAAAACAGCAGAGCTTAAGCAAAAAGAAATCGAAAAGGAAATCGCACTTATGCCGGAGTTTGACCTTTCAATGCCGGCAAATCTCTCCAGAGGCTCATATCATCCTATTACTCTTGTTCAGCGTCAGTGCGAGCAGATTTTTGAATCAATGGGCTTTACTGTTGAGGATTATGCAGAGGTAGTTACAGACTATGAGTGCTTTGAGGCGGTTAATGTTCCCAAAAACCACCCGGCGCGTGATATGCAGGATACTTATTATCTTGAAAACGGTCAGCTTCTCAAATCACAAACCTCTGCCGCTCAAAACGCTATTTTGAGAAAATACAAAAAGCCGCTTGAAGAGCAGGGAATCCCGATTAAAGCTATTTTCCCCGGCAGATGCTTCAGAAACGAGGCTACCGATGCTTGTCATGAAAATACTTTCTTCCAAATGGAGGGTATGATGGTTGACAAGGATATTTCTATTTCAAACCTCATTTACTTTATGAAAACGATGCTTTCCGAGGTGTTCCAAAAGGACATTAAGGTTAGACTTCGCCCGGGCTTTTTCCCATTCGTTGAGCCGGGATTTGAGCTTGATATAAGCTGTCTTATCTGCGGTGGCGAGGGTTGTCCGAGCTGTAAGCACAGCGGTTGGCTCGAGCTTTGCCCGTGCGGTATGATTCACCCCGAGGTTCTTAAAATGGGCGGAATCGACCCCGAAAAATACACAGGTTTTGCATTCGGCTTGGGTCTTACAAGACTTGTTATGATGAAATACGGCATTAAAGATATTCGTGATTTGAACGGCGGCAGCCTCAAGGCAATGAGTCAGTTCACCGATGACGAGTAAGAAAGGAGAGTGAAATAAATGTTTTTATCTATGAATTGGATTCAGGACTTCGTTGATTTGTCGGGTCTTGATTTAGTTAAATTAATCAATCAGTTTTCACTCTCTACCGCAGAGGTTGAAAACGAAATTTTCTTCAAGGGTGCAGACCTTTCGGGTGTTGTTGTCGCAGAAATCAAATCTGTTGAAAATCATCCCGATTCCAAAAAACTTCACCTCTTGAAGGTTGACATCGGCGCAGACGAGCTTGTTGATGTTGTTTGCGGCGCACCAAATGTAAGGGTCGGCTTGAAAACAGCCTTTGCAAAAATCGGCGCAAAGATCGGCGAGATTGAAATCGCTCCGAGAAAACTCGCAGGCTATACCTCAAACGGTATGTGCTGCAGTGAAAAAGAAATCGGCATTTCGGACGATAACAGCGGCATTATGGAAATCACCGACGATCTTCCAAACGGCACCGATATTAAGGAGGCTTATGCCGTTGACGATATTATTTTTGAGGTAGATAATAAATCGCTTACAAACCGCCCCGATTTGTGGGGACATTACGGCATCGCAAGAGAGTTTGCCGCTCTTTCGGGCAGAGAACTTAAGCCGCTTCCGACTGTTGACCTTGAGCAGTACAATTCACTTCCAAAGGTTGATATGAAGATTGAGGACCCGCTTTGTCAAAGATATTCATGTATGCAGGTTGAAAATATCACAAAAACCGTTTCTCCTGTCAATATGCGTATCCGCCTTTTCTATTGCGGAATGAGAGCAATCAACTTCCTTGCAGACCTAACAAACTACCTTATGCTTGAAATGGGTCAGCCCATGCACGCATTCGACAGCAGAAAGGTTGAAAAAATCAGAATCAAACGCTTTGACAAGCCGTTTACATTCCAAACGCTTGACGGTGTAGACAGAAATATCGACGAAAATACCCTTATGATTTGCAATGACAACACTCCCGTTGCAATCGCAGGTATTATGGGCGGACTCGACAGCGAAATTGTTGATGATACAACAACACTCACCCTTGAATCGGCAACATTTGACGCTGCTTCAATCCGTAAATCAACCGTTCGTCTTTCTCACAGAACAGACGCTTCAATGCGCTATGAAAAGTGCCTTGACCCGGAGATGACAACCGTTGCAATTGCAAGATTTATCAATCTTCTTCAAAGCATTGACCCCGAGTCAAAGGTTGTTTCGGCTCTTACAGACGAATATGCTTTTCATTACGACAAGGTAGAACTTAAATTCGACAAGGCGTTTGTAGATAAATACACAGGCATTGAAATCCCGAACGAAACCATTATCAATACACTCAATTCGCTCGGCTTTGTCGCAACTGTTGATAACGATAATTTTGATGTTTCTGTTCCGTCATGGCGTGCAACAAAGGATGTCACAATAAAAGCCGATATTATCGAAGAAATCACCCGTATTTACGGCTATGACAACTTTGATATTCACACAACAAGAAGTCCGCTCTATCCTGTTCGTCCGACAGTTGAAAAAACAGTTGAGGACAAGATTAAGGACCTCTTAGTTAAGAGATATTCACTTCACGAACTTCATTCATATGTTTGGGCTTATTATGACGAGCTTAAGGCTCTCGGTATTGATGTTGAGGGCGAAATCAAACTTTCAAACGCAACAAATCCGAATATTGAAACTATCCGTAAATCAATCATTCCTACCCAGCTTTGCCAGGTTAAGCAAAATACATCGTTTGCACCGGATTTCGGTATTTTTGAAATCGGCAGAGTTGTTGAGGGTGTTGATGACAACAACCTTTGCGTTGAAAAGAAAAAGCTTGCAATTACGCTTTATTCAAGATTGCGCCCAATGCCGACGCTCTATTTTGATTTGAGAGATATTCTCGAAGTTATGGCAGACGATTTTAAGCATAAAAAGCTAACCTTCGCAAAGAAAGAGGCAGAACATTCTTATCAGCATCCGAGAAATCTCAACACCGTTTATTGCGACGGCGTAGAAATCGGCGAAATAGGTATTGCTCATCCTGTCGTTTCAAAGAAAATCGACAAGAAAGCGTCAATCGTATATGCCGAAATTGATGTTGAAGCATTTGCCGCAATCAAAAATGCGTCAATTCAGTATGAGGAGCCGTCAAAGTTCCCATCAATTGATATTGACCTTTCGTTTGTTTCGGATAAATTTGCGCCGATTGCAAAGGCTATTGAAAATGCAAAGTGCAAGCTTATCAAAAATGTTGAGGTTACCGATGTTTATGAGGACGAAAACTCAAAATCAATTACAACCCGCATAACATTTGCCGACCCTGAAAAAACTCTCACAAGAGAAGAAGTGCAGGGCGTTTCGGATTCCATCGTTGCCGAGCTTAAGGCAAACGGAATCGAACTCAAGGGCTGATAAAGTTTATAAAGAGCCGAAGTGTGTCGCTTCGGCCCTTTTTTATGCTTGTATTTAATAATAATTTATGATATTATTATACTGTATTTTTATGTGTATAACGAGTGTAGCCATGGATATTAAAAAGAACGATGATATAAAACTGAATATCGAGTCCGTAACTTCCGAGGGCTCGGCTGTCGGCCATTACAACGGCATTGCCGTTTTTGTTCGCGGTGCCGTTCCCGGCGATATTATCGTTGCGCATATCATCAAAACATCAAAAAAATATGCAATCGGCATAATCAAGGATATTATAACCGCCTCACCGAGCAGGATTAAAAGCGATTGTCCGGTGTCGGACAAGTGCGGCGGATGCTCATTCCGCAATATGACATATGACGAGGAGCTAAAATACAAGCGTTCCCGCGTTGTCGATGCTGTTGAGCGTATCGGTCATATTCAAACCGAAATTACCGATGTAACAGCCGCCGATACAGTTTATAATTACAGAAACAAGGCACAGTATCCCGTTTCGATTTGCGACGGCGAGCTTTTTGCCGGCTTTTATGCCTACAAAACCCATCGCATAATATCGTGCGACGATTGCAAATTGCAAAGCAAGAATTTTAAGCCTTGCCTTGACGCCTTTGCCAAGTGGGTTGAGCACAGCGGTGTTACCTCGTATGACGAAAACAGCGGCAGGGGCATTTTGCGCCATATTTATTTGCGCGAGGCGTGCGCCACAGGTGAAATTATGGCTTGCGCCGTAATCAATACCGACTCCTTGCCCGATTCGGATTATCTTGTCGAGCAGTTAAAAGCTGTTCGCGGCGTTAAGAGCATTTGCGTCAATGTCAACAAGAAAAATTCAAATGTGATTTTGGGCGAAAAAACAAAAACAGTTTGGGGCAGTGATACCATTACCGACGAACTGCTCGGCAAAAAATTTGTTATATCGCCGAATTCGTTTTATCAAGTCAACCGCACCCAATGCGAAAAACTTTATTCCAAGGCGGCGGAGTACGCCTCGCTCAACGGCAGTGAAACGGTGCTTGATTTGTACTGCGGCGTCGGCACAATCGGCATCACAATGGCTGATAAGGCAAAGCAAATTATCGGAGTCGAAATAGTCCCACAGGCTATTGAAAATGCCAAAATTAACGCAAAAATCAATAATATCGAAAATGCCGAATTCCTTTGCGGTGACGCTTATTTTGCCGCAGACGAGCTGAAACGCAGGCATATTAAGCCCGATGTTATCGTTCTCGACCCACCGCGAAAGGGCTGTCAAAAGGAGCTTCTCGGCGTTATAAATTCAATGTCGCCCGAAAAAATAGTTTATGTTTCGTGCGACAGCGCAACACTTGCCCGCGATTTGGCAATTCTTGACGAATACGGGTATAAAGCAAATCAAATTACACCTGTTGATATGTTTCCGCGCACCCCTCATGTAGAATGTGTGTGCTTATTGACAAAGAAAGGTTAAGTATCAAATTGAACGGAACGAAACCCAAAAAGGCAATCGGCAATGGCTGTACGCTGTATAAAAAATGCGGCGGCTGTCAGCTCCAAAACATGGATTATCAACGACAGCTAAGGTTTAAGCAGGCAACCGTTGTCAAGCTGATTGGCAAATATTGCAGGGTAGATGATATAATAGGAATGAGCGAGCCGTATCATTACCGCCACAAGGTTCAGGCGGCGTTCGGCAAAATCAATTCAAATATTGTTTCGGGCGTTTATCAGTCCTCAACTCACAGAATAGTCAAGGTCGATAATTGTTTAATCGAAAATAAGCAGGCTGACAGAATAATCGTAACAATCCGTCACCTTTTGAAAGAGTTTAAACTCGGCGTGTTCAACGAAAAAACGCTTAAAGGTTTTTTGCGCCATGTCCTCGTCAGAGTCGGCTATTATACAAACGAAATTATGGTTGTTATGGTTACCGGCACAAAGGAATTTCCAAAAAAACGCGATTTTATCAAAAGACTTCTTGAAATTCATCCCGAAATCACAACCGTTGTCCAAAGTGTAAACAACAAATTCACAACTCTTGTTCTCGGCAAGGAGTTTATCACTCTTTACGGCAGAGGTTATATATATGACAACCTTTGCGGATGCACCTTTAAAATTTCGCCTGCATCGTTTTATCAAATAAATCCGCAGCAAACGGAAGTTTTGTATAATACCGCCGTCGATTTTATGGGTCTTGGCGGCAACGAAACCGTGATTGACGCGTATTGCGGCACGGGTACAATCGGCTTAATTGCCTCAAAAAACGCAAAAAGAGTAATCGGTGTCGAGCTTAATTCCGATGCCGTAAGAGATGCCAAAACAAACGCACGGCTTAACAATGCCGACAATATAACATTTTTCAATGCCGACGCAGGTCGCTTTATGGTTGATATGGCTGCCGGCGGCGAAAAGGCGGATGTCGTGATTATGGACCCGCCGCGAGCAGGCTCTGACAGGAATTTTATTAAGTCCGTGCTTACGCTTTCGCCAAAAAAAGTGGTTTATGTTTCATGCAACCCCGAAACACTTGCGAGAGATCTTCGGCTTTTCGTGTCCGGCGGATACAAGGTGCGCAAAGTGGTTCCTGTCGATATGTTCCCCCACACAAAGCACGTCGAGTGCGTTGTGTTGATGACAAAGTGAGGTATAATATGGAAAATAAAGACTCTTTTATGGGTTGTGTATATGCTTCTCCCGAGCGAATGAGCGGAAATATGCGAGAAGATAATTTTGATGATTATCCCTATAATTACAGCGAGGGCGACAATTTACAGATAAACACCGTTTACGGCGTCGATAATGCAAAAGTCCTTTGTCCGTACTGCCGTAAAATTCTCCCGACGGATTCAAATTTCTGCATGTATTGCGGAAAGCGTCTCAGATAATTATATTATGAAAAACAGTGAAAATCCGCGTTTCAAACTCAAATCATGCGTATGGGAGATTACACTCGCTTGCTATTTTTCGTGCCGATATTGCGGCTCGAGGGCAGGCAAGGCGCGCGACAATGAGTTGACAACTGCCGAATGTTTAAATATTGCCGAGCAACTTGCACAGCTCGGATGCAAAAGAGTGTCCCTCATCGGCGGCGAGGTTTTTATGCGCCCCGATTGGTTTGAAACGGTCAAGGCGCTCACCGACAGAGGCGTTAAGGTTTCAATAATCACAAACGGCTATTTGTTTTCCGACAAATTGATTGATAAACTTAAAAAGGGCAGGGTCGAGTCCGTGGCGGTGTCGCTTGACGGCCCGCAGGAAATACATGATATGTATCGTCAACCCGGCAGTTTTGAGCGTGCGATTAACGCCATATCGGTTTTAAGCAAAAATGATATTCCCATTTCCGTGATAACAACATTGCACGGCAAAAATGCTCCGCTCTTGAACGAAATGTATGAGATTTTGAAAGACACAAATATCTTTGCGTGGCAACTTCAGGCTTGCTCGCCTATGGGCAATGCCGAAAAATTCGGAATTTCATCGGATTTTGATTTTAATACAGTAATTGATTTTGTTTCATCGCATATTGATAAAGCAAAATTTTCAATAGGAATTGCCGATAATATCGGATATTATACACCGCAGGAACCGAAGTTAAGAGGCTCTGTAATACAGCCGGTTTCCTTTACGGGTTGTCGCGCAGGACTGACAACGATAGGCATCGATAGCGTGGGCAATGTTCGCGGCTGTGAGTCTATGTATGACGAAAGATTTATAGAGGGCAATCTCCGTGAAATGTCATTGAGCGAGATTTGGAACTCGCCAAACGCATTTGTATATAACAGACAGTTTAAAAAAGTGCATATCAGCGGCGACTGCCAATATTGTGAGCATTTCAAATATTGTGCCGGCGGATGCAGGTCATACAACTATTTTGTTCATCAAAATATGTACGACTCGCCGAGCTGTGCGCTTAAAATAAATAAAAAATATGAGCCAGCTTCCCCTCATTTCAATGGAAGTAATTAAATAATGAGAGGTTAAAAGGATGACTAAAACAGATTATGATGTAATTATTATCGGAGCAGGACCGGGCGGTATTTTCTCCGCCTACGAAATGGCTACAAAAAATCCGAATATCAAAATCGGCGTTTTTGAGGCAGGCTTTGAGCTTTCAAAGCGCAAATGCCCGATTGACGGCGACAAGGTTAAGTCCTGCATAAAGTGCAAAACCTGCGCTATAATGAGCGGCTTCGGCGGTGCCGGTGCTTTTTCCGACGGTAAATATAATATCACAAACGATTTCGGCGGAACTCTTTATGAATATATCGGCAAGAAAAAAGCAATGGAGCTTATGAAATATGTTGACGAAATCAATGTTTCTCACGGCGGTGAGGAGTGCAAGCTCTATTCAACAGCAGGCTCTAAATTTAAAAAGCTTTGCATGCAAAATCAGCTTAATCTTTTAGAGGCGTCTGTTCGCCATCTCGGCACGGATATTAACTATGTCGTTTTGCAGAATATTTATGACGAGCTTAAGGACAAGGCCGATTGGCATTTCAATACACATATCGACAATATTGAGTCGCTCGACGGATATTATCAGGTTGACTGCTCCAAAGGCTCGTTTACTTGTAAGGATTGTATAGTTTCTGTCGGCAGAAGCGGCAGCAAGTGGATGCAGGGCGTTTGTGAAAAACTCGGCATCGGCACTCTTTCAAACAGAGTCGATATCGGCGTTCGTGTTGAGCTTCCCGCAGTTATTTTCAGCCACCTCACCGACGAACTTTATGAAAGCAAAATCGTTTACAGAACAAAGAATTATGAGGATCAGGTGCGCACATTCTGTATGAATCCAAAGGGCAGTGTTGTTAATGAAAACACAAACGGCATTGTAACCGTTAACGGCCATAGCTACGAAGACCCTGAAAAGCAAACTGAAAACACAAACTTTGCTCTTCTCGTTTCAAAGCATTTTTCTGAGCCGTTTAAGGATTCAAACGGCTACGGCGAAAGCATCGCAAGGCTTTCAAATATGCTTGGCGGCGGCGTAATCGTTCAGCGTTTCGGCGACCTTGTTTCGGGCAGAAGAAGTAATCCGAAGCGTATTGAGGAGGGCCTTGTCGAACCTACTCTTGCCGCAACACCCGGCGATTTGTCGCTTGTTCTTCCAAAGCGTATTCTTGACGGAATTATCGAGATGATTTATGCGCTTGATAAAATCGCACCCGGTACGGCAAATCCCGACACGCTTCTCTACGGCGTCGAGGTAAAATTCTATAATATGCAGGTCGATATTGACAACAACCTTGAAACAAATCACAAGGGATTGTTTGTCATCGGCGACGGCTCGGGTGTTACACACTCGCTTTCTCATGCGTCGGCAAGCGGCATCTATGTCGCAAGACAGATTTTGGATAAATTTAACTGAATTTAAGGATTGATTTTATGAAATTAAAAAAAGAAATAGTTCTCGGAAATATTGACGGTCAGGATTTTGCAATCGCAACCGGCTCGCTTTCCGATAAATTTCAAGGCTTGATTAATAATAATAAAACCGCAAACTATATTTTTCAACTTCTTCAGTCCGAGCAAACGGAGGACAGCATCGTAAAGGCAATGTGCGAAAAATACGATGCTCCCGAGGATGTTATCAGAGCCGATGTAAAAGAGATTTTGGAAAAAATGCAAAGCTACGGCTTTATTGAAAATTAATTCAGCAGGAACGGTTTTAATGAAAAATTTGACTAATGAATCGCGCTATCTCTTATATGTCATTCGCAACGCCGTTAAACAGCAAAAAATAGACCCGCCGAGCGAAGCACTCAATTGGGACGAATTTTTTGCTCTCTCAAAGAAAAACGAGATTTTTTCGCTTGTCACAACTGCGTTGCCGACAGAATATCTGCCGCGCGATTTGGCACAAAAATTTGACAATTTCACAAAAAGCGAAATGGTGCGCATAATTGCGATGAACAACGAGCTTTCGACTGTTGAAAAGCTCCTTAACGAGCACGGCGTAAAATATATGCTGCTCAAAGGCTCGGTTATCCGCAACTTGTACCCAAAACAGCTTATGCGTCAGATGAGCGATGTTGATATTCTTTACGATGTCGCCAAACGCGGCGATGTCTTTGAAATTATGGACTCGCTCGGCTATCCAAAGCCGTTTGAAAGCGGAAATTCCGACGATTTCCATAAAAAGCCGTATTACACATTCGAGTTTCACAACCGACTTTTTAAGGATTCATACGGCTTTTGTCCCGATTTCGACTTTGTTTGGGGCAGGGCAACGGTATCCGACGATAAGCCCTGTTGCTTAAAAATGTCCAACAGTGATTTGTATTTGCACAACATTGCGCATATGTATAAGCATTATATGATAGGCGGCTTCGGCGTCAGATTTTTGATTGATACCTATTTGATTTTGAAAAAATGCTCTCTTGATTTCGATTTCATCAATCAAAAAATCGAAGAAATGAAACTCACCGATTTTGAAAGCACAATCAGGCATCTTTCGCTTGATTTGTTTGATTCCGAGCTTAACGAAAATCAAGAGGAGCTTATTTGCAAAATTTTGTCCGACGGCGTTTTCGGCAGTCTCGACAGCGACAATTCAACGCGAAATATCGAGGAAATTTATCACCGCTTTACTCAGGACAACGGCAGGGGAAATCTCTTTAAATATATTTTAAAGCGTATTTTTATTTCACCGTCACGCCTTAAAGCGATTTATCCCGAACTTAATTCAAAAAAATATCTGTTTTTGTATTACTATATAAAACGATTTTTCGACAAGGGCATCCACGGCGCAAAAAAAATCGCCGACGAGGCAAAACAGATTAAGCAAATTAAAAATAAAGATATTGAGGAAAAATAATTTTGTCAGTTAATAAGGACCACATCAGAAACTTTTCTATAATTGCACATATCGACCACGGCAAATCAACGCTTGCCGACAGACTTTTGGAGCTTACAAGCTCGGTTGCAAAGCGTGATATGCAGGCTCAAATCCTTGATGATATGGAGCTTGAGCGCGAGCGCGGCATCACCATCAAGGCGCACGCCGTTAAGCTTGATTACAAGGCAAAAAACGGCGAAATGTATGAGTTCAATCTCATTGACACCCCGGGTCATGTCGACTTTAACTACGAGGTTTCGCGTTCTCTCGCCGCTTGCGAGGGTGCGATACTCATTGTTGATGCGTCGCAGGGCGTTGAGGCTCAAACGCTTGCAAACACATATCTTGCGCTTGATCACGACCTTGACATTCTTCCCGTTATTAATAAAATCGACCTTCCTGCTGCCGACCCGGACAGAGTAGCCGAGGAGGTTGAGGAGATTGTCGGTATTCCTTGTATGGACGCTCCGCGAATCAGTGCCAAAACCGGCGAAAATGTCGAAGAGGTTTTGGAGTATATCGTAAACGGCGTGTCCGCACCGCAGGGTGATGACAACAAGCCGTTGCAGGCGCTTATTTTCGACTCTGTTTACGATTCTTACCGCGGCGTTATCGTTTATGTCAGAATCAAAGAGGGCAAAATCAAAGCCGGCGATACAATGCGTATTATGTCAACCGGCGCTGAGTTCACCGTTGTTGAAGTCGGCTATATGCGCGCAACCTCAATGGAGCCTGCAAAGGAGTTGACAGCAGGCGAGGTTGGATATATTACCGCCTCAATTAAAACAGTAGGTGATGCTCATGTCGGCGATACCGTCACAACTGCCGAAAATCCGGCGACGGAGGCACTTCCCGGCTATCGCAAGGTAAACCCAATGGTTTATTGCGGACTTTATCCGGCAGACGGCGCAGACTATGAGGCACTTCGCGACGCACTCGAAAAACTCCAACTCAACGATGCCTCGCTTTCATATGAGCCTGAAACTTCGGGTGCACTCGGCTTTGGCTTCAGATGCGGTTTTTTGGGACTTTTGCACCTCGAAATTATTCAGGAAAGGCTCGACCGTGAGTATAATCTCGACCTTATCGCAACCGTTCCGAGCGTTGTTTATAAAATTCACCTTACCGACGGCACAATGGTTGAGATTGACAATCCTACAAACTATCCGGACCCGGCTTATATTGACTATTGCGAGGAGCCGTTCGCCGATGCTCATATTTATGTTCCGTCCGATTTCGTAGGCACCGTTATGGATATGTGCCAAGATAAACGCGGAATTTTCAAAAATATGAACTATATCACTCCCGACAGAGTCGATATTCATTATGAATTGCCGCTCAATGAAATTATTTATGATTTCTTCGACGCTCTCAAATCGCGCACACGCGGCTATGCCTCATTTGATTACGAGATGAAAGATTACAGAAAGTCTGACCTTGTAAAGGTTGATGTAATGCTCAACGGCGATATTATCGACGCACTTTCGTTTATCATTCATAAGGACAAGGCTTATCAGCGTGCAAGACGAATTGCCGAACAACTTAAAAAATATATACCGCGCCATTTGTTTGAAATTCCGATTCAGGTTGCAATCGGAGGTAAGGTTATTGCGCGCGAAACCGTTAAGGCACTTCGCAAGGATGTCCTCGCAAAATGCTACGGCGGCGATGTCACCCGTAAGAAAAAACTTCTTGAAAAGCAAAAAGAGGGCAAAAAGCGTATGCGCCAGTTCGGCTCCGTTGAGGTGCCGCAGGAGGCATTCCTCGCCGTGCTTAAACTTTCAAGCGACGATGACGATTAAATTTTATAATAAAAGCATTAAAACTGTGGAAAGATTGAAATGTATCAATCTTTTCACGGTTTTTTTGTTTGTAAAATGTCGGTTAAAATGCAGTAAATCAATATTAACCTCGTTTTTGCCGATGTTTTACCCGATTTTGCTTTTGATTTAATAATACACTGCTATTATTTAGCTGTACTCAAAAGGAGTACACACAGACTTTTTAATACGAAAGGAAAAGAAAAATGAAAAAGAAAGCAATAGTATCAGTAATTTCAGTCATCTGTGTAATCGCAGTCGCAGTGGGAATTTTCGCAGGCTGCTCATCGAAAAAGTCAGATTCAAACACAAGCAATTCCGCTCAAAAGGGAGCGATTACAGTCATTTCGCGTGAGGAAGGCTCCGGCACAAGAGATGCCTTCACCGAGCTTATGGGCATTACGGACGACAGTGGTAACGACGCAACCGCACAAAGTGCGGAAATCACAAACTCAACCTCTGTTATGATGTCAACCGTTCAGGGCAATAAAAACGCAATCGGCTATGTTTCACTCGGCTCACTTTCCGACAGCGTAAAGGCTCTTAAACTTGACGGCGCCGAGGCATCTGTCGAAACAATCAAAAACGGCACCTATAAGCTCCAAAGACCGTTTAACATCGCTTATATCGACGGCTCACTCTCAAAAGAGGCTCAGGATTTTATTAAGTTCATAACAAGCAAAGAGGGCGAGGCAATCATCACTAAAGAGGGCTATATCGGCATTGACGCAACAGAGTCATACACAGCCTCAAAAATGAGCGGTACGGTTACTCTTGCAGGCTCAACATCGGTTGCACCGGTTATGAATGTTCTTGCAGACGAGTATAAAAAACTCAATCCCGGTATGAAAATCGAAATCCAGGAAAGCGGCTCTTCGGCAGGTATCGAATCGGCAATGCAGGGCGCAGTAAACATCGCAATGTCATCAAGAGAACTTAAGAATAACGAAGCCGCAAAACTAAAATCACAAAAAATCGCTCTCGACGGTATCGCAGTTATCGTGAACAAGGAAAATAAACTTGATAATATTACAAGTGCGCAGGTTAAGGACATTTTCCTCGGCAACACAACAACTTGGGATGCAATCAAATAATGAAAAAATTTAAAGAAAATGCAATGCGCGCAGTGTTTCTGCTGTGCGCATGTATATCCGTTCTTGCGGTTATAATGATTTGTCGTTTCATATTTGTAAACGGTGTACCGGCGATTAAGGAAATTGGCTTTAAAAACTTTATATTCGGCACGGTGTGGAAACCGAAACAGGAACTTTTCGGCATATTCCCGATGATTGTCGCAAGCATTTATGTCACCGCAGGTGCAATTATTGTCGGCGTTCCAATCGGAGTTTTAACGGCGGTGTTTATGGCGTGCTACTGTCCGAAAAGGCTTTATCGCATCATCAAACCGATGATTAATTTGCTCGCCTCCGTTCCGTCAATAGTTTACGGTTTCTTTTGCCTTGTTGTGATTGTTCCGCTTGTGCAAAGGCTCACAAACTATTATTCAAGCGGCAAGGGAATATTAACTGCGTCGATTTTGCTCGGCATTATGATTTTGCCTACTATTATCAATACTTCCGAGGCGGCGCTCCGTGCAGTGCCCTCAAGCTATTTTGAAGGCTCGCTTGCGCTCGGCGCAACAAAGGAACACTGCATTTTCAAAACTGTTATTCCTGCCGCAAAATCGGGTATAATGAGCGGCATTATTCTTGGCGTAGGCAGAGCAATCGGCGAAACGATGGCTGTTGTTATGATCGCGGGGAATCAGGCGGTTTTGCCCGATTCAATCACATCGGGCGTCAGAACGCTCACGGGTAATATCGTGCTTGAAATGGGTTATGCCGCAGGGCTTCACCGCGAGGCGCTTATTGCAACGGCGGTTGTGCTTTTTGTGTTTATCCTCATTATCAATGTTTGCTTTTCGCTTGTTTCAAGAAAAGGGGAGGATTGATAGCTTATGAATAAATTTAAAGAATATTTGCGCCGCCCGAAATCGCTTGTTGTCTATATCTTAATAATGTTGAGCGCCGCTCTCACCGTCGCCGTGATATTGTTTATCATCGGCTACATTCTTATAAAGGGCGTTCCGAATATCACGCCCGAGCTGTTTTCACTCAAATACAATTCAAAAAATCTTTCAATGCTGCCGTCGATAATCAATACGCTTTATCTAACATTTTTGACTCTTCTCATTGCCGTTCCCGTCGGCGTGTTTTCGGCAATATATCTTGTTGAGTACGCCAAAAAAGGCTCAAAATTCGTCAAGCTGATTCGCGTTACAAACGAAACGCTTTCGGGCATTCCGTCAATAGTTTATGGCTTGTTCGGCTTTCTTGCGTTTGTTATTGCGCGCTCTTGGGGATACTCGATGATAGCCGGTGTCATAACGCTTGCAATAATGGTTTTGCCTGTTATCATCAGAACAACCGAAGAGTCGCTAATGGCTGTCGATAATTCATACAGGGAAGGCTCGTTCGGACTCGGCGCAGGCAAACTTCGCACAATATTTAAGATTGTTTTGCCGTCGGCGGTGCCGGGCATACTTTCGGGTATAATTCTTGCAATAGGCAGAATTGTCGGCGAAACTGCAGCACTCATCTATACGGCAGGG
>ERZ780226.1751-NODE-1751-length-16371-cov-3.030032_pt1 | contig 16371 bp, 8 predicted proteins | sample MGYA00511165_ERZ780226 | MGnify/ENA primary metagenome ERZ780226 (study PRJEB29588, sample SAMEA2152373) | human gut metagenome | biome: human gut; feature: human-associated habitat; material: faeces | place: Denmark | collected 2008/2010 ...
AGCCAATCGGCTGCCTATAGGTCTCATTGATACATTCGGTCATCCGATTAGTGCATTTGTGCGGACAATTAGTGCATTCGATCATCGGATTAGTACATCAGTGTGCAATTATTAGTACAATTAGCCGCCTAATTAGTACATTAGGACATAAAACAATGTCCTAATGTACTAATTAGATGCTAAAATACGATAAGTGCCATGTCCTAATGTATGAATTATCGCTATGAAGGGCGGAATGCGATGACGCAGGATGAACTTATGCAAGTGCTGCAGGCCGGTGAATCATCTATGGTCGAGTTCAAGCGCTGCAGCGAATTGCCTCATACGGATACTTTTGAGACTGTATGCTCATTCGCCAATCGTTCTGGTGGCAGCATTTATCTTGGCGTTGACGATGACGGTCAAGTGCTCGGCGTCGATTCTAAGCGCGTTAGTGAGATAGAGCGCAACGTTGTCAACGTAGTGTCTAATCGTAAGATGTTCGAACCGGCTCCAATGGTGGAAACGGAACATATCGAGTACGACGAACGGATTATTGTTCGTATTTGGGTAGCTCCGAGTTCTTCGGTTGTGCGGTTCAAGGGCGCAGTGTTTGATCGCATTGCTGATGTGGATACACACATCGAAAGCGATATCCAGATTAGTCAAATGTATATTCGCAAGCAGAACTACTATTCCGAACGGCGAATTTTCCGTTACGTGACTCCGTTTGATTTGCGTCCTGAGCTGATTGCGCGAATGCGGCAGCTGGCGGTCGCTCAGCGAGCTGGGCACCCTTGGGGAACTATGTCTGACGAAGAACTGTTCCGCAGCGCCAAGCTATACGATCGTGATTACACGACCGGCGAAGAGGGCTTTAATCTTGCTGCAGTGCTGCTCTTGGGCAAGGATGAAGTCATTTCCTCGGTTTGCCCAGCGTATATTACTGATGCCGTGGTTCGGCGAGACAATATTGACCGATACGATGACCGACTTATGGTGCGGACCAACTTGTTCGATTCGTACGAGCAACTCCGTGAATTTACTGAGCGGAATCTGCCTGACCGCTTTGTGTTAAAGGGCGATAAGCGAGTGAGCCCGCGTACGATGATCGCCCGTGAATTGGTGGCAAACAGCCTCATGCATCGGGAGTATTCCAGTCCGGTGGTGGCGCGTGTCACCATTGATAATGAATCCATCCGGACGGTTAATGCTTCGCGCTCATTCTTTGAAGGTCGAATGAAGCTGGGCGAGTTCACGCCAATGCCAAAGAATCCGATTATCGCTAATGTGTTTGTGCAGACCGGCATAGCCGAGCAGCTGGGTAGCGGACTGCGGAATCTGATAAGAGCGTCCCGGCAATATACTGAGCGAGAGCCTGAGTTCCGCGATGGTGACATATTCGAGGCGACGATTCCTATTGTTCCTGCGCTGAAGACCGTGGATGGTTCTGGTTTTGCTAGCGTGAGATCTGTAGTTGAGAAAGATGCCGAAGAGGGTGCGAGGCTCATTGGCGGGGAACGTGTGGATGGTAAGAAAGCAGATGCAACCGCATCGGGTGAAATTGATTCGCGGGCAGCGATGCTGTCGGCGATGAATCGACGCTTGACAGAGGTTGACTATGTGACTGTACCTGAACTCGCCAAGATAACAGAGCTCGATAACAGAACAGTCCGCAAATTCCTAAACGGTTTAGTTGCGCAAGGAAAGCTGATTGCTGAAGGCAACACGCGTGGTCGGCGTTATCGGAAGGGATAGCGGGCGCGATATCTCGATGCAGTGGGATTCACTTAAGGGCTACGGCAAATATGATTCGTAGCGATTGGGCCAGCGCAATTCGAATGGCTCATGACTTTGTGCGTCGTTTGTGGTCTCTGAAGTTGTTTGCTGGGTGACGGTTTTGTGATAAAATCGCTCATATCAAAATGTTTGCGTAAACATTTTGGCTGCGCCGAAAGAAGGAGTCGACGTAGGTCATGTATCAGGCAAAGAGGCCGGCTCAGTGAAGCAAAGGCCGATTTTTCCGGTATAAGGCGGACAGCAGGAACACTAAGGAGACCAATGAGGGTACTGAGCAAATCGCTTGCTGCAATGGTTGCGGCGGCAACACTAGTGGGAGGAGGGGCGTTTGCGGTTGCCGGCACTGCGTATGCGGCTGATAACGATGCCATTACCGTGACCCCGAACCCGTGGTATGCCAACAGTTTCGATGGCTGGGGCACCTCGCTGGCTTGGTTCGCCAACGCCACCGGCAGCCTCGGCGAGGAATCGGCCATCACCACCAATCTCGGCGATGACGCTTCCAAGGCTAAGGCTGTGGAATACGGCAAGCAGCTGCGCGAACAGTTCTACCAGTCCATCTTCGGTGATGAAGGACTGGACCTGAACATGGCCCGCTACAACGTGGGCGGCGGCAATGCCTCCGATGTTGCCTACGGCTACCCATTCATGCGCCAAGGCGCTGCCGTGCCTGGCACGTGGAAAGATGACGCCACCGGCTCCGGCACGTATGGCAATGGCGTAACCACCAAGCAGGCCGACAAAGACAAGCTGGCTGCGGCATTCGACCCGACTGACGACAACCAGTATGACTTCTCCAAGTCCGCCGCCCAAGACTGGTGGATTGAGCGCGGTGCCACCGGCGATAACCCCGACATCACCGATGTAGAGGCCTTCGCCAACTCCGCTCCGTGGTTCCTGACCAACAGCGGTTACGCCACTGGTGGATACAACTCCGGTAGCAATAATCTTGCAAACCCTGAGAAATTCGCTCAGTACATGACCAAGAACGTCGAGCACCTCGAAAGCCTTGGCGCAAACGTTGACACGGTCGAGCCGTTCAACGAGTCCGAGACCAGTTACTGGGGCACTCCGGGCGACATGGCTTCGAAGTACACCGATGAGAGCGATGACAACACCAAGCTCATTAACAACTACTGGGATAAGTACTACTCCGACAAAGATAAGTCCGTCACCCCATACTCCAACGCGCTGAAGAAGCCGCAGGAGGGTATGCATGTCAATAACGCCCAGCAGCAGCAGACGATTACCGCACTCGCTGAGGCGCTCAAGGACAATGATGACACCATCATCGCAGCCACTGATGCTACAAACTCCGCTGACTTTGTCAAGTCGTACAACCAGTACCCGCAGGCGATCAAGGACCTTATCGATCAGTACAATGTTCACGCCTACTCCGACGGCAGCCAGATGCAATCGCGCGATATCGCTCAGGCAGACGGCAAGAAGCTGTCGATGAGCGAGGTGGACGGCTCCTGGCAGTCCGGCTCCTACAACCCGTACGGTTTCGACAACGCGCTGGGCATGATGAGCAAGATCAGCTCCAACGTCACCCGCCTGCAGTCCAAGGACTTCACCTTCTGGCAGGTGGTCGAGGACCTCTACAACATGCAGATGGGCTCGAACGTGAACCCGGCCGGTGAAAACACCAACTGGGGCACCGTGCTGATTGACTTCGACTGCACCGTGGCCGGTAAGGACGGCAAGCTCTACTCCGAGCGTCGCGTGAACAACAACGGCGGTACCGCCGATGGACTTGAACCGTGCACGGTTATTGCCAACGCCAAGTACAACGGCGTCAAGGCCATCACCCACTTCATCCACGCGGGCGACAAGGTCATCGCCAACAACGATGAAGACAACAACATGACTGCCACCTCCGCCGATGGCAAGACGCAGACCGTCATCCACCGCAACTCCGGCACCTCTGACCAGACCTTCGTCATCGACCTGTCGAAGTACGGCGAGATTGCCGACAACGCTTACGGTGAGCTCTACCTGACCACCGAAACCTCTGCCGAAGACAAGAACGCGGGTGTCGATTCCGCCACTCCGGAAGTCTTCGCCAAGACCAGCAACGTCAAGCAAGCTGAAGGCTCTGTGATGATTGACAAGGCTGCCAAGACCGCTACGGTCACTGTGCCCGCCCGTTCTATCGCCTCCATCCAGCTCACTGGCGTGACCGGCTACGCTAAGGATGCTGCCGTCGAGACCGGCGACACTTACCAGCTCGTTGGTAAGCAGTCCGGCAAGGCCGTGGCTGATACCACTTCTGGTGATTCCGCGCTGTCTCTGGCCAACGTCGCTTCCGATGCCGAGAACGCCAAGAAGCAGACTTGGACCTTTACCCAGATCGAGCAGCCCGCCGACTCCGAGCGCCCTGATCTCAAGGCTTATGTGATTACTAACGCCGAAGGCAAGGTGCTGGTGTCCAAGGATGGCACGAACGCGCTTTCCAACGAAACGGTTGAGGCCGCTAAGTCCGACCCGGCTGCCAAGTGGATTCTCAACACTTCCGATGGTTCGACCTACCAGCTGCTCAATGCCGCGACTAAGACGAACCTCGATGTGGATAACTCTGGTACCACAGTCGGCACGAAGGTTGGCTTGTGGCAGTCACCGAGCGGCACTTCGCCGTCCGCCAACCAGACATGGACTCTACGCAATGTAACGCCGACCAGCCAGAAGACCGTGAACGTGCAGACCGCCGTTAACGAGAAGGCCGCGCTGCCGACCGAAGTCACGCTCTACTACACCTGGGGCGAAGGCAAGGCCACGGTTGCCAACTGGGATACTTCCAAGGTCGATGTGGCCAAGGAAGGCACCTACGAAGCCACCGCTACCGCCACCGATGTGTACGGCAACGAGTTCAATGTCGCCGCTACGGTCTACGTTGGCGCGCTCACCGTTTCCGATCCGGTATCGGCTACAGTGCTGGCCGGCACCAGTGCGAGCGAGGCGAAGGCCGCGCTTGAGGCTGCGCCGGTGTATCTGCACGTCAAGGCATCGCCTGCATTCGAGGGCGATGCGGCTAAGGTTACGTGGAACTTCGATGGGCTTGATACCAAGCTCGCCGATGCCAAGGCTGGCGACAACATTGCCGTGGCCGGTACCTACCAGCTGGACGACACGACCACGATTGCGCTGAAGGGTACGATCTATGTCACCGCCGCCACGCCTGAGAATGTGGCCGACACTGCTTCCAACCTGACTGTGACCAACCAGCAGACGGAATACAGCAAGGGCGACCAGTGGAAGAAGCTCACCGATGGTGACACGTCAGCTGAAGCCTGGGTGACGTGGAACTCTGCTGGTGACTATTCCGCCAGCCCGACCGCCACGATTGACTTCGGCTCTGAGTGTGAGCTTAGCAGCGTGACCATTACGTATGGTGACAAGGCTCCGGCTTCCGCCAAGGCCGAGTACACCACTGATGGCGAGACGTGGATGCAATTCGGTAGCGATGTTAAGCCTGCCGCAGGCCAGACGGTGACGTTCAAGGCCGATAAGGGCACAGTGAATGCCACGAAGGTGCGCATTGTGAACACCGTGAACAACGACTACATGAACGCCACCGAAATTCAGGCATTCGTGACGCCGGTTCAGGGTGCTGCGAAGAACATCGCCGCGGCCTCTGGCACGAACTTCTCGGTGAACTTCCAGGAGGGTGCCTCCGCTTCCAAGGCCATCGATGGTGACACTACGTCAAAGGGTTGGTCCACTTGGGCTTCCACCGCCTCGACGGTGGACCCGGTCGCCACGTTCACCTTCGACGAAGCTCAGACCATCACCGAAGTGAAGACCTTCTTCTACTACGATGGTCGTGCGTCTTGGCCGAAGAGCCAGACGCTGGAATACCAGGATGAGGCTGGCGAATGGCATGGAGTCGGTACCAAGGATGGCTGGAAGATACAGGCCGGCGATGCCGGCTCTGGCTCCGACGGCATCACCGCCGCCGACACCCCGACCGTTGACTTCGTGCTCGGCACCCCGGTAAAGGCCAAGGCCATCCGCCTGACTAACACATTGCAGGACACCAAGGTGTACATCAACGTGGCTGAGATCCAGGTGTTCGCACAAGACAGCACGGTACTCACCCCGCAGCCAGCATCCGATGCCACGCTGGGCGACCTGCGTCTTGACGGCGAAACCGTTGAAGGCTTCGACCCGGCCAAGACCGACTACACGGTTGATCTGCCGGTCGACGCCGAGGCAAACCCGGTGCTGCAGGCCTTCGCCACCGACAATGCCGCCGCCGTCAAGGTGACTGGCGACGCGGTTGAGAACGGCAAGCTTGGCGGCAAGGCCGCCATTACGGTGACCTCAGCCGACGAGTCTGAGACGAAGACCTACACGGTGACCTTCAACGCCTTCACTTTGGCTTCGCTCAAGGTGATCGGACCCACGAAGACCGAGTACGCCATCGGCGACAAGCTCGATACCGCCGGTCTGAAGGTGACTGCCGTCTACCAGAGTGGCGACAAGACCAAGGAAGTGCCGGTCGCTCTTGACGACCCGCAGCTTGCGATTGGCTCGTTCGACTCCACCACCGCCGGCAAGAAGGCGATTACCGTCTCCTACCGTGGTGTGACCGCGACCTTCAACGTCACGGTCAAGGCCAACGCAGTCGCCCCTGGCCCTGAAGAACAGAAGCCCGGCAACACCAACAAGCCCGGTGCCACCGGCAACGGCAACAAGAACACGGTGGCCAACACCGGTTCCAGTGTTGCCGCCATCGCTGGCGCTGTCGCTCTGCTGGCCGCTGCCGCGGGTGCACTGTTCATGCTGCGCAAGCGTGCATAGCACCCTCGCGCAGTAATGGGTGAAGGAACAAGCCGGCAATATTGACTATTGCCGGCCGGTTCCTCCGCTCTTTGAGCATAATTGGTCCGACAAGTTGAATACTGAGTTTTCAGTATCGGTATATTGATTTGTCGGCCCTTTTCTGACTTCGCGGATAGCGACATAACTGTTTGTTCAAAAAACCGTTATCATCAATCAAGGAACCAAATCAATGAAGATAAACAATAAGGGCAAGGGCGCTCTTATCGCGGCAATTACCGCCGCGGCAACGCTATTGTCATGCGGGCTGGCCGCTGCAAGTGCCAGTGCGGCAGGTGTGGATTACCATCGGCCAAGTGCCGACATACACCAAGTTCCAGCCCACAGCCGATCCGGGCAAGAACGCTAGCGATTACTTCCAGCCATATTGGTATGCCAAGAACGCCAATGATAATGGCGGCACACACATCCAAGCGCACGGTGGCCAAGTGGTCAAGGTTGGCGACGCCTACTACTGGTATGGCGAAGACCGTTCTAACGGTTACGACAACAGCCCCGGTGTTCATGCTTATATGTCGACAGATCTATACAACTGGACCGATCTTGGTGTGGCGCTGCGTGCGGTGACCAGCAAATCTCAGTTGACGGATAAGAGCAATGCCGATTACGCCTACTTCGACAAGGCCTACAACCTGACCAAGTCCGACGGCAGTGTGGACGCTGCCAAGGCCGACGCAATCTTCCCGTACCTCAACACCAACCCCGATCAGGATGGTGATGGCGCGGTTGATTCCGTACAGGGCATTTTCGAGCGTCCGAAGATCATCTACAACAAGAAGAACAAGCAATACGTGCTGTGGTGGCATTCCGATGGAAGCACCACGCCGGGCGGTTCCAACTATGCACGTGCACTTGCGGGCGTGGCTGTTTCCGACAATCCGGCGGGCCCGTTCACTATGGTGGGTGCCTATCGTTTGCCTAACCAGAACAATTGGAAAGAAGCCGCAGGTAACCCCAGCTGGGGTGAGAACGGTGACAGCCGCGATATGACTGTGTTCGTGGATCCGAAGGACGACAGTGCCTATGTACTGTATTCTTCCGAAGCCAATGCCACGCTGTATATCGCCAAGCTCAACGATGATTACACCAATGTAGTCAAGACCACGAATGTGGACCAGTCCGAGGGACAAAAGCAGTACTCTGCTGACGGGCAGTACCCATACATTCTTGCAGACGGTACTACGGATGCCCCGGTGCGTGGCGAAGATTTCCAAATCGTCAAACAAAATGGTTCGCTGGAAGCTCCTGCCGTATTCCAATATGACGGGCGTTACAACATCATCGCATCTGGTGCAACCGGCTGGGACCCGAACAAGCAGACCTACTACACCGCCGACTCCATGCTGGGAAGCTGGACCCGTGGCGTGGAAAAGGACGATGCCAACGAGAACACGTGGTACAACAACATGCCGGAAGGCGCGGATGGTCTGTTGTCTGTGGGCGATACCCGCGGCACCACATTCGGTTCGCAGTCGGCTAGTGTGCTCGCAGTAGACCAGGAGAAAGGTCACTTCATCTACCTTGGTGACCGTTGGGATTCCGGTAAAGCCGATTCCACCTATGTTTGGCTGCCGCTGACCATCGGTGAGAACGGCACCATCGAAATGCATAATCCTGCTCAAGAAGGCGAGCCCGACGGCTGGGATCTGAACTATTGGGACAACCATGGTAGCGCCAAGGGCAAGCTGGTCAACTGGACTGTGGAAACCGGCGATGATCTCCCGAAGACCGTGAACACGGGCGGAACCGTTACTCTGCCGGACACCGTCAACGTCAAGGAAGGCGACGATACCATTGCTACCAAGGTGACATGGAATGTGGAAGGCGGTACGGCAGTCAGCAAGTCGACCAAGGCTGCCGGCAGCACCTACGCATTCAATGTGCCGGGAACCTACACCATTACAGGCACTCTTGCCGAGAGCAGCAACTTCAACCCGGGCCGCACATTCCGCAGAACCATCGACGTTTCCTGCTCCAACCCGATTTCCGGAAGTTGGAAGGAAGCCCATTGGAAGGGCGGCAGCGCGTGCCAGGTCGCCGCATCCGGCGGTACCTATGACTTCACCGTTACGGACAACGCCAATCGTGGTGTCTGGACGGATCGCAACGAGGGCAGCGCGGTGTACCAGCCTGATGCTCTGGACGTGAACGAAACGTTGGAAACCACGGTCAAGCCGCTCGACTTGGGCGGTAATGGCGATCCGCGTGCCGGCCTGGTGGTTCGTAACGGTCTTGCTGACGCTAACGGCGGCAAGGGATATGCCACGTTACTTGCCAGCCCAAGCGGCATTTACATGCAGTACGATTCCAATGCCGATGGCTACATCGATAAGGAAACATCGCATGTTGGTGCCGGCTTCGGCGACCAAGTGCAACTCAAGCTGGAGCGCGCCGCAACCGATACCCTGAAAGGCTACTGGCGTGCTTCCGCGAACGATGAATGGCAGGATGTCGCTACGGTAACGCTGACCGGTGCGGACGCAACCAGGCTCGATGCCGGTGTCTTCGCCACGTCGAACAGCAATGCCGGCGCATTCACCGTGGCCTTCAACGGCACTGCGTTCGGTTCGCAGACTGCTGCTGTGGAGTCCATCGCGGCCAAGGGCCCTGAAGCCACTATCGCCAAGGGGCAGATGCTCGCGCTTCGGGACGTGACGGTTACCGCCACGCTCACCAATGGCAAAACGCGTGTGCTGGAGCCAGATGAATACACGTTGGAAGGCTTCGACACCACCAAATTGGGCGAGCAAACCGTGACGGTGCGTCTTGTCGCTGATTCTTCAGTAACCGCCACGTTCACCGTGACTGTGGAAAGCAACCTTGCCCGGTTGTTCTGCTCGTCCGCTGCGGCCTCGAAGTATGAGCCGGCCAGCAGCTGGGCCTCCGCTTCTACGGCCGACCTGACTTGCGACAACAACCTGAGCACCAACTGGTCGAACTGGGGCACCGGCGACACCTCGCCGTGGCTCAGCTACACCTTCGATAAGGCATATCAGCTGGGCAAGCTCAGCGTTGCGGTGGATAAGGCCAAGGGCGAGGCCGCTCCGAAGAGCTTCACTGTATCGTACCTAGCTGAAGACAGCGCCACGTGGACTGATGCCACGCTGCCGGCAGTCACTGTGAATGGTGCTGCTGGAGCCGTGACGGAAGCCGATGTGAGCGCTCTGCCCGCCACCAAGGGCATTCGCCTCAACTTCACCTACGCCGATGGCAATGACTATGCCAAGATCGCTGAAGTACGCATCGCCGAAGGTGAAGCGACACCAGAGCCGCAGCCGTCTAGTAACGCCAATCTTGCTGATCTGACTGTGGATGGCAAGACGGTTGACGGATTCTCCGCGGATACCACTAAATATGCCGGTGCGCTGGCTGGAGATGCTGCTTCCTACCCGACGGTGGAGGCGACTGCTGCTGACGCAAAGGCTACGGTGCAAGTGGAGCAGGCTTCGGCCGAGAACAACGGCGTGGCCACGGTGACTGTAACTGCTGAGGATGGCACGGCGAAAACCTACACAGTGACATTCGGCGAACTGCCTCAGTTGGCTGAGCTTGCTGTGGAAGTGACCAAGGATTCCTATCAGGTAGGCGATAAGTTCAACGCTGCCGATGTGAAGGTATCCGCCATTTACAAAGTCGGCGATACCGAAACGCTGCGCAAGCTGATTGATCCAACTGATGGTGATCTGAAGTTCACTGGCTTTGATTCTGCCACCGCAGGCACGAGGACCATCACCGTCTCTTATCGTGGCGTGAACGCGACGTTCGAAGTCACGGTCACGGCCACGGAGGTCACTCCCGGCCCTGGAGAGCAGAAGCCCGGCGATACCAACAATCCTGGCAACACTGCTAAGCCCGGTAGCACTGCCACGAATAAGCCGGCTGCTAATGGCGCTGCGCCCCTTTCGAATACGGGTGCTGCCGTGGCTGCCATTGCGGTCGTGGTTGTGGTGCTGGCAGCTGCGGCTGGTGCCTTGCTCGTCATCCGCAAACGCCGCGCATAACCATGGCAACTGCTGAGTAGCGTGGATTGCGTTGCTATTGAGCAATCTGCGATTCACGCCACTCAGCGAGTGCACCCGAGTGCGCCCGAGCTTGCGCAATGCAGGCGCAATACAGTGCAAACAGTACAAAGCAACAATAATGGCCGGTCTGAGCCAGCTGCTCCATGCGAGGGCAGTTGGCTCAGACCGGCCATTGTGTCTGCAAGTACATGCAATTAGAGCATGAACATGTGGAAGCCGTTGAGCGTTACTGGTTGTTTTGCTTTGTTGTTGCGCTCAGCAGTGCGACGGACGTCCGCCCGCAGTGTAGTGCAGCGCTCCGTGAACCAGCGCCGATGTGAAATGCATGTTGCACATGCCCGCTTCTTCTGCTTCGTGCGTGCAGCCGGCGATGCTGCATAGGTTCATACCCCGAATCATGGTCATACCCCCTCTTTGGGATGGCATCCGTGCCGCCATCTGCCTTCAGAGCATAGCGGACAATTGTTGCATTGCCTAGGCGGTACAACGCTTTCTGTGGCCTGTATCACATCCTTGCCGGCGTTCTGCGGCGTGGTTGGGCGTGTACATGTGCACTTGTGCGGTTTTGTTGTGTGTGATTTGGGTATACGGATAGAGTTTCTTCTCTGCAGTGGCAAGGGCCTCTCGGCCGGCGAGCCGGCTGATTTCTCCCATGCGTTGCTCAATGATTTCCGTTTTGCGAGTCTGAACGGCAAAATAGCTCTGGAGAAGTGCCACTTCTTCTTTCTTTGGATCACCGTTTTGAGCAATGAGATAGCAGGCGTATCGGGTGAGCTTGACGTCCGCGATGGAGCTGGTGGCACCGCTGCCGAGAGTCACGTCTCGCGTAGTGTCACGGAAATGGGATTCAACGGATACGCCGGAATTGTCGCAAGCTTGCTTGGCTCGTGTAATAGCTTTGCTGAAGTTTTCCCATCTGTCGTACCCCATATAGGTCATTAGCTCGCGTGCATACCAATACTCAACTTTGGAGTCCTCGGTGGTGTGTGCGATAGTGCTGAGTTCGCTGGTTTTGCGTGTGATTTCGTCGCGGTTCATGGGTGTGTCCTTATGTTTTTCATGACCATTTTCGTGACTCCACGAAAATGGTCAAAGCGAATAATTGCAATGGTTTTGAGGTATGGGCGCGCTCCGCCCAACTGGTCTGTCTTCGTCCGCCTTTTCGACCAGATACCTCATGGAGCACAATGCCAACGTCGCTACCGTTGGCCCAGCAAATATTCTTAGACGACGCCCCGAAGTGAATATCTATGCGGCTTTCAGAATATCAAAGAGCGTGGAGTGTGTGCATTATGCGTTCCAAAAATAGTTTCTAGTAGCGAATTGTTTACGGTGTGAGATATTCTTGGGATGTTTGCGGCGCTCTGCCGTGTAGCGAATGGAAATGGATGGTGCTCTTATGGGATTTGAGCAGGAAGCAGTTAGTGAACTGTATGCCAGCGTGTGGGGCAATCGTTCGACAATGCAGAGGGAATTCACTCGTGGAGCCCATGGTGAGCAGTTCGTGCTCCGGGAGCTGTCCATGAAGGGGACGCAAACGCCATCGCAATTGGCATCGGCGCTGCAGGCCAGTTCCGGCCGCATCTCCACTGTGCTGTCGTCTCTGGAGAAAAAAGGCTGGGTCACGCGTGACATTGATTCCAAGGATCGGCGCATTATTCGCGTGAATCTCACTGATTCCGGGCGCGAGCAGTCTCATCGGATGATAGAGGAAATGCGTTCCGCGATTTGCTGGATTTTCTCGCAAATGGGGGAGCGGCGCACGCGCGAATTCGTTGACCTGGTGTCTGAGTTCACCACATATATGTCGATTTGCCATCCGGGGCGGCCTCGGCCGACTGCTGAACAGGTGCGTGAGGCATTCGTGGAGCGGGGCAAGCGCGTGGCTGAACACATGGCAGCTAAGCGCGCGGAGAACTAATCGGCAAGGCTAATTGAGGACGCTCACAGCGAACATGCAGAAGTGCGCGTAATATCTCACAGTGTAAGTAATCAAACAATAGAAACTATTAAGACATCGTGAACCGATAATCGCCGATAACCCAGCCAACTTAAGAACCAATCGTCAATAACCAATAACCAACCCAACCAACACAAGGGGAAACCAATGCTTCGCATCATGAAATACCTCTCCAAAGCGGAGATCGGTCAGATGCTCATCGCTCTGGTGACCATCGTCGGGCAGGTCTACTTCGACCTGAAACTGCCCGACTATATGTCAGACATCACCACGCTGGTCGAAACGCCGGGCAGCCACATGAAGGACATTTGGATTGCCGGCGGCAAGATGCTGCTCATCTCGCTCGGATCCGCGGCGTGTGCCATCATCACCGGCTACATCGCTGCGCGCGTGGCGGCCTCGTTCACCCAGCGTCTGCGCTCGCTCGAATTCCGCAAGGTCGAGTCCTTCGGCCCGGCCGAAATGAGCAAGTTCTCCACCGCCAGCCTCATCACCCGCTCCACCAACGACGTCACGCAGGTGCAGATGTTCATCACCATGGGTCTGCAGCTCATCGTCAAATCGCCGATTATGGCAGTATGGGCCGTGTGCAAGATCGCCGGCGAAGGCTTCGAATGGACGCTCGCCACCGGAATCGCCGTAGTGATTCTGCTGGCGGCCATCGTCATCATGATGGCCATGGTCATGCCGAAATTCAAGGCCATGCAGGCCCTGACCGACAACATCAACCTCGTGGCCCGCGAGAACCTCACCGGCCTGCGTGTGGTGCGCGCCTACAACGCCGAGGACTACCAGGAAGCCAAATTCACCAAGGCCAACAAGGACCTCACCGACACCCAGCTGTTCACCAACCGCGTCATGGCGTTCATGATGCCGCTGATGAACACCATCATGAACGGTCTGATGCTTGCCGTCTACTGGATCGGTACCTACCTGATCGATGCCGCCGGGCTCAAGGACAAGCTCACCGTGTTCTCCAACATGGTCGTGTTCTCCAACTACTCCGTGCAGGTCATCATGAGCTTCCTGCTCATGAGCATGGTGTTCGTGCTCTGGCCGCGCGCCGACGTGTCCGCGCAGCGCATCATGGAGGTGCTCGACACTGAGCCAATCGTCGAGAACGGCACCAAAACCGCCGCCGACGTGGCCAAAACCGGCCAGAGGGGCACCGTGGAATTCCGCAACGTCAGCTTCACCTACCCGGATTCGCGCGAGGCGATGCTGGAAGGCATCAACTTCACCGCCGAGCAGGGCCAGACGGTGGCGTTCATCGGCTCCACCGGCTCCGGCAAGTCGTCTCTTATCAATCTCGTGCCGCGCTTCTATGACACCAGCCAAGGCCAGGTGTTGGTCGACGGCGTGGACGTGCGCGACTACGACCTGAAGGCCCTGCGCGACAAGATCGGCTACGTGCCGCAGCAGTCGTTCCTGTTCAAGGGAACGATCGCCAGCAACGTCGCGTACGGAGATACGGACCGCGACGACGACACCGTGCGCCGCGCATGCGACGTCGCGCAGGCGACGGAATTCATCGACAAAAAGCAGAAGAAGTACGATTCCGGCATTTCGCAGGGCGGTTCCAACGTTTCGGGCGGGCAGAAGCAGCGTCTGTCGATCGCACGCGCCGTCTACCGTCATCCGGAAATCCTGATCTTCGACGATTCCTTCTCCGCGCTCGACTTCAAAACCGACCGTGCCGTACGTGACGCGCTCGAAAAGGAAGCGAAGGATTCCACGAAACTCATCGTCGCGCAGCGCATCGGCACCATCATGAATGCCGACCGCATCATCGTGCTCGACGACGGCAAAGTGGTCGGCCAGGGCACGCACGAGGAACTGCTCGACACGTGCGAAGTGTATCGGCAGATCGCCGAATCGCAGTTGAGCGAAGACGAACTGAAGCGCTGAAAGGGGGAGATATGCCAAGAGGAATGGGACGCGGCCGTGGGGCCGTGGAAAAGCCGAAGGACTTCGGCGGAGTGATGAAGAAGCTCGTGAAATTCTGCAGCCGGTACATTCCGGTGATGATTCTCGCGCTGGTTCTGGGCGCTGCCGGCACGGTGTGCCAGATCATCGGCCCGGACAAGCTCAAGGACATGACCAACGAGATCACGAAGGGTCTGCCGGCCATGGTGCACGGCAAGCCCGTCATGAATTCGATCGATATGGACGCGGTGTCGCGCATCGCATGGCTGCTCGTCGCGCTGTACGTCGGGTACGCGCTGCTGAGCTACCTGCAAAGCTGGCTGATGGCCAACGTCACGCAACGCACGGCACAGCAGCTGCGTGAAGCGATCAGCCAGAAAATCAATCGCCTGCCGCTGAAATATTTCGACAAAGTCAGCTACGGCGACGTGCTGAGCCGCATCACCAACGACGTCGACGCGATCGGACAGACGCTCGGCCAGTCGGTCGGCTCGCTGATCACTTCGATCACGCTGTTCTTCGGCGCGCTCATCATGATGTTCTACAACAACGTGATCATGACCCTGTGCGCCATCGGTGCCAGCCTCATCGGCCTGATCATCATGATGGCCATCATGAAGTCCTCCCAGAAGTACTTCGCCCGGCAGCAGATGGCGCTGGGTGACGTCAACGGCCACGTGGAGGAGATGTACGCCGGTCACCTCATCGTCAAGGCATACAACGGCGAGGCCGATTCGATTCGTCGCTTCGAGAAGTACAACTCGGACCTCTACGAGTCCGGCTGGAAGTCGCAGTTCCTCTCCGGCCTGATGATGCCGCTCATGAATTTCGTGGGCAACTTCGGCTACGTGGTGGTGTGCGTGGTGGGCGCGGCGCTCGCGCTCGACGGGCAGATCGAGTTCGGCGTGATCGTGGCGTTCATGATGTATGTCCGCCTGTTCACCCAGCCGTTGGCGCAGTTCGCCCAGGCCTTCCAGAACCTGCAGCGTTGCGCGGCGGCCGCCGAACGCGTGTTCGGCTTCCTTGAGGAGCCGGAGATGGAGGACGAATCCGGCAAGCAGGCCCTACTCGGCAAGAACTACATGGGCGGCCACGAAGTGAAGGGCGACGTGGAATTCAGCCACGTGCAGTTCGGCTACGAGCCGGGCAAGCCGATTATCAACGACTTCTCCGCTTCAGTCTCGGCCGGTCAGAAGGTCGCCATCGTCGGCCCGACCGGTGCCGGCAAGACCACCATGGTCAACCTGCTGATGCGCTTCTACGAGATTTCCGGCGGTTCGATTTCGATTGACGGCGTGGACACCAAGTCCGTGCCGCGCTGGAACGTGCACGACCAGTTCTCCATGGTGCTGCAGGACACGTGGGTGTTCCGTGGAACAGTGCGTGAAAACATCGCGTATTCGAAGAAGGACGTCACCGACGAGCAGATCGTGGCCGCATGCCAGGCCGTCGGCCTGCACCACTACATCATGTCGTTGCCGAACGGCTACGACACCGTCGTCGGCGAGGGCGGCGGCACGCTCTCCGGCGGCGAAAAGCAGCGCATTTCCATCGCCCGCGCGATGGTGCAGGACGCGCCGATTCTGATTCTCGACGAGGCCACCTCCTCGGTCGATACCCGTACTGAAGAGCTGATTCAGAAGGCCATGGATGCGCTGACCGTGGGGCGTACGAGCTTTGTGATCGCGCATCGCCTCTCCACGATTCGCGACGCCGACATGATCCTCGTCATGAACCACGGCGACGTGATCGAGCGCGGCACGCATGATGAACTGCTGGCGGCGGGCGGTTTTTACGCCGACCTCTACAACAGCCAGTTCGCGCTTGCTGACTGACGGATTG
>ERZ780226.1754-NODE-1754-length-16348-cov-10.184496_pt1 | contig 16348 bp, 12 predicted proteins | sample MGYA00511165_ERZ780226 | MGnify/ENA primary metagenome ERZ780226 (study PRJEB29588, sample SAMEA2152373) | human gut metagenome | biome: human gut; feature: human-associated habitat; material: faeces | place: Denmark | collected 2008/2010 ...
GGAATCGTGCAGAACAGCGGTGCAGAAGTCACCTGTCCGCTGACCGCTCATGCAGCTGCCGGACAGACGCTGGTAGTCGAAAAACTGGTCTGCATCCGTACAAGCCGTGATGCAGATGAGCGCATTGCGGCTGCGCCAAGTGATTGGAGTTTCCGCGCACTTTGGGACGCGCATACTGCCGCGTGGTTGCACACATGGCAGGATTGCGACAGAACACTTCCCGATGCGGAGCTGCAAACCGGCCTGCGCTATTCGATGTTCCAGCTTATGGCGAGCTGTGCTGCACATGATCCGACCGTTTCCATCGGTGCAAGGGGTTTGACCCATGCACGGTATAAAGGCTGCTATTTCTGGGATACAGACCTGTTTATGCTCCCGTTCTTCCTGAAGAATGATAAAACAGCCGCAAAAAATCTGTGCCTGTACCGTGCAAATGCGTTGGACGCGGCCAGAGATCATGCAAAAAAGATGAACGCTGCCGGAGCGCGGTATCCCTGGATGGCGGCGCTCGATGGCAGCGAACAGTGCGAGACATGGGACATTGGGTGCAGCGAGGTTCACATCACGGCGGACGTGGCCTATGCCTTGGGTGAATACTGCCGGGAAACCGGGGATGAAGAATTTTATCTGCATAAGGCCGCACCCGTATTCATTGAAACCGCCCGCTTCTGGGCCAGCCGATACACATGGAACCGTGCGCACACACAGGCGGATCTGATGTTCTGCAAGGGACCTGATGAATACTGCGGTATCACGCGCAACAACCTTTTCACGAACGTCATGGTGCAGCATAATCTGGCGCTTGCCATAGATGCGGCAAAAGCGCTGCAAGGTAAACCTGCATATCTGGATCTCGGCTTGTCGGAAGAAGAAATTGCATCATGGCAGACGCTTCATGATGCGATCATCTGGCCGCATGATCCGGACAGCGGGCATCTTGCGCAGGATGAGACGTTCCATCTGCTGGAACCGGTGGATATTGCAACACTAAAGCCAGATCTCGGCGCAAGCTATCATCATGTTTGCTTCGATCGGTTACAGCGATATAAAGTTGTGAAGCAGGCCGACGTGCTGCTTCTTATGACACGTCTGCCGGAGCTTTTCACAAAGGAAGAAAAAATGCAGGCATGGAACGATTTTGAACCGCTCTGTCTGCACGACTCTACGCTGAGTTTTGCCAGTCATGCACTCTTTGCCCTGCAAAACGGGCTGCGCGAAAAAGGAATCGAGTATCTGCGCAAGGCGCTGCTGCTCGATCTGCGCGACCTGATGCACAACACCGGCAAAGAGGGATTGCATCTGGCCGGCATGGGCGAGGGCTGGCAGGCGGCGTGTCTCCTGTGATTTCTTCCTGTTCTTTGTTTACAGCGGCGCAGAATCTGCGCCGCTGTAATATATTCAGAACAGTCCTTCTTTTTTCAGCGCCAACTACATAAGCACGCATAGAAAACGCCTTTAATCGGAAACGGACAACCTGAATTCGTCGTAAAAAACGTGATAATTTCCACAAGACTCGTTGTATTTTTTGTGGTTCTATGCTATACTATCCTTGAATTATAAGGATGGAGGTGCATATATGTACCGAGTTGCCATAGAAAAGCTATTAAAATGGAAACAAAGCAAGCGCCGGAAGCCTTTGATTATTGAAGGCGCTCGGCAGGTTGGTAAGACTTGGCTGATGAAAGAGTTTGGCAGACAGTCATATGCAGATACCGTATACATCAATTTTGACTCCAATTCCAGAATGGCCGAGCTGTTTGCTTCTGATCTGGATACAGATCGTTTAATTATGGGCTTGGAGCTGTATGTAGGCCATAAAATTGACCCCAACAATTCTCTGTTGGTTTTTGATGAAGTACAGGAAGTTCCACGAGCCTTGGCATCTCTCAAATACTTCTATGAAAATGCTCCGCAGTATCACATTGTATGCGCCGGTTCTTTGCTCGGTATCGCCTTACATCAAGGCACGTCTTTCCCTGTTGGCAAGGTAGATTTCCTAAAATTATATCCTCTTTCTTTCAAAGAGTTTCTAATGGCAACCGGCAAAGAGCAATTTGCCGCGCTTCTGGATAGCCAAGACTTCCAAATGATCACGAGCTTCAAGCAAACATATATTGATGCTTTGAAGCACTATTATTTTGTCGGCGGGATGCCTGAAGCAGTACAAAGTTTTACAGAAAACAAGGACTTTAATGAAGTTCGTGAAATTCAAAAAAGGATTCTTGCGGCATACGAGCAGGATTTCTCCAAGCACGCTCCCAATGAAATCGTTCCAAGACTGCGTATGTTATGGAATAGTATCCCCTCTCAGTTGGCAAAAGAAAACAAAAAGTTTATATACGGCCTCGTGCGTGAAGGTGCACGTGCAAAAGACTACGAAACCGCCCTTCTATGGCTCAGTGACTGTGGCCTTGTTCATAAGGTAAGCCGTGTCAATACAGTTGGCATTCCCCTGCGGGCTTATGAGGACTTGAAAGCATTTAAGTTGTTTGTGGTAGATGTCGGGCTTCTTGGCTGCATGGCTGGACTTCGCCAGCGTACTTTACTTGACGGCAATGACCTTTTTGTTGAGTTTAAAGGCGCCCTTACGGAGCAGTATGTTTGTCAGCAGCTGAAAACGATTGAGGATTTGGATGTATATTACTACACCAATGACAGAGGCTCCTGCGAGATTGACTTTGTCGTTGATACGGGTGAGCGAATTGTACCTGTTGAAGTAAAGGCAGAAGTAAATCTCAGAGCAAAAAGTCTGAAAACATATCACGAAAAATTTGCACCTGAAGTTTCTGTCCGCACCTCTATGGCAGACTACAAAAAAGAAGAATGGCTTGTGAATCTGCCGCTTTATGCGATAGATCAGATTGTGCAGATCTAAATTTATGTGGGTATAACAAATAATCTTCGTCTATTCTTTGTTTACAGCGGCGCAGATTCTGCGCCGCTGGCTTTCTGATCTGACCAAAACCATGACCCAAAAGAGACGGCAGGCCCAAAGCATGGGCCTGCCGTTCTGCTATCCCTTGTATTCACTGAATCCTGCCATCCTCCGAGTATGCGTTTGTTCTCGCCGCAGAATTTATTCAAATTCAGATTGCTGTAAGGATCATGCCGCTAATAGTGCTTTTTTCGCAGCAACATCGTTTTGATCTGTCATAATGTTCTGGTTTCGTGATCCATAAAGTCGTGGATCACGTCGAGAATATGGATAGGTTCAAGCTGCTGGTCGGTGCATAGCTTTGTCAGCTGCGCGACTGCGGCACGATTGTTGGAAAATGGCGCAGTGATTGCAAGCGTCATCCATATACCGTCTAGCTGCTGCTGACCCAGAATTCCATACGCATAGAGCATCCGAGCCGGTCCGTGTGCCTCATAGAGCACATATCGATAAGCAGATTCCGGCATATCTGGAACCGGAACCTCAGAAAGCGCGTCCAGTTTGTCCCACTCCGCCGAGAGCCGAAACGCTGTCTGCATAAGCGAAACAGCCTCCTTTGCGAGTCCCTGTGCGCGAGGATGCAGTGTCTGTAGTTCCGCAAGCAGCGCATCCGTGCCGAATAAACCGCAGGCTTCTGTGTATTCCGGCCCGGAGATCAGCTGTGCTGGCGAGATTGAGAGACTTTTTGCTAACTCCTCAATAGAATCTGAGCGCAGACATTTGTCGCCCTTCAGATACTCCTGAAAGGTCGAGCGCGGAATGCCGAGTTCTTTTGAGAATTCCAGCTTCGTTTTTCCCGCCGCTTTCATCTTGCGTTGTAATGTGGCTGCAATATTTTTCTCTATTTGCATATACAAAGCCACCTCCTCACTACAAAAGATAAAAAGGCAAGCGCTTTTGGTAAATGCCACGATTCTGGCATAAACGCTGACTTTCTGGCACATCGAAAAAGCTGCGGCGTTCCGCTGCAAAAACATCTGTTCTTCCAGTCCAAAATCCCGCTGACATACAAAACGGGAAGCATGTTCCCTCTCATTCCTTTGAAAGAAGGTGCGAAAGGACATGCTTCCCTGTTTCATTTTGCGATCAGAAGAGTTTTAAACCTTCCTCGTTCAAAAGCAAGGCGTTTTCTTACTTCATAGCCTCAGCAACTGCGACAGCGACAGCGACGGTTGCGCCGACCATGGGGTTGTTGCCCATGCCGAGGAAGCCCATCATCTCGACGTGCGCCGGGACGGAGGAGGAACCTGCGAACTGTGCATCAGAGTGCATACGGCCCATGGTATCGGTCATGCCGTAAGAAGCGGGACCTGCAGCCATGTTGTCCGGATGCAGGGTACGACCCGTGCCACCGCCGGAAGCAACGGAGAAATACTTCTTACCCATCTGGACGCATTCCTTTTTGTAGGTGCCTGCAACCGGGTGCTGGAAACGGGTGGGGTTGGTGGAGTTACCGGTGATGGAGACGTCAACGCCTTCCTTGTGCATGATGGCAACGCCCTCACGGACATCGTCAGCGCCGTAGCAGCGGACGTCCGCACGTTCACCCTCGGAGTAACGAATCTCACGGACGATCTTGAGTTCGCCGGTGTAGTAGTCAAACTGGGTCTGAACATAGGTGAAGCCGTTGATACGGGAGATGATCTGGGCAGCATCCTTGCCGAGACCGTTCAGGATGACGCGCAGGGGCTTTTTGCGGGCCTTATTGGCGTTCTTGACAATACCGATAGCACCTTCAGCGGCTGCGAAGGACTCGTGACCGGCGAGGAAGCAGAAGCACTCGGACTCTTCAGACAGGAGCATGGCACCCAGATTGCCGTGGCCAAGGCCGACCTTGCGATCGTCCGCGACGGAGCCGTCGATGCAGAAGGCCTGCAGACCCTCGCCGATAGCAGTAGCGGCTTCGGCGGCGGTCTTGACACCCTTCTTCATGGCGATGGCAGCGCCGACGGTGTATGCCCAGCACGCATTCTCAAAGCAGATGGGCTGGATGCCCTTGACGATCTCATACGGGTCAAAGCCCTTGGCCTGGCACATTTCGCGGCAGGCTTCAACGGACTCGATGCCGTACTGCTTGAGGACGCCGTTGATCTTGTCAATTCTTCTGTCGTAGTTTTCAAACAAAGCCATTTTCGTGTCCTCCTTTTCTTATTCCTGACGCGGGTCGATATACTTCGCCGCAGTGTCCCACTGGCCATAGTGGCCGGTCGCCTTCTTGATGGCCTCGGCGGGCTCGTCGCCCTTCTTGATGAAGTCCATCATCTTGCCGAAGTTGATGAATTCGTAGCCGACAATCTCGTCGTCCTTGTTGAGGGCGATCTTGGAGCAGTAGCCCTCGGCCATTTCGAGGTAGCGCGGTCCCTTTTCCTTGGTAGCGAACATCGTGCCGACCTGGCTTCTGAGGCCCTTACCGAGGTCTTCCAGAGAAGCGCCGACGGCGAGGCCGTCCTCGGAGAATGCAGACTGGCTGCGGCCGTAGACGATCTGGAGGAACAACTCGCGCATAGCGGTGTTGATAGCGTCGCAGACGAGGTCAGTGTTGAGGGCCTCTAGGATGGTCTTGCCGATGAGGATCTCGGAAGCCATTGCGGCGGAATGGGTCATGCCGGAACAGCCGATCGTCTCGACCAGAGCCTCTTCGATGACGCCGTTCTTGATATTCAGGCTCAGCTTGCATGCGCCCTGCTGCGGTGCGCACCAGCCCACGCCATGGGTAAAGCCGGAGATATCCTTGATTTCCTTTGCCTGCACCCATTTGCCCTCTTCGGGAATGGGAGCCGGGCCATGATACGCGCCCTTGGCAACCGGGCACATATGCTTGACTTCTGCAGTATAGATCATATACAGGTCTTCCTTTCAAGAATTCTAAAAGCCGGAATTGGCTGTTATTACGATAGGATTATACCCAGATTCGCGTGGGAAGTCAAGAATTTGCGGAAAATTAACGGTGCGCGCCGTTCAAACGATCAACATGCTTCGCACGGCGCTCTGCATCGGTTTATATAGCTCGTTCAGGACGAACGCCTTGACCTCGTATTCAGGGCCGGACGCGAGCGCCGGGATGGGAAGATACTGTGTCATTGCTTCCTGCGCTGCAAGCGATACGGAAACCGTTTGGACAAAGCAAAGCTTTCCGTCGGCGTATGCCGCAACATAGATCGTTCCCGTTACAGCCGACCATGAATGATTGACTGCGGCTACCTTCAGCCTGTTTCCTTTCGTATCTGACTGATAGAGCGAGACGCAGAGCGGCGAGGCATAGACCGTCACGGAGATCTCGGCTGTCACGCCGTCAGCCTGTGCCTGTAGAATTGCGGTTCCGGCAGAATAGGCCCGGATCGTGCCGGATTCATCGACGGCAGCGACATCCGGGGCGCTGGATTGCCAGCGCAGCTTGTGCGCAGCGTCTGCCGGAAGGACCGATGCACCTGTCGGAAGGCTTTCTCCGACGGTCATGCAATACTGCTCTGTCTCAAACGAAATGGCTGACACCGGCGTATAGGTCTGCACAGGCAGCGCAGCGGAGACGCCGTTTGCCGCGACAGCGGAAATCGTTGCTTCGCCCGCTGCGTGTGCGGTGATTTCGCCGTTTTCCGAGACAGATACGACGGACGGATTTGAGCTTGTCCATGTGACGGAGCGGTCAGACGCTGCATCCGGGCCAATGTGCGTAGTCAGCTGCGCGTTCTCGCCGACTTCCAGATTTTGTTCTCCGGTGATCTCGACCGTCTGAACCGGGATGCTCTTTTCCGAAGGAATTACAGCGCCGTTTTCCGTCAGCTCCTGCTCTGTCAGATCGAGCGTGAGCGGCTGGCCATTTGTCAGCATAACGTCTTCATAATATGCCGCCGTCTGCGCTCCGTCCTGCGCGTCTCCGGTCAGCAGCACGTTCATCGTTCCGCTGTTATAGGGGATGATCTTCGCCGTGTACGCGCCGGAATTGAGCACAAACGCTTTTGTTTCGTTGTTTTCGCCCATGAGGTAGAGCGTGCCGTATTCGCAGTCCTGAATGCTCTTGTCCTCCGAGGATAACGATGCCAGCTTTTCACCGTTGGAATCATAAATCTCAACTGTTACCGGGCATTTGACGTAAAGCGTCGTCTGGGCAGCGGCATTGTGCTCCGCATCCAGGTATTTGGCCAGCATACTCTTGGCCTGTGCGATATCGATCGACCGGATATATCGCAGCAGAACGGCATAATTTGTAAGATCGCGCCGCATTTCGATGCAGTCCGGACGAAGCGAAGCTTCGGTCAAACGTGTCTGGAGGAAATCTGTCCAGTTATGAAGCGCCATATCTGTTGCATATTCAGCAGGACGGTCAAGCGTCAGATTTTCCAGCGTGAAGCTCGTTTTCGGCATACCGGTCTCGCTGTCATAGATAATTCCATAAAAGCGTGGATACTTTTCCTGAATATAATAATCACCAATAAAATATGCTGCCTTGACTTGATCCTGAACACTTGCATACATGCTCTGGTACAGATCAACAACCATTGGGAACATGCCGATTGAACTGCCCAGGAACATGGAAAGACTGACCGCGGATTTCACGCTGCCGTATGTGCTCCATGAGCTGCTGAGCTCCTGAAGCATTTTATTATCGGAAGCTCCAAAATAACGCATTACAAGATCGGCTCCAAAGGAAATCAGTCCGCCGTAGCTGCCCTCGGAAACAGCCGTATAGACCGCCTTGCCGCTCTGGTTCACAATGCTCGCCATGGAATCGGCCTGCTTTTTATATTCCTCAAAAGAGCGATAGCGTTCCAGCGACCGTATGGACGCTTCCAGCTCGCTCTGCGAGAGCGTCGCTTTCAGGAACGGCTTCATATATTGATAGCCTTCACCCTGCACGGAATCGAGCAGGGTGAAAATCGTTTTATACGCCACAGGCGCTGACAGCGACCAGAAAAGATTACTCTTTTCGTTTCTCGATTCCAGATATCTTGAGATCTGCGAGTACCAGCCCAAAACCTTTTTATAGGTTTTGGCTTCCTGCGGAAGGATCGATAATTTCAGATGTTCTCTTCCGTAATCCACATGATCCTGATAGTTTGTAATTTCCTGATCCAATTCGGAGATATAGCTTTGCAGATGCTCTGCAAATACGATATCCTGAATAACCTGCCGGACAGTCGTTCCGCCGTCATTGAGCAGCACCGGCGAATGATTGATATCAGTGACGGGCAGATAGACCGGCTGATCGAGCAGCTTGACCGCGTCCGCGCGCTTCATCCACGTAATTCCGGCATTTTTTGCCCAGCTGACCAGTGCCTGTGCATACTGATCATCTGTTCCATCCGGGATCGGCGGCTTGCTGTAGTCGTCTTTTTGAAACGGCCAGATTCCGTTCTTTTCCCATTTCAGAGCGATATCCGAAACGGGAGGCTCACCCTGAATGGTAAATATCCATGCCTGCTTGTCCACGATTCCATAGAACGGCTTTCCGGTTTCTGATACAAACGCCATTGATTCGATCAGAATAAAATAATCACCCTCTGCGAGTTCTCCTGCCTTTGAAAAATCGATGGTTGCGGTATTTCCGCTGCATTGAACGGAGGGGTCTTTAGTGGAGACCGAGTAGATTTTCGTTTCTTCCCCGGTATCGCTTACCGGATAGATCGAGATCTTTCCGCGGCCCGGCTGTATATTCGTGTTGAACTGAATGGTCGCCGTCGTAAGCTGCTCCAGACACATCCGGTTTGGCGTAAACTCTTTCACGTAAACCGTGCTCACGTTTTCATCCATACCGCCCGGCTTCCCATCGGTCGTTCCGGGATTCCACGCTTTCAGCCTATACCCGTTCCATGTGCCAGCCGCGGCGTCATAAGCATCACTGTCAGTCCAGCCAGTCTTTCCCTGAATATAATATATTGTGAGTGAAGACGGGCAGTCATCAAACATCCATTGAGCTTCATCGCATACCGGAGCATCTCCCAAAAAGAATACACTTTCAAGCGAACTACAGGCTTGAAACGCGCTTCTAGCCCTACTCGTCCCAATGCATGTCACGCTGTCCGGGATTATGATGCTCGTCAGGCTACGACAAGCCCAGAATGCTATGTGCTCAATGTATGTTATACTGTCGGGGATCGTAACGCTTGTCAGATTACTGCAGCCCCGAAACATCCCCAGGGCAATGTTCGATACACTGCTCGGAATCGTAACGCTCGTCAGGCCATTGCAGACCGCAAACGCCTCGCGCCCAATACTCGTCACGCTGTTTGGAATCGTGACGCTCGTCAGGCTGCGGCAGTCAGAGAATGCACCTTCACCAATGCTCGTCACGCTGTTTGGAATCGTGACGCCGGTTAGATTCGTGCAATCATAAAAAGCATAGTCTCCTATACAGGTTACCCCACTATCTATGGATACGCACTTGACAGAAGATCTTACCCAAGGATCACTATAATAGCCATAGTTTTTCATTTTACCTTTTCCGGAGATCGTCAGTGTCCCTTCGGAATCCAGCGTCCATGTCAGGTTCTTCCCGTCCCCCTCTCCGCCGCAGTAGCCGGAAGCGACGATATCCGCCGCGAAAATTTCAGCCGTCAATGCGGTCAACATGCACAGGGCGAGCATGAGGGCGGTAAATCTACGGAGAAAAGCGAACTGCTTTTTCATAATAATTCCCTCTTTCTTCTTTTTCCTTATCATATACTACCCATTTTTTATTGTACACAACAATTTCTATTTTGCAATAGATTTACAGAAAAAGCGGAGAAAACCAGGTCGGTTTTCTCCGTTTTGAGGTTTGTTTTATTTTGTGCCGAAGATGCGGTCGCCGGCGTCGCCGAGGCCGGGGACGATGTAGCCATGCTCGTTCAGCTTTTCATCGACTGCGCCGCAGTAGAGTTCGACATCGGGATGTTTGTCCGTGATCAGCTTGATGCCCTCGGGAGCAGCAACGAGGACCATAAGCTTGATGTTGTGGCAGCCGCGCTTCTTCATCTCAGCAATGGCCGCGTCGGCAGAACCGCCGGTGGCAAGCATAGGATCGACGATCATAATATCACGCTCGGCGATATCCTTCGGCATTTTGCAGAAGTAGACGTGTGGCTCAAGCGTTTCCTCGTCGCGGAACATGCCGATGTGGCCGACACGAGCCGACGGAACCATGCGCAGAACACCGTCAACCAGTCCAAGACCGGCGCGCAGAATGGGCACGACTGCAATTTTCTTACCGGCCAGCGTCGGCTCCTCCGCTGTGCAGATCGGCGTTTCAACTGTCTTGGTGGTAAGCGGCAGGTCGCGGGTGGCCTCATAGGTGATGAGCATACCGATCTCGCTGACCAACTCGCGGAAATCCTTGACGCTGGTGTTCTTGTCACGCATGATCGTCAGCTTGTGCGCAACGAGCGGATGGTCCATGACATGTACATGTTCTCCAAATGCTTTTGTGCTCATAATGTTGCTCCTTTGTCTTTTCTATTCAATTATTTTTTCAAATAAAAGTCCTTGTCATGCTGCCGCGTGCGCTCTGCCTGCGCCTGACGCAGATAATTGGGTGTCAGCGCGGCAGCATCCCCAGTTTCATTCGCTGCAATCTTTTCCATTGCGGCCAATGCCACGCCGGAGGCTCTTTGCTGGCGCAGATGCTCAGGAAGCAGCTGCAGCGGCAAGTTTTCATCCTTCAGCGTATCAAAAACAAGCTTCGCACCGTCTCCAATGAGATAAACAGGGCCGGAAATCGTTTGCAGTTCCTGCGACAACTCTGAAATTGCAATCGCGCGGTCTTCTGTGCGGCGAAGCAGCGTTCCGGCAGTCCAGTCAAACAGTGCGTTGTAGATCTGGCCCTTCCGCGCGTCCATACAGGCGCAGTAGCAGCCGTCGGCGCAGGCAGCGCCGCGCACCATCGCCTCCAGTGTCGAAACACCGTAAAGCGGAAGCTGATGCCCCCACGCGAAGCCCTTGGCGCAAGCCATGCCGATACGCACACCCGTAAAGCTGCCGGGCCCGGCGGCAACGGCGACAGCGTCGATATCCTGCGGAGTCAGGTCACAGCCGGTGATCATGTTTTTTGCCAGTTCCATCAGTGTCCTGCTGTGTGTTTGGCCGGAATTCTGCGTATATTCTGCAAGCAGACAGCCGTCCGACAGCAACGCAGCACTGGCGGCTTTTGCCGAAGACTCAAAGGCCAGCAAGTTCAAAGCGGCTTCCTCCTTCGATGGTAATGTGGCGGGTATCCGGCACAAGGGAATCTTTTTCAATCGTGATGCGGATCGCGTCCTGCAGCGCGTCTTCGACATTTTCGCTCCACTCGACGGCGCACACGCCGCCCCGTGCAAGATAATCCTCCCAGCCGATGTCGAATAGTTCGTCCGAAGAGCCGAGGCGGTACATATCAAAATGAAACAGCGGAAGCCGACCGGACAGGTATTCGTTTACAATCGTATAGGTCGGACTTGTTACCTGCTCCGAGACGCCCAGCCCCTCTGCGATGCCGCGCGTGAACGCGGTCTTCCCGGCGCCAAGATCGCCGAAGTAGGCGATCACATCGCCCGGTCGAAGAGACTCTGCCAGCTTTTTTCCTAGCGCCTGCGTTTCGTCCGCACTGTGCGTCGTGATCTGCATAACCAAAGCCCCCTACCTACCCCATTTTATATCTGTGGCATTATAGCATAGGAATTCAGTAAAATCAATTCAAAATCATACCAAAACCACGACAATTTGAAAATCGTGGTTTACTTATTCGCCTTTTTTTGATACAATGTAAAATTGAATTAGGATTCCTTTTTTCTAAGTTTTATTCTTGCATTTAAAGGAGGCGGCTTTATGCACGGGATATGGAAAGCAATCGGCAGCTTTGTCCGGCGTGCAGATATGATTCTTCTGAGCCTTTGTATCGCCGCCAGTGTCTACGGCATTGTGGTCATTTCCAGCGCGACGAATGTCAATGGCAGTGCGCAGTATGTCCGCACGCAGATTCTCGCGCTGGTTCTCGGAATTATTTTATATATAGTATTCACGTTGATTGACGTCGATATCATTGCCGAGCGGCGCGAATTACTGCTGATCTTCTCGGCAATCTTCATTCTGCTTCTGTTCCCTTTCGGCGATACCCGCAGCGGCAACCGCTCCTGGCTGGCGTTCAGCTTTCTGCCATTTTCCATTCAGCCTGCGGAGATCTGCAAAATTCCGTTCATCATGATTCTTGCAAAGACCATGAGCATTCGTCAGAACAAGATCTCACATATCTCCACAGTTCTGCGGCTGGCAGTCATCACAATCTTTATGTTTGGCCTGATCGTTGTGGCTTCGGAAGACCTGGGCGTTGCGCTGCAGTATCTGTTTATTTTCGTCATTATGGCGTTTGTCGGCGGTGTGAGCCTTCTGTGGTTTCTGGGCGCATTTGCCGTCCTGCTTGTGGCCTCACCGTTTTTGTGGCAGTTTCTCAGCTATGACCGGCGCAGCCGCATCTGGGTGCTGTTTGACCCTCGCATCGATGCAGCTGCACAGGACCAGCGCTATCAGATGAACCGCAGCCTGCGTGCGCTGCAAAACGGCGGCGTGACCGGGCAGGGGCTGTATCATGGATCAATGGTGCAGAGCGGCTCTATTCCTGCCCAGCATACCGACCTGATCTTCTCCTCCATCGGTGAGGAACTGGGTATGCTTGGCTGCATGGCGGTTCTTATTCTGCTGACGGCCATTATCATCCGTATTATCTATGTCGGCATCAAATCCGGCAACTATATGAACCGGCTCATCTGCGTCGGCATCGCAGGCATGCTGACCGCACAGGTGTTCATCAACATTGGCGTGTGCATCGGCCTTGTGCCGGTCATCGGTCTAACTCTGCCGTTTTTCTCCTATGGCGGCAGTTCTCTCGTCACGATGTTCTTCGCCATGGGCATTGTATCCGGTATCAACATGCGCCCCGCGCCGGACAGCAGCGCACGGTATATCCGTCCCCCGTTGTCCGCATAAGCGGCACCAGACAATTCTCTCTGAAAGGAGTTATCACCATGAAGGTTATTTTAACACAGGATGTAAGAGGTCAAGGCAAGCGTGGTCAGATGATTGACGTCTCCGACGGCTACGCGCGCAACTTCCTGCTGCCGCGCAAGCTTGCACAGGAAGCGACCGCAGACAACATCAACACCATGCGCATGAACGACAAGGCCACGCAGGAGCGGCAGGCCAAGGAGCGCGCGGAAGCGCTTGATCTGCGTAACCGCATGAAGGACATGACCATTGTCGTCACCGCCAAGGGCGGTGGAGCAGGCCGCCTGTTCGGTTCGGTCACGAACACGGAGGTTTCCGAGGCGCTTGCGAAGCAAGCCGGTATTCAGCTGGACAAGCGGAAAATCGTTCTGGATGAGCCGATCAAGGCTGTTGGTGTTTATACCGTCAAGTGCAAGCTTGGCTACGAGATCAACGCAGAACTCAAGATTGAGGTCAAAGAAGGTTAAGACAATCTGCCTATCATTTTCCGGAAGGATGTGAACATCTATGGACGAAGAACTGCTTCAGCGGCAGGTTCCTCAGGCATTGGAAGCGGAGCAGTCTGTGCTCGGCTCCATGCTGATCGACGAGCGCTGCGTGCCTGACGTAGTTGGCATGCTGCAGCCGGACGACTTCTATCTCCGGCAGAACCGCGAGATCTACGAGACGATCTATACGATGTTCAACTTCTCGGAAAAGATCGACCCTGTTACCGTACTCAATAAAATGAAAGAGCGCGGCGTGTACGACGAGCAGCGCAGCTATGATTATATCGCGCAGCTTTTGAAGATCACGCCGACCGCCGCCAACGTTAAACAATACTGCACGATCGTGCATGACAAGTCGCTGCTGCGTGCACTGGCGACCGTGTCGTCAGAAATTACGGAAATGGTCTACGACGGCGTCGGCACGGCGCAGGAGATGCTCGAAGTCTCGGAAAAAAAGATCTACTCGCTCCGTCGCGGAAACACTGGCGACAGCCTGCAGCATATCGGCAAGGTCATGATCAACGTCTACGACCGGCTGGAAGAGTTGGCAGCCTCCGGCAGCGACATTCCAGGCCTTTCCACAGGACTTCATGATCTTGACCGCAAGATCAATGGTCTGAACAAGACCGACCTGATTTTGATTGCTGCCCGCCCCGGCATGGGCAAAACGGCTATCGCACTCAACATCTGCCTGAATGTGGCGAAGACCTATGAAAAGACCGTCGCGTTTTTCTCGCTCGAAATGTCGCGGGAGCAGCTGGTCACGCGTCTGCTTTCTACAGAAAGCTTTGTCGAAAACCAGAAGCTTACGACCGGCCATCTGGAGGATGAGGATTGGGGCAAGCTGTCTATTGCTTCGTCCGCACTCAGCCAGACAGACATCCGCGTGGACGACAATCCGGCGATTACGGTTGCAGAGATCAACGCGAAATGCCGCCGGCTCGATAATTTGGGACTGGTACTGATCGACTATCTGCAGTTGATGACTGCTGCTGCGCCCGGAAAATCTGGCGATAACCGTGTAACGGTCGTCAGTGATATCTCCCGCGCACTTAAGATCATGGCAAAGGAACTGAATGTCCCGGTAATCTGCCTCAGCCAGCTGTCCCGTGCGAACGAATCGCGTACCGATAAACGTCCGATGCTGTCCGACCTTCGTGAATCCGGCGCTATCGAACAGGACGCAGACTCGGTCATGTTCCTCTACCGCGACGAGTATTACAACCCCAACACGCAGGACAAGAACATTGCCGAGTGTATCGTTGCGAAAAACCGTCATGGCGAGACAGGAACAGTCAAGCTGCAATGGCGGCCGCAGTTCTTCACGTTCTCTGATTTGGAATGGAAGCATGAAGGATAAGGTTCTTTCGTGGATGCGCGAACAGCGCATGACCGCGCCGGGCGATACTGTGATCTGTGCCGTCTCAGGCGGAGCGGATTCTGTCTGTATGCTGCATGTTTTGCTGTCCCTCCGAACTGCGCTCGGCATTACGGTCGAAGCTGTACACTTCAATCATCATCTGCGCGGCGCGGAATCAGACCGCGACGAAGCGTTTGTCCGCGCGCTCTGTGCCAAACTGGACGTTGCGCTGCATATCGGAAACGGTGATGTACGCGCCCGTGCGGCAAAGAGGCATGAATCCGTCGAGGAAGCGGCGCGTGCGCTTCGCTACGCGTTTTTCGCTTCCCTTCCCGGCCTTATTGCAACGGCACACACGCAGGACGACAATCTGGAAACTGTGCTCCTGAATCTTACACGCGGAACCGGCCTTGCCGGGCTCTGCGGCATTCCGCCGAAGCGTGAATCTTTTATTCGGCCCATGCTTGCCGTCTCCCGCACAGAGATTGAAGCATATCTCGAGCAAAATGGCCTTTCTCATGTGACCGACAGTACCAATTTTCTGCCGGACGCGCGGCGCAACCGCCTGCGGCAGTCTGTCATTCCGCTACTCAAGGCGGAGAATCCATCTCTCTGCGAGACGGCATTCCGCATGTGCAGGCTTCTGGAAGCGGATGAAGCGCAGCTTTTTGCGCAGGCCGAGGTAGTGTTGCAGCAAGCCAGGCTTGCGGATGGCGTTCAGTGCAGCATTCTTGCCGCGTATCCGCAGGCCGTTCGCACACGCGCCGTCAAGCTGCTTCTTAGTGAAATCCGCGCACCGAAGCTTTCAGCGCGGCATATCGACGCCGTTGACCGGTTGCTGTTTTCTGCGTGTCCATCTGCCTGCATATCGCTGCCGGGCGGATACACTGCACGGCGAGAATATGACCGGCTGCTTCTTACCACTGACTCCCCTGCTTCGTTTGAGCCAGTCGTTCTCTCAATCGGAGAATCTGCCGTTCTTCAACCGTCTGGACTCCGCGTTTTCTGCGAATGGCAAGAAAATTTTTCAGAAATTCAAAATACGCTCTCCACTTTTGCTGTAAAGTGTGATACGATAGATTCAACTACACAGATCCTGTTCCGTCCGCGGCAGATGCACGACGAAATGCGCGTCTCCGGGGGGCGGAAAACGCTGAAAAAACTTATGATCGACCGTAAGATCCCGTTGAACAGGCGCGGCCTGCTCCCTGTGGCTGAGGACGAGCAAGGAATTCTTGGCGTCTATGGGATCGGCGTCAACTCTGATCGTGCCGCTGCCCCCGGTGACCGCGCGGTCATCATTAGAATAGAAGAATTAGAGAAAGAGGATTCGCTGTATGATTAACAAATCTGACATGCTTCAGGACATTGAACGCGTTCTTGTTTCCGAGGAGGAGATCCACGCGCGGATCAAAGAGGTTGGCGCACAGATCGCAGAGGATTACCGCGGCAAGTGCCCGATTCTGGTCGGCGTTCTCAAGGGCGTCGTTCCATTCTTTGCGGAAATGGCCAATGCTATCAGCATCCCTGTGCAGGAAGACTTCATGTGCATCACCTCCTTCGAGGGCGGCACGGAATCCACCGGCAAGCTGACGTTCCGCAAGGACATCGACCATG
>ERZ780226.1755-NODE-1755-length-16347-cov-6.973177_pt1 | contig 16347 bp, 11 predicted proteins | sample MGYA00511165_ERZ780226 | MGnify/ENA primary metagenome ERZ780226 (study PRJEB29588, sample SAMEA2152373) | human gut metagenome | biome: human gut; feature: human-associated habitat; material: faeces | place: Denmark | collected 2008/2010 ...
CGCGCAGACCGCGCCGAGCAAAACAAGCGCCGCAAGCACCATCAGCAGCCTCCTCAAAACGTTCATCGCTTTCGCCCCTTTTCCGTCCGCGTCAAATTCCGTTCCATTCGTCCATTTGAAGCGCAATCAGCTCGTCCTCCTGCTCCTCGCGCAGCGTTCCCCGCTGGCCGGACACGCTGCGGCTGCGCATGATATAGCTGATTTCCCGCTCATCCTGCCGCCCGTCAAACGGGCTGTTCTGCGTCATGGAATAGACGCTGTTCCCTGCAAAAATCAGGTGGTCGATCACGCGAACGCCGATCACGTTCAGCGCGCCGATCACCGCGCGGGTGGAATCATAGTCGTCCTGCGAGGGCTCGGCCATGCCGCTGGGGTGGTTGTGCGCCAGCAGAACGGCATGCGCGTGATACCGCAGCGCGGTTTCAACGACCTCTCGCGGGTAAATCTGCACCTGATCGATGGTGCCCCGATGCATCAGCGCCGGGTGGAGCACGCGCCCGCTCTGATCCACGCAGATCATGTAGACGCGCTCCTCATGCAGGCCGAAGAACAGCGCGCCCGCGTATTTTCTCGCCTCGGCCAGATTGGTGATGACGGGCTTTCTGCCCATCGCGCTGTGCTGATAATAGCCCATCAGCTGGGGCATCAGGCTCAGCAGCGCGGCGGCGTTTTCGCCCACGCCGTCCACCCTCGTCAGCTCTGCCGGGGAGGATTCCAAAACAGCGCTCAGCGAGCCGAAACGGTCGATCAGCCGATGCGCCAGCGGGTTCACGTCCCGCTGCGGGATGGCGAACATGAGCAAAAGCTCGAGCACCTCATGCTCGGAAAAGCCGGAAAGCCCCTCCTTCATAAACCGCTCCCTCATCCGCGCGCGATGTCCCGCGTGGACAGCCTTTTCGCTCATGCGTTCCTCCTGCCTCCTTCAGTCTCGCTCCGCTCGACAGCTCCCTCACAGAGGGAGCCTTTATACAAGGGTGCCTTTGTTTTTCGGTTCATCCCTGCCGCCCGTGGGCGGCGGGGATCAGCCGAAAACTCTGCCGAAAAATACACGCTATCCAGCCCTGCGGGAACGCAGGGCTGGATATGGAGTTTTTATGCGAGTTTTTGCTGCATTATCTGCCGAGAACCGTGTTCACGACCGCCGCAGCGTCAAGCACCGTTACGGTATGGTCGCCGTTCACGTCCGCCGCGAGGAACTTCGCGCGGCTGAGTGCGTCAAAGCTGGTGTACTCGGTGTTGTAGATGTTGTAGACGAGCTGCGCATCGTTCACGTCGATGTTGCCGGTGCCGTTCACATCGCCGGTGTAAACTACTGCCGCCGCGGTGCCGCTGCCCGCCTTGACGGCGGCGATGGCCTCGGTCTTAACCGTGTCCGCATTTCCCGCGGAGATCACGAGCCAGCAATAGCCGCCGTACTTCTCAGAGGTGAACATCGTGTCCGCGCCGTAGGCAAGGACGCTGTCACTCTTGGCAACGACGAGCCAGATGCTCTGTCCGTCGAGCTTCACATACTCATACACCTCAACGCCGTAGGGATTCACCGCGGTCTTGGTGACGGTGACGGTCAGCGGCGCACCGGTAAGCAGACTGCCGGGGATCGTGACGGTGCCGTCCGCGCCGACGGTGAGTTCGGTATCGCCGGCCTTCACGGTGTAGGTGTAGCCGTCCTTCCTGTTGATTTTAAAGGTGGTGTCTTCACCGTTTTTCGCCGTGAGGATCAGACCGCCCTGCACGTCGTCGGTGTCGCCGGTGATGGTGATGGTCGTCGTCGGAATGACGATGGCCGTCTTCTCCACGGTGATGATCAGCTCGCCCTTGATGTCCGCGCCGGAGATCGTGTAAACGCCCTCGGTCGTCGCGGTGGCCGTGACGGTGTTGCCGCCCGCAGTGACGGTGACGGTGTAGTTGCAGCCGTCCGCCTTTGTCAGCTTGAAGGTATAATCCGTCTTGTAGGTGGCCGTCGCCGCATTTTCGCTCACATCGCCTGCGCCGGTGCCGGTAACGGTGACGGCGTAGGTCTTCGGCGTGGCCGTGACCACGATCTCGCCGGTGACGTTCTTGATGGTGAAGCTGCCGTCGCCGTTGTTCGTGACGGTGGTAGTCTCGCCGCCCATCGTGGCCGTCACGTCATAGCAGCCGTAGTCGTCGCCGGTGGCCTTGAAGGTGTAATCCGTGCCCGCAGCAGCGCTCGCCGCGCCGGAGAAGCCCTCGGGCAGCGTGACGCTGTAGCCGCCGACGGTGATCGTCGCGGCCGCGGTGGTCTCGTCGATGTTCGCTGCGGGGGCGTCCTGCGCGTTGGCATTGGCTTTGGCGTCAACGTTTGCCTTGGTAATTGTCACCTTGCCCGCGCCGACGGCCTTGCCGGTGAAGGTGAGCGTGACGGCAGCGGTGCCGCTGTCCTTATTCGCGCCGTAGCCCGCGATTTTCAGCGTGCCGGCCGCTTCATCCACAACGACATCCTGCACATCCGCGCTCTTGTAGGTGAGAACGCTCGTATCGTAGCTGACCTCGAAGTAATAGGCGTTGTAGGCATTGCCATCCTTGTGGGTGACGTTCAGAGCAACCGTGGTATCCTCGCCGACGTTGATGCCGGCATCGCCGCTCGCGGCTACACTGTAGCCCTCGGGAATCACGGGCTCGGGATCACTGCCGCCGTTGTTGGTAACGTTGACGGTAGTCGTGTAAGTACCGAGCATTGCTCCATCATAGCTGGTATCCACGATGGCTTGAACATCCACAGAAACAGTATAAGTACCGGTAGGCGTATCCTTAGCGACGGTATAGGTTGCTTTCCAGACAGGCTGTCCCGCCGTGACCGTGATGGGGGCGCTGAACGTGCCATCCGTCCAATAGGTTCTGCCGGTGTTCGGGTCGTTCTCCATCGGAGAAGCCGTGCCGCCCGCCGTCAGTGCAGAAAGAGTGAGATACGAGGTTTCTCCGGTCTCTTTCTTTGCCCAATCGGCCTGAAATGCGTAATAATTGCCGCCGTTGACGGAGGTGAACAGCACGTCCACGGTCTTGTCCGCCGTGCCGTCCACGGTGACGTCTCCGCCCGTGAGGGTGTAGTCCCCCACGACGGGCGCTGCCGCGGCCGTCCCGACAAAGAGTGAGCTGAGCATTACCAGCGCAAGGATAAATGCCAGCGCTTTACGAGTTTTCATATTGAGTATTCCTCCTTTTTACCAGGTCATGGCCTGATACGCTGCATGCGTTTCGGACAGGCAGGCGCGGTTGATCTGCATGGCTACCAGTGCGCTCGGCGTACCGACAGCGCAGGTGGACAGCGCATCGAACGCCTTATAGGCGCCGTGAGTTGTGGACAGGCAGGCGCGGGAAACGAGTGTTGCGTCAAGCGCGTTCACAATGCCGTCGCCGTTCACGTCGCCCTTGAGGCGGACGATGATCTCGTCGCCCTCGGCGAGGTTGGCGGTAAAGCTGTGCGTTTCGCCGCTGTTCGCCGCGGTGAGCTTCGTGTAGGTGTCGCCGCTCTTGACGAGCACGACGCACGCCTTGTCGCACGCCACGGTGAAGGTGTTTTCACCAGCGGCCCAGCCGCTCGCCGGGGCCGTCACGGTGACGGTGGGAGCGCCGGAGCTGCTGCCCGCCGGGAACGTCGTCACGTTGTTCTCCGTCGTACCCGCAGCCGTACCATTGCCGATAGCGGGCTCAAACGCCGGGATCTCCGCCTGCACAACCTTCATGTAGTAGTAATACGACTGGCCGTCTTCGGTGACCGTCACATTGGTAGTCAGGCTCGGGGTACGCATCGTGTTAGCGCCGGCAGCTGTGCTCGTCGCGCCGTTGGTGATCTTGACGGTCGCGGCGCCATCATCTGTGGCATACCAGCTGCGGCTGGCAAAGTCGGCGTCGATAACATGGATCACGATCTCACCAGCATATTTTGTGGTGCCGCTGCCGCTCACCAGTGCGTCATACTGCACGAGTTCGGTCTTGGCAACGGGGAAATACACGCTTCCGCCGCTGTAAGTGCGCAGCTTTTCCAAAGAGAACTCCAGAATCTGCGGCCACTCCGGCGCGCCGGGGCGTCTCGTCCGCAGCGTGACGGTGTAGGTATCGGTGGAATCGACCTTGCCGTCGTTCGCCGTGAAGACAAGCGTATGTACGCCGTCCGCGGGCGTATAGGTATAGGTGCTTCCCTCGATGGCGACGGCTTCCGCGCCGTTGACGGAGACCTTATAGCTCAGGGGATCGCCGTCCGCGTCGGAGAACAGGCCGTTGAGATCGATCGTCCACGCGACGTCCTGCGTGACCTTTTCAGTGCGCGCAGCATTCTCCACCGCGAGGATGGGACGCGCATTCACGCCGACAAGCATGAAGTCATAATAGGTAGTGAGAGTATAATCGCCGTAGGTCTCGTTCTCGATATTCTGAGAGACGGAAACGGCCTGCGCCAGACGGTAATTATCCGCCGCGTAGAGCTTGATGTCGTCTGTCAGCTCTGCGCCAATGGCCGCGCCGGTGCTGACGACAGCATCGGCAGTCATGCCGGAAAGCTCGTAGTATGGGCGCTCCAGCGTATCGACGTCCTCATCCATGCGGATCAGGATAAGGCCTGCCGAAGCCTTGTTGTTCTCAACGCGCAGCGAATCATACTGCGTGACGGTCACACTCTTGACGTTCACCTTGCCCTCTCCCGCGCCAGTGGTGTCATTGCCGACGCCGGACAGCGTGGCGGCCGAGAGATCGGTGATCGTCGGCCAGCTCGTGGGCATCACGGTGTGGAACGTAAATGTGACGGACTGCGTACCCCAGTCGTTGCCGGAGTAACCGACCATCCTAATGACATAGTCGTTGGAATCATTGGCGACGTATGTATACGGCTTATATGTCGCGTGAGAAACGGCATTGCAAAAACGCACGCCGTTCTCGATGTCCTTCGAGTCGTTATCCTCAAAATAATCCTCGGCGTTAAGCGTTATCGTAGCGCCGAAGGGAACATCAAAGGTGTAAGCCTCCTGCACGCCTTCCTTGCGCGTGGCCTTGTGATCCTCCATCACCGTGACATGCGTGACCCACTCCACATATTCGCCGTAGGGGTCGGTCGCGCGGAAGGTGACAGTGCGCTCACCAACACGACTCTTGCTCGCGCCGGTGGCGTAGCCCGTGTTGGGATAGTAGGTATGGAAGCTGGGGTCCTTGTCGTCCTTGAAAGTGAACGTCAGTCTGCTTTGCTCGCCGTTGTCACCCGTATCCTTGAGATCATCGCCAAACACCTTCGAGAGGTCGGGTTTCCAGTTCGTATAATATGAGCCGCCGCCCGTCCACATCGCTTCTGTGCGTTCTTCATCCTTGGCAGTATCCAGAATGTAGGGCTTGTAGTTGGTAACGCTTTCGCCCGTGACAGTCAGGGTGTAGGTATACATATCGGAGAAGAGCGGGCCGAGAGCAGCACGGAATTTCAGGGTGTGCTCTCCGACCGTTTCAAAGGCACGGCTGAATTGGGCGCCTCTTTTCGCACTGCGCAGGAAGAAGAACTCTTCTCCGCCGTCGATAGAAACGTAGTAGTCGAAATCCGTGAATATGCTGGCATCGTCCTGGAAGACGTTGTCCAGATACACGTTGGCGTATGCGCCGGCTGCGGCACTGCCGCTGCCGGATTCGACCAGCCGCGTGGGCGTATGCTTAACGTCCAGTTTAACGATATAGGTATCGGACGATTCAACCTTACCGTCGTTGGCCTTGAAAATCAGCTTGACGCTGTTCTCGGTGGTCGCGGGGGTGTAGCTGTACTTCGCGTCCGCGGCTTCAAACTCGCCGTCGTTGACGGATACCTTGTAGGTCAGCGCGTCACCGTCCGCGTCATGGAAGATCGTGGAGAGGTCCAGCTCCCAGGCGATGTCTTCATAGCCGTAGGACTTGACGCTCGTCTCCACGCCCTCGCGCAGCGTCGGCGGGGTGTTGGGCTTTTCCACCGTGAGCTGCACGACATAGTTATCGGCCGTCGCGGCGGATTTGTCGCCGTAGATATGGATGGTATAAACGGCGGCTTCCTCCGGGGTGACGGTGAACGTGCCGTCAAAGGACTGCTCCGCGCCGCCCGTAGTCCCGCTGCTGACACGGACCTTATAGTTTCCAGGGATATTCAGCCCGAGCGCCGCCGGGTCGATGGTGTACGCTACGCCCGTCGTGGCCGTATCTTCCTTGTCAATGCCAATGGCCGTGTAGGTGATTTCTATACCGTCAACGCTGCGATCCACGCTGTCAGCGCCGTACGCCGTTTCAGTCTTCGTGTCGCCCACGGTCGAGGCAGTATAGGAACCGGCAGACTGATAACGATTGTTAAGGAAGCGCAGTTTACCCTGATCCTTGCTGTCCACGTCCTCATAGTAGAGGTTGGCGTCCACGGTGTAGGTAAGGCCCACCGGAACAAACACGCTGAGTTTGCCCGGCGCGTCGGCCTTCTTGGTGGGGAGGTGGTTCGTAGATTTTTCGATCGTGACGGTAAACTCCGCGTATTCGCCGTAGGGGTCGGTCGCGCGGATGGTCACGGTGTGGGTGCCGTCCGGCTTCAGATAGTCGGCGTGGATACCGACGCTGGGATAGTATTCCGAAAAATTACTGCCGTCGATGCTGTAGGAGTAGGTCAGAGTGTCGCCGTCCGGATCGCTGAAAATGCTCGCCAGATCAGGCTTCCAATATGTGACGTTGACGCTCGAACCGAGCTGGCCGGGGCCTTCGGTCGGATTCTTCACGACGGGCGCGTGGTTATTGATATCCGCGCCGGTCGCTGCGACCGTCCACGTATACACGCCGGACGTTTTGCCGTCCTCAAGGGTTTTCGCGGTGCTGGCCTTGAAGAGCAGCGTATGTGTTCCGGCCTTGGTCGGAGCATAAGTATATTTGTTGCTTGACAGGGTGACCTGCTTATACTCGCCGCCGTCGATCGACACGAAATAGTTGAGACTGATGCTTTGTGGGTGGGAGATCAGCGAGCCGATGCTCAGCCGCACCGCTGTGCCGGTCGTGGTATCGGTGGTGCTGCTGTCCGCGCCCTTGACCACGGGATATTCCGGGTTATTGAGGATCACGGTGCAGTTTTGCAGCGAATCCGCCTTGCCGTCGTTCGCCTTGAATGTGAGCCGAGCGTTGACGAAGTTTTCGCCGTATGTATAGGTGTAGGCTTCCGGCTTTTCCAGCTTCTCAAACTCGCCGCCGTTCACGGAGACGTAGTAGGTCAGCGTATCGCCCGCGTCCTCATCGGTGAAGAATTTGGTGACGTCGGTAGTATAGGTCTCGCCGTCCGGCGCCACCACCGTGTACAACGTAACGCCGGAGGCCAGCGCCGGGGCAGTGTTGGTGACGCCTTCGATCTCAACGCAGAGAAGCGCATAGCACCAGTTGCCGTCGGCGTCCTTGCACCGCATCCATGCGAACACCATCTTTTGATAGGACTGGTCCTTGATGTTCTGGAGTGCTTCCGCTGTCGCAAAATATCCTTTAGAAACCGCAGCAGCCTCTTCCCCGGAATGTCCCGTCAGCGGGAGAGCGAATGTTCCGTTGGAAGCTTTCAGATCGTTAAGAGATACTGTGCATGCACCGCAGGGGCATGCAACAGCGCCGCGTTTTACCAGCAACCCCCAGTTCACCGTTACAGCCGCCGTGCCGTTCGGCACTACGACCTTATAGATCGGTGCAGCTTTAGAATCGGCCGTCACCGTTCCGGTGTTCTTCACTTCATACGCCGTGCCGTCCACCGTGACGGTGATGGCACTGCCGCTGCCGCTGTCGTCGGCTTCGACTTCGATGGCGATTACTGCACAACCGGCAACCTCGCCATTCGCGTCATAGTATATAAACTGCGCGAAAGACAGGCTCCGGCCATCCGCCTTGAGCGAGGCAAGCTGTTCCTCGGTGCAGTACTCTGCGCTGACAGCACCGGCTTCCTCGTTCTCTCCGTGGCCGGTAAGCGGGAAGGTTGCTGTTCCTGTATTGGCGGTAAGATTATCTATTAAGTGACAGGGACAGCAGACCAGAGCATCCCCGGCATCCGCCGCAGCCTGCCAAAAAAGCGTGACCGATTCGGTGCCGCTGGGGACTGTTACCTTGTAAAGCTGATCGCCGTAGCTATTCGCAACGCCGACATAGGTAACGTCGTAGGCGGTACCGTCGACTTTGACAATCGGCGGGGCGACGGTCTCCTCGTCGGCCTGTACCGCCACATCTTCTGCTGCTTGAACAGCAGGGGCGGCGTCTCCCTCTGCGGCGAGCGCTGCGGCGGGCAAAAGCCCGAGAATCATCAGCGCGGCCAACAGAAGGGACAGTAGTTTCTTTCTCATGTGTGTCTGTTGCCTCCTTAAAAAAATATTTCTCTCGGAACGTGCGCCGCCCGTCTTGCCTCCGTCCGTAAAGGGCGGAGGAAGGCAGGGAGGCGCTTTTTTTGTCCCGGCGGAAGAGCTGTTTTCACCGGGACGGGAAAGGGGGGAAAGCGGAGATCATAGCGGAAAATCTCCGGCTAAAACGGCACGGGTGGCCGGTGTAGCTGAAATAGGATGAGGGACAACAATCCCTCAGTCAGCTTCGCTGACAGCTCCCTTTACACAAGGGAGCCCTTACGAGGGAAAACCCTTCTGTCAAAACCTTCGGTTTTGCCACCCCCACCCCCCTCTCTGTCGCCTGCGGCGACATCTCTCCCCGCCGGGGAGAGTCGGCCCCTGTTAGGGGCGGCAAGTGGGTTTGCGGAAAACTATCTTGGCTCCCCTCGTCAGGGGAGCTGGCGCGGCGCAAAGCGCCGTGACTGAGGGGTTTCTTAGCCGCCGCTTCCCGATACCGCTCTCTTTCCTTATATAAAATAAGGTAGCCCGGTATCAGAGAGCCGCGGCGACGGCGGCGGAGGTAGTTTCGGCGCGGGGCGGCTCCTGCGTGCGGATGGCCTTGATCTCGCCTTTTTTCACCGTGACGGTCACATGCCCGCTGGAGAGTTGGCGCATGGTGCGCAGCAGCTCCCATTCCGCGGCGGAGATGCCGAGCGTTTCCGCCTGTTCGGCTTCCAGCTCGCGGTTGATGCGGCCCATCACGTCCGTCCAGCGGCCGAGCCGCGCTTCAAAGTATTGCAGGCCGACGGTTTTCACGGGCTTGAGGTTTTTCCCCTGCTTGCGCTTCATTTCCTTGAGCAGCGCATAGAGCTCCTCGTCCGTGTCGTTCGCGTGGTCGCGGGCGAATTGCTCCTCCGCGGCCTTTCGCACCGGTTCGGCCAGAACCTGCTGGATATGCGCCTGATTCAGCATGCCGCGCGATTTCGCCGTCATTTTGTTCGACATCGTGTGCCTCTCCTCGTACAGTTTTTTGACATAGCAATGCCCGGAGACGCGAAAATGCCGCTATTCCCGCTGTGGGAGTTTTTCGGCCTTTTCCGTCTTCGGAAAACAAAAAACGCCGACCTCTTTCCCTTGCGGGAAAGGATCAGCGGATTCGTCTTCATTACTGTACATACGGAGAGCTCGCCCGCTGTCAGATGGTCCCGGACATGATAATTCTTCTGGCTTACGATCTGGAGAATCGCTTCTCCGCGCCCGTATCCTACCTTCTCCCGGAGCCTTGCTCCGAAATGGCGGACTTTCGTCCCGACGGCTTTCGCCGCTTCGGTACGGACTCACGCATACAGTACCGTGCGTGCAAGGGGATTCGCACCCCTTTTCTTTTTTCACCGGCGCCTGACTCGTTGCTGAGCCTTTACAGCGGACGGCTATGTGTCCTTGCAGACCTATTCAGTTGAGTGACTGAAACAAAAAGCAGACTTTTTGTTTCAAAGGAGCAATCGAAGATATAGCGATGTATTTGTTTTTTATATACTACATCTTGATATTTTAAAACATACCACAGGTAAAAGGAATTGTCTACCATTATTTCGAGCGGGTTTGGCAAAATCATGTGCTTTTTTCGCCGCAACATGCCGGAGAAAGGGATAGAAAAACCGAAAAAGCTATGCTATGATACGAAAATGGAAAGGCCAAATAGCAGAAAGGGTGGTTTTGCCCCATGCAGAAGAAAAAAATCGCCAATCTCATCATGGTGCTCATCATTGCGGCGCTCGCCGCCGGCGGCGGGTTCTGGGCGTTCAGCCAAAGGGACGCCGCCCCTGCCGCGCTCGGCACGGAGTACCATATACAAAAATTGAATGATAATGCACTGACCGAGCCGGAGCAGGAACTCACCTGCACCATCACGATCCGGTGCGACACCGTGCTCCAAAGCCTTGATTCACTGCGCGAGGAGAAACTCCCCTATGTCCCGCGCGACGGCGTGATGCTGCCGGAGACGACGGTATCCTTTGCCGAGGGAGAGACGGCGTTCGGCGTATTGCAGCGCGTCTGCGCCGCGGCAGAGCTGCAGCTCGAATACAGCTGGACGCCGCTCTACGACAGCTATTATATTGAAGGCATCGGCCATCTCTATGAGTTCGACGCCGGGCCGGAGTCCGGCTGGATGTACAAGGTCAACGGCACGTTCCCCAACTACGGCTGCTCAAGCTATGTGCTCACGGGCGGCGAGGAAATCGTCTGGTGCTACACCTGCGCCGAGCTCGGCGACGACGTCGGCGCGGCAGGCATGGCGAAATGAGAGCAGACGCCTTTTCCAAGCGCCATCCGGCGGTGAACTTTGTGTTCTTCCTCGGCGCCATTCTCGGCGGGATGCTCAACCAGCACCCGGCGTATCTGCTCGCGGGGGTCGTCAGCGGCGCGGCTTATTATCTTCTGCTGCATGGGCGGCGGGGCTGGCGGTTCATCGGGGGTCTTGTTCCCCTGTTTCTCGTGTTCACGGCGGTCAATCCGCTCTTTAATACATACGGGGCAACGCTGCTCTTTACATACTTTGACCGCCCGTACACGCTCGAAGCACTCTATTACGGTGCGGCGCTCGCGGCGGTGTTCGTCAATATGCTGCTCTGGTTCGGCTGCTATAACGCCGTGCTGACAAGTGACAAGTTCACGAGCCTTTTCGGCAATCTGATTCCGGCGCTCTCGCTTTTGCTCGTGATGGTGCTGCGCATGATCCCCAATCTGATGCGAAAGGCCCGGCAGATCGCCGGGGCCAGAGCGTCCATCGGGCGGGGCGTTTCCGAACAGGACGGCACAAAGGAAAAGCTCGCCGAGGGGATGACCGTGCTCGGTACGCTGACATCGTGGGCGCTTGAGGGCGGTATCGTAACGGCGGACTCCATGCGCAGCCGCGGCTACGGCTGCGCGAAGCGGACGAGCTTCCAGCGCTACGCGATGACCGGCACGGACTGGCTGCTGCTTGCGCTGGAGATCGCGCTGCCGGTGCTCGTTCTTGCTTTCGGCGACGCTGAAGCGGCGTATACGCCGGACCTCTATATTGCTCCCCTCCGGGGACTGCCGGTGCTCGGCTTTGCCGCCTACGCCGTGTTTCTTCTGATCCCCACCGTTCTACATATAAAGGAGACCGTTCAATGGAACATTTCGATATCCAGAATCTGACCTTTTCTCATGCCGCGGCGAAGGGCAAGCTCTCGCTCGACGGCGTTTCGCTGCGCATCCGCGCGGGGGAATTTCTCGTGCTCTGCGGACGCTCCGGCAGCGGCAAGACCACGCTGCTGCGCCATCTCAAAACGGTGCTCACGCCGAACGGCAAGCGCAGCGGCAAGATCCTCTTCTGCGGCACGCCGCTCGCGCAGGTATCCGAGCGCGACCAGGCCGCGAAGATCGGCTTCGTGATGCAGAACCCGGACGATCAGATCGTCACGGACAAGGTCTGGCACGAGCTCGCGTTCGGGCTCGAAAGTCTCGGCTGCGACCAGACGGCCATGCGCACGCGTGTGGCGGAAATGGCCTGCTATTTCGGCATTCAGGACTGGTTCCACCGCGATGTGGCCACACTCTCCGGCGGACAGAAGCAGCTTTTGAATCTCGCTTCCATCATGGCGATGCAGCCGGAGGTGCTGATCCTCGACGAGCCTACGAGCCAGCTTGACCCCATCGCCGCGAGCGATTTTCTCAATACCGTGCGAAAGATCAACACCGAACTCGGCACGACCGTCATCATCACCGAGCACCGGCTCGAGGACATTTTCCCCTACGCCGACCGCGCCGTCGTGATGGACAGCGGAAAAATTATCGCGGACGACGCGCCCGCGAACGTCGGGCAGCTGCTCTTTGAGCAGAAGAATCCCATGTTCGCCGCCATGCCCACGCCCGTGCGCGTCTTTTACGGCGCAGGCTGCACCGGAGAAAGCCCGCTGACCGTCCGGCAGGGACGGAATTGGCTGAGCCGCGAGTTTCCCGCCGCGCCGAAGATTAAGGCCGAACCCGCGAGCGCTCCGGCGGAGGTCGAAGACCCGGCGCTGAGTCTGAAGGAGCTGTGGTTCCGGTATGAAAAAGATGGCCGGGACATCCTGCGCGGCGTGTCCGCGGAGATCCCTGCCGGGGATATCTATGCCATTCTCGGCGGCAACGGCGCGGGAAAATCCACGACGCTCAAAGCCATCTGCGGCATCTGCCGCCCATACCGAGGGAAAATCAAGCTCTTCGGCAAGCCGATGGAGATATACAGCACGAAGGAGCTCTTCCGCGGCTGCATCGCCATGCTGCCGCAGGATCCCAAGAGCCTGTTCGTGAAAAAGACCGTGCGGGAAGACCTCGCGGAGATGACCGCCGACGCGGAAAAGATCGCGCGCACGGCGGAGATCTGTCAGATCACGCCGCTGCTCGAGAGCCACCCCTACGATCTCTCCGGCGGCGAGCAGCAGCGCGCCGCGCTCGCGAAGGTGCTGCTCACCGAGCCGAAGCTCCTGCTGCTCGACGAGCCGACAAAAGGCATCGACAGCTTCTTCAAGGAGACGTTCGCCGCGATCCTCGCCGATCTGAAACGGCAAGGCATCACGATCGTCATGGTGTCGCACGATGTGGAGTTCTGTGCCCGGTACGCCGACCGCGTGTCCATGTTCTTCGATGGGCAGATCCTCACGACCGATACGCCGCGCCGGTTCTTCGGAAACAACAGCTTCTATACGACCGCGGCGCACCGCATGAGCCGCCATGTGTTCGATATGGCCGTCACAGCGGAGGACGTCATCGACCTTTACCGGAAAAACAGGGGGAGCTGATATGAAAAAATCCCACATCGCCATGCTTGCGGAGTTCTTTGCTGTGATTCCGCTGACGCTCTATTTCGGCATGCATCTACCCGGGCGAAGCTACTACATTACGAGCACGCTCGTCATCGTGGAGTTGCTCGTGCCTTTTCTGCTGGCGTTTGAAAGCCGGAAGCCGCAGGCACGCGAGCTTGTGGTAATCGCGGTGCTCTCCGCGCTGGCCGTAGCCGCGCGCGTGGTGATTCCGCTGCCGCACTTCAAGGCGATCTTCGCCGTTATCATGCTCTCCGGCATCGCGTTTGGGCCGGAGGCGGGCTTTATGGTGGGTGCGGTCAGCGCGCTCGCGAGCAACTTTTTCTATGGACAGGGTGCGTATACGCCCTGGCAGATGTTTGCCTACGGTGCGGGCGGCATGCTCGCCGGGTTTCTGTTTGCCAAAAACCGTCTGCCGAAAAAGCCCGTTGCAATGGGCATCTTCGGCTTTCTCGCCGTGCTGCTGTTCGTCGGGCCGTTGCTCGACACCTGCACCGTGTTTCTCACGCTGCCGGTCATCAACGCGCAGACGGCGTGGCCGCTCTATGTATCCGGCTTCCCGGTCAATCTGAGTCAGGGGCTCTGCACGCTGCTCACGATGCTCCTTTTCGGCAAGCCCCTGCTCGAAAAGCTCGACCGCGTGAAGCTCCAATACGGGATGGGGGAAGACGATGGGCTTTGAGTTCTGCCATCCGGCGGTAAATTTCATCTTTTTTACTGCCGTGCTCTATGGCAGTATCGCGTTCTCACACCCCGTGTTTCTTGCCATCGCTTACGCCGCCGCGTTTGCCTACAGCGTCCGGCGGGGCGGGCAGCGCGCACTTGTGTTTGATCTCTGTCTCGTGCCGCTCGTTTTGGTTTTTGCGCTCTGTTACGCCGGAAACCATCACTTCGGCGTGACCGTGCTGCGGCAGAACTTCATCGGGAACAGCATGACAGCGGAGAGCCTTGTCTATGGGCTTGTCCTCGGCGTGCGTGCGGCGTGCGTGTGCATGTGGTGCAGCGCTCTCTTCCGCGTCGTGTCGTCCGACAAGGTCGTGTATCTCTTCGGGCGCGTGAGTCCGCGGCTCGCGCTCTTTCTTACGATACTGCTGCGGCTCATCCCGCGCCTGAACCGCGAGGCCGGGCGCATCGATCTCGCCCAAAAGGGCATCGGCCGCGGCAGCGATCAGGGGAATGTCTGGGAACGGCTCGTGCACTGCCTTCGCATTTTCTCCATGCTGATCACTTGGCTCATTCAGGCGCTCGCGCTGGAGGCGGACTCCATGAAGAGCCGGGGCAGCGCGCTCTGCGGCCGGACGGCGTTTTCTATTTATCGCTTTGATAACCGCGACCGCGCGTTCGTCATCGCGCTCTTTTCCGGCATCATTCTGACCGGCATGGGCGAAATTCTTGGCGCAACGGGGATGTTCTATGACCCGGTCATTCTCTGGAAGCCGCTGAACGGCCTCGCCGCCGCCTCTGCGGTGGGCTACGCCTTTCTGTGCCTTCTCCCCCTTGGGCTGGAGCTCTGGACGGAGTGCCGCTTTGAAAAGCTGCGCCGCATGGCGTGACCTACGGCGTTTCGCGCACCCAGCGCAGGAACGTCGGCTGCGATATGCCCAACCGCTCCGCCGCGGCACGCGAACTCATCTCGCCGCTATTCCAGCGGCGGTATACCTCCGCGAATGCGGGCGGAACTTCCAGCCGCGGGCGGCCGAACGTCTGCCCGCGCGCCCGTGCGGCGGCAATGCCCTCGGCCTGCCGTTGGCGGATGAAGACACGCTCCGTTTCTGCCACATAGCTGAGAAGCTGCAAAACGATATCCGCCGTCAGCGTTCCGGCGAGATCGCGCTCCTGCCGCGTATCGAGCAGCGGCATATCCAGCACCACGACGCCGACGCGCCGCTCGTGTGTGAGAATTCGCCATTGCTCCAAAATTTCGCGGTAGTTCCGCCCTAACCGATCAATGGATTTGACGGCCAGCGTGTCGCCGGGGCGCAGCCGCCGCACGAGCCGACGGTAGGCCGGGCGGTCAAAGTCCTTTCCGGACTGCCGGTCGGTGAAGATGCGCTCATCCTCCACGCCGAATTCGCGCAGCGCCAGAAGCTGGCGCGCCTCATTCTGCTCGCGGGTCGATACCCGCGCATAGCCAAAGATCTGTGCCATGAGAAAACCTCCGTTTATCAGAATGACAACAGTGTAACAGCTCACTCCGCCGCGCTGCTGGATCTTTGGAAATTCCCTTTTTTCCATCATTCATAAGAAACCTTCTTTGATACTGCCCGTTGTTCGCTGCCGAATCTGACTGTGCCGTATCATGGAAGGTTTTTTCTTTATATTTGGACATTGAAAATGCATGAGTTTTGACAGGCTGACTGCCTGTTTAACAAGAATAGATGCAGAATACAAAGCGCCTGAACTCGCACAGACGAGCAAAAAGCACTCTTTCAGCGAATTTGCTGAAAGGGTGCTTTTTGTTTATCTCGCGCTGGCAATGCTGGATCGCTGCATACCCGTAGCCCCCCGATTGTTTCCCCACCAAAAACAATCGGAGGTACATACAATGCACAACAGGAAAAGCCTGTATTCACGAAACAAGCGGAACAGCCGAGCCATTATCTGCCCGGACGCTTTTGAGCAGGACCATCCGCTCACGCCCGAGCAGTTTTCGTCCGAGGAGGAGTTTCGCTTCTGGAAAACGTGGTCGGATGAGGATTACCACGGCTGGGAACTCGCAGATCATATTTACTCAGACCACACATCGCCCCTTACGGAATATTCCGCCGCAGAGCCGTCTCCGGAAGAAACAATTCTTGCCCGCCTTGACAGACGGGAGAACGTAATGTTCGCGCAAAGCTCTCTGCAGAAGATCCGCGGGATCGTCACGGAAAAACAGTATCGCCGCATCCGGATGTACTGCGAGGGCATGACCTACCGGGAGATTGCGGAGGCGGAAGGGGTATCCGCCAAGAACGTTTTCAAGTCCGTCGTGGCCGGAAAAAAGAAAATTTCAAAAATTTTAGAAAAAGGGGGTAACAAATGAGCGAAAAATCCGCGTTGGGTGAGAGGGTGATGTTTCCCTCACCGTACCTTGACAAGTTCATAGCCATTCACCAGATACATTCCCATGTGCCGCGAGAGCGAAGCCCACCGGGTGACACGCCATGACCCTTTTCGGAGAGCGATACCGTCAGCCCGGAACTGCCGGACAGCCGCCGGCATGGCCATGACCGCGCATGGGGACAATGATACTTCCGCCCAGC
>ERZ780226.1757-NODE-1757-length-16318-cov-3.999508_pt1 | contig 16318 bp, 11 predicted proteins | sample MGYA00511165_ERZ780226 | MGnify/ENA primary metagenome ERZ780226 (study PRJEB29588, sample SAMEA2152373) | human gut metagenome | biome: human gut; feature: human-associated habitat; material: faeces | place: Denmark | collected 2008/2010 ...
GGCGAGGGGGCATTGCGGTCAACGGCGAGACCATCACCGGGCTGACGGAGGTTGGCTTTGGGGACCTGATCTCACTCAATGGGCTGGAGGTTACGCTGGTGCCCATCACCCAGGAGGAGGCGGACTATGTGGCTTCCTGCCGGACCAATCCCAAGCATGTGGTTTCTCCGGCGCTGACCCTGCTGATCCTTACGGCGTTCCAGTGCCTTTCGGTTCTGCAGCTGCTGATCGGCTGCGACAACGAATACTGGAAGGGTATTTTTACATCCTTCGGCGTTACCATGCTGCTGATGTGGGGGCTGTTTATCTTTAACAAAATCATGCACCGCAGCGGCTTCGAGGTGGAAACCATTGCGTTTTTCCTCTGCACCATCGGGCTTGCGGTAATTGCGTCGGTGTCGCCCAAGGAGCTGACGAAAACCGTCATTTCCATGGTGCTGGGCATTATTCTGTTTATGGTCATCGGCTTCTGTATGCGGGAGCTGGAGACGGCGAAAAAGCTCCGGTATATTGCCGCGGCATTGGGTCCCATTTTGCTGGCGCTGGTGCTGGTGATCGGTATTAGCCCGGAGCTGACCCACGGCGCAAAGGCATGGATTCGGCTTGGACCCATGACCATTCAGCCTTCGGAGCTGGTGAAGATCTCCTTCGTCTTTGCGGGAACCTCCACGCTGGACCGGTTGATGACCAAGCGGAACCTGTTCCTGTTCATACTCTATTCCGGCATCTGCTGCGTGCTGCTGGCGCTTGCCAACGATTTCGGCACTGCCATGGTCTATTTTGTTGCGTTCCTGGTGATTGCCTATCTCCGTTCCGGCGATTTCGCAACTATTTCGCTGATTTGCGCAGGCACCGGCTTTGCGGGCTTTATCGCGCTGAAAATGAAGCCCCATATTGCCAGCCGATTCTCCGCATGGCGGCATATCTGGGACGATCTCAGCGGCAAGGGGTTTCAGCAGACCCAGGCGCTGATGTGCCTGGCGGCTGGCGGACTGTTCGGTCTGGGCGCGGGCAACGGACTTACAAAGCATATCTTCGCGGCGGACAGTGATATTGTGTTCTGTACGGTCTGCGAGGAATGGGGACTGATCATCGGCGTATGCTGCGTGCTGTTTGTGGTGTGCATTGCGCTGTTTGCGGTGCGCTCAGCGTCATTGTGCCGCAGCTCGTTTTATGCCATTGCAGCCTGCTCCGCCATGAGCATTCTGCTGTTCCAGATGATTCTCAACGTATTCGGCACGGTGGACTATCTGCCCTTTACCGGCGTCACGTTCCCGTTCCTGTCCAACGGCGGCTCCAGTATGATGAGTGCCTGGGGCATGCTTGCCTTTGTCAAGGCAGCGGATACCCGGCAGAATGCCAGCTTTGCCACATCCCTGCCGTCCAATGCGAAAAGGAGGGCAAAGGCATGAAGAAAATATCCAGCCGCGCCATCGTCACCACACTGCTTTCGGTGCTGGTTGTGGTGGGAATGGCAGCGTTTATTGTGCAGTATTTTGTCAGCGCTAGGCAGTGGGTCGCCACCCAGGGCAGCCCTCATGTGTACTCAGGCGGCAATATTTCCACCGGCTCCGTCCGGGATCGGGATGGAGTTCTGGTGCTGGACAACGGCACTACCCGAACCTATGCCTCCGATGAAATGGTCCGGAAGGCGACCTTGCATCTGCTGGGGGACCGAAACGGGCAGATTGAAGCGCCGCTCATCAACACCTATGCGGAATATCTGCTGGACTACAGCACCGTTAACGGGCTCTACCGCAGCGATTCCACCGGAAATACCCTGAACCTGACTCTTTCTACCAATGCCTGTGTGGCGGCGCTGAACGGTCTGGACAGCCGCAGGGGCACCGTGGGTGTTTACAATTATCAGACCGGCGAGATCCTTTGTATGGTATCCTCGGGCACCTATGACCCGGACAACGCGCCCGGTATGGATACCATCGAAAGCGATTCCTATTATGATGGCGTATTCCTCAACCGCTTTACCTCCGCGACCTATGTGCCCGGCTCCATTTTCAAGCTGGTCACCGCTGCGGCAGCCATTGATAACATTCCCAATGTCGCTTCCCGCACGTTCCGGTGCGAAAAGCAGACGATCATCGACGGGGAATATATCACCTGCGAGGAATACCATGGGGATATCTCCTTCGGCACGGGACTCACCAAGTCCTGCAATATCGTCTTTGGCGAGCTGGCGGAGGAGCTTGGGGCAGATACCATGACGAAATATGCCCAGGTGGCGGGCATTACCAGCCGCATCAAGTTCGACGGTACCACCACTGCTGCCGGCAATTTTGATTTGTCGAATGCCAACGGCGCATCCCTTGCCTGGTCCGGCATCGGGCAGTATACGGACCTGATTAATCCCTGCCAGTTTATGACCTTTGTGGGCTCCATCGCGGCAGGGGGACAGGCAGCGTCGCCCTATGTGGTGGACAGCGTGGAAACCCCCGAGGGGGTCAAGGTCTATTCGGCAGAGAGAAAAATGCTGGACCGCACCATGTCCGCCAATACCGCCGGAACCCTGACCCAGATGATGCGGGACGACGTGGTGAATAACTACGGCACCGGCAATTTTCCGGATGTTTACGTCTGCGCAAAGTCCGGCACCGCCGAGGTGGAGGGGCAGAACCCCAACGCCATGTTTGCGGGCTTTGTGCAGGACAGCCAGTATCCTCTGGCGTTTATCGTGATCGTGGAGGATGCGGGCAGCGGCAGCGCAGTGTGCGTGCCGATTATCAGCAGCGTGCTTTCTGCCTGCATGAGCTCTATGGACGCAAATTAAGTGCAGGCGAAGAAAACTGTTCCCCGGAGAGAAAACAGGCTCCGGGGAACGGCAAGAAAAACGCGAAAAATGTGAAAAAAGCTATTGACAAAACGGCATGTTCGTAGTAATATATATGAGCTGTCTGATGCAGCATAATAGAATATGGAGCAGTATCGAAGTGGTCATAACGGGCACGACTGGAAATCGTGTGTACCTCAAAAGGGTACCGAGGGTTCAAATCCCTCCTGCTCCGCCACGAAATGCGGTAGTCCATGATACAATGGGCTACCGCACTTTTTTATTTATCTGCCGAGAAAGTCCTTATATCAAGCGATTTTCCGAGTGTGGGGGTGCAAAAGTCCTCAATGCTCGGATTTTTCTATTTTACCGGAAGCGAGCTGCTGATTTTTGCTTTGCACCCCCTTATGGGAAAAATCAAAAAGTAGATAGGTTTATCAAAAGGTTGCAGAGAAAAATCAAATTGTTCCTTGACATTTATTTGCTACGCTTTTCCTCTTCCCCAGGGAGAGTCAATGTTCCTGCTGACTTTGATACAATAGAAAAAGCCTTCTCCGGGGTCAAAACCGCCGAAAAGGCATAAAACAAGGGCTTTCGAGGTCAAATACTGACTTCGAAAGCCCTTGTTTGCTTTATTCAGTTGTGGATTTCTGCCATTCCAAAGCCTGACGGCACCGTAGGGTGTAAGTCTTGCGGTGTATGGATTTTGGAATAATTAAAAGGTATGGCATAATTAAAAGGTTTAGCGCCTTTTTTCGTTTATTCCTTATTGTCGGTGCCCTCTACATAATCGGCCAGGCAAGCCTCCAGAAGCATTCTTGTGACGTCTGTGTAAGCAAGGATTTTTCCCTGGGCATACATATCATCGTCTTTTGCGTCCTTCAGCTTCGTCATTTCGGTATCGATTTGAGCCTTGATAAACTTAATAACATCAATTTTTTCCATTGCAATTATTCCTCCGGCGGGTCAAAATCTTCATCCGTGCATTTGCGGATAATATGCTTAGTGCGGTCAAGCGGCAGAGGCACGTCCTCCTCTGCGAAATACTCCACCTTCACTACCGCTGCTGCGGAGTGGTGGTTATCCTTGCCCACGGGTACAATCACATAATCGCCAACGGAAATATCGTCCTCATCGGCAATGTAATAATAACTTTTGTAGCCTTCGTCAAATTCCACGCTACAGTAGATATAATCGGTTCTGCGGCGCTTGACCTTCTCATAGACCGCAGGATTGAGTATTTCCCCCATTCCGTAGAAACGCATAAACTGCCATACGGATTCAGCAAAATCGCTCCAGAGCTCCGGAAGAGCCTTCTTGTCATATGTTCCTTGGATGACACGCTGCGGTCCTTTCTTGAAGTCCACTGTGATCGTGTAATCTATGGTTTCAAGCGGATTGTCTACCGCATCATCCGGGTTGCCCTCAATCTCGCCAAACAGGTCATCGGCATCAATATCATTGAGCAGGCCTTCAACGCCACCCTGGACATAGTATTTTCTGGACACAGCACAACCGCTGCCGATGTTCTGAATATGCTCCAAGGTCTCACTTTTACGGTCAAGCACCAATCTCTCGGTGTAGTCCCAAGTCACATATTCAACGGTTTCGGAGATCGGCTGCTTCGGCTTCATTTTGGTAATGCGGTGATAATCGATGGTGACGCGGTCAACTCTGTCTGGCTTGTTATTGCCGTCAAACACATAAAGGTCATCCATTTCGACTGCTTCTCGCACCATATCCGACAGGTCAACGCCATCCACTTCAAAATCAGCAATCAACGAGCCACGGTACTTATAAATATCTCCCTCGGTGTTGGTGATCTCCATCTCCCATTCACCGATATCGGTAGCAAAAACCTCAATGTACTCAGTGCTGAAATATCGTGCTATGCTGTTCAGCACTTTTGTGGCGCTTTCCTTTTCAATTTTATAAATTTTGCTCCTGGACTTTTCATGTCCATCAAAGCCAGAGCCAAAGTTGTATGCTGAGAACCATATGCGCCCATCGGCGTTGATGGTGATATGCTGTTCAACCTCGTCATCTGGTTCAGGCGGTGGGCCATAGCAGATATTATTGGAAACGATGCGCACCTTCTGCGGAGTGCCTTTAAACCGCTTCATGTGACATTCTGCTAATTCGCCCAGGCGGGATAGAGCCATCGTAAACCACGCACGGTTCTTCAGCTCCAAAATTTCCTCACCAGAATATGCCCAATGATTGAAATACCGCCATCGGGAGTAAATAGCCGATCCGAGCAAAGGAATATCAGTTATCTCCCCGATGATGCGTTCCAGTGCCTCAAAATCGTTTGCAGCTTTGCCGTACTTCTCAGAAAAGGCATGACCGCAGTCCATTACGAACCCAAGTGCCTCACAGTCATCAGCCATATAATGGTCTACCAGTTCAATGTAGGTGGTTTTCTTATTTCTGAATTTGTCATACCACTTGACTGCAAATTCGTGGATTTGCTTCATGTCCGCCACTGCAGTACACCTCCCATCATTTTATAAAGTTGACCGTTCTTTTTTAACAGAATGCGCTCATAAACTCTTGTTCCGAAACTTTCATCATTGAGACAAATCCAGCATAATCAGTAGCGTCCATGGGTATTTTCAATCCGTGCTTGGTTATGCTGATATCTTCCCGTGGGATAACATTCGCCTCATAGGTAGAGCCGCGATTCATTCGCAATCTCAGACCCTCGGAGTTTTCTGCTTCGGGATAGAGATAATAACCCGTTTGAGCATCGAAGCGGAACATATAGGCAAGTACCTGCAGATAGTCCCGGTTGCCGATATTATCGATTGGTTTATATTTTGCATCAGCAATCACTCGCTTTTCGCTGTTACGGCTGATGAAATCAGGGTAAATAAGACCCACATTTCCTTCGAAGAGTCTCTGTGCGCCTTTTCCGCCTTTATTCATTGGGTGGTAGAACACGTCATCAATGAGAGAATTGATGTACTCCTCCCAAAGCCATGCACCGTCAAACAGGATGCCGTATATTTGTCTTGTTCCTGTACCGATTTGGTGCTTTTGGTGCCGCAGAATAAGCAGGCACAGTCTCTGCAATGCATGGTACTCTCGGTAATACGCATGGCGGACGGTATTCTTTTTGTTCTGTTCAATGATTTTCTGCCTGTTATACGGCTCATATCCCGGAGTCGCATCTATAACGAGTTTTACCTCGTCTTTCACTTTGATAAGAAGTTTATTTCCGTAGGGCTTTCTTTTGATAAACTCTATGGTATGCCGCACCAGCTCCATTAAGCTGTTATCGTAAGAAAACTCCCGCTGACTATATGCAATCTTTCCTACAAATGGGGTGTTTGCCTCTATATGCCTTGCAATATCAATCGTACCTTTTACATTCCCGTCGTTGTAGCTGTGCCGAATATACTTTTTGAACAAACCCTTTCGCATAGCTGCCTGAAGGTAACGCGGAAATAGGAATAGAAAGAAATTGAACATCCGGTCATCCTGATTGGCATCAGATTCCAAGTTTACGATGTTTGGGAAATCCAGAACTTTGTCCAAAAGATACTGAAAGAAATAGTCCTCGCTTCCTCCACAAAATCGGGACTCGATAATAAGTCGCTCATCGCCGCAGCCGAGAAACCCCATCACATTGCCAGAGCGATAGGTGTCATTCACCCTTTGAAGAATCATCTGGTCTTGTGTAATATCTCCTGCGTCCTTTACAGTATCAGGGAACACAAACACGCCTTCACGCTCAAGTTGTTCTAAGGTTTTATCGGCGATTTTACCTGTAAGATTTTTGACCTGCGAAAAAGTCTCTTTTTTCTGTTGGGAATTATCCTTGATCTTGATCTGCTTCATTCACATCACCTCGGGTGGATTTTTGATAGCCGTATGCCTTTGCAAAACGGTTCATAATCCCTTCCTCGTCGTACATCCCGTGAATGTATTCTTGGAGGAGCGGTTGCAGATAATCAGTCCAAAGCTGGTCGAAATCAAGTGTTTTCAACTTTAGGAAGTAAGACGCTCCGATCTGATAATTTTCATTCAGATCCTCAACCTCTGCGATTGCCTTATTGAGCGCAGCCATCCTTCTGATTGCTTCAGCCTCTAATTCCTCGTTTTCCAGCGAGGCAAGCATTTCAAGGCGCTCATCCGCTCTGAGTTCCACGAAACGGAAGCGACGGCGCATGGCAAAATCAAAGCTGTCCACAGAGCGGTCGATATCGTTCATCGTGCCGATGATATAGACATTTTCAGGAATATAGAACTTTTCGTCAGGGTCAGAGTGCAGATTAGAATATTGCGTGGAGATTTCTCCGGCTTTGCCGCGATAACCGGGATCTATCGCAAAGAACAGTTCACCGAAAATCTTTGAAATCTCGCCGCGGTTGATTTCATCTATAATGAATATGTATTTTTTCAGTTCCTCCTGTTTTGCCTTTGCTTTTGAAACTGTACTTTTCTTCGCTTTGATTGCTTTATAGATAGCAAAGTCATAGGAGTATCCTTGTGTAGCAAACGTCTTTCCGAAAAAGGACGTGATATCCTTTATTTTTTCAAACTTCTGCCCGGATTCCAGCATCTTTCTAACTTCATCCAGATTCAGAGCAAGCCTGTTGACAGATGCGTTACCAGGAATGGAAATATGGATATGCCCGTCATCCACGCCGGTAATGGTAAATTCATTTCCATTGATCGTCTTAAATGTGTCAACGCCAAACTCAACGCCGGAGAAAAACTCTGTCATGGATTCTTGAACCGTGACTTCCTTTTCTACGGTTTCTCTGGATTTTTGGGAGTCCTCATAGTTCTTTCTGGCACGGGCAACAAACTTCTTGAAAATGCCATCCTGCAATTCAAAGCCCATTGTCCCATCATCATTGATTTTCGGTCTTAGCCCTTCAACAAAATCAGAGTAGTCATAACTCGGATGGAACTGAACGAACTCAACCTGTTTTTTCTGCTCGTCAGTAAGAAGTGTGTAATCGTCAAAGTACCCATTGCTGATGATGTCCGCAGCGATTTCTTTGGCAAGATAAGATTTTCCGGTACCGGGCGCACCTCTGAAAATCAGATTTTTTGATTCAATCAGCATGGAAGAAAACGGATTTCGGTATCCCTTGAACTGTTGAACAAGCTCTTCCTGAACAGCAGCTTCCGTTTCTGCCGCTGCGGTTTCCTTCTCATCTTTTTCGCGGTATGTCAAAATAAACTGATCTCCCGGTTCACCGAAACGCTTCAAACATTCCTGAACGAAGATAATCGTAGAGAAGATATTCCAGCAATAGATAACAAACTGCCGTCCGTTGTCATAGCCGTATGTCAGGTACTCTATTGTGTTGCGGTGCTTCTTGAAATCGTCAACACTCGCATAAATACCTCTGATTACGTCGCTGTCCGGGTTATATTTGCAGACAGGGAAGTTTTCCTTGTCCTCAACCGATAATGCAGCAAGCTGCTTCTCGAACACCTGACAGGCAATGCGGGGCAAGGTTTGATTGGAATTTCTTCTTTCGCCTTTGCTGTAGGCTCGCTTGATTACGTCTCCATTTGCCCTCTTGAAACAGGCATCCAGCGGCTTATAGTTATCACCGAGGCTCAGATTATTCATTGTAAAGCGTTCATCTGTTGACTCGACGCTTTCGGCAGTAATAGATAACTCAAATTTTTCTTGCTGCTTAGTCTCGATGGAGAAGCCCAGACTTTCCAGATAGTTCTTTGCGTCAACGCTGTTAAAGGATTCAGTCGAAATATCCGTGCTGTTTGCCAAATGGTCAGCAACGGCTACCACATACTTCGGCGGATATTTTTTCCCATCCTCAGACACAAGTACATATTTTACGCTTGTATTATGTTCGGGAACTCCGTTCTCGTCGATAAATTTCAGGGCATCAATAACATCCTGCTTTTTCAGCTTTGGTATAGCCATGCTGCACCTCCTCGAAAGTGTGTACACACATTATATCACAAGGATAGCTCTGTTTTCAATACAATACCCAGAATTTATCGCCCTAAAATGCAACTTTTCTACGAATATAAGCTGATTTTCAGTTTCCCCAGTGTCGAACATACTCTGCATCGAAATACCCCTCTATCGACTTTACGGTTTTGTGGGGTATTTTGCACGACCGCAAATATGCGCACTTCCCAGCGAACCGTATACCTTATACAGCGATTCGCTGTTTCACAAAGGAACTGCATGAGAGCGATAACTATTTCACCCTTTTTACTATCCTTGCTTTACAGAGCAGAAAGTCGGTGATTTTCAACCCTTAGATGTACAAAAACAGGCAGCACCCAACCGAAGCTGAGTGCCGCCTGTTTTGTTGTCCAATCCTGCTTGGCAGATGCCGATTTTGTAGTTTTCTCAAATTACTGTCTTATCGGCACACGGCTAACCGTCCCTTTTGCATATAAGCCTTTGTTTATTTGTTCAGCTCGTTGTACTGCTTGATGGCCTTTGCCAGCAAATCCATTGCACGCTCTATATCCTCGCACTTTAATACGTATGCAAGGCGCACCTCGTTCACGCCGTGGCCGGGCGTGGCATAGAAGCCGTTGCCGGGGGCATACATTACGGTTTCGTTATTGTCGCTGAACTCGGTAAGCAGCCAGGTCTGGAACTTATCGGTATCGTCAACGGGCAGCTTGGCCATTACGTAGAACGCGCCCTTGGGCTCCTTGCAGACCACGCCGGGTATCTCCAGCAGCTTGCGATAGATGGTATCGCGGCGGCGGCGGTACTCATCGCGCACGTCGTTGAAGTATTCGCTGCCAACGGTGTACAGCGCGGCGGAGGCAACCTGGTCAAGCGTGGCAACGCTCAGGCGGGCCTGGCAGAACTTCATGGCGTTCTGCTGCAGCTCCTTATTGCGGGTTATCATGCAGCCTATACGGGCGCCGCAGGCGCTGAAGCGCTTGGATACGGAGTCTATTATTATGGCGTTTTCGTTGATATCCTCGAACTGGCCGATGGTCTCCAGCGGCTCCCCCCCGCCGTAGACGAACTCACGATACACCTCGTCGCCGATGACGAAGAGGTTATGCTCCTTGGCAATGTCCGCCATGAGCCTGAGCTCTTCGGGAGTGAGCACGGTGCCGGTGGGGTTACCGGGGTTGGTGAACAGTATCGCGCGGGTATGCTCGTTTATAAGCGGCTCTATGCGCTCGCGAATAGCGAACTTATAGCCTTCCTCCGCATGGGTGGTCAGCGGACGGATGGTGGCGCCGGTGGCGCGGACGAAGGTATTGTAATTGGGATAGAACGGTTCGGGGATTATTATTTCGTCGCCGTCATCCAGTATGCAGTTGAGCGCGATGGTCAGCGCTTCGCTGCCGCCGGTGGTCACGAAAATATCGTTGGTGGCATAATGTATGCCCAGATTATCGTAATAACCCTGAACGGCCTTTATCATGTCGGGTATTCCGGGGGAGGGAGCGTATTCGAGCACCGGAAGCTTGAAATCACGCACGGCGTCAAAATACGCCGGGGGCGTGGCTATATCGGGCTGGCCGATATTGAGATGATAAATCTTTACACCCCTCTTGGCGCATTCTACCTGATAAGGATAGAACTTGCGGATAGGGGAAAGGTTGCATTTTTCGATTTTGCTCGAAAACTTCATTTGATGTGTTCCTCCTGAATTATTGTGCTTGTACTGCTTGTATTATCCCAAAGGTGTTCCCTTTGAAAAATATTATTCGCGCTTAGGTGGTCGGCGGCTGCGCCCCGCCTGTGCCCACTGTTTTTTGTCCGGTCACGGCGTTGTATGTTTCGCTGTAAAGCTTTTCGGTCGCGTCCGGCACAAGTTCGCCGTTCACATATTTGTCGCGATACGCCGTGGCCTTATAGCCTTTGCGGGCCTTTATGGTCACTTCGCTGTATGTTACGGGCTTTGTTGTATCGTAATTTATTATGGTTTCGCCCGGCTCTATCACTTCGTCTATAACGCCGCGGGTCTTATACGTTACGCCCTCCTCAAGCGGATCGCCGTAAACATACACGGTAACGGTGTAATTCACCTGATCGCAATAGGCGAATACATATACGGGATAGCCCGTATTGTTGACAAAATTAAGGCTTTTGCCGGATTCAACAGTGCCTGTAACGGTTGAGTCAAGGCCGGTGTCAACGTAGCTTGACGGCCAGGAATGGTGCTTGCGCTCGGTTATGGATATGCCCTCTATATTTTTTGAAAGTATATCCTCAAGCGTGGAGCCGCGCTGCATGCTGGCCCCGGCGCAAAGGAGCGCGTTATACATGGTTGTGGACACCTGGCATATGCCGCCGCCGGGCTGATCCTCATATTGGTTGCCGTTTACTATGCCCGGCGCGAGCGGCCAGCCGCCCGCCTCTGTACGGGGGCCTATGTATGCGTTGAAATTGAACTCCGTCCCGTTTTCAACCTTCATGCCGTTGAGCAGCGTGCACGCCTTCTGTATGTTGCCAACGCGCTTTTCGTCCCGCGCGGCGCGGCTGCCGCCAAACGAGGTTTGGAACGAGGACACCAGCTTTGTATGCGCCTTCACGTCGTCTATTGTCATTTGCGGCTTTGTGTATTCAAGCTCCGGCTCAAGCGTGGCCTTCAGCTGGCCCGCGCTCAGCAGCGAGGCTATGTTTTGATACAGCGCGTCCTCATCGAGCATATAGCCGTCCACGCCTTCGTTGAATGTGAACTCCGGCTCCGCTGAGGATGATACGGCAACCGCATACGGCTCAGCGGGTTCGGAATCGAGCACGCCGCCGATTTCCGCAAGGCGAACCTTAAGCGCGGCTTCATTCGGCACGAATGTAACGGGTATGTCCCGCCCGCTTTGGGCTATCTCATCCTTCTCCTTGGCGTTTTCTATCACCGTGCCGCCACGTCCCAATGTCAGCGCCTCGGTAATGGCCGCGTCGAGCGTGCTGGACGGCCTAATGTCCGCCGCGGTCAGCAGCCACATGTTCATTGAATGCGAAACCGTAATGTGTATGCTGCGAAGATCCTCTTCAACGCTTGGCAGCACCGCATCGCGAGCCTGCTTATAGTTCATGCCCGCCACGTCTACGCCATTCACGGTTATGCCCTGCAATATAGTGCCGTCGTCAATAACCTGTTCAATTTCGTCTTTGCCGGGCTTGCCCAGGAAAATATACAGCACGGCCGCAACAATGCTCAGCGCGGCCAATGCTATCAATATTATTTTAGATATGGCTTTTGGGCGGGAAAAGCTGTTCTTTCGCCTGTTTCTCGCCTTTTGGGTGCCGGATTTTTGCGTTTTAGCTTCCATAATGCCAATTCCTCACACAAAATATATTATACAACAACCCTGTCCTGCCTTCAATATCAGTTTAACACGCTTTTATAGATAACTGTGTTGCCTTAATAATAATTTTGTGTAAACTTTGTTTGGCACAAGGCTATGCTTACATTTTTTCGGGTTCTACGATTTCGCCCTCGTCAACAAGCGTAATGCTCTTTATGCGCTGGGGGTCAAGCGGCCTGTCGCTGAAATTGGTGGGCGTGGCGGCTATCGCGTCGACAGTCTCCATCCCTTCCACAACGTGGCCGAACGCGGCATACTGCCCGTCCAGGTGCGGCGCATCCTGATGCATAATGAAGAACTGGCTGCCTGCGCTGTTCGGATTCATGGCGCGGGCCATGGATATTACGCCGCGCTTATGCTTTATGGGGTTCTTCACGCCGTTTGCGGCAAATTCGCCCTTTATGCTGTATCCCGGGCCGCCCATGCCTGTGCCGTCCGGGCAGCCGCCCTGAATCATGAAGCCGGGTATAACGCGGTGGAATATAAGGCCGTTATAGAAGCCCTTGTCCGCAAGGCTCAGGAAGTTGTTCACGGTGTTCGGAGCGGCCGTGCGGTCAAGCTCTATTTTAATTTTTGCTCCGTTTTCCATCTCGATGATTACCATTTTGTTTTTTCTCCTTTAAGTAAGTTATATTTTTAGTTGAACAGAAACGTCATTGCAAGCGCGCCGTATATATTGAACGCAATGCCGAACACCGCCGCGCCCTTTTCCCATGCTTTAAGCCGCCTTACACCGCCGCTCAGGCACATATACATAAGCGCCATAGGCAGCATGTCGCAAGTGTAGCGCGCGCCGAACTGCCACCCGCCGAGCGTTTTGTGCAAACAAAGGCAGATGAGCATAACCGCCATTGCAGCGCAGAGCGCAATGCGCGCCATATTTACGCTGTGCCGCAGCACGTTCCTTACCGCCGCGGCAAAGAACAATATGAACAGCGGATTTGCAACATAGAACATGAACCCGTCAAAGAACGGATAGTCAAGCGTAAGCCCTTCCTTTATCCGCACGGGGTAAAACAGCAGCTTCAGAAGATTATCCTTAAGATAATATATATCGAACTGCCCATGCTCGCTGCCCACAAATTCCGGCAAATAATTATGTCCAAACTCAAGCGGATTGTCAAAGCGGATATAGTTATACCACATCATTGCCGCCGCAATCAGCGCAACCGGTATCCATGCCTTCCATTGGCAGAACAACGCCGCAAGCTTGCCCATGCCGCGCTGCCTGTTTTTACCATAGAACCATACCATAAGCGGCGCGAACGCCACCGCCGCGAACGGGCGGCAGCCCACCGAAAGCGCAACCAGCGCATACGCGAGCGCCTGCCTGTCCTTATATGCGGCTATTGCCGCTAAAAGGAGCAGCAGCATCATAATGCTCTGCGCCAGGAACCACACGCCGCCCATAGTGCTCATCCACATAAGGTTGCTGCCGAACGTTATGAAAAGCCCCAGTATCGCGCTGTCCTTCGCGTCATAGCCCGCATAGCCGCAAAGCTTAAACGCCGCCGCGGCTATAAGCAGCGTTATTATCATTATTATCAGGTTATTCGGCGTGTCCGTGCCGAATATAAGCACGAACGGCAGCATTACAACGCTTGGAAACGGCGGAAAGGAAACATAGTATTTGCCGTTGTATATGGCAAGCTCAAGATAGCTTATGTCCTGCCCCAAATCCGTGCGCCCTTCAAGCCACGCCTGCGCCTGAAGGGTATAGCTGTCCCACGGGCAATGCGCAAGCAGCGTGCCGCCAAGCAGATCATGTATCAAAACATAGCAAAGCAGCATGAACAAAAGCATTGCCGCCATTGCTCCGCGCCGCTGCTTAGCCGTGCTTACGCCTGCGGTTTCCATACGAATGTGTTGGGCTTTTCCTGCCCGCGCAGCACCCTCAGCGCGCCCGCGCAAAGGGCTTCCAATTCAAATTCGCCCGCCATTACCTCAACGGGGGCAATCCAGCTTACATGCTTAGTTATATCTCCGCTGAGCCGCTTTGAATGGGCCGCGCCGCCGGTAAGTATAATCCTGTCCACCTTGCCGCAAGCCGCCGCCGCAAGCGCAGCAATGCCCTTTGAAAGCGAATACGCCATGGCGTTGAACACAAGCTCCGCGTGCTTATCGCCGCTCTCTATCATTTTTTCAACCGCACGCACATCGCTTGTGCCAAGGTGTGCCTTAAGCCCCGCGTTGCCGCGAACCATCTTTGCAAGCTGCGCCTCGGTATATTTGCCGCTGCAGCACAGCGCCACCAGCGGCGCCACCTGTATCGCGCCGCAGCGCTCCGGGCCGAAGCCGGCATCGTCGTCGCTGTACATATCTATGCTGCGGCCCTTGTCAAACAGCCAAACGCTTACCCCGCCGCCAAGGTGCTGCACGATGAACGTGCATTCTTCAAACGGCTTATGCAGTATCTCCTCGGCGCATTTTCTTGCCATGGCGCGGGTGTTCAATGCATGGCCGCGGCTTTCGCGCGGGAGTTCGGGTATGCCGCTCATGTGCGCAATATCCGTCATTTCATCCACGCTCACGCAGTCGTATACCATTGCCGGTATGCCAAGCGGCCTTGCTATGGCCTCCGCCACGGCGCAGCCAACGTTTGAAATATGCTCGCCAACTATATGGTCGCTGTTTACATAGGAGAGCATATCCGCATTCACTTCATATGCCCCAACCTTGCACGGCGGGAACATTCCTCCGCGGGAAACTATGCAGTTGAGCGATTCAACCGGTATATTCCTTTCTTTAAGCGTATTCAGCACGCATTCCTTGCGGAAATCAAGCTGATCTATTGCGCGAAGGAATTTCGCGGTGTCCTTCTGGTCGTGCTCTATGCTCGTGCGGAAAAGCTCCTTTTCCCCATCAAACACGGCAAGCTTTGTTGACGTTGAGCCGGGGTTTATTACCAGTATGCGTTCCATACGTTCTTTCCTCCTGATTTAGGTTTATTCAATTTTACCACATGCGTTTGATATACTCCACACCCAAACGGATAATATATACTTTATCGGCGCACAATAAGCGCATGAATGAACAAACAGCAACAACAGCATTTACCAAAAAGCCCCGCTTTATAGTGAGCATACTTGGCGGCAAGCGGCGGGACATGAACGCCACGCTTGATTCGCTCCGCGCCCAAACATACGGCGAATGGACGGAAGATGCGGCGGAGCAAAGCTTCCCGCACGACTATGTGCTGCGCATACACGCAGGCGATACGCTGCATCCCGATGCGCTTTTCCGCATGGCGCACGCAGTGGAGCGCGCGGAGTACGAACCGGACATGATATACGCGGACGAACTGATTCAGGAGGGCAAAAAGCCCTATGAAGAATACAAAAAAAGCGAATTCAGCCGCGTTACCGCGCTGTCCTATGATATGTTCGGCGCGCTGCTTGCCATACGGCGGGAAATATACGCCGCCTGCTGCCCGCCGCAAGGCGAATACGATGCGGGCGCGGAGTATGCGTTCCGCCTGAGATGCATGGCAAAGGCCCGCCGAATAGTGCATATTCCGCTGCCGCTGATAATAAACCACTCCCCCGCCGCAACGCCAGCAGCTGCGGGCATTTCCGCCATACGCAGCTACCTTGAGGCCGAACGGCGGGAGGAAAGCGTATCCACGGGGCTGTGGCAGGGCAGCTTTATAGTGCGCGCACGCAGGGAACCGCGGCTAACTTCCATTATAATACCCAGCCTTAACGAGCTTGAACCGCTCCGGCGGCTGCTTGAAAGCATAGACCGCTGCTGCATGGCATACCGCCATGAAATAATAATTGCGGACGGCGGCAGCGGGGACGGACGGCTGCTGAATTATTATGACCTACTTGAAAAGAACAAGGCCGCACGCATAGCAAAAAGCGGCACGGCGGGCTTCAGCGCGCTTTGCCGTGCCGGTGCGGACATGGCAATGGGCGATGCGCTGCTTTTCATAAGCCGCGACGCGGAACTTATTGAGCCGAACACGCTTTACGCCCTATCCTCCCAAGGGGAACGCGAGGGCGCTGCCGCGGCAGGCTGCATGCTGATAAGCCCGCAGGGGGCGCTGATAGCCGCAGGCGGGGCAATAAGCAAGGACGGGAAAATAATCTACCCCGCGGATAATGAGCGCATTACGCACACGGTGCGCACGGTGAGCGTGCTGAGCGGGGCATGCATGTACATGCGCGCGGACATGTATTTTTCAAGCGGAGGGTTTGACGAAAGCTTTGATGCGCCGCAATACGAGCCGCTGCTGCCCGT
>ERZ780226.1761-NODE-1761-length-16286-cov-7.316247_pt1 | contig 16286 bp, 11 predicted proteins | sample MGYA00511165_ERZ780226 | MGnify/ENA primary metagenome ERZ780226 (study PRJEB29588, sample SAMEA2152373) | human gut metagenome | biome: human gut; feature: human-associated habitat; material: faeces | place: Denmark | collected 2008/2010 ...
GCCGACACGGAGATGGTCGGTTCTGCTTCAACCGGGGCAGCCTGCACAGGTGTTGTTCCCTGTACGGCTTTCACATCACCGCCGGAGATCATCAGTTGGTAAGCAGAGCGCAGGCTGCGCGATGGAATCGCTGAATAGCACAAAAGCATGTTGGAGTCCAGACGTAAAGAAAAAACGGCAAAGCAGATAAAATCCACTTTACCGTTTTATAGCAATTCAACTTCTTCATGTAACAGCAACAGCGTTGAATTGCATATCGCAAATTGCTGTTTTAACGTTCCACTGATTTCTTGCCTTGCGATCAAGAAAGCACTTCTGCTAAACGCTCTACATTGAAAATGCAATCGTACACTGCTATAATAAAATTGTGATATTATCACCAAAAATTCAAGATGCAAAGCGTTTGCGATTGGCAAACATTCAGGAGGAACGCATGGTAACAGGAGCCATTAAAAATAAGGTAGACAAAATCTGGACGGACATCTGGGCAGGCGGCATCACCAATCCGCTGACCGTCATTGAACAGCTGACCTATCTCATGTTCATCCGGTCACTGGACGAGAAAGAGCTTGCCACCGAAGATTTTGAGAACATGGCGGGCGAAAAGATGGAGCACATCTTCCCGGCCAGCGCGGCAGGGCAGTCTATGCGGTGGAGCCGCTTCAAGGATAAAGATTCCCGCGAAATTTTCCTGACCATGCAGCAGCGGGTGTTCCCTGCCATCAAAAAGATGAAATATGGCCGTCTGCCGGATTTTGACGCAAACGGTGAGCTGGTGGAGATCGCAGACGACCCCACCCGCCCGGATGAGGGCAACACGGCTTTTGCGCGGTATATGGACGATGCCATGTTCCTCATTCCCACGCCGCAGGTGCTGCAAAAGATCATCACCGGGCTGGAGGATCTTTACACCCACGACATTGCCGACCTTGATATGCAGGGCGACCTGTACGAGTATATGCTGGGCAAGCTGGCAACCGCAGGGCAGAACGGCCAGTTCCGCACGCCCAAACATATCCGCGACATGATGGTGGAGCTGGTGCAGCCCACGCCGGACGACTTCATCTGCGACCCCGCCTGCGGCACGGCAGGCTTTCTGGTGTCCAGCGCGCAGTACCTCCGCGCCCACTACGAGGACAGCATGACTCCGGAGCAGTGGCAGCATTTTGCCGGCCCGATGTTCACCGGCTTTGACACGGACCGCACCATGCTGCGCATTTCGGCCATGAATCTGATGCTCCACTCCATCACGAACCCGGAGATCGACTACAAGGACAGCGTGTCGAAGCAAAACTCCATTTGCAGCAAGTACACCGTTTGCCTTGCGAACCCGCCATTCAAGGGCACTGTGGATGCCGAGAGCATCAACGACGACCTGAAAGCTGTCACCAACACCAAAAAGACGGAGCTTCTGTTCCTTGCGCTCTTCCTGCGGATGCTCAAAACCGGCGGACGCTGCGCCTGCATCGTGCCGGACGGCGTGCTGTTCGGTTCCAGCAAAGCGCACCAGAGCATCCGAAAAGAACTGATTGAAAACCACCAGCTGCGGGCGGTCATTTCCATGCCCTCCGGCGTGTTCAAGCCCTACGCAGGCGTGTCCACGGCGGTGCTGGTGTTTACCAAGACCGGCGCGGGTGGCACCGATAAGGTGTGGTTCTACGATATGAAAGCCGACGGCTTCTCGCTGGACGACAAGCGCACCGAGGTGAAGGAGAACGACATCCCGGACATCATCGCCCGGTTCCAGAACCTTGATGCCGAAACTGACCGCAAGCGCACCGAGCAGAGCTTCTTTGTGCCCAAAGAAGAAATTGCCGCCAATGGGTACGATTTATCCATCAATAAGTACAAAGAGACCGAGTATGTGCCGGTGGAGTATCCCTCGACCACGGAAATTCTGGCCGACCTGCATGAGCTGGAAATGGAGATCACCAAGGGTTTGGCAGAGTTGGAGGAGATGGTGTGATGGCGAAGTTGGGAGATATTGCAACATACATAAATGGATATGCCTTCAAACCACAAGATTGGTCAGACGAAGGTATTCTAATTATTCGGATTCAAGACTTGACCGGAAATTCGTATCAGGCAAACCGTTATAATGGTGAATACGCATCCAAATATGAAGTAAACGATGGAGATGTTTTGATTTCATGGTCTGCCAGTCTTGGCGTATACGTTTGGCATGGAGAAAAGGCAGTATTAAATCAGCATATTTTCAAGGTCGTTTTTGATAAAGAAAGAATCTCAAAAGATTTTTTCGTACATCAGGTAGGTTTGATTCTGGAAAACGCTGCATCCGATGCACATGGCGCAACAATGAAGCATTTGACCAAGCCCGTTTTTGACGCGTTGCCATTTTACTTGCCACCGTATGAAAAGCAGTGCGAAATTGCAGGAATCCTTGATAAAGTAACGAGTTTGATTTCTCTCCGCAAGCAGCAGCTTGATAAACTGGACGAGCTAGTAAAGGCACGGTTTGTGGAGATGTTTGAAAATAGTTCGTGGCCAAATACATCATTAAATGATATTTGCTCCGAGATAGTTGACTGTCCGCATTCTACACCAAAATACGAAGGAAATCTTGAACACCCTGCGATTAGAACAACGGAAATAAAGAAGGGGTATATTGACTGGGATAGCATGAAATATGTTTCAGAAGAAGAGTATCAGAAACGAATTAAAAGCTTGAAACCGGTTCCCGGAGATATTGTGTATGGAAGAGAAGGAACATATGGAAATGCGGCAATTATTCCAGATGGGTATGAGTTCTGTCTTGGCCAACGAGTAATGCTATTTAGACCTAATAAAACAAAATGCATTTCCGCGTATGTTTTATATGCTATATTGTCTGACCGTGTGAAAAGACAGGCAGATGAGAAAAATGTAGGAGCAACGGTTCCTCATGTTAATGTGGCAGATGCTAAACAGTTCGACGTTGTTCTTCCCCCGCTTGAATTACAAAACCAGTTTGCCGCCTTTGTAGAGCGTGTAGACAAACAGAAGCAGACTGTACAGCAGAGCCTTGAAAAGCTTGAATTGATGAAAAAGGCACTGATGCAGGAATATTTTGGATGAAAGGTGAAAACATGAATTATTATCCTAAACTGAAATCTCTTATAGATAAAATAGACGAACTTTTGAAGATTCCAGATTTAACAGCGGATTCAAAAGAATTTGTAGACTGGCAAATACGCACTGAGCTTTTTCTGTCAAGATGTTATGGTCAGGAAAGCACACAAATGAAACGGTTTCAACATACAGAGTTTGTTCCATATTTCGATTTTGACAATCGGAACGAAAGAAATAAAAAATGCAGGGATGGATTGGAGAAAACAAAAGAAATTTTTGAGATTTATCTGGATGAAATCGAAGAGGATAATTTCAATAGAACAATGGACTCCATCCATGGAAAACTGAGCCGCCCACAACTATCTGTGGCTATACCGAAAATCGAAGAAAAAGTTATTAGCGGAAAAATAATTATGAAAAAGAAATATCAAGTTTTTATTAGCTCTACATATGAGGACTTGAAAGAAGAACGAGCGGCAGTAACGCAGTGTCTCCTGAATAATAATTGTATTCCAGTCGGAATGGAACAATTTCCAGCAAGCAATATGAGCCAGATGGAGTATATCAAAAAGATGCTTGACGACTGCGACTATTATATTTTGATTATTGGCGGGCGATATGGTTCGTTGGACGACGATGGAATTGGCTATACGGAGAAAGAATATAATTATGCAATTCAGAAGGGCATTCCCGTAATGGCGTTTGTTAATGCCCATCCTGAGAAGTTACCAAATGAAAAATGCGAACAAACAGATGCTGGACGAGAAAAATTTAAGGCATTCCGTAATAGGGTATGGAAAAATAAGAAACTTGTAAAAGGTTACGAAAATATTGGGGATTTGAAAACTTATGTCGTGGATGCAATAAATGCTGCAATACGAGAATGCCCAGGCATTGGCTGGGTACGGGGTGATTCAATTCCAGAGATGGATGAACAAACATTTGACAAGATGTTCGAGAAAAAGCTTGCAGAACATACTGCAACAGATGAAGAATTTCAAGAAATGCTTGATGAAATATTCGGCGATTCAAAAAAATAGGATAACGAAAAGAAGACGATTTTATGTCCAACTTTGGCTTTTTAGTCTCCGCCCTCTCCTATTTGCTGCCATCGAGGCCGAGAAAGTGTTCTCCACCTCCCCGGCGATGTGCGCAGTGAGACGCCGGAAGGCGTTGGAGCTGGCGGTGAGGTAGATAGCGAAAAGGTCAAATAAAAGACAAAGTTTCCAAAATCAAGTGTCGAAATATGTCTTGCCTTGTATAAAAGATTGAAGATGTGTGAACGCCGTGCTATAATGAGGAAAATTATGGAATTTCTTCAATGCGAAAGGAGCGCTTATGGCGTTTATAGTGGAAAACTGGGTAGATCTCGCGCTAATAATAGTTGGCGCATCTGCATTTATAACGTATTTCTTGCAAGGACGAAGAGAGAAGATAGACGCCGCCTCTGTGCTGGTTCTTCAAATTGATGAGCTTCTTGAAAAAATTGGTGAGATGTCCAGCTATATTGTAGAGGGACAGCTAAACAATACTGCCTTTTATGAATCACTTCCGCTGTTTGAAGAAAATTATTGGAATAAATATAAACATCTATTTGTAAAAAATATGGATGCGGCAGAGTATTCTACGCTGAATAAATTTTATAACTATGCCTCTGAAATACAAGAACAGCACCAGCTTATGAAAAATCTACAGAGAAATGGTTTCTTTCAGACCCAAGGAGCGTATACACAATTAGAGGTTCAGAGTATTCTCAGAGATTTGGACACGCTGAATAGTTTACCAAATGCCCAAGCGCTTTCTAAAGCGGTAAGCGAAACGGTGCCTTCTAATACATCAGAAGAGAACAAGAAAATATTAGATTCTATGGTACAGCAGGTATTAACAGCTAACCCACAATTTGACATGTCTCAGTTCTGGGCAACATATAATCGACATCGGGGACAGATATATGATGTTCTGAATCAAGGTGCGCTGACATACTATGTGCCAAAACAAATTGGCCTTAGTTTGGAAAAATCAATTCAGGGTGCAATGAATCTTGGCATTGCGGGTCGTGATGGATACCGTGTGCTGAAAAAAATCTCGAAAAGGAAATTGTAAAATTGAAAGGAGTCTCCCACCATGTCCAACTTCTCCTATCTCTCCACCCGCCCCGAATACTCCCTCTTCGCCAATTCTGCCATCGAGGCCGAGAAAGTGTTCTCCACCTCCCCGGCGATGTGCGCGGTGGGGTGCCGGAAGGCGTTGGAGCTGGCGGTGAAGTGGGTGTATGCGGCAGACAAAACCATCACGATGCCCTACAAGGACAACCTGCAATCCCTGCTGCACGAGCCGAGTTTCCGGTTCGCAGTGGACCGCAATGTGTGGAGCGTGCTGCCCAGCATCGTGAAGGCGGGCAATCTGGCGGTACATACGGGGCATAGTGTGTCGGCGGCGGATGCAGTGTTCAGCCTGCGGGGGCTGTTCGATTTCATCCAGTGGGTGGATTACTGCTACGGCACGGACTATGTGGAGCGCTCCTTTGACGAGACAGCCATCCCCGGCGAAAAGGTAACACTGGACGAAAAGAAGATCCGGGAGCAGGAAAGCCTGCTGACCCAGAAAGATGCCGAGTTGGAAGCCTTGCGCAAACAGGTGGAGAGCCTTTCGGCGGCGTACACGGCCAGCAAACAGCAGAACCAGCAGAGCCGCAGTTTCACCGCCGCCGACCTGACCGAGGCCGAGACGCGGCAGAAGATCATCGATATCGACCTCAAGGCCATGGGCTGGAAATTCACCGGGCCGGACGCCGATGTGCGCACCGAGTACGAAGTGGACAACATGAACGGCGTGCTGGGGCAGAAGGGCTATGCGGACTATGTGCTGATGGGCAGGGACGGCTTGCCGCTGGCGGTCATTGAAGCCAAGCGCAGCACCAAAGACCCCAACATCGGGCGCAAGCAGGCTCAGCTTTATGCAGACTGTCTGGAGCAGAAGTTTGGCCGCCGTCCGATGCTGTTTACCACCAACGGCTACACCACCTATTTCTGGGATGAGCAGAGCGGCCCGCAGCGTGCTGTGAGCGGGGTGTTCTGCAAGGACGACTTGCAGAAGCTGATGAACCGCCGCACCGAGAAAAAGCCACTGGACACCATCGAAATTGACGATAAAATCACCGACCGCTACTATCAGAAAAATGCCATTCGGGCAGTCTGCGCCCACATCGCGCAGGGCTTCCGGCGCAATCTGCTGGTCATGGCTACTGGCACGGGCAAGACCCGCACCGCATCCAGCCTGACCGATGTGCTGAGCCGGGGCGGTCATGTGACCAACGTGCTCTTTCTGGCCGACCGCACCGCGCTGGTCAAGCAGGCAAAGGACGACTTCAAAAAGTATCTGCCGGACCAGTCGCTGTGCAATCTGTGCTCCTCCAAGGACGATAAGGCCGCGCGCATTGTGTTTTCCACCTATCCCACCATGCTCAACGCCATCGACAACGCCAAGACCAAGGACGGCGTGCCGCTGTTTTCGCCCGCCCACTTTGACCTTATCATCGTGGACGAGAGCCACCGCAGCATTTTCAAGAAATACCGCGCCATTTTTGATTATTTCGATGCGATTCTGGTGGGTCTGACCGCCACCCCGAAAACCGATGTAGACCGCAACACCTACGACTTTTTCGAGATGGAACATGGCATCCCCACCTACGCCTACGATTATGATACGGCGGTCTACACCGACCATGTGCTGGTGCCTTACTACAACTACGAGGTCAAGACGAAATTCACAGAAGAGGGCATCCACTACGACCAGCTTTCACCGGAGGATAAGGCCCGCTACGAGGACGATTTTGCCGAGGACGACACCCTGCCCACCTTCATCCCATCCGAAAAGCTGAATAAGTTCATCTTCAATGCCAACACCGTGGACACGGTGCTGCAAGACCTGATGGAACGCGGCATCCAGACGGCGGGCGGCGACCGCATCGGCAAAACCATCATCTTTGCCCAGAACAAGCGCCACGCGGAGTTTATCCGGGAACGTTTTGGCAAGCTCTACCCGCAGCTGGAGACCCAGTACCCGGGATTCATTCAGAGGGTGGTCTGCGACGACGCCTATGCACAGTCCATCATTGACGACTTCAAGCAGCCGGACAAGCCGCCGTTTATTGCGGTCTCGGTGGATATGATGGACACGGGCATCGATGTGCCGGAGTGCGTGAATCTGGTGTTCTTCAAAAAAGTGCGCAGCAAAACGAAGTTCTGGCAGATGATCGGCCGTGGTACACGGCTCTGCCCATCCCTTGCCTGCGTGGATGCCATCGACGGCGAATATACGGGCAAACGGCGTTTTCTGATCTTCGACTACTGCGGCAACTTTGAGTTTTTCCGTCAGAAACCCAACGGCTACGAGGGCACGGACACCAAGAGCCTGTCCGAGAGCATTTTCTGCAAGCAGGTGCGCATTGCCGCCGCGCTGCAGGATGGAGCCTATGCGGACGAAAAATACCAGAACTGGCGTAAAATTTTAACAGAAACCTGCCGTGCCGAAGTAGGAGCGTTGAACCCGGAGCTGGTATCCGTGCGGCTGCACCGACAGGCCGTGGAACACTATCAAAAGCCGGAAGCCTTTGTCAGCCTGACCGAAACGGACAAGGGTACTCTGATGAAAGAGGTGGCACCGCTCATCTCGCTGGACGACAAAGATGAAGCCGCCAAGCGGTTCGATAACTTTGTGTATGGCTTGCTGCTCTGTGAACTGGAAGGTCTGCCGGGGCTGGGCCGCGCCCAGAAACAGCTGCGCAGCACAGCGGCATTGCTGGAAGGGAAGGCTACCATCCCGCAGGTGCAGGCAAAGCTGCCCCTCATCCGGGAGGTGCAGACAGACGAATTTTTGACCTCGCACGACCTTCTCCGCTTTGAGGAAATGCGGCAGGAACTGCGGGAGCTCATCAAGTTTCTGGTGGACGGTGTAGAAGGGCAAAAACCTGTCTACACGGCTCTTGCCGACCCGGTACTGGAACAGACCGAGGGCAAAACGCTGGATTCCGGCTACGATTTCGGCGAGTACCGGGAACGTGTGAACCGCTACATCATGGAGCACCGCAGCGATACGCTGGCCATCCACAAGTTGACCCAGAACATTCCGCTTTCCCGGGGCGACTATACCGAGCTGGAACATATCTTTACCTGTGAGCTGGGCAGCAAAGAGGACTATGCACGGGAGTTTCGGGATACACCCTTTGGTCTGCTGGTGCGTAAAGTGGCAAAGCTGGACCACGGTGCTGCCATGCAGGCATTTTCAAAATTTATCAATGACGAATCGCTGAATGCAAAGCAGATCGCATTTGTGCAGAAGGTCATTCATTACATCGAGCAGAACGGTTATGTGGAAAGCAAAGCGGTTCTGATGAAACCACCCTTTGACCAGCCCATTCTGTTTACCCGCCTGTTTGATGGCAAAACAGGGAGTGAACTGATGGATACGATCAATTCGGTGAAAGAGAATGCCACCCATGTGACCGCATAAAGTGGTAGAATGTACTGATAAAAACGGTATAATGAACAAGGAGCGGATAGACGGTTTCCGCAGCGCCTTTGCGCCGAGAGAAACTTTATTCTGGCAGGTCCCTGCTGCGGCAAGGGAGAGAATGGCGTTTTACAGTGAGAACCTTCCCCGCCTTTTTTCTGAAAAAATCACGGCGGTATTTGCGGTGTCCGACCACTATGCGCTGGAATTTATGCGATTTTTGCAGGGACAGGGCATCCGCGTCCCGGAGGATGTGCAGATCATTGGCTTTGATGATACACTGGCAAGCCGGGAAAGCGTTCCCGCTCTGACCACCATTCATCAGGATGCGGCGCTCCGGGCAAGGACTGCCATCCGCCGTGTGAGGGCGGGGTACTTCCGCATCGTGGCGTTCTCTTATCTGCCCATGGCGGTCAGCACCGTCCTGTCCGCATGGCTGCGCTGCAAGGAACACGCCGCTGTCCCCTTTTGGGCAAGTTTTGGCGCGGTAGCGGCGAACACCGGGCTGAACTATCTGCTCATCTTCGGAAAGCTGGGTGCCCCCGCTATGGGCGTTACCGGTGCTGCCATCGCCACGCTGGTTTCCCAGCTTTTGAACCTGCTTTTGATCTTGATAGGCTTTGCGGTCTGCCTTCAAAAGGAAGCGGAACACCCGCTCACCGTGGAGATTTGACACGGTGGGCGGGCGTTTTATGTTTATTTTCCGAGTACAACGGAGAGCCTGATCTCCTTTTCCGTCTCGCTCAGGTCAAGAGCGCCGCCATCGGCGACGGTCACGCGCAGCTCATAGAGCGTACCGGCGGTAAGTTCCGTTACAGCCTTGCCGTCCTCGTCTGTGATCGACCACAGTGCAGGATCGACCTTTGCTAGCTTGCCGTCCACGCCATAGGCGTAGAGGGTCAGACCAGAGGTGCTGCCGGACAGGTTATTCATACGGAAAGCTACCGTGGTGTTGGGATGTACGTTGCGGACGGTCACAGTGTTGCGCCAGCTTGCAACGGTGCCTTCGCCGCCGTCCTGCGCAAACCGCTCCTGCGAAAGGACATTTCTTGCCGCCTGATCAAGCTCGACCTTGCGGTAGGGCATTTCGGGCAGATAAACAAACCGGTCCTGCAGACGAAGCAGTTCCAGATAGCCCGTCGGGCAGTAGAGCGCGTTGCCGCTGTTGCCGGCATACATACCAATGGCCATGTTGTTGTAGCCGTATTTGTTGGAAACATCCATCGTGAAAACAGTCTCGCCGGTTTCAAAGTCCAGAATGATGTACTGCCACATCCCGGTGGTCACATCCTGCACATAGCCGTAGATATAGCCCGTTGCGGTGGAAAGCTTCAGGATGGAAGTGTCGCTCAGGTCGTTCCGGCTCCAGATGCTCTTCATCTCGTAGCCGTTTGCGGTCTTTACGGTGTCCACGCGCTCGATGCCGGGGGCGATCATGATGTTGCCCTTCATGAGCCAGTTCTGGTCGTAAATATTGGCGTAGCTCTGGATGGAGGAGTCGTTGTTGGGATCAGCCAGACCTGCATTGCCCGCACCGAACCAGTTGCAGACGATGGTGCTGACGGTGCCCTCGCCGTCGTCATAGACGATGGCAGAGTTCTCAACGGCTACCTGATAGCCCTCGGGCAGGTCATCCAGCACCGGGGTGCTTGCCACGACCTCGCCGGTCTTCATATCGAGTGCAAGAAGGTTTGCGATATCCTGATTGTCGGTGAACAGCACAAGGTTCGGTGTCAGTGTGGGAGAGCAGCCGCCGCCCCATGCAAGACCGCCGCCGGTGGTCTTATCGCCTTCGCCGCTCACCTTTGCACCCGCGCTCTCATAGGGCGTGCACCATACAACGTCTACGCCTTCTTCTGCGCGCAGAAGATAGCAGTTCTGGTTGGTCAGGACCACCGCACCGTCCTTGGAGGCGGCGATGCCGTTTTCAGCGCCCTCGCCGGGGGTCAGTTCGTGGACAAAAACAGCCTTTGAAAGGTCTGTCTGCTCGCCGTTCAGGATCGCATCAATGGCCGAGCGGGCAATATAGCCGATGACGCCCTGCTGCTGGCGCTGCGGATAAATGCGGAAGCCGCCCGTTGCAAACCAGAGGTTTCCGTCATAATCAAAGACCACGGACAAAAGATTCTGCGTCAGCTCTTTTCCAAGCGCGGCCTCGGCAGCAGCTTTGATATCAATGTCCAGCACCTTTTCAAATTCCGGCAGAACATTGCCGTTTTCATCCGTTGCGCGGAGCATCAGCACATGGTTGTTGCTCGTGGGGCAGACGATGCGGTTGGATTCGTCAAGGAAGGTATAGGAGCTCTGGATAACGTAACCGCCGCCGTCATGCTGTTTGGGGGAGAAATAGCCGAGCGTCTTTGTCTCTTCGGCGTTCAGGTCTCGGATGGCGATGCCGCCCAGCAGCGGCACAACGGCATGACCGTAGCTGTCAAAGTAGATGGCGGGCGAAGCGTTCGCGTTCGTCGTCTCATAGGAAACGTTGATCTCCGGATAGATGGCAAGCGGCAGGATCTCATCCGTCGAGTCGGTGTTGTAGCCATCGTGATGAATGTTTGCATCGCTCTTGGCCATGTAAGGGTTTTCCTCTACCTGCTTGGGGTTCAGAGCCTTTACCGGCAGCGCCGCAGAGGCTTGTTCCGCTGAAGAGGGCTGTACCGCAGCGGACGGGGCAGCGGGCTGCGAAGCGGCAGCACTGTCTGCCGGCGTCTGTGTTCCGCCGCAGGCAGCCATGGAAAGGCACAATGCTGCGGTCAGCGACAGGCTTAACGCAGAATGGACGATGTTTCTCTTTTTCATAAACCGTTCTCCTTGTTGTGTTCGTTGCGGTCAGACCAGTGCTGCTCCGCCTGATTTTTTTCCATCCAGCCAGATGCGGAATCCCTGCCGCAAGGCGGCTTCGGTCACCGGCTCCAGCAGAAAATAGTCTGCACGCAACCGGAAGGCATGGAGCGAAAAATCCAGATCGCTGCACCAGATAATGCGTGTCTGTGGACAAAGCGCGCGCAGATGCTCCACTGCATTCAATCCGTCGACCCCCGGCAGGGCAATCACGGCATTTGTCAGCGGCTCGTTGCGTGCAGCCTCAAAAAAGCTTTCCTGATCGTGGTAACAGTCCATTTTCGGGAACAAGCAATGTTCGGCGCAGAACCGCGAGATCTGCTCTGCCAGAAAAGCTTCCTGCGCCCTGCTGCTTGTCAGCACGGCAATTCGGTACACAGCGTGCCTCCTTTCTCTTGCGCCATCGTTGGCGTTCTCTGCTTTCAGTATACGGACAGGCATGGTCTTTTCAAGCCATTTAGCACGAAAGCCCCTTTTCCGTCACGAAATCCCATTTTCGGCTGCGACATAACCGGGCAACTGTGCTATAATCAGGATGAAAGAGTTTATAAAGGAGGTTGGAAGCTGTAAAACGGCTTCCTGATACAGCATGAGGATCGCAATCGTCGATGACCTTGATACCGAGCGCACACTGCTGAAGGAGCGCTTGGTGCGGCAGCTGAGTCAGCGCGGCGCAGATGCAGAAATTTTAGAGTTTGACAGCGGGGAAGCCTTTCTGGCGGCAGAAAAAGAGCAGCGCTTTACCGCCGCATTTCTGGATATTTACATGAATGGTTTAAGCGGCATGGATGCGGCAAGAGAACTTCGGAAAACCGATGCAGACTGCCTTCTGGTTTTTACCACCACCTCGACAGACCACGCACTCGAGGGCTTTCAGGTGCGGGCATTTCATTATCTGGTCAAGCCCTTTTCTGAAGCCGAGCTGTCCGGTCTGCTGGATGAAATGCTCGCAAAGCTTCCGCGCCCGGAGCCGGTTCTGGTGGTAAAAGTCGACGGCAGCGACATCCGTTTGTGCTATCGGGATATTATATCCGCCGAGCACTTCGCCCACATGATCAACATCCGCACCACTGCCGGCAAAACGCTTGCTACGCGCCAGAGCTTCAAAGCGTTCACCGAGCCGCTCAAAAAAGATCCGCGCTTTTTTGTCTGCGGACGCGGCGCGATCATCAATATGGAGAATGCTGCCGATTTTCAGGCTGCCGCCTTCTGTATGACGGACGGCAGCCAGGTCTATGTCAGTCAGGAGCTTTTGAAAGCCGCCCGACAGGCGTTTATGGAATTTCTGCTGCAAAGGGGGCGTGTGGGTTGAAGGATGTTCTGCGCCCGATCCTGGAGCTTACCGTTGTGTTTCCCGGCCTGCTGCTCGCGTATTTTCCGGTGCGCTCCTATCTGAAGCAGTCTTCCGCAAAGCTTGCGGTATGGGAGGTGCCGCTGCTGTTCGGGCTTTGCCTTGGCGGAGGGCTGTTTTGCTATCATTTTGGCATTTCAACGGCGTTCTCCGTGCTGCTTATTACGCTTACAGCAATTTTTTTGTATCTCAGAACGCTGCGGATCTCTCTCTGGAAATCCGGAACCATCGCGCTTGCGGTCTGCGCGGTATTTGCGTGCCTGAACAGCCTGTCCCGGGCCGTCGGCACGGCAATCACGATCCGGCTGCAGCTGCCGCCGGACAAGCCGTGGTTCTGCTTTGGCGCCTGCATTTTTTATAACGTGATCTGCTGGCTGACCGCTGCTGCAGCCTATTATCCCGCCACCCACGCAGTGCGCGCAATGGTGGAGGATGACAATTTTGCGCAGACGTGGTATGTGTTCTGGGTACTGCCGCTGGTGTTCATCCTGCTGAACCTTTTTATAACCCCGCGCTACCAGATAACGCTCCGGACAGGGCGGGTCTTGCAGGTCTACATCGTTATGAGCATCGCGCTTTTGTTTTTGATGTTCATGTTCAATGCGATCTTTCTGCTGATGGCAAACAGCCTTAACCGGAATGCGAGGTTGCAGCAGGAAAATCAGTTTCTTTCCATGCAGCAGCAGCGCTATGAAAGCCTGAAAGCCGCCATTGAAGAAGCCCGGCAGGCGCGGCACGATATGCGCCACCAGCTGAATCAGATCTCCGCACTGGCCGAGGCAGGAGATCTGGATAACCTGAAGGCTTACCTTGCAAAAACGGTCTCCCGGATCCCGGATCTGGATATGAATTTCTGCGAAAACCGTGCGGCAGATAGTGTCGCAGGCTATTATTGCGCCCTTGCAAAACGCGAGGGCATTCCCTTTTGTGCCAAACTCGACTTACCACAGGTGCTTCCTGTGGACGAGATCGATCTGTGTCTGGTGCTGTCTAATCTTCTGGAAAACGCATTCGAAGCCAGCCTGCGCACCGCACCCGCCCGGCGCAAGATCGCGATCACCGCGTATGTCCATGCCGAGCGGCTTCTTTTGGTCGAAGTGGAAAACGCATTTGACGGTGAAGTCAACGAAAAAAGCGGGCTCTTCCGCTCTTCCAAGCGAAGGGAAAACGGGATCGGCATCCAGTCTGTCCAGCATATTGCAGAAAAGACCGGCGGTGCAAGCACATTTACCCATCAGAATGGCGTTTTCTCTGCCAAGGTCATGCTTTGCGGATAAGGAGCCTTTTGCTTTGGCGGGGATTTTTATACCCGATTTTTTACAAAAAATTCACGCGGGCAGGGTTGCCGCCGCATACCGGATGTGCTATGATGAGGTGCAAAATTTGAAGCGGAGCGATGGATTTTGATTTGTCGAGCTCGCGGAATCAGGAGGAACTACCCATGCAGAAGAATTATGTACAGGAAATTCTGAGCATCATTCACAGCGGTCTGCCCAAGGCAGAACTGGCCGAAAAACTGTCGGATTACCATGAAAAGGATCTGGCGGATGCGTTGGAGGTACTGACCCCCGCCGAACGTCAATCGCTCTATTCCATTCTGGGCGTGGATACCGTTGCCGAGATTTTTACCTATCTGGACGATGCCGAGCCGTATCTGAAGGAGCTGCCCAGCCACGAAGCCGCAAAGGTCATTTCCAACATGGACTCGGACGATGCGGTGGACGCACTGGAAGACCTTGACGATACCGATAAAAACGAGATCGTCAACAAGCTGGACAAAGACTCGGTGGAAGATGTGAAGATGCTGCTCTCTTATGACGAGGATGAGATCGGCAGCAGAATGACCACCAACTACATCTCCATCAAAAACGATATGACTATCCGGCAGGCGATGAGCGAGCTGGTAAAGCAGGCCGGAGAAAACGACAACATCTCCACCCTGTATGTGGTGGACGAAAACGAGCACTTCTACGGTGCCATCGACCTGAAAGACCTCATCATTGCCCGGGCAGAGGAAAGTCTGGAAAGCCTGATCGTCCGCTCCTATCCCTATGTCACCGACCGGGAGCAGATCAGCGATTGTATCGACCGCATCGTGGACTACGCGGAGCGCAGTCTGCCTGTGCTGAACGATGCCGGTAAGCTGGTGGGTATCATCACCTCGTCCGATGTGGTCGAGCTGGTCGATGATGAGATGGGCGATGATTACGCAAAGCTGGGCGGTCTGACCGGCGAGGAAGATCTGAACGAAAGCGTATTTGAAAGCGTGAAAAAGCGTCTCCCGTGGCTGATCGCATTGCTGTTCCTCGGGATGCTGGTCTCCTCGGTCGTCGGCGCGTTTGAATCTGTGGTAGCGGTACTGCCGGTGGTCATCTGTTTCCAATCCATGGTGCTGGATATGGCCGGTAATGTTGGCACCCAGTCGCTGGCTGTTACCATCCGCGTGCTGGTGGACGAAAACCTGACCCTTTCCAAAAAATTGCAGCTGCTCTGGAAGGAGACCCGCGTGGGTCTTTTGAACGGTGCCATTCTGGCTGTGATGGCTCTGGGCTTTCTGGGCTGCTATATCCACTTTTTCAAGGGCTATGTCTGGACCTCGGCCTTTTTGCTGTCCGGCTGTGTCGGGCTGTCGCTGATCGTGTCCATGGTCATTTCCAGTCTGGTGGGCACGCTGATCCCGATGCTGTTCCATAAGATCCATATCGACCCGGCGGTCGCCTCCGGCCCGCTGATCACCACGATCAACGATCTGGTGGCGGTCGTGGTCTACTATGGCCTTGCCATGGTCGTGCTGATCGATCTGTTCCATCTTGCATAATGGGTGCATCCAGCAGGGCGTTCCCGACGAGGGAGCGCCCTGCTTTGCGTTAAGATGCTTTTTCCGCTGAAAATGCTCAGAGGGCGCTCAGGCTCGCCCCAGCCCAAAGGACAGTCGTGAACAAAAGAAAAAGCGACAACCCGTGCAGGTGGGTCATCGCTTTTCTCGTCCCTTGCGGGACAGGCAGGGTAAATGATAAGAAGGTAAATGAAGAAAATAGCAAGGTGAAAAACAAAAGCGTGTGCGGAGCCGAAGTTGCTGCTCCAAAGTGAAGATGTATCCAAGTTTCACTTTTGTTGGATACAACATACCACTTTGGAACAGAAATTGCAAGAGGTTTTTTAAAATTTCTCTCCAAAAATACGCGGGAAATCGCATTTTTGTAGAAACGCACAAATTTTACGGAAAGTTCCCAGCAAACTGACGAACAAGCATAAAAACGGAAAGCCTGCCGGAAAACCGTGCAAAAACTGGCGGGCAATGGGAGATAGGCATGGAAAGCTGATTTTCGTGGGATATAGCCTGCACCGCTTTACAAGCGGCCGGTGGTGTGTTAAGATGGACACATCTGCTGCAACCGGAAAAATGCACGCGCCGGGCAGCGGTGGCGTACCGGAAAAGCGCCCGGTGCCGGGAGGGGAGAAACGGATGACAAAGCTACTGCATGGCAATGAAAAAAGCAGCCTGACCGGCGGG
>ERZ780226.1763-NODE-1763-length-16272-cov-4.290004_pt1 | contig 16272 bp, 12 predicted proteins | sample MGYA00511165_ERZ780226 | MGnify/ENA primary metagenome ERZ780226 (study PRJEB29588, sample SAMEA2152373) | human gut metagenome | biome: human gut; feature: human-associated habitat; material: faeces | place: Denmark | collected 2008/2010 ...
CCTCCCCTTTCAGGGCAGGCTTAATGTTTGAGTTTGTACCGCACCAAAAGGCTCCCTGCCCGGGGAGCTGTCGAACGAAGTGAGACTGAGGGGTTGAGATAAGCCTTTGTTACACTTTTGCATTAAATAAAAACCCGCTCCCCTACTTTTGCAGGGGAGCGAATATTTTTCGAATTTTAGTTTTTTATCACGCGGCGGGGGTCACGCTGGTGATGTGGGGGTTGGCGCCTTCGTACCAGTAGAGGAAGCCTTCCGTGTCGATCTTGTCGCCGATGGAGAGGTTCTTCACAGCGTTGTAAACGTCGGTGGTATTGTCGCACAGGTAGGATTCAACGGTGAAGGTGTAGGTGTTTTCGCCCAGGGTCACGTTGAAGTACAGGTCGTCGCCGTCCTGACCGGAGCCGTCCCACTTGTAAAGGTAAGCCACGTCGTTGCCGTTTTCATCCTGACCGGCGGCGGCAACGGTCATGCCCTTGAAGGACACGAACTCGTTCTGATGCTTGATAAGCTCATCGGTGCCGAGCATGGAGGTAACGTCAAGCGCCTCGGCCACGAAGCTGCCTTCTTCAATTTCAAAGGTGGCGTCGATTATTTCAACTTCGCCGCTCCACTCGGCCTTGTAGCCGGTCACCTTTATCTTGGTGCCCTTTTCCAGTTTGGCATAGTCCTCTTCGGAGCAGGCCATGTTGTAAAGGAAGTATGCGCCGTCCTTGTCCTGGGTATAAACGGTAGCCTTGTCTTCCCACCAGGACTGCTTGGCCTGGACGTAGGTTTCTATAACGACCTGGGAATCAAGCTCCGCCGCAACATACTCGGCATGGGTCATTACGCCTTCGCCCTTCACATCTGCATCGGGCTTATCGGCGGCATTGTTTGCGCAGGCGGCGAAGCCGGCCGCAAAGGCAACAACCAACAGGATAGCTAAGAACTTTTTCATTTTTGTTCTCCTTTTTATTTTATGACGCCCGTTTTCCGTTACCGGTAACGGGGGCCAATAAGATTATAAAACAAAACAATAATAAATCAATACAAAAACGCTAAATATAAACTTATCAATCCCTTTCGCGGCGTTTTTGCTTCGCCTTGCCGTATGCGGCGTATGCAATAATAAGCGCCCACACCGCGCAAAGCCCCCAAATCAGCGCGCGGGAGGCTGCGGGCAGCGGGCCAAGCTCCTCCTTGCCGCCCGCGGAGGCGGCGTTCGCATTGTCAAGGCGATAGAGCGATATAACGTCGCTGAACAGCTTTTGCATATATGCATCGTCTATCGTTTCCCTGCGGCGCACGGACTTTGCCGTGTTTTCAATAAGCTGACCCGCCGCATCGCGCAGGGATGCGGAGCCGTTGTAAACGGGCGTTGTGAACGTGTTATCCACGTTTTCAAGCAGCATATTGACCGCCTTCAGCTTAACCTCGTAATGCTCGGCATCGTTGGCGGTGCTTGAAAGGTAGGCCAAATAGTCCGCATTGCTCCTTGCCGTATCGGTAACGGGAACGTAGCCCTCGGTTTCGGAATAGGCTATCTGCACGCCGTCGGTGAGCAGATATTGGCAGAACAGCCACGATGCAAGCACCTCGCCGCTGTCCGCCTTGTTGAATACGCATACGCTCGGCCCCTGGGACATCATCTTTGGAGCATCGGGGTCAAGCTGGGGAACGGTGCGCACGGCCGTTTCAAAGCGCACCAGCTTATCCGCGCTTATGTCAGAAAGCGGGGCGTCAGTGCCCATCCATGTTGAGCCGGCGGTGGAGTCTATCGCGAATATGCATTGCCCCGCGTTTAGGAAATTTGCCGGATAGCCCGATATTTTGAACGTTGAAAACGCGCCGCTCTTTGTATGCTCCGCAACGATGTATAAAAGCTCCTTTGTTTGGTCGTTGAACATAAGGGCGTTGCCTTCGCCGTCTGAATACTCCGCGCCGCTTTGCCTGAGCAGGGTTATCATCATGTTGTCTGTCGATTTATATATGAACGGTATCATAACCTTCTGGCCGTTCACTTTATATGTGCCGTCCGCGTTTTTCCCGGTCGCGGCCTCCGCCACCTGCCAAATAAAGTCCCAGGTAAGCGTATCGGGCAGGGTGAAGCCCAGCTTTTCAACATAATCCTTGTTTATATAGCATGCCTCGGTAGAGCGCATGAAGGGCAGCGCATAATAATGCTCCCCTATGCGGCACTCCTCAAGATATTTTGAAACGAGCTGCTCCGTTTTCGGCGTTGTGAACCTCAGCTCGCTTCCGCCAAGGCCGTAGCGGCTGTCCGCCATAAGCTCATCCAGCGGGGCTACCACGTTCGTGCCGGTAAGGTAGGTTGCAATATGGTCGGGATAGGTTATGCATATATTCGGCGTTGTGTTGGTTGCAATGTTTGTGATAACGTCGTTATATATCTTGCCGTAGTCCGTATACAGCCTAAGGTTTATTTTAATGTTTGGGTAAAGCGATTCAAAGTCGCGTATGGCCTGCTCGTATATCCTTGTTTGGTTCTTATTGGTGTCGTTCTTGGCCCAGAAGGTAAGCTCGTATTGCCGCGAAGCATCGAACTCCTCCGGCATTACGAACGCATCCATGCCGCGGGAGCCGTGGCACGCCGTTAGCGCGCAGCAGAGCATTATGAGCGTTACTATAAGGCTTATGGGTTTTATTGCGCGGCTCATCCCTTTAATCCTCCCCTTGACACGCCTTCCATTATCTTTTTCCTGAATATAAGGAACAGCACTATGAGCGGCACGGATATCGCCACAACCGCCGCCATCATTGCGGGAATATTGTCCCGCCCGAAGCCGCCTTCGCGTATGGCCTGTATGCCGCCGGAAACGAGGAAATAGCTGCTGTCGTCCGTTATAAGGCGCGGCCAAACATAGCTGTTCCAGCATTCTATTACCTTGAGTATTATCACCGTAACAAGCGTTGGGCTGCATATGGGTATAAGCACGCGGGTAAGGTACGCCATGTCCGATGCGCCGTCTACCTTGGATGCATAATAAAGCTCGTCCGGCACCTGTGCAAAGTTTTCTTTAAGAAGATATATATAGAATACGCTCGTTACGGAAGGCAGAATAAGCCCCGTGAACGTGTTCCTCAGCCCCCAGTCGGTTATGGTCACAAAGTTGGTTATTATAACAAGCTCGTTGGGTATCATCATAAGCGAAAGCAGCAGCGTGAACGCAATGCGCTTGCCGCGGAACTCAAGCCGCGCAAACGCGAACGCCGCAAGCGTTATAACAATAAGCATCAGCGCCGTTGTTACAACGGTGAAAAGCAGCGTGTTCATGAAATACCGCGCCAGCGGCACGGCCGTAAACGCCTCGGCATAGTTTGCAAGCGTTGGATAAAGCGTGAAGAACTTAGGTATATATTCGGAATTATATGCGCCGTAATCCTTCAGGGACGTAAGCACCATCCAGTAAAACGGGAACAGCACTATTATTGCCCACAGCGCCAGGAAAAAATATTTTACGCCCGTCCATATGCCATGCTTAACTTTGGCCTTGCGGGTTATTTCGCCGTAATTGTCGGAGTTGCGCACGGTTCAGCCCTCCTTAATAATGCACATGCTTTTTGCTTATCATAAGGTTTATGCACGTTATGGTAAGCACAATGGCAAAAAGCAGTATTGCCGCGGCGGAAGCAAAGGAAGGATAGCCGCCGCTGTTGCCGTAAAGCATATCGTATATATAGCCGACTATTGTGTTCATGCCGGCGGCGTTAAGATCCGTGCCGAAAAGGGCCACGGCGTCGCTGTATGCCTTGAACGCGCCTATAAAACCGGTTATTACCAAATAGAATATCATTGGGGATATCATGGGCAGCGTTATGCGCGTGAACATAGCCGCGCCCGTCGCGCCGTCTATACGGGCGGCGTTGTAATACGTTTCATCCACCGATGCAAGCGCGCTTGTAAGTATAAGCACCTTGAACGGCATAACTATCCAAACCGTGTAAAAGCTGAGCACGAACATCTTTGCCCAGTAAGGCCCGCTTATGAAGTCCACGCTTTTGCCGCCAAACCAGTTTATCATCAAATTGACAAGGCCTTCCGTATACGGCGTTTTTTTGAACAGTATCATGAACACCAGGCCGACGGCCAGCGTATTGGTAACATAGGGCAAAAAATATACGGTTTGGAAAAGATTCCTCAGTTTTTCTATGGAGCTTAGCGCAAGGGAGATGACAAGCGCAAGGGAGGTTGAAAGCGGAACGGTTATTATGACCAGCAAAAACGTATTTTTAAGCGCCTGCAAAAAATACGGATCGCGCAGAACATATGAATAATTATAAAGTCCCACGCCGAAAAAAGTTTGGGAGGCGGAATTGTACCCTTCTTCAAACGAATAGACAAAAACGTCTATCAGCGGGTATATCATAAACACGCCCAGGAACGCCATTGCCGGCAGCAGATACAGCCATGCTTTTTTGCTTTGCTTTTCCATACTAAGCCGCTTAGGATATAAACGGATCCTTTCGCTTTTATATTTATTACTATATCATACCGCGCCGTTTATTTCCACAGCAAAAAAGCCCACGCCTTTTGCGGCGTGGGCTGCTGATGAACTATGTTTATTCGGCCTTCATGGCGTTTTCGCGCTCCGCGCGGCGGCGGGCGATGCGCTCGCGGCGCTTCTGCTCCTCGTATTTATGATGCACAATAACGTATATGAGCGCGGCTGCAAGCAAAACGGCCACCGCTATCATTATGTACAGCAGCGTATTGCTCGTGCCGCCGGCCGCGGGAGTTCCCGGCTCCGCCGTGGCGGCAGGTTCGGCGGGTTCGGGCGCTGCGGTTTCGGCGGGTGCGCTTGTGTCCATCACCGGGCGCGCAGGCATAACGGCGTAGCGCTGCATGGAGCTGTCCTCCACGCTGTATGTATAAAAGCCCGTTTCGCCCTTTGGATTGCGGGCATAAAGCAGATATACTTCGCCCTGCGCGTCACTCGATACCCATGCGCGGTACTGCGTTTCGTCTATGGTCAGCATGGTTTCGCTGAACCCCTCCGGCGCGCTCACGCCCTCATCAGGCTCAAGTATTATATAGGATTTTGATGTGCTGGATACAGTCTGGTAAGGATAAAGCCTGTCCTTCGCTTCATCGTATATGTAGTATCCGCCTATCGCGCCCGTGTCGTCCGTGACGTAAAGGAGCAGCGGCGCGTCGCTGTCCGCAACGGCTGCGGCGGCAACGGTTTCGCCGTGGTAGGTATATTCGCTTTCCGTGTAGCGCGAAGGTATGGTCACGTTTTCTATGCTGCGCCAAACGAACATGTCGCCTTCCGCACCTTCAACGTTTTCGGCCTTTACACCTTCTTTGGCGTAGCTTATGGGTTCGGGCGTGGGCGTGGGCTCAGGCCCAGGCAGTATTGTAACGGAAGCTTTCTGCTCCGCCGCGCCAAGCTCTTTGCCGCTGTAATTGAGTATCTTCGTGATGCTGAAGGCTACTTCCGCGTTGCCCTCTGCAAGCGCCTTGAACGTTATGCGCGCGCTCAGGCTGCTTTCGCCGCCCTTTGAAAGGGACACCATGCTTATGTAGCCGTCCCCCGCGCCGCCTTCGGCTTCTTCAAAGCTTAAAAGGCTCGTGTCGTAAGCGAAGCTGCCTTCCGCAGCGGCAAGCTTATCGCCCTTTAAGGTAATCGTCACGGTAACGGTGTCTCCCGCGCTTACCTGCGCCTTGTCCGCCTGCGCGTCAAGGGAAGCGTCCGCATATGCTGCGGAGCAGCTAAGCATTATCAAAAGGGATAGTATTATAGCCGTAAGTTTTTTGGTCATGGTTGGTTAGCCCTCCTGCTTCAGCTTGCCATCGCCGTTTATATGGCGCAGCAGCGTTATTATGTCGCCAAGTTCAATTTTGCCGTTGTGATCCGCGTCCGCTGCGGCAAGGTACGCCCCGCCCAGCAGCTTTATGTGCAGCATATGCTTCTGTATGGCAACTATGTCGTCCGTGTCTATTTTGCCGTTGCCGTCCGTGTCCCCGAATATCACTATGGGTATATCGCAATACTTCGCGCCGTCCTCATAGCTTATCCTTACGAAGCAGCCTGTGCCAATTGTGCCGGCTGTTTCCGCGCCCTTTGCGCTCATTATGCTAAGCGTCCCTCCGGCGCAGGTCAGGTTTTTGAGCATATCCTCCGCGCTTGTGCCCGGCGCAACGCCCGTTATGGCTGCGGCAGATACGGCGTATTTATCGCTTTCTATCCTTGGCGCGGATGCGTAATCCGTGAACGTGCCAAGCTTTGTGTCTATATAATAAAAGGCGAGTATTTCATCATAGCTCTGGCCAAGGCGGGCGCGTACCTGCGCGCTCCTTTGGCTCATGCCCACGCCGTGCCCCCAGCGGCGCATGGTTATGTTCCATCCGCCCTCTGTGCGCTCCGCGCCGCTCATCCTAAGCCGCGTTTTACGCGCGCCTATTTTTCCCAACGTGTTGTTGAAGCTTCCGAATGAAAGGTCGCCTATGGCAAGGCTTATTGTAAGCTGGCCCTCCTCCTGCCCGTTTGATACGGCAAGGGCAATATCCACCCGCGTATAGCAGCGGCTGCCGCCTTCGTGCTCCGGCTCGGCCGGCGTTACCGCAATTGTTGAAAGCAGCGTAACACTTTCGCCGCGGCTTCGTTTGCGGCGCGCTGAATTGCCGAGAGCACATCAGCATCCATAATGGCGCGCGTTTCGTCCGTGAATTCATCGGGAATGAAGGAAAGCTCCTCTATGCTCGATGCGTTCATCAAATCATACGGGTCGTCAACTATGGCGTAAAACGGCTCGTCGCTGTCCCACACGTTTTTGGGCGTATCCGTCTGCCCGCCGTTTGAGGAGGAATAGTACGCCTCCACTATTTTGTTTTCATATGTCAAAAGCTCTCCCGCGGTCGCGTCCACGGCGGCTATAGCGCGGCGGTTTTTGCTGGCATAGCCGTGATAGGTTTGATCCTTTGAAGTATCCACCAAATCGTAGGAACGCGATTGATAGCGGTAGCAGCGGCTTAACGCAAAGCTGCGCGCGCACACCGCCTGCGCCTTCAGCGCATCTATGGGGAAGGAGTTGCTCATTTCGTTGGGCACAACGCCGTAAAGATACTGCTCCATAGGCAGCGTGTTTATGGCGCGCAGGCTGCCCTCCACAACGTCGAACGTTATATCGCCAAGGTATGTGCAGGTGCCGTGTTCACTGTTCCTCAGGCGGATATAGTCCGTGCGTTCGCCGTAATGCGCGCTTTTTAGCGTAAGCGACGGCGCGGTGACGGTTTTATTCGCAAATTCAATGCTTACCCGCCCGCCTGCGGCCTTTACGGTAAGCTCCTCTGTGCCGACCTTCACGCCGCTGTCCTCAAGCAGGGTAAACTCGCCCACCGGAGTGAACTTAAAGCTTGTTCTGTCGCCTATTGAAAGCTTTATGCGCACGTTCTGGCCGAAGCCCTCCGCGCTTTGTGCAAACGCGGCCTGCGGCAGCATGAGCGCCAATATCAGCGCGCACGCAACAAAACGGTATCCTCTTTTCATGCTCAACCCCCTTTATATGAAGAAGCGTTTGATATAATCATACACGAATATGGAACCCGTCACAAGGGCATATTGCATGCATTTATATGAACAAACGGTAAACGTTTAACCGCACGGAATGGCAATTTATGCCGCATATGCTTGACAATTCGGCTATAAACGGAGATAATTAATGATCATAAGTTTTTGCTTCCGCGCTGCTTTGTTATCATTTATGGGCGCGGCGGCGATATTTTATTTTGGAGGACTTATATGCCATTATTCAAAAAATGCGAGGAGTACGTCTATATCCGCGAGCTTGTGGATAAGGGAATATATCCCTATTTTCACGAGCTTGAATCAAAGCAGGATATAGAGGTGATGATGGAGGGCAAGCGCAGGATAATGCTTGGAAGCAACAATTATCTTGGGCTTACCGTGAATCAGGAGGTCATAGACGCGGGCGTGGAGGCCATGAAGAAATACGGCACGGGCTGCTCCGGTTCCCGCTTCCTTAATGGCACGCTCGATCTTCACAACAAGCTGGAGCGCGAGCTGGCCGATTTCCTGGGCACCGAGGACTGCGTAACGTTTTCAACGGGCTTTCAATCCAACCTTGGCATAATCAGCGCCATATGCGGCCGGCAGGATTATATATTCAACGACCGTGAAAACCACGCCAGCATTTACGACGGCTGCAAATTAAGCTATGCAAAGATTACGCGCTATCGCCATAACGACATGGCGGATCTTGAAAAGCGCCTTGCGGAAACCCCGATAGACGCGGGCAAGCTGATAGTAACCGACGGCGTGTTCAGCATGAGCGGGGACATTTGCCGCCTGCCGGACATTGCGGAGCTTGCGCATAAATACAAGGCCCGCGTAATGGTGGACGATGCGCACGGCCTTGGCGTTATAGGCAAGGGCGGCCGCGGCACGGCAAGCTATTTCGGCCTTGAAAAAGAAGTGGACATAACAATGGGCACGTTCTCAAAGTCCCTTGCAAGCCTTGGCGGCTACATGGTGGCCAGCGCAAAGGTCTGCGAATACGTAAGGCACAATTCCCGCCCGTTCATATTCAGCGCATCGCTTACCCCCGCAAGCTGCGCCACCGCGCGCGCCGCGCTGAAGGTTATACGCGAGCATCCCGAAATAGTGGAACGCCTGGGCGACTTGGCCGAATATTACCGCGATGGCCTTGCTGCGCGCGGCGTACCCACCGTTAAGGCGGAAAATAAGCGCATACCCATAATACCCATATATACTTATGACGCTGAGCGCACGCTGCTTATAAGCAAAAAACTGTTTGAAGAAGGCGTGTACGTCAATCCCGTTCTGCCGCCCGCAACCGCTCCCACGGAGTGCCTGCTGCGCACCAGCCTTATGGCAACGCATACGGAAAGCGTGCTGGACGAGGCCATGGACATAATTGCAAGGGTGGTTCTTGATGATTGATACGGGCAGAATAGTTGCCGTGACCGGCGCGAGCAGCGGCATTGGCCTTGCCGCCGCCCGCCTTTTTCGCGACCGCGGAGATAAAGTATACTGTCTCAGCCGTACCGACCCCAAGGAGCCGGGCATAACGTTCATACATACCGACGTTACGGACGAAGCGAGCGTGAACGCCGCGTTTGGCGCCATAGGCAAGGCCGAAGGGCGCATAGACGTGCTTTTGAGCAACGCGGGCATTGGCGTATCGGGCGCGGCGGAATGCACCACAATGCAGGATGCAAAGCGCCAGCTTGACGTAAATTTCTTCGGTCTGCATGCATGCGTGCGCGCTGCCGTGCCGCTTATGCGCGCCCACGGCGGCACGATACTGGCCACAAGCTCCGTCGCGGCCGTGTTTGCAATCCCGTTCCAGGCGTTCTATTCGGCGAGCAAGTTCGCCGTGAACGCGCTTGTATTAGCCCTTGCCAACGAGCTTAAGCCGTTCAATATCCGCGTGGCGGCAATAATGCCGGGCGATGTTAAAACCGGCTTCACCGGTGCGCGCGTGAAGGCTGCCCGCGATGACAATTACGGCCAAAGCGTTGAAAAGAGCGTTGCCGTTATGGAGTACGATGAGCAGAACGGCATGGGGCCGGAGATGATAGCCAAAAGGTTCGTTGCGCTTTCGCTGAAAAAACACCCCAAGGTGTTGAGTACCGTTGGGCTTCAATATAAGTTCTTCTGCTTCCTTGGCAAGGTGCTGCCGATAAGGCTTCAGAACTTTATAGTAGGCAAAATGTACATCAAGTAAAGGGCATTCCGGCGATGCTTTTTTCGCCGTGCCGATATATTTTATTAACGCATCATATGCAATCATTCGGAGGTTAAAAGATGGAGGAAGTTAAAAAGCCGTGGTTTAGGTTCTATGGCTGCGTACCGGAAACGCTTGATTATCCGGACTGCACAATGGCGGAAGCCGTTGAAAACGTGGCAAAGAAATACCCGGACTACATTGCCTATGACTTCATGGGCAAAAAGACCACCTACGCAAACGCCGTTAAGGACATAATTGCCGCGGCAAAGGCGCTCAAAGCACTTGGCGTAAAGGAGGAGGACAGGGTCACAATATGCATGCCCAACACTCCGCAGACCGTATCCATGTTCTATGCAGCCAATATGGTCGGTGCGATAGCGAACATGATACATCCGCTTTCAAGCGAAAACGAGATAGCGTTTTACCTTAACGATTCCGATTCAAAGGTAGCCATAACGCTTGACCAGTTCTATCCCAAGTTTGAAGCCATAAAGGCAAAAACAGGCCTTAAAAAGCTGATAATAGCATCGGTCGCCGATGCGCTCAGCCCCGTTATGAGGCTTGGCTATAAGCTGACGGAGGGCAAAAAGATAGCCAAGGTTCCCGATGTGGATTGGGTTATAAGCTGGAAGCAGTTCATAAAGAACGGCGAAGGCGTAATCGATTACCGCGTGCCGCGCAGGCCCACGCAGGGCGCCGCAATACTTTACAGCGGCGGCACTACCGGCACCACCAAGGGCATTCTGCTTTCAAACCTCAATTTCAACGCGCTCGGCATGCAGATAATTGCCACCAACCCAATGTTCAAGCCGGGCGATAAGATGCTTGCCATCATGCCTATGTTCCACGGCTTCGGCCTGGGCGTGAGCATACATTCCATGCTGGTCAACGGCGGCCGCTGCATACTGGTGCCGCGCTTTACGCCAAAGACATATGCGGAGCTGCTCAAAAAGCACAAGCCAAACTTTATTGCCGGCGTACCCACGCTTTACGAGGCGCTGCTCAGGCTGGACAATATAGACGATCTTGACCTTTCCTGCCTGAAGGGTATGTTCTCCGGGGGGGACAGCCTGAGCGTGGAGCTGAAAAAGCGCATAGACAGGTTCCTCAAGGAGCATAAGGCCACCATAGAGGTGCGCGAAGGCTACGGCACTACCGAATGCGTTACCGCAAGCTGCTTAACGCCGTATAACATGAGCCGCGAAGGCAGCATAGGCATACCGTTCCCGGATACGTTCTATAAAATAGTCAAGGTCGGTACCACCGAGGAACTGCCCTATGGCGAAGAAGGCGAAATCTGTCTTGCCGGCCCCACGGTAATGCTTGAATACTGCAACCACCCCGAGGAAACCGCCCAAACCATGCGCGTGCATGACGACGGGCGCACATATGTGCACACGGGCGACCTTGGCGTGATGGACGAGGACGGCTTCATCTATTTCCGCCAAAGGATAAAGCGCATGATAATAACCAGCGGCTACAATGTTTATCCTTCCCAGATGGAAAACATATTCGATGCGCACGAGGCCGTGCACATGAGCTGCGTTATAGGCGTGCCCGATCCTTATAAGATACAGAAGATAAAGGCGTTTGTGGTGCTCAAGCCCGGCTTTGAAGCGGGCGAGGCCATGAAGAAGCAGCTGCTTGAATACTGCTCCAAGCACGTTGCAAAATACGCCATGCCTTATGATATCGAGTTCCGTCAGGATCTGCCCAAAACGCTGGTCGGCAAGGTGGCCTACCGCGTGCTGGAGCAGGAGGAGCTGAACAAGATGGCCGCGGCCAAGGCCGAAGAAGCCATTGAGCAGAACGAACTTGAAGCCGAAGCCGAGGCCGTTGCCGCGGCGGATACGGCGGAAGTAACCGAATAAGGCCAAAACGCATACGGAGCGGCAAAAATGCCGCCCCGTTTTTTGTATACCGGCGCATAATAAAACGGCGTACCGAGACAAAGGCTACAGCACGCCGCAATATATAGCTTAGTTAGTTTGGATGCTTATCTCATGTCCTTCAGGCTCATCTGGCGGGCAAAGCTGGTATCAAGCATCCTTCTGGGAGTATATTCAAACAGATTGCTCACGCTCACGCGGTCGTGTATGGCGCGGACGGCCTCCGCAAACAGCGGCGCGGCGGAGATTATGCGTATCTTTTTGCTGTTGGCAACCGCGGGGCAGTCCACGGTATCGGTGGAAACGAGCAGCTCTATCGGGCTTTCGTCTATGCGCTTCACGCCCTTTTCCTGCAGCACAACGTGGGAAAGGAAGGCGTATATCTTGTTCGCGCCCTTGTCCTTAAGGCCGTGCGCAACGTCTATGAGCGTGCCTCCGGAAATGGTGAAATCGTCAACAACTATGCAGTCCTTGCCCTTAACGTCGCCTATTATTTCAAGCACCTTGGCGTTTTCGTCGTGGCCCACGCGCATCTTGTCGCCAATGGCAACGGCGCAGCCCAGTTCGTCCGCCATGGCGCGCGCGCGCTTTGCGCTGCCCGCGTCCGGGGAAACAACGACTATATCGTCCATCTTGTCCGGCGTAACTATGCCGGCATGGCGCGCGTAGGCCGCAAGCAGCGGCTGAGCATAAAGATGGTCAACGGGCTTGGTGAAGAAGCCCTGCACCTGCGCCGCGTGAAGATCCATTGTAAGCACGCGGTCGGCGCCCGCTTTTTCCAGCATGTCCGCGCATACGCGGCCGCGGATGGATACGCGGGGTTCGTCCTTCTTATCGCCCTTGGCATAGCTGAAGTACGGCATTATTACGGTTACGCTGTTGGCGCTGGCGCGCTTCAGTGCGTCTATATAGAATACCAGCTCCATGAATTCGTTGTTGGGGTTAAGGCCGATGGTCTGCACCAGATAAACATCCTTATCGCGCACGCTTTCATTTATGCGCACGAATGTGTTGCCTTCGGAAAATACCAGCGTGGTATTGTCTCCCACTGGGCATCCAAGGTAATCGCACATTTTTTTGACAAATTTGGTGCTGGCGCTGCCGCCGAAGATTCGTATCTGTTCGTTGCCTCCAAGTCCAAGCATTATGCTCTGACCCCCTTATGCAAAATTCCTTTGTATTATAGCAAAATTTTGTGCCTTAAACAAGGCGGGGATTGCCTTTTTTGCCACCGGAAAAGCCTGCCATAAGCTGGCATTATACAATTTGCATAGCAATTTTTACCGCTGTGCAGCCTAATTATGGCCTAAATGCGGCACGATTCGCCAACAAATACAGACGGCGCGGCGCATTACTGCTATTGACAATTTATAAACGTTTAATTCTTGTGCAGGATGCGCTGCAATAAATTGCGGCGGTATAACGATTATATATTCTTGCAAAGAAGCACTACGTTTGGAAAATACCCTGTTTTATTGGCGAAAGTAATGCAAAGGGCTCCATTTTGATGCAATATGTACCAAACGCGGCAAAAGGAGGGCATTGCAAATGAAACGGATGATATGCGCCGCATGCGCGCTGATGATGGCATTTATTCCCGCGCCCGTGCAGGCGGAGGGGGGCGAAAAGGCGGCGGTGATAATACTGGACGCGGCGGGCTGCCCCGCCGAAGCGGCGGAGGAGCCATGGCTGATGCAGCCATGCATGAACGCGGAGCATTATTATTTCCGCCCGATGGAAAACGGCGAGCCGGATACGCTCGTAAGCTATGCGCTCAACTCGCGCTTCATGGCGGACAAGGCGGCGATGAAATGGAAGCCGTGGCTTAACCATTACGAAAAGCGGAACGGGGCGTATTGGCGCATTGAGCAGGGCGAAGAAAGCGGCTGCATATTTGCGGACGGCGCGGCGCGGCAATGGGCAAAGCGTGCGGCGGATGAGCTTATCGCCGCGGGATACGGCAAAATAGCCCTTGTTGTGATAAGCGCAACGGGGGATGAGCGCGCTGACACGCGGCTGCTGAACACGGCGGATGCGGCGGAGCGGGGCGAGCTTTACGCCGCGATAGACGAAGCATATTGCCCCGCCGTGCGGGATAGGGCGGACGCCATAGCAAGGGCGGCAGTAAAATTGCAGGATGAAGGCGCGGGCGAAAACACAATAGTGCTGATAACCGCGGGGGAGAGCGACGCGGGGCCGTATGAGCGGCGTGCCGCTCAAGCCTGCGCACGGCTGTGCGGGCGGGAAGAAGGGCGCTACATAAGCCCGTTTGTGCATATACGCGAAAAAACGCGCGCCCGTTTTGCCGTTGTAAGCATAGGGCGCGCGCAGGATAGGTTAGCGGATATGTTATATTGCTTTGGTGCGCCGCGGCTGAGAGTTCAGCCTTAGCGCGGGAAGGCTTATTCCTCGCCGCCTTCCTTCGGCTTAACGTAGGCTATGTTCATGGGCACCTCAAGCCAATGCCCCGTGCGGTAAACTATCAGCGAAACAAGGCCGCGCACGGTAAGGTCGCCGGCCATGCCTATCCATGCGCCGGTGAGGCCAAGGGTTGTGTAGTGCGTCATTATAAAGCATATGGGCAGCCGCACGAGCCACATGCCGAGCAGCCCGAACAGGAACAGCCACTTTGTTTTGCGCGCGCCGCGGAATGAACCGGCGATTGAATTGGCAAGGGCGAAGAACGGCTGCGCAAGGGCTTCCACCTTAAGCGCGGCAGCGCCAAGAGCCACAACCTCCGTACTTGGCGTAAACAGGGAAATTATGTTCCCGCCGAAGAAGAACAGCACCACGCCCAACGCGCTCATCATAATCACGCAGCCTATTATGCAAATATTGGAAAACCGCTTTGCCAAATCCTTTCGCCCCGCGCCGAGGCTTTGGGCAACGAGCGTTGTAGCCGCCGCGCTGAAGCCAAAGCCAGGCATATAGGTTATTGATTCCGCCGTTATGCCCAGCGAGTGCGCCGCAAGCGACGCCGTGCCGAGTGAAGTTACCATGGCGGTCATAAGTATCTGGCCCAACGATACGCACACCCTGTCGAACGTTACGGGCGTGCCTACGCGCACCATGTCCGCCCAGATGGCCTTATCGAAGCGGAACTTATCCTTTACGCTCACGTTGCAGGGGAATTTTTTAAGGAACATTGCGCGCAGCAGCATCACGCCGGAGACCACGTTGGCAATGGCTGTGGCTATCGCCGCCCCGGATACGCCAAGGCCCGCGCCCCACATACGGAACGTTATGCCCAATACGCTTATGTCGCGCGGGGCATATATAAGCAGGAAGTTCAGCACCATGTTTATAAGGTTGGTGGATACGTTGAAAACGAGCGGGGTGGCCGTATCCCCGGTGCAGCGGAGTATGCTTGAGCATATCTGTATAGATGTGCTTGCAATGTATGCAAGGCACACTATTGAAATATAGCTTGTCGCGTCCGCGCATATTTCGGGATCGCCGCCAAGCCAATGCGGAAGATGCGGCGCAACGGCAAGCATTATGCCCGTGAGCACGGCGCCTATTATAAATATTGCAATAACGCTTTGGCGCACAACGTCGCGCGCCTTATCATACAGCTTTGCGCCTATAAAATTGCCTATCGGTACGCTGAAGCCTACCGCCGCGCCGCCGATTATGCCGTTCATGAGCCAGTTTGTGCTGCTGGTAAGCGCCACGGCAGCCGTGGCGTTGGGGCCTATCGCGCCCACCATTGCCGTGTCCACATACTGCACCATCATTATGAGTATCTGCTCCAGCATTACCGGCCACGCCAGCTTCCATATTATTTTGCCCGGGCTGTGCGCCGAGCTTGTTATGTCTATCTGCTGCTGTTTCATGACAGCATTCACCCTCCTTACAGCATAGGCCAATTCATAGTTAGTCGGTTAAAAGATTATACTCCCGCCATACCGATTGTGTAAAGAGCGGTTTTAGAGTATAATTTATATGCACATATATGGAAAGGACGGTTCGGTATGGACCTTTTTTCGGCGCAGGCAAGCCGCCGCGCACCGCTTGCGGACAGGATGCGCCCGCGGACGCTTGATGAATTCATAGGGCAGGAGCATATTGTTGGCAAGGGGAGGCTTTTAAGGCGCGCCATTGAAACGGATACGCTCACAAGCAGCATATTCTTCGGCCCACCGGGCTGCGGAAAGACCACGCTTGCAAGCGTCATCGCCGCGCATACGGGCGCAAAGATAGCAAAGCTCAACGCCGTTACGGCGGGCGTTAAGGAGGTGCGCGCCGTTATCGAGCAGGCGGAGAAGGATTTGAAGCTGTACGGCACGCCGACGTATCTGCTGCTTGATGAATGCCACCGCTGGTCAAAAACGCAGAGCGACTCTATTTTGCCCGCTCTTGAAAGCGGGATAGTGCGCTTTATAGGCTCCACAACGGAAAACCCAATGGTCTCCATGACGGGGGCCGTGGTGTCGCGGTGCAGGCTGTTTCAGTTTTATCCGCTTACCATACAGGATGTTGAAAAGGCAATGCGCGCCGCCATTACGGACAAGGAACGCGGCCTTGGCACGCTGAACATAAAAATAGACGACGATGCGTTTGAACACATTGCCGCCACCGCAAACGGGGACGCGAGGAGCGCGCTCAACGCGCTGGAGCTTGCCGCGCTTACGACCGCGCCGGACGAGGAGGGCTGCATACATATTGA
>ERZ780226.1765-NODE-1765-length-16264-cov-3.378000_pt1 | contig 16264 bp, 10 predicted proteins | sample MGYA00511165_ERZ780226 | MGnify/ENA primary metagenome ERZ780226 (study PRJEB29588, sample SAMEA2152373) | human gut metagenome | biome: human gut; feature: human-associated habitat; material: faeces | place: Denmark | collected 2008/2010 ...
ATGAGCGCCAGTCGGACTCTTTCAGGTAGTGCCAGGCAGCGAGCCTTGCCGCGGGGACTCCCTCGCGCACGGCGCAGCCCGGCTCGTCGTTGTGCGAGCAATCCCTGAACTTGCAGGCACCCGCCGCATTCGCGATATCCGGAAACGCCCGTTTCAGACTCGCGTCCATGTCCAGTATCTGCAGGGTTCTCAACCCCGGCGCGTCGATAATCAGCCCCGCCCCCGGAACCTCGAGCATCCGTCGCGCGACCGTCGTGTGGCGGCCCCGGTCATCGGATTCACGGACGCATCCGACATCGGCCGCCTCACTCCCCAGCAGCGCATTCACCAGCGAAGATTTGCCGACACCGCTCTCACCCAACAGCAGGCTCGTCGTCCCCGGCACAATGAGCTCGCGCACCCGGCCCACCGAGTCTGAGTCGTGCTTCGATATCACCAACAACGGAATATCCGGAGCCACGGCGGCTATTTCGCCCATCGCCCCGTCAACGACCTCCCTCGAGACAAGATCGCTTTTCGTCAGCACGAACACCGGCTTCGCGCCGCACCCCATGACGGCCGCCATCTGCCGAATCAACAGCCTCCGGTCGAGGCCGATGCCGGTGAGCGACTGACAGATAAAGACCGTGTCCACATTCGCGGCGAGCACTTGGCGTCTCAGCTGCTTTTCTCTTCCCACCCGCTTTACGCGGGCAAGCTCCGTCGTGCGGGGGAGCACCGCGTGGATTATCGCCTTCTCGTGGCTGTCGGGGCGCTCCACCGCAACCCAGTCGCCCACCGCGACAATCGAATCGTTGCTCTTCTTGATGGATGCCGAAAGCTCGGCACGCTCCTCGTCATACTCTGTGCGCACCAGGGGAAACCCGCGGTCGAGAGAGACCACACGCCCGAGGGCGCATCGCCGCCCCCGCTTCTCGAGTTTTCTGTTCACACGACGAAACGCCGCCTTCACCTGCCCGGTTGCCCCCAGATGCTCGAACGGTATCAACTCTTCCCTCTCCTTCCGGAACGTGCCCTAAGCACGACGAAAACGGCAACCAGAGCGAGGGCGACAGCGCAGAGCACGACGCCGGCGACAAGCCGCCCCAAATCGACTTCATGAGTCGTCGCACCGCCCGCATCCACAAGGCTGACCTGCGACGCATGGACATCGAGGGCGCCTTGATGCGTGTCGCACGAGATGTAGTACGCGCCGGTGATGTCGAGGACCGTGCCGGTCGTCTTGTAGTCCCCGCAGTTCACGACATGTTCTGCCTGCTCGTCGGTCATGTACACGCCGATCGAATTGCCCCCGTTATCGCAGACGTTTACCCACTTGTAGCCGGCGCCTGCGTCGATGACCTCGCCGACCGCTTCCCCCGTGAAACGAACCTCGGTCTTGTCGAGCGCTCGGTTGACAGATGCCAGCACGGCGATGCGCGTGTTGACGACGACCTCGTCGTCCGAGTTCTTCGAGTTCGAGAGGTCATCGAGCGTGCTGAACCTATCGGCGAGGGTCCCGATGTCGTCGTCGCTCGTATCGATGGTGATTGCATGCGCCGAGGCGGGAAGCAGGCACGATGCGAGCCCAAGCGCGCACAAAATGACGAGCAGCACTGCCATTGCGCTATGACCAGGGAGAACCGACCCCGCATGACCCGCACGGCAGCGCCACGGCTGTTGGTGTCCCGAATGACCAGGGAGAACCGACCCCGTGGTGTCGACGCGAGCGGCGGGCGCGGCGCCCTCATGAGCTATCGAAGGGATCATTTCTTCTTCGTCCTCCAGCGCATGCGCTTGCTGGGAACCACAAACGCGAACAGCTCGACAATCATCGCGAAAATAGCGACGAACTCGAGACGTCCAAGCCACATCTCGAGCATGAACGTGACCTCGAGCACACGCGGCATGCCCGCCGACGCCACGCCCAAAGAAAGACCCGTGTTCGATGCCGCGCTCACGGAATCGAAAATCGCGGGCAGCGCATTGTAGCCACACGCAACGCCCACAATGGCGCCCACCACGTACGTGACCACATAGAGCAGCAAGATGATCATCGACGAAGACACGAGCTCCGGGGTCACGAGCTTCTTGCCCTGCTGGTAGTAGAACGTGCGTGGACGCGCCCGGTCGGGGGCGAGCACCTCGCGAATCGTCTGCGCAATCGACCGTGCGACGATTCCGACGCGAAACGCCTTGATGCCACCGGACGCCGACGAGGACGACCCGCAAATAATCATCGACAAGATGATCACGAACAGGGCACCCGACCCCATCCCGTATAGGATCTGCCCCGTGTACATCGTCGAAAAGCCGAGGTTGAACGCACCGGAAAGCGTCTCGAACAGCGTGCGTCTGAGCATCGCCCCAAGGTCTTCGAAATACGAGCCCTTGATCGCGAGGGCAATCAACACGACGAGTGCTGTCACCCACACGACGAGCGTGCGCACCTCGATGTCCTTGAAGAAGTTCTTCGTTCTCCCCCGCCACAGATCGCCATAGAGCACGAAATTGATGCAGCCCAGCATCGCGAGCACGAGCGCGATGACCTCGAGCGGCCAGGAATGGTAGTACATCAGCCCCATCGAGTGCGTGCTCATGCCGCCCGTCGAAAACGCCGACGCCGTCACGATGAAACCATTCACAAGCGCGCTTCTCACGCTGAAGCCGTTGAGAAACAGCGGAATCATGCAGGCAATCGTTCCCACGACGACGATGACGGCCGCAAGCCGCAGGATGAAGCGCGACGTCTGCCTGATCTCGGGCATGACCTGCCCCGAGCGCGCTTCGGCGCGATACAGCGAGGCGGCTGCCGCCCCTGTGCCGAAGATGCCAAGCGCCAGCGCGATGACGACGACGCCGATGCCGCCGATGAGGTGCATGATTGCGCGCCACAGCGCAAGGCTCAGGGCCATGTGGTCGGTATCGAGCGCGAGCGACATGCCCGTGGTCGTGAACGCCGAAACCGTGTCGAACATCGCGTCGAGGTAGTTCGCGTACTGCCCCGACATCGAAAGCGGCAGCGCACCGAATAGCGAGAGAATCACCCAGCACAGACCGGTGATGATCAGCGACTGGCGCCAGTCGAGCGAGCCGTGCTCGTAGCGAAACAGTATCAGCACGGCGCCGACCGTGGCAGAGATGCCAATCGACAGCAGGAAGTCGACCGCGGTCTTGTACTCCCCGAGCGCGAGCGCGACCACGAAGCAAAACACCATGGCCACCGCGACGAGCATGATCAGAATGCCCAGGTAATGGGCGATGACCCTCCAGTCGTGTATGTGCAGGCGGTAGATCACGTGCGCTCGCCTATAGCATCGCGAAGTGGATGCCCGCCGTCACGAGTGCGAGGAAGAGCAGAAACGCGACGACTGAGCCCAGAACGGACAACAGCCCGACGATGGGCCGGCGCTTCCCCGCCGCTTGCTGTGTGGTCTTCTGCCTCAAAGCTCTCCTTTCGCATGCCAGTTATTGTAGCGCCAATCACGCGCGCGGCCGCCTGCGCAGCTTGCCGCGCCGCAACGTCGTGATCGCGAACAGGACAGAGCCGACCCCGCCCAAGACGACGCCCCACGTGAACAGCGTCATCGACCACGAGCGTTCGTAGGAAGCGCCCTCGGCCGAGACCGAGACCGCGTCGGCGTGGACGCCGATCTCGTCGTTGTGGTCGGGGCAGGCAATCTGATAGCTGCCCTCGACGAGGACCGTGTCGCCCGTCATGCGGTACGCGCCGTAGCGCTCGATCGCCGCCGCCTGCTCGTTCGTCATGTAGACGCCGATCATCGACTTGTCCGCCGCCATGACGTTGACCCACTTGTGCCCGTCGTCGGCCACAATCGGCTCGCCGATCGCCTCGCCCGAAAACTTGACGCTGCGCCCGTTGAGGCGCTCGGTCGCAGAGAGCAGGTCGGAGATCGCGACGGAGCGGTACGTGTCGGAGCCCGAGGGCTCGGGGGCATCAGATGCCGGCGCCCCGATGCTCGCATCGCCTTGCGAGGGAATCTGCACGCCCCCGTCGACCGCGTACGAAGCCGGCGCTCCGACGAGCGCGGCAGACAGGACGATTGCGGCAACGGCGCCAACGCAGCGCGTCGCCCTTTCCGCGTTGCCGGCCTTGCTGCGACGGCGCTTCTGGTTCCTCCAGCGACGCCACGCCTTGCCCCCTCGGCTGCGCAGCTTCTTTTTGCCCAGCCCGTCGTTGCCGAGTCCCCGGAGGATGTTGGGTGGCTCGAGCGAGATGATGAGGCCGACGAACGCGGCGATGAGGGCGATGAACTCGAGGCGGCCTGCCCACATGAGCAGGATGCCGACGAGCGTGAGGTCGATCGGGGAGGTCGACGACAGCATCCCCGCCGTGAGGCCCGTGTTCGAGACGAGCGAGGCCGCCTCGTAAACCGACTTGATGGCATCGCCGCCGTGCGCGATGAAGAGCATGGAGCCGAGCGCCGCCGTCGCGATGTAGAGGATGGAGATCGTCATCGCGAACGTCGCGTCGCGCGCGGTCAGGTGCTTCAGCCCGAAGTGCTGGTAATTGACGCGCACATGCGCGTTGCGCGGCATGAGGCGGACGCGGATCGAGTAGACGATCCAGCGCAGCACCTGCATGATGCGCAAAACCTTGATGCCGCCGCCGGTGGAGTGGGAGCACGCGCCGACGAGCATGGCGACCTCGAGGATGATGATGACGCTTTCGCTGATGGTGATCCCGAACTGCTGGGGATAGATCGTGCACATACCGCTCGTCGTCGCCGCGGAGATGGTCATGAACGTTCCGTTGACGAACAGCCCGGTCGCGCTTGAGAATACCTGGTCGCGCGAGAGGGCAAACGAGACGAAGACGACGAGGAGGAGCAGCCAGATCGCGAACGTGCGCGTCTCGGAGTTGCGAAACATCGGGCGGAGCTTGCCGCGCAGGGCGTAGCCGAAGATGGCGAAGTTGAGCGCCCCGGCGAGCATGAAGATGAGCAGAAACGCATCCAGGGCTGCGGAGTGATAGTAGACAAGACTCGAGCTGTGAGGAGTGAAACCGCTGGTCGAGAGCGCGTTGGTGATGAGCCAGAAGCCCGTCATGACCGAATCGGGAAGGCTCATGCCCAAGGTGAGGCAGATGATGCAAACGCCGACGGTGCCGATGACGAGGAAAAATGCCCCGACGAGGACGATGAACTTGACGGTGTCTTTCAGACGGTAGGTTCGCTCATCGTGGACGCCGGTTTTGTTGGCGACTGTGATGTTGCCGCCCTCGCCGAAAAACCCGAGGTGCATCGCGACGAGGATGACCGCCTGGCCACCGACGAGCGTGAGCACGGCACGCCAGGTGGTCTGCGCGTAGCCGACGTGGTCGACGTCGGTTGCGAGCGAGGCTCCGGTCGTGGTGAGCGCGGAGACCGCATCGAAGAGCGCGGCGACGTAGTTGTCGAAGTCACCCGAGATGTACATGGGAACGGATGCGATCAGACCGGCGACAACCCAGCCCATGCCAACGAGGAGCAGGCTGCGGCGGCGATCGAGCTTGCGCGCGCGGAAGAGGTACAGCAGCGCGCCGGAGAACAGGCTCACGCCGATGCCGAAGACGAATGCTACCGCCTGCGCTGTCTCGCCGGCAACGAGCGCGACGAGAAGAGGAACGAACATCAGCGCGCCCGTGATCAAGACGAGCACGCCGAGAAAATGTAGCACGGTCGAGATATCGGCCAGGTGGAATCGCGGCAGCATAATGCAGGGATTATAGCATGCGCGGTCGAAGTGGTCGCGGGGTCTGGTTACGGGGTCGGTTCTCGCTGGTTGCGGGGGTCCGTTGGTTGCGGGGGTCGGTTCTCGCTGGCTACACGCTGGCCACTCGCTGCCGTCGTCGAGCCACTGAGAACCGACCCCACAAGCAGGCCCCACAGCCAGAGGCCGCTACTTGCCGAGACTCGCGAGATAGCGCTTTTCCCGGCGAATCGCCCCGTTGAACAGCAAATTGAAGAGAATCGTAATCATCACCCCGAGAATTATCGTCACGATGACCATCTCGAAAGAGAATGGGGTAAGCAAGAAGACCGGGCCGAATACGAAGACACCCAAAATCAGGCCCGCGAGTATCACGACAAGCAGCCCAACGCGAATCGGATTGAACGGAATCGACAGTCTGATCACCAGGTTCACGCCCGAAACGCAGGTCAAAATCACGCAAAGCGTCGAGAACTGTTCCTGACTCAACCCCATCACGAAGCTGTACACCACAGAAATCAGCACCGCCGCCACAATGCAGATTGCGCCGGGCACCGCCTTGTTCACGACGTTGTGCAAAAACTCGCCGCGCACGAGGTCGTGATTCGGCTCGAGCGCCAGAACAAACGACGGCAATCCGATTGTGAAACAGTCGATAAGCGTCAGCTGAATCGTCATAAACGGGTAGTTGTACGCCACAATCGCGATGAACAGCACCGACATCACCGCGCTGAATATCGTCTTCACCAGAAAAAGCGAGCCGGAACGCTGCAAGTTGTTGATGGAGCGCCGTCCCTCGGCGACGACCTTCGGCATCGAGGCGAAGTCGTCGTCGAGCAGTACGAGATTCGCCACCGACCTCGCCGCATCAGATCCGCTGCCCATGGCAACGGAACAGTCGGCCGTGTGCAGCGCGAGCACGTCGTTCACCCCGTCGCCCGTCATGGCGACCGTATGCCCCTGATTCTGGAGCGCCTCGACCAGCTTGCGCTTCTGCGCCGGCGACACACGCCCGAACACGCGGCATTCCCGCGCCACGCGCTCGATATCCTCGTCGCAAACCGTGCTCATGTCAACGCATCGGTCCGCATCGGGGACCCCCACGGACTGCGCGATGTTGGACACCGTCTCGACCGCATCGCCGCTGATGATGTTGATGCGCACGCCCTGCTCGTGAAAGTACTTCAGCGTCTGCTTGGCCGTGCTGCGAATCCGGTCCTTGATGAACACGAATGCCAGCGGCGTGACCTCGCCGATTATCGCGTCCTCCTCATCGAAGTCCTCGACTTGCGCGAGCACCAGCACGCGCCTCACGCCGGCGAGACGGCTGATCGTATCTTGCGCCTCGGCGAGCGCGGAGCTGCCTTTCAAGACGAACTCCGCCGCACCGATCGCGTAGTTGCCCGCCTCACTGCCAAAGCAGACGCCCGAATACTTGTGCTCGGAGGAAAACGGCACGATCCGCGCCGTGCCGATGATGGCAGCAGGGACGCCCGACGGCTCCTCGAGGTCCTTCACATATGCATGCAGCGCTTTGGCGGTCTCGTTCTCGTCATCGGTCGCCTCATCGAGTGCGATGAGCGCATGCAGGGCGTCGTCATAGCTCACCCCCTTGAACGGGATGACCTCGTCGACATCCATCTCCCCCGTCGTGATCGTGCCGGTCTTGTCGAGGCAGACGACATCGACGCGCGCGAGCGTCTCGACGCAGTACAGCTCCTGGACCAGGACTTTGTGCTGCGCGAGGCGGATGACGCTGACCGCGAGGACCGCCGAGGTGAGCAAGATAAGACCCTGCGGAATCATGCCGACAAGCGCTGCGGAGGTGTGCAAGATTGCGGTCTGGAGCGTGCCTCCCCCGAGGGTCATCTCTTTTGCGACCAGCAGCGCGCCGATGGGAAAGAGCAGCACGGTGACGATGCGGATGATTTTGTTGAGCGAATCCATGATGTCGGAGCGTGCTCGGCGAAACACCTTCGCGGCATTGTTGATCTTCGTCGCATAATTGTCTGCGCCGACCGCCGTCACGCGCGCACGGCAGCTTCCGGCACTCACGAAGCTGCCCGACATGAGTCTGTCGCCCGCCTTCTTCGCGACGAGGTCCGACTCGCCGGTGAGCAGGCTTTCGTTTGCGCTGCACCTTCCCGAGACGACCTCGCAGTCAGATGGAACCTGGTCTCCGCGGCCGAGCTCGACGACGTCGTCGAGGACGATTTCGCCCAGCGGAATGTCTTGCAGCTCGCCATCGCGAATGACATGCGCTTTCGTCGATGTGATAACGCTCAAGCGGTCGATGGTGAGTTTGCTGCGAACCTCTTGGAAGATGCCGATGACGACGTTGCAGAGGATAATCGCGAGGAAAACCAGATTGCGGTACGAACCGGTCCAGAAAATCGCGACCGCCAAAATGACGTTGACGAGATTGAACAGCGTGCAGATGTTGTCGCGGAAGATGCGCGGTATGGTGCGCGTCTTGACATCGGCGTTCTCGTTGACCTTGCCTTCGGAGACACGCTGAGCCACCTCAGCACTGGTCAGACCGCGTATATCCGCCGTCGTGCGCGCTGCTGTCCTGTGTGTTGCCGCCGCCTGTTTGCTCATGATGTTGCATGATAGCCGCAAGGTGGCGCGCGGGGTCGGTTCTCAGTGGTCATTCGGACTATTCCACATACGGGGCACACAAACCTACACGGAGACCCGAGAGCGCGTGGCTGAATTGCGGTGGTCTGGGTCAGCCCCCAAACGGGAGGCAGTCCTCGAGGTCGGCAGTCTTCGGGGTCGGTTCTCAGTGGCTATCGGGATTCACACGCATTCCAGGTTGGTAAGCCCCAAACGGGGTCGGTTCTCGGTGGCTACGACAGCTGCCAGGTTGCCGTTTCACACTGAAGGCTGATTCAGCCGTCATCATCAGTCAGCGCACCTATGCATATCTGACAACCGCTCTCCCCACGCCGAGAACGCGAGCGAGCTGGTTCACGGGAACACCATCCGCTAGCAGCTTGCGAATCACCGCATCTCGCTTTGCCTTCACTGCCCCCGATGCATCTGGCAACCCAAACCTCCGAAAAGCGCGCCGAACAAGGCGTGCCACCTCACCGTCGCTCATCCTCCACCTCACCTCGGGGGCCATACATTTATCAGCATCAGCAATCTCGTTATGATAGAGAATCAACCAGGAAGTACCTCCGAACACGGAAATCACGAATGCAGTGCTGCATAGTTTTCGATTGTTATGCGCATATTCTCGATAGCTGCTCCAGCGATACTCGCACGTTCGGGATATCCCAGCTTTGACAGGATTTTGGTGAATGTAGCGCACGACCGTCATGAGATACGAATCCGTGTCAATCGGCTCGCTTTTGAATCTATCCTGAAACAAAGTCCCGACGCGATCGTATTTCCGATTGAAATACGCAGCGTAACTTACTCCTACCTTCTTCATGAGCAGCGAGATGTCCTCGAGGTTCATGTGAAATAGCAGGTGAAAATGATTGCTCATGAGACACCAAGCATATAGCTCGCCGTCAAATTCTGCCATGAAGCGACGCAGAGTAACGAGAAACCGTTCACGATCCGCATCGTCCTCGAAGATAATCTGGCGGCTTACGCCGCGGTTGGTGACATGATAGATATTGGCGGGGCTTTGCTTTCGTGGCTTGCGAGTCATGGCTAGTCCAATCGCTCTGGTGACCTTGGCATTTCCATCACCTGTTCGCACCAGCGTTACGCAGTGCCCGCTCACCCCGGTTGATTGTATAGCCATCCTTGCGCGCACCGTGCGAGATGGAACAAATTCCCGTCTTTTCAGCATTCTTTCAGACTTTACGACAACGGGGTCAGACGGTGTGGCCAGCGAGAACCGACCCCGAACACAGACCCCGAACGTCGGTCCCGGACATCCGAACGTCCGGGACATAAAAAGCAGCCAGCGAGAACCGACCCCAGTTAGTCGGCCTCGCTGGCTGCCAGAAGCACTTGTGTCAATCGGCCTTAGAGCACTGTCGGCTCCAGGGTCGGAATAACATCCGCCTTGTAGTCGCCGGATTCGTCAAGGTCGATGCGCACCGTGTCGCCTTCGCGCAGATTGCCCGAGATAATCTCGTTTGCCACGCGGTCGGTAACCTCGTGCTGAATCAGGCGCTTGAGTGGCCGCGCGCCAAACAGCGGATCGAACCCATCCAAGCTCAGACGCTCCATCACGCTCGGCGTGACCTCGAGCGCAATACGGCGATCGGCCAGACGCTCGCGCACCCTGTCGAGCTGGAGGTCGACAATCTTCTCGAGGTTCTCGACATCCAGACTCTGGAACGTGATAATCTCGTCGATACGGTTCAGGAACTCCGGCCTGAACGTCGCGCGCAGCGCCTCTTGGACCGCATGGTTCATCTTGTCCTTATCGCCCGTCTCCATAAACTCCTGGATGAACTGGCTCCCGACGTTGCTCGTCATGATGACGATCGCGTTCTTGAAGGACACGACACGCCCCTGCCCATCCGTCAGGCGCCCGTCGTCGAGCACCTGCAGCAAGATGTTGAACACATCAGGATGCGCCTTCTCGATCTCGTCAAGCAAAATCACGCTGTACGGATGACGACGAACAGCCTCGGTCAGCTGACCGCCCTCGTCATAGCCGACGTATCCCGGAGGCGCACCGATCAGACGCTGCACGCTGAACTTCTCCATGTACTCGGACATGTCGATGCGCACCATCATCTTCTCGTCATCGAACAGCGCCTCAGCCAGCGCCTTCGTGAGCTCGGTCTTGCCGACGCCCGTCGGGCCGAGGAACAGGAAGCTGCCGAGCGGCTTGTTGGGGTCAGACAGCCCCGCACGGCTGCGCCGCACCGCTCCGGCGACCGCATGGACTGCCTCGTCCTGCCCGATGATGCGCTTGTGAAGCGTGTCTTCGAGCCCCGCGAGCTTCGCCATCTCGCCTTCCATCATCTTGCTCACCGGCACGCCGGTCCAGCTGCTCACGACGTCGGCGATGTCCTCGGGCGTGACTTCCTCCTTGAGCAGGCCTTCCTCTTTGCTCTGGTTGTCTTCCAGCGCGCGGGTCGCGTCTTGCAGCTCCTGCGTTAGCTTCGGAATCTGGCCATAGCGAATCTCGGATGCACGCGACAGATTGCCCTCGCGCGTCGCAATCTCTTCATCGGCCTTCGCCTGGTCGATCTGCGCCTTCAGCTCCTGTACGCGATTGATGGCGTCTTTCTCGTTTGCCCACTCGGCGTTGCGACGGTCGAGCTCTTGCTGCTGCTCTGCCATCTGCACGCGCAGCTCCTCGAGGCGCTGCTTGGAGAGCTCGTCTTCTTCCTTCATCAGCGCCTGTTCCTCGATCTGCATCTGGGTGAGCTGGCGGTCGAGCAGGTCGAGCTCCTCGGGCTTCGAGTCAATCTCCATGCGCATGCGCGCGCCCGCCTCGTCTACGAGGTCAATGGCCTTGTCGGGCAGGAAGCGGTCGGTGATGTAGCGATTCGACAGCTGCGCCGCCGCGACAATCGCCGCGTCCTGGATGCGGACGCCGTGATGAATCTCGTACTTCTCCTTGATGCCACGCAGAATCGAAATCGTGTCCTCGACCGTCGGCTCGTCGACCATGACCGGCTGGAAACGACGCGTTAGTGCGGAGTCCTTTTCGATGTACTTGCGATACTCGTCGAGAGTCGTCGCGCCGATGGCGTGCAGCTCGCCGCGTGCCAGCGCCGGCTTGAGCATGTTGCTCGCGTCCAGGCTGCCGTCACCGGCGCCCGCCCCGACAATCGTGTGCAGCTCGTCGATGAACAGGATGATGTTTCCGTTGCTCTGCTCGACTTCGCGCAACACTGCCTTCAAGCGGTCCTCGAATTCACCGCGGTACTTTGCGCCCGCGATCATCGCACCCAGATCGAGCGCGACGAGCTCGTGGTCTTTGAGTGAGCTCGGGACATCGCCGGAGACGATGCGCTGGGCAAGACCTTCGACGATGGCGGTCTTGCCGACGCCCGGCTCGCCGATGAGCACGGGGTTGTTCTTGGTGCGGCGGCTCAGGATCTGGATCGTGTGGCGAATTTCGTCGTTACGGCCGATGACCGGGTCGAGCTTGCCCTCGCGCGCCTTCGCCGTGAGGTTCTCGCCGTACTGCTCGAGCGCTTCGAACTGCGTCTTCGAGTTCTGATCGGTTACGCGCGTGTCACCGCGTAGCTCGTCGTAGACCTGCTCCACGCGTTTGCGCGTGACACCGGCGATGTTGAGCTCCTTGCCGGCATCGCCCTTGTCCTCGGACAGGGCAATGAGCAGGTGCTCGGTGGTCGCGTAGCTGTCGCCCATCTTCTCAGCAGCTTTTACCGCGCCGTCGACGACGCGCTGCGTGCGCTGGCTGGCCTGCCCGACCTGCGCGCCCTGGACCTTTGGCTGGTTTTCGATGTCTTTTGTGATTGCCGCATCGATTGCTGCGGGGTCTGCCCCGATGCGCTCGATGATGGCAGTGAGATTTCCCTCGTGGGAATCGAGGAGGGCCTTGAGCAAATGCTCGGGCTCGACGGCGGCAGCTTGCGCATCGGCAGCAATCGTGACCGAATTCTGCAGAGCCTCCGCGGCCGTGATTGCCAGTTTATCGACTCTCATGTTGCCCCTTCCTTTCGATATTCAATTGTGGTGAGTTTTGTATGAGACTAGTAAACACTGTTACGCTTAGAAAATCTATGTGTTTCATTGTTAGGTTTTGATTCTGTAACCTATGCGTAACGCTGTGGTCCGCAGCCAGGGAACGACCAGGGAGAACCGACCCCGATTGATGAGACTGGTGGGATGCGACCGATGGAGATTGCAAGCAACCCTATGACCAACGAGGACCGACCCCGAGTCGCGAGCAGGCGGCGGGGGTCGGTTCTCCCTGGCTATTGGCGACGGGGTCGGTTCTCCCTGGCTATCGGCGCTGCCGGCCTGCAGCTCACGCTCGATCAGTCGTGGAGCTCGTCGCCCCAGCTTTCGATCTCGTTCACTTCGTTGAGCAGCTTGGAATGGTCGGGGCGCTTCGTGAGCGACGTGATCGTCGCGCGCATCTCCATCTCGTGAAGACGGTCCCGCGTGACCTTGAGCTCCTTGCGCAGCGACTCGATCTGCGCTTCGAGCTTGTCCATCTGCTTGTGCTGGTCGATGATGCGCATGACCCCCGCGAGGTTGATGCCCTCGTCGGTAAGCTGGCTGATGAGCTCGAGCCGCTCGATATCGGCCTGCGAGTACATGCGCGTGTTGCCCTTAGTACGCTGCGGCGTCACGAGCCCTTTGGACTCGTAGATGCGCAGCGTCTGGGGATGCAGGCCTGCCAAGTCAGCTGCCACGCTAATCATGTAAAGCGGCCTGTTCCTATCTGTCTTCGACATGCCTGCTACTTCCTATCCTTATGCCTTCACGCGCGCTACCTGCGCGTCGATGTTCGTCCTGAGCTGAGCCGGGTCGGGCGATGCGTCCCTGAACTTCTCGATGGCAGCGCGCTGCTCGGTGTTGAGGCTTCTCGGGATGGCCACCTTGATCTTCACCTTCAGGTCTCCATTGCCAGAACCCTTCACGTCATGCGCTCCCTTGCCCTTCACGCGCAGTACGCGCCCATCCTGCGTACCCGCCGGGATGCGCAGCTTCACAAGCGACCCGTCCGGCGTTGGCACGACAATACGCGTGCCGAGTATCGCCTCTTCGACGCTGACGGGCAAGTCCATCAGAACGTCCGCATGGTCGCGCCGATAGACAGGGTGCTCCTTGATCTTCGTGACGATAATCAGATCGCCGCGCTTCCCGCCGCCGGACCCGTATTCGCCCCGCTGACGGAAGCGCAGCTTGCCGCCATCGACAGCGCCCGCAGGCACCTTCACCTTGATGCTCTCGGTCTCCCCCGTGCTCGGAATGCGCACCGAGACCTGTTTGGTCGTGCCCTTGAACGCCTCGTCGAACGTCAGCTCGATGCTCGTCTGCAGATCGCGCCCGTTTTGCGTGCGGTTGACGTTGAAATCCCAATCCGACCCAAACGCGCCGTCGCCGCTGCGGATATTGCTGAAGATATCGCTCCAGTCAAATCCCGAGCCCGAACTGCCCGTCGACGTGTACGTGTACGTGCGCCGTCCACCGCCTGGCCAGGCACCTCCCTGCCAGCCGCCTGGCTGCTGGGCGAAGTTTCCGACTGTGCCAAACGTGTCGTATTGCTTTTTCTTCTCGGGGTCTGAGAGTACTTCGTACGCCTCGTTAATTTCCTTGAACGTTTCCTCGTCGCCGCCGGCATCCGGATGATGCTTCCTCGCGAGCCTGCGAAACGCCTTCTTGATCTCGTCGGCAGAAGCGCTCTTCTTCACGCCGAGAATGTCGTAATAGCTCTTTTTCGGCATAGCGCTCACCTACCCTTATCAGATAAGGAATGCGCTCCGAAGAACGCATTCCCGAAAAATTCTATTTGTCCTGTTCGTCGCCATCTGGCCCAGCCGGCCGCGCCGGCCCTCCGACGCTTGTGACGACCATTGCAGGCCGGATGACCCTGTCGCCCATCTCATAGCCCTGCTGATACACCTGCACGACTGTCTCTTCGGGGACGCTCGTGTCTTCCTGCGTACCGACCGCCTGATGCTTCATGGCATCGAACGGCTCGCCTTCTGCCTTGATCTGCTGGACGTAGTACTTGCCCAGAATCTGCAGGAACTTGCTCTGGATAGCCTCGACGCCCTCGGTGAGGTTGCCGCCCTCGCCCGACTCCTTCGCGTGCTTGATGGCGCGCTCAAGGTCGTCGAGAACCGGCAGCAAGTCCGTGACCAGCTTCTCCGCTGCGCGCTTGCGCTCGGAATCGCGCTCCGTCGCCGTGCGCTTGCGGTAGTTGTCCCACTCGGCCTGCAAGCGGGCGTACTTGTCGCGCAGGTCCGTGACCTCCTGCTTGATCGCCGTGAAGATGTCGGGCTGATCGCCCGCCGCAGACTCCGAGTCGCCAGAATCTGCCGCTGCGTCGCCGTCTTCTTCGGGCGCGTCCTCGATGACTTCGGCCTCAACAGCCTCGGCTGCTTCGGGGGCATCGGCCTCGGTGCCCAGCCGCGGGGGCGGCCTGCTCGGCCGCCTCCTCGCCTACGTTAGGCTGCTTGTCCTCGGCAGCCATTAGTTCTTGTCCTTGTTGTCGTCATCGACGACCTCATAGTCGGCGTCGACGACGTCATCGTTGCCGCCGGCGTTGGTGTTGTAGTCACCGCTCGCCGTGTTGCCGGGCTGCTGAGCGCCAGCCTGCTGCTGAGCGTTGCCGTACGCAATCTCTGCCAACTTGTAGCTTGCCTGCTGCAGCTCCTCGGTCTTGGCCTTGATGTCATCGACGTTATCGCCGTTCAAAGCCTCCTTCAGCGAAGCGATCTTGGCCTCGACGTCGGACTTGGTGTCTGCCGGGACCTTGTCGCCGAGGTCCTTGAGGGACTTCTCGGTGGCGTACACCAACGAATCAGCCTGGTTGCGGGTCTCGACCTCGGCCTTGCGCTTCTCGTCCTCGGCAGCGTGGTCCTTCGCATCGGCGACCATGCGGTCGACTTCCTCGTCGGACAGAGCCGTGGAGCCGGAAATCGTAATCTTCTGCTCCTGGCCGGTGCCAAGGTCCTTAGCAGAGACGTTGACGATGCCGTTCGCGTCGATATCGAAGGTGACCTCGATCTGCGGAACGCCACGCGGTGCCGCCGGGATGCCGGTCAGCTGGAAGCGGCCGAGCGTCTTGTTATCCTTCGCGAACTCGCGCTCGCCCTGCAGGACATGAATCTCGACGGACGTCTGGTTATCTGCCGCCGTGGAGTAGACCTCGGTCTTGCGAGTCGGGATCGTCGTGTTGCGGTCGATCATCTTGGTCATCACGCCGCCCATGGTCTCGACGCCCAGCGAAAGCGGGGTGACGTCCAGAAGGAGGATGCCCTCGACGTCGCCACCGAGGACGCCACCTTGGATGGATGCGCCGACTGCGACGACCTCATCGGGGTTGACGCCCATGTTCGGGGTCTTGCCCGTGAGCTTCTTGACCTCTTCCTGGACGGCGGGCATACGGGTGGAGCCGCCGACAAGGATGACCTCGTCGATGTCGCCGTTGGAAAGGCCTGCGTCGCGCATAGCCTTGTCGACCGGGGTCTTGCAGCGGTCGAGCAGATCAGACGTGATGCGCTCGAACTCCGCGCGGGTGAGCGTGTAGTCGAGGTGGACGGGGTTGCCGTCGACGGCCGTGATGAACGGGAGGTTGATCTGGGCCTGCTGGGTGCCGGAGAGCTCCATCTTGGCCTTCTCCGCGGCTTCCTTCAGGCGCTGCAGCGCCATCTTGTCGGTGCGCAGGTCAACGCCCTGGTCGGCCTTGAACTTGTCAGCCAGCCAGTCGATGACGCGCTGGTCCCAGTCGTCGCCGCCCAGGTGGTTGTCGCCGTTGGTGGCCTGCACCTGGATGGTGGAGAAGCCGTCGTCGTCCTTGCCGATTTCCAGCAGGGACACATCGAAGGTGCCGCCACCGAGATCGAAGACCAGGATGCGCTCGTCTTCCTTGCCCTTTTCAAGGCCGTAAGCCAGTGCGGCTGCGGTCGGCTCGTTGATGATACGCAGGACGTTCAGG
>ERZ780226.1772-NODE-1772-length-16202-cov-8.887471_pt1 | contig 16202 bp, 13 predicted proteins | sample MGYA00511165_ERZ780226 | MGnify/ENA primary metagenome ERZ780226 (study PRJEB29588, sample SAMEA2152373) | human gut metagenome | biome: human gut; feature: human-associated habitat; material: faeces | place: Denmark | collected 2008/2010 ...
TCCAGACGTAGCCCTTCTGCACCTGCTCTTCCGTCACGATGCCGTCTCCGCCGGATACGTTCGCGGCGGTGGGCGCAGCGGGCGCGTCCGCCGAGTTGGGCGTCTGGGTCATCGCATCCGTTCCGCCGGGGGCGGAAGGAACGGCCTCGCCGCCGACCACATCCGGCATGGCGCTGCCGGCCTCCACGAGCGGGAGATACCAGTCGTCATAGTAATAGGGGATGTCGTCGGGATAGTCGGCAGCAAAGTCATCCCAGAGCTGCCCCCACGGGCGCAGATAAACCTCGTAGTAAAACTCGTCCTCGCCGTCTTCGTACCAGCCCTCAATGCAGATCATGTTTTCAACATCGGGGAAGCGGCTGTTGATCGCGGGATCAACGATCCAGTCGGCATGCTCCAAGGGCAGATTCGTGAAGTAGCCGCTCTCCGACATCACGGTACCGTGCTCTCCGACACCGGCGCTGTTCAGCGTGACCGTCGCCTGCGACATCGGATCCGCTCTCGAGTAGTCCTCGTCCCAGATCGTGACGGTGCCCGTATAGTCCAGGCCGATATCGATGACAGCGCAGGCATCCCACCACTGTCCCGCCATGCTCTCGTAAGCGCCCGAGCAGCCGGTCATCGTCCACCAGCCATACCACGCGCCGTTCCACCAGTCAAGCAGCGCATCACCCGTCGGAGCGGGAAGGGCGGTGTTTGTGCTGCCCGTCGAATCGGCGGACGTTTCCCGGCTGAGCGCAGCCGGGTCGATGGTGATCGTGCCGTTTTTCTTGCCGAACAGCTGCTCAAACGTCACTTTTATCGGGGCAGCCGCATCCTTCAGCACATAGGCCGTTTGTACCTCAAGCGTTTCGCCCGGCGCGACATCCTCAAACTGTTTGTCAACCGCCGTAGCGAAGGAGGCGTAATCGGTGATGACGGCAGCGACCTCCAGCTCCTCGCCGTTCTGCACAAGCGTCTCATTGATGCTCCAGATATACGACGCCGATTCCTTGCTGTTGTTTGTAAAGTCCAGCGTCAGAACAACGGCATCGTTCCCGTCGGAATCTGTCATGATGCACGCGTCCTTATAGAGGAGCTCATAGTCTCCCAGCTTGATGCGGTTGGACTCTGCCTTTTGTCCCTCGCCGCCGCAGCCGCAGAGACTTATTGCCAGCACAGCGATGAGCAGCAGGCTCAAAAAGCGGGTCATGGTTTTACTCATGTCAATCTCCTTTACGTATCCTTCACAATGACATTTCCGTATTTGTCTGTGAACTTTCCTGTGGCGATCTTGATAAGATCGACGATCACTCCGATGCCGAAAACCCCGGCGGTAAGCAGGAACAGTATGCCGGTGCCGATCTTGCCGACATAGAAGCGGTGGATGCCGAGCCCGCCGCAGAAGATGCAGAGGAGCAGCGTGGTAAGCCAGCTCTTCGGCGGCTCCGCACCGACGGGAACTGCGGGCGGAATGTAATCCGCGACCGGCTCGCCGCTGAGGATCTTCTGTACCGCGTCGGCTACGGCGTCAATGTAGCCGCCGCGATCTGTGGCGAGACCGATCGTTGCGCCCTTCACGCCCTTGCGCAGAGCGCTGTTCTTGTCAACGCGCACGCCGCCGACCGACGCCTTGGCCTCTGTAATGACCGGCTGGATACGGATGTGCGTGCCGTTAGAGAGATAAAGCCAGAGAGTGACATCCAGATTCGGCTCTTTTTCAAACACGATGCGCTGCCCGGCGACGCCGCCCTTGATCTGGAACGGCATCTGGAACGCGGTTCTGCGGGCATTGAGTTTGTCGAAGATTTCCTCAAGCGTGGTGGAATAGGAGAGATCAAATTCACGGGGACTGGTTGCGAATGCTGCCTCTTTCATGGTGCCTGCAAAGTCTGCCATAATTTTCTCCTTTCTGAAAATCGACGTTTGGGGTGTGGGCCGTTCTTCTTGCTTTTGTTCTTTTTGCGGTTTACCCGCGGGCGGCTCAGCCGTTTAACGCGCCGCCGCAGTATTCGCAGCAGCCGTTGGCATCCGGCATAGTTGTCGCTCCGCAGAAGGGGCAGGTGACCGCCATTTTGGGCGCGGCGGCTGCCGCGGCCTCGTCGCGGACACGCTGCCGTGCCTCGGTGAGAGTGTTTTTGATCTCCTGACCCATCGCTGTATACTCTTTGTAATCGTGGTTAAGGCTCGGGTTCGGCTTGCGCACAAGCGGCACGCCGCCGGAGGGCGTCGTCTCAATGCTTGAGCTGTTCAGCTTGAAACGCATTTCGTCAAAATACCTGTGGTTCACGCGGATCACAACATAAAAGTCATAGCTGAACGTGTATCGCGGGGGATTATAGCTTACGCGCTTATTCTCCTTGTCGGTGGTGTATTCCTCGCTGCGCTCCTCGTCGATGTCGAGATCGACGCCGGTCACCTGCGAGAAATCGATCACGTCGGGGTTGGCGTCGGTATAATTCCGCGCGCGCGTGACGATGAATTTTCCGGCGTCCTCGTCGATAAGCACCTTCGTATCCTCACCGTAGCTGCGCGTCACATGGAGCGCCGCAACGGCATTGCGGTTTTCCTCACGGTAGGCAAGCTGCTCGCGGATCTCCTCCACGGTGCTGCTGCGCCGGTCGGAAAACCAGGGCGAGAGCTTTGCGGAGCAATTCTTGCAGAGGTTGCCGTCCTCCAGCTTACGGTTGCCGAGAAAGCCGATCTTTTCGCCGCAGATGCTGCAATATTTCTTGTCAAACAGTCCCATATGTTTTGAGCTCCTTTATGTTTGCTTTTCATAATGATAATACTGTTTTTTGTCCGCCCCGGGGCGGAGTGCCGGTCAGTCCTGCCGGGCCTTCTTTTTCCGGACGAGCAGGAGCACGACGACGGCGGCGGCGATCAAAAGCAGCGGCAGAAGTGTGAGCAGGAGGATTCTTCCAACGGAGGAGCCGCTTTTTTCCGCCTTTTCGGGCGCATCGCCCTTTTGGTTTTTCTGCGCGTCGTCCGGCTCGGCAGGAGTTTCGCCGGTGCCGGGCTTCTCGCCCTTGCCGCCGGTCTTCTCGCCCTTGCCGTTCTTATCCGCCGTTTCGGCGGCGGGCGTATCGGTCGATGCCGCGGGCGCGTCGGACGCCGCTGGCGCGGCCGTGGGCGAGGCAGCCGGCGCGGCGGTCGTCCCTCCCGACGTGAGCTTGGGGATCGGTCTTGTGCGCACCATGCCGCACGCCGTGCACACCCATTCCTTAACGCCCTCCTGCTCCGTTGTCGGCGCCAGGACGATCGTCCCTTCGTTCCAGGCGTGTTCCGTCTTGGGGATACCGCGGCTCTCCGTCACGCCGCAGGTTGTGCACTCCCGCTTCTGCATGCCTTCCTCCATGCAGGTAGCCTGCGTCGTGGTGAACCACGCGCCGAATTTATGTCCCGTCTTGGGGATGCCGCGGCTCTCCGTCGCGCCGCAGGTTGTGCACTCCCGCTTCTGCATGCCTTCCTCCGTGCAGGTGGCCTGCGTCGTGGTAAACCACGCGCCGAAGCTGTGCCCCTTGGCGGGCGTCGTGGTGGTCCCCCCATCCGCGCCGCAGTCGTCGCAGACAAATTCGGTATATCCCGGCGTGGTGCATGTAGCAAATACTCGCTTCCAGACGACCCAGAAGTGACCCGTGGCAGGTTCTGTGGAGCGCCCCTGGCTCGCAGGGCAATTGCGACAGTAGGTGTAGTATTCTCCTGCCGTGGTGCAGGTAGGCTCTTTTGTATAGTACTTATACCAGCTGTGGCCCGTTGCCGGCACGAGCTCTGGATACCACTTGTTGCATGTACTGCAACGGGCTCGCTTCTCGCCGGCTTTTGTGCAGGTGGGCTCTTTAACGATCTCCCACGGCCCGAATTCGTGGGGCACGATGTCGCCGATGGAAAAGACGCGGCTCCACCCGCAGACGGTACATTTCAGTTCGTAGTATCCTCCCTCCAGGCAGGTTGGCTTTTTCTCATCGGTCTGTATAACGTTTTCATGATGTTCCGGATTATTGTCGTCCGGCGAGCATGCAAGTGCCGTGACCGTGAGCAGCGCCGCCGCGAGTGCGAGCGCCGGAATAAATCGCAGGAGCTTTTTCATCTTTCACCGTTCCTTTCAAAGTATGTCGATCACGCCCGCGAGATACGTTGGCGACACCGACGCATAGATAAAATCATCGGCCAGCTGATCCTTCACCGTCTGCCGCACCTCGGCGGCAAGCTGTTCGTCCGCGTTCTCATCCACCAGAAGAAGAACCTTGCAGCCCCACCCGAGGTTTTTTACCGCGCTGCAGAGTCTGAGCCGCTCGCTCAGCTTCCAGATGCCCTGTCGGATGACCTCCATCACCAGCACATTGGCATGACAGCTTCGGCAAAGCGCAAGCGTATCCTCCGGTTTTGAAGAGCGATAGACGATGAAGTCCGGATCGTATCCCGCAAGCACCTGCATGACTGCCTCTGCCAAAAGGCCGCCCTGCAAATCCAGCACGATTCTTCGCATCTGTGCCTCTCCACCGCCTTTCCCTTTTTAGAATGCTTCAACTATATATTAGCCGATCGTCTTCTCTCGCGCCCCCGCCGATTGGATAGGGTTTGCATTTATTTTCTGTTCCGGGCCATCCCCCCCTCTCCGCTCTCCGCAAAGCGCCCAAAACCGCATTGCTCTTTTCCTGTCTGCATGATATACTGCATTTGAATGCGCGGAGCCGGAAGGAGCACGGAATGAGTAAAGCGACAAAAAAGAGCCTTTTGTATGCGCTTGCCGCGCTGGGGCTTATCGCGCTTGCCATGTGGCTTCGTTATGCCAGCCGAACGGTGCTCCATTCTCCGGTTTATAACCATTTGCGCAGCGGAATTTATATCTTCCTGCTGTGCGCATGGTGCCACTCTGTCCGGGTCCGCATTGTGCAGACGCAGGTGCAGCGCTATTTGCTGGCGATTTCGATGCTGATGGTGCTGTGGCTTCTCCTGCGCTCGATCAAGTTTTCCATTGCCAATACAGATGCGGAGCGCTGGCTCTGGTATTTTTACTATGTCCCGATCCTCTTTATCCCCATGCTCTCGGTATTTGTCTCCCAGTCGCTGGGAAAGTCGGAGGACTTTCATTTGCCGCGGTGGACAAAACTGTTGTATGTGCCGACGGTGCTGCTCCTGCTGCTCGTTTTAACAAACGATCTGCATCAGCAGGTGTTTTCCTTTCCGTCCGGCATTTTGTCGGACGCCGCGTACCGTTATGAGAGAGGATATTTCTTCGTGCTCGGCTGGGAGCTCTTTTGTGCGGCGCTCTCGCTTTTTATGATCGTGACAAAATGCCGTATCCCGCACACGAAGAGAGTCCGCTGGCTGCCGCTGGTGCCGTTTGCGCTTTCGCTGGCATACGTTTATGCGTATGCCGAAAAGATCCATTGGGTCTGGGTGCTGGCGGGAGATATGACGGTTGCCCAGTGCCTGATGATTGCCGGCATTTTTGAAAGCTGCATCCAATGCGGACTCATCCAGTCCAACCGCGGATACGATGAGCTTCTGGAAGCGACAACGCTTCCTGTGCAGATCACGGATGAAACTTTTTGCACGAAACACGCATCCGCTACGATGCGGCCGCCGCTTCCGCAAAGTGAGCTGCGGCAGATAACGCAGGATACCGTGCAGCTCGACGATGACACGCTTTTAAAGCGCCATAAGCTGCGCCGCGGCTGGGCGTTCTGGAAGGAAGACGTTTCGGAGCTGAATCAGCTCCGGCAGGAGCTGGAGCTGACGTGCGACGAGCTCCGCGATGTAGGCGACGTTTTGGCGGCGGAGAACGCGCAGCACGCAAGACTTTTAAAGCTGACGGAAGAAAACCGTCTCTATGACATGATGGAGGCGCAGACTGCCCGGCAGATCGCCATGCTGCAGGAGCGGCTGACTGAGCTGAAAAAAACGGATGACCCGGCGCGGGCAGAGCGTCTGCTCGGACAGATCATCGTCATCGGAACCTATATTAAACGGAGAAACAACCTGATTTTTGTCGGCGTACAGCGCGGGTCAATTTCCGTGCAGGAGCTGCGGCTCTGTCTGAACGAGACTGCGGAAAATCTCTGCCTGTACGGCGCGGAGTGCTCAGCGCTCATCAAGGGGGACGGGCAGCTTTCCATTGAGCAGGCAACGGCGGCCTATTCCCTTTTTGAAGCGGTTGTGGAAGCAGAGCTTGAATCGCTGCGCTCGCTGCTGGTTTCCATAGAGGTCGGCGATGCGCTGCATATGAATCTCTGTATTTCCGGCGAGGCTCCCCTCCGCCATCTGAAAGATCCATTCCCCGCGCTCGAATGGGAAGAGGATGAGGACGGCCTGCAATATGTCATGCTCCGGGTGGAGAAATCGGGAGGGAAATAAAAGCATATGGACAGGATCAAAGAGAGCTTTGACAGTCTGCCCATTGCGGTCTGCTTTTTTGATAAAAACGGCGTGGTGCGGCTTATTAACCACCGAATGCTTGCCATAGCAAGCCAGCTGCGCAAAGGCGGCATTCAGACGCTTGCGGAGCTGCATGACGCCCTGCGCTCACCGCCGCCAACCGTCCGCTGTCTGGATCCGCAGCTTTATATTTTCCGGTTTTCCGACGGCACGGAGCTGCGCTTTGCGGAGGAAAGCATCAAAACAGCGGCAGGGCTTACTTATACGCAGGTCACCGCCGCGGATGTCACGGAGCTTATGTGGCGGCAGAAGCATCTGCAGGAGGAAAGCGCAAAGCTGGCGGAGGCAAATGAGCGGATGCGAAGGCTGTTTGAGCAGATGCCGGAGATCATCCGGCAGGAAGAGACCCTTGCCATGAAGCTGCGTGTGCATGACGATATCGGTCACAGCATCCTTGCCGTGCGCCGCGCGCTGATCCGGCGGGCCGGGTTGGAAGAGCTTCGCGCAAGCGCGGCGTTGTGGGAACAGTCCATCGCGGTGCTTTACCGCTCCAACCGGATAACGGCTTCACCCGAACCGATGAAGGTGGCTGTCCGGCGCGCTGCGGAAATGGGCGTCCGGGTTCTGACGGAGGGAAAGCCGCCGGAATCGCGGAGTTTCTGCGAGACGGTCTCGCTGGCAATTCGGGAATGCGCGGCCAACTGCGCCCGTCATGCCGGCGGCACGGAGCTATATGTACACTTTCAGCCGATGTGCGGCCGCACCGACGTTTTTCTTACCAACAACGGCGCTGCACCGAAGGAGAAAATCACGGAGGGCGGCGGCCTATCCATGCTGCGTCACCATGTGGAAGAGACAGGCGGCAGAATGGAGATACAGAGCTTGCCCCGCTTCTCGCTTATGCTCACTCTGCCGGAAAAGGAGGAAACAGCGCATGAGAGTGGTGATCGTTGAAGACCAGACCATGGTCCGAAGCTTGCTGGAAAGCTATTTCCTTGCGGAGGACGGGAATCAGATCGTCGCGTCCATTCCCGGCGCGAAGCAGGCCGTTGAGGTGTGCAGAGCAAGCCCCGTCGATCTCGTTTTGATGGATGTGCAGACGGAGCACCGGGAAAACGGATTGGTTGCCGTCCGTCAGATCAAAGCCGAGCGTCCGCAGATAAAAATCGTTGTTGTGACCTCGCTGCTTGACGGCGCGGTTTTGGAGGAAGCAAAGTCGGCGGGGGCGGACAGCCTGTGGTATAAGGATTCCGCAAAAAACCGCCTGATGGAGGTCGTCCGCCGGACGATGGCCGGCGAGCGTGTCTTTCCGGACGCACCGCCTACGGTGGAGATCGGCATGGCAAAAAGCACGGAATTTACCAAAACGGAGATAAAGGTGCTGCGGCATCTGCTGCGCGGCCTCTCCTATACGCGCATCGCAGCGGAGATGGGCTGCGAGATGTCAACGGTCAAATTCCATGTGGCGAACATGCTGCAGAAAACCGGACTGGAAAACAAGCTCCAGCTTGCGCTGGCAGTCAGCAACACCAAGCTGGTCGCCGATCTGTCGGAAGAGTAACGGCGTTTGCCGCACGGCTTGTCCCGCGTTGCATTTTCCGGCACGGCCGCGGCAGGCGCGTGATAGCCGCGCCCGCGCCGTCGGAGCCATATTATTACATATAATGAATGTGCCGCACCGTTTTGACAACGGTGCGGCACTTGTTTATTCCACTCGTTTTTCAGGTCTCAAACCCCAGCATGATCCCGCCGCGCTCGGCATAATAGCTGCACAGTCCCCGCAGAGGATCGCATCTCACATCCGCCGCCGGAAAGCGCTGCCGGATCTCGGTGCAGAGCTCCAGCGCGAACGCCTCGTTCTGGCAATGACCGATCCGGACGCTTCCTCCCCCGTAGCCGAGCCGCTCCATCTCGCACAGGATGAAATGCTGCGTCTTTCGCCCTCCCCGGCATTTTCCGAGCATCTCCAGCGTTCCCTCGGCGCTGGCCTGTCCGACGGCGCGGATCCCAAGGACGCCCGCCATCGTTGCCGTGAGCCGGCTGATCCGGCCGTTCTGCGCAAGGTTATGCATGGATTCCAAAGCGAAAAGCAGGCGGGTGCGTCTTTGATATGCCTTCAGATTTTCGCATACCTCGTCAAAGCCGGCGCCGGAGCTTTGCTCGGAAAGCGCTTTCTCAAGGAGGAGGGTGATCTCCGGTCCGGCGGAAAGGGTGTCCACCACATGGATACGCCGGGCAGGGTCGCGCTCCGTGCAGTTTTTCCCCGCCGCGCAGGCGGCGTTATAGCTGCCCGACAGACTGCTTGTAATGGTAAACGCGATCACGTCGCCGCTCTCGCCGAAAGCGCTTTCCCAGTCCGCGACATTCGGACATGCGCTGTAGGATCGGCCCCTTGTGCTGCGGAGCGTGCTGACCATCGCGTCAACATCCAGAGAAGCATCATCCCGGAACTCTTCGGTTTCGGTGCGTATAGTAAGCGGAACGCTGACGAAGTCCGCTCCGTTCAGCGTAAGAAGATTGCAGCTGGAATCTGCCGCAATACGAAACTGGTTCATTGTGTATCCTCCGAATCGCAGAAAGCGTTTTATCCGGTTTTGAAAAGCCGATTGGGTGGATTCTATCAGATTTTTATCATTCCGTCAACTGCTTTTAAAAAACCGTTAAAGAATTTTCGCAAAACCGTTGTGCTTTCCGTGCGAAACGTATATAATGGCAGCATGGAACAGGAAGTGAAGAGAATGATCGAGGATATGGAAAGTTTCCGTCTGCCGCGCTATGCCCAGATCCCGAATGTAGGGCTATATCTGGAGCAGGTGGTGCGATATGTCAACGCCCATCTTGCACCGCTGGGGGAGCCGGAGTTGACAAGCTCCATGGTGAGCAATTACGTCAAGCAGAGCCTGATCCCCGCGCCAATAAAAAAGACATACCCATCGGAGCACCTTGCGCGGCTTTTGTTTATCGCTGTGGTCAAACCCGTTGTCCCGCTGGAGGGGCTTCGGCTGATGTTCAGCATGCAGGAGGACAGCTATCCCCTTCCGGTCGCCTACGACTATTTCTGCGACGAATTTGAAAACATGCTCGGCGCAGCGTTCGGGATAGCTCCTGCGCGGGAAGGTCTTGGTGAAACGCAGTCCGACGCAAAGGATCTGCTTCGCAACACGATCTCTGCCACCGTCAACAAGGTCTATCTGGATCGGTTTCTGGAGGAGTACCAAAGACGGCGGGAAAAGGAGCGCCCCGGGGCGCAGCAGAAATCGCGGAAGTGATCGCCGGGAAAAAAGGATAGCAGCAGACCTGCCTTATCTCCGATCGAAAGGACGGTTCAGCTTCGGCTGTACAGTCCTTTTCTCCTTCCTGCGCGCTGTCCCTGCAGCCTTATCGGCGGCGGGAGCGTTCCGTTCCGGCCGTTGATTGGGTACATAGTTTGCGGAAAAAGCCGCTTTCGTTGAAACGCGATCCGGTCGTGCCGGGCTGATGATGACCTCCGTCATGGGCGTGCTCATGGGCCGCGAGATCATCCGGCAGGAAAACATTTGATTATATAATAATCCAAACGCATACGGTCGCCTCCCGCGGGAATACTCCCACGGGAGGCGATTTTTATGAATATGACGAACGAAGAATACAATGAATATATAAAAAAGAAGCAGCCGCGCTCGCCGCTCGGCATGGACATGCTGCGCGCCTTTCTCGTCGGCGGGCTGATCTGCGCCGGGGGTGAGGGGCTGCGCGCGCTCTATATCTCTCTCGGGCTGGACACGGAAAGCGCCGGGACGGCGGTTTCGGTCTCGCTCGTGTTTCTCGGCGCGCTGCTCACGGGGCTCGGTCTGTACGACGATATCGCGCGCTTTGCCGGGGCCGGCACGCTCGTGCCGATCACGGGCTTCGCCAACTCCATCGTCGCGCCCGCGCTGGAATTCAAGCGCGAGGGTCTCATCCCCGGTACCTGCGCCAAGATGTTCACGATCGCCGGGCCCGTGATCGTTTACGGCACCGGCGCAAGCGTGGTTTACGGGCTGCTGCTCTGCCTTTTCGCCTGACGGCGGGCGTTCTCGGAAGAAATCGCAAAAAAGCGGAGTTTTTTGTATTTTAGGGTTGACATTCTCCCGTGCATTTGCTATTATAACTCTCGCCGGTTGGAAAACCGTGTTCCTGTGGGGGTATAGCTCAGCTGGGAGAGCGCTTGAATGGCATTCAAGAGGTCAGCGGTTCGATCCCGCTTATCTCCACCAAAAAGCACCGAAATCGCTTGATTTCGGTGCTTTTCTTATGCGGCGATTGCCGAACTGTCCAGTCCAGCGCTGAACTGCTCAAAGTCAATTCGGACAAACTATCTCAATGGTTATTCGTTATAGTAATAGATGTCCGTTTTTGAAGTAACAAGAACGGAGCGCCTAGTCATTTTAAGGGCAGCAAGAAAGGCATTATAAATATCGCCGACACACATTGATAGACTGCCAATAGAAAACGCAAACAAAATAGAGCTTATTATGACATTCATGCCGGGAAAGCATATCCATATAATAAAAGGAATAACGCCTAACACAATCGTTGGCATTAAGGCAAACAGAAGATAGCGGTTTTTCTTCAAACCGCACGCCGGCACACAACCAATCCCAGAAGAAGTAAGATAAACAAAAACTGTAGTGTCTCTGGGACAGCATAATGCGTGTATCAATTCATGCACAACAAGAAAAACGATCGACAATCCTACACCAATGAAAAATGCAATTTTATTAAAGGCAATACCTACGACATACGGCCTTCGGATCACTATTCCGGCATAAGCAATCGCTAAAATCGGTACAACCAAGAGATATGCAAGCCATGCGTATTTTTCACTCGAAAGCATTTTTGCATCATCCGGTATATTATCGGGAATGAAAAGGTTATCCGTGGTCATTTTGCCTTTCCAAATCAACTTCATGTTTCTGCACCCCATTTTTCACAGCACATGATCATCCCTTCCCTTCTTCCTCAACATCATCCAGTTTCTCCCGCTGATGTTTATATACTCGTCGCAAAATTTCAAGCATCAGAAAACAGACTACATAGGCAGAAAGAACCGCAATAACAATCTGCACGGAGCTTTCTGAAATGGATTTATCCAATATAACAATGGAGCGTATTGTCCAAAACACTCCAAGAATCAGTGCAGGAATAATACTTGTAGCTAAATTGCTCTTTATTGTTGGCTGTATATTTCTTGTCCATAACCCATTTTTAAGGGATGCCGCAGCAATATAGATGCTTGCAGCCACCAAAACAACAATCTCACCCGCAATTTCTTTCAGGGTCATGCCAATCAGTGCTTGAACAAAAATCGCGGCAAATAAAACCCAAAAGACCAGCCAAAATCCTTTCTCTTGGATTTTTAACAGCTTGCTTTCCTGCATTTCATCGAGTTGTTTATTAGATTTCATTTCACTCCTCCTCGCCAAATAAGTCGTCAAGCGACTTCCCCAAAACTTTGCAAATAGCCCTGCACAACTTGATCGTTGGGTTATAATCGCCTTGTTCTATGGCGTTCATCGTTTGACGAGAGATGCCAACGGCCTCAGCAAGGGCTTTTTGCGTCATATCAAGTTCAGCTCTTGCAACTTTTATCCTAATGTTTCGAGCGATGGGAACCGCCTCCTCGCAGAAATATTATCATATATATGAATAAAAGTCAATTATATGTGACGCTTTGAGAGATGGTATTTAGTGAATATGCGCTTTGAGGACAACTTGTCCCAAAGTCTCCGTGTCTGGCTCGGTGAAATAAAATATGAGGCAGAGTGAAATTTACCGCCGTTCAAATACTATCCCGCACTAACCGGGAGAGCGCTTGAATGGCATTCAAGAGGTCAGCGGTTCGATCCCGCCAGACAAATCCCGGCGCGCGGCGCTTTTGCTTTTTGCTCTTTATTTCACGCCGAACATCAGCTCGGCATAGGTCGGGAACGGCCAGCTCTTCGCGGGGATGAGCTTTTCAGCCGCGTCGCAGGGGGCGCGCAGCGCCGCCATCTTCGGCAGGACGCTGTCGCGGATGAACTCCGCGGAGCTCTGCACCTCGCTCATGGCGTGGTAGGCGTCGAGCGCGGTTTCCAACTCTTCCGCCGCGGTGTCGATCTTCTCCGCGAGCACCGAGAGCTTTTCGATCTGCCGCGCCTCGTAGCCGCCGACGGATGCGCCGACCGCAGCCCGGCGGGCGTTTACGCCGAGAGCAAGCGTATCGGCATACGTGGTCACGGCGGGCAATATCTCACGGCGCGCCATATCGAGCATCGTTTTTGCCTCGATGTGGACGGTCTTACGATAGTTGTCGAGATTGATCTCACAGCGGGACTTGAGCTCCGTTCCGGAATAGACCTTGTGGCGCGTGAGCATTTCCACGTTCTTCGCCGCGGTGAGATACGGCAGCGCGTCCGGCGTCGTGCGAAGATTGAGAAGGCCGCGGACCTTTGTCGCTTCTTCGATCCAGGCGTCGTCGTAGCCGTTGCCGTTAAAAACGATGCGCTTGTGCGCGCGGATCGTGCGCTGGATGAGCGTGTGGAGCGCGCCTTCAAAGTCGTCCGCCTTTTCGAGCTCGTCGGCATACTGGCGCAGCGACTCCGCCACGGCGGTATTGAGCATGACATTGCAGCACGCGATGGAGTCGGACGAGCCGACCATGCGGAACTCAAATCGGTTGCCGGTGAACGCGAACGGCGATGTGCGGTTGCGGTCGGTCGTGTCGCGCACAAAGCGCGGCAGGACGTGCGCGCCGAGCTTCATAACGATCTTTTCCGTGCCGGTGTAGGGGGCGTCCTTCTCGATCGCGTCGAGCACCGCCGTGAGCTCGTCGCCGAGGAAGATGGACACGACGGCCGGAGGGGCTTCGTTCGCGCCGAGACGGTGGTCGTTGCTCGCCGTCGCAACGGAGAGACGGAGCAGATCCTGATAATCGTCCACGGCCTGAATAACGGCGCAGAGGAACAGCAGAAACCGCGCGTTCTGGTGCGGCGTATCGCCGGGCTTGAGAAGGTTGACGCCCGTATCGGTGCAGAGCGACCAGTTGTTGTGCTTGCCGGAGCCGTTCACGCCGTCGAACGGCTTCTCGTGCAGCAGGCAGACAAGGCCGTGGCGCGCCGCGACCTTTTTCATGACCTCCATGGTGAGCTGGTTGTGGTCGGTGGCGATGTTCGCGGTGGTGAAGATGGGCGCAAGCTCGTGCTGCGCGGGGGCGACCTCGTTGTGCTCGGTCTTGGCAAGCACGCCGAGCTTCCACAGCTCCTCGTTCAGATCGGCCATGAACTCCGCGACGCGCGGCTTGATCGCGCCGAAGTAATGGTCGTCCATCTCCTGTCCCTTCGGCGGCATTGCGCCGAAGAGCGTGCGCCCGCAGAACATAAGGTCCTCGCGCTTATCGAACATGGCGCGGTCCACGAGGAAATACTCCTGCTCGGGGCCGACGAGCGGACGGACGATCTTCACATCGTCCATGCCGAAGAGCTTCAGCACGCGCAGCGTCTGCTTGTTGAGCGCCTGCATCGAGCGCAGCAGCGGCGTTTTCTTATCGAGCGCCTCGCCGCCGTAGGAGCAGAACGCCGTCGGGATGCAGAGCGTTTTGTCCTTGATAAAGGCGTGGCTCGTCGGGTCCCAGGCGGTGTAGCCGCGCGCTTCAAACGTGGCGCGAAGCCCGCCGGAGGGAAAGCTTGAAGCGTCCGGCTCGCCCCGGATGAGTTCCTTGCCGGAAAACTCCATGATGACGCCGCCGTCCGGTGAGGGGGTGATGAAGCTGTCGTGCTTCTCCGCGGTGCTGCCGGTGAGCGGCTGGAACCAGTGGGTATAGTGCGTCGCGCCCTTTTCGACCGCCCACTCCTTCATGGCGTCGGCCACAGCGTTGGCAACGGCGGTATCCAGCGTGCCGCCCTCATACATCGTCTTTTTCAGCGAGACATACACGTCATACGGCAGCTTCGCTTTCATCACGCGGTCGTCAAACACAAGACTTCCAAAATACTCCGGTACGGTGCTCATGCATCCCACTCCTCTTTCGGAAAAATAAAAAAGGCGTCTCGGAGATTGCTCTCCAAGACGCCTTTGCCTTCGATGGGCGAAATTATATGCGCCCTGCACGGATTTGTCAATTCCCAATTTTCGTTTTTTTGCGGTTTTTTTCGTTGACGCGCTCTCCCCGCGGTGTTATAATCTTCCGCGTTAATGAGCAAAGGAGTTCATTTTCCGTGGGAAGTTTATCCCCTCGGGAAATGAACTCCTTTTGTATTTTCGGAAAGAAGGCGATTATTATGAAGCGCGAAGGCGAGATCCGCATCCCCTCCGGGTGTGCCATTTCCGCCGTCATCTCCCGGGAGGGACGGCGCATGACCGGCGAGGCGGTCATGAAGAGCATGATCCCGATGCACGACCGCTCCAACGGTCTCGGCGGCGGCTTTGCCGCCTACGGCATCTACCCCGACTACCGCGATTTTTATGCGTTTCACATTTTCTTTGACGACAACGCGACGCGCCGCGAGTGCGAAACGATGCTCAAAGAGGGCTTTGAGCTTGTGCAGGCCGAGCAGATCCCCATCCACATCATCCCGGAGATCACCGACATACCGCTCATCTGGCGCTACTTTGTCTCCCCGCTGCCGTCGGTCCTCCACCGTCTCCAGCTCGACGAGAAGGAGTTCGTTGCCCGGACCGTTATGGACATCAACACGAAGTTCAAGGGCGCATACGTTTTCTCCAGCGGCAAGAACATGGGCGTATTCAAGGCCGTCGGCTATCCCGAGGACGTGGGACGGTTTTACCGGCTCGACGAATATGCGGGCTACAGCTGGACGGCGCACGGCCGCTATCCGACGAACACCCCCGGCTGGTGGGGCGGCGCGCATCCGTTTGCGCTGCTCGACTACTCGGTCGTACACAACGGCGAGATCTCGTCTTACGATGCCAACCGTCGCTTCATCGAAATGTTCGGCTACAAATGCACGCTGCAGACCGATACCGAGGTCATCACATACATTGCCGATTATCTGCTCCGGCGGCAGGGCATGTCGCTGGAGGAAGCGGCCAACGTCATCGCCGCGCCGTTCTGGAGCACGATCCGCGGCAAAGCCGCGTCTGAGGCCGAGCGGCTCACCTATCTGCGCACGGTGTTTTCCAGTCTTCTTATTACGGGGCCGTTCTCCATCGTGCTCGGCTTCAACGGCGGGCTGATGGCGCTCAACGACCGGCTGAAGCTCCGCTCGATGGTCACGGCGGAGAAAGACGATCTCGTATTCATTGCAAGCGAGGAGGCCGCCATCCGCGCGATGGAACCGGACGCGAGCAACGTCTGGGCGCCGATGGGCGGCGAGCCGGTCATCGTGCGCGTAAAGGAGGGGAAATACTAATGGCTATCGAATACATCTACCCGCCGTTTGAGGTCATCCGGCGCGACGAGCGGTGCACGCGCTGCCGCATCTGCGAAAAGCAGTGCGCCAACGGCGTCCACACCTACGACGCCGAGCGAAAGATCATGCTCGCAGACGAATCCAAATGCGTGAACTGTCAGCGCTGCGTTGCGCTCTGCCCGACGCGCGCGATCAAGATCGTAAAAACCGACTGCTGTCTGCGCGAAAACGAGAACTGGAAGAGCGACACGATCCGCGAAGTCTATAAGCAGGCCGCCACAGGCGGCATCCTTCTCTCCTCCGCCGGCAACCCGACGCCGCTGCCGGGCTACTGGGACCGGCTTCTCATCAACGCCTCGCAGGTCACGAACCCTTCGATCGACCCGCTGCGCGAGCCGATGGAGACGCGCGTTTTTCTCGGCAAAAAGCCGGACACGATCCGCCGCCGCGCCGACGGCTCGCTCGACACGACGC
>ERZ780226.1774-NODE-1774-length-16178-cov-4.021212_pt1 | contig 16178 bp, 14 predicted proteins | sample MGYA00511165_ERZ780226 | MGnify/ENA primary metagenome ERZ780226 (study PRJEB29588, sample SAMEA2152373) | human gut metagenome | biome: human gut; feature: human-associated habitat; material: faeces | place: Denmark | collected 2008/2010 ...
TCGGGCGCGCGCAAGACGGGCGGCAAGGCGAGCACGATCAAGAGCCACCACAACCTGATCCCGTTCCCCGAAGGAGTGCACTTCGACCTGATCGAGCCGCTCGACCACTTCTTCAAGGACGAGGTCCGCGCGCTGGGCACCGTTCTGGGGCTGCCCGACCACATCGTGTACCGCCAGCCCTTCCCGGGCCCGGGCCTAGCGATCCGCATCATCGGCGCGGTGGATGCCGAGAAGATCGAGATGCTGAAAGAAGCGGATGCGATCGTGCGCGAGGAGATCGACGCGTACAACGAGCGTCTGTTCGAGGAGACGGGCACGCGCAGCAGCGAGCATTCTGCCTGGCAGTACTTTGCCGTGCTGCCCGACGTGAGAAGCGTCGGCGTCATGGGCGACGAGCGCACGTACCAGCACCCGATCATCGTGCGCGCGGTGGAGAGCCAAGACGCGATGACGGCGGACTGGGCGAAGCTGCCCTACGAGGTGCTCGGCAAGATCTCGACGAGGATTGTCGGGGAGGTGAACGGCATCAATCGCGTGGCCTACGACATCACTTCGAAGCCGCCTGCGACGATCGAGTGGGAGTGACCTGGGCTTTTGTCCATCTAGTTGCAAGCCTCCCGTCTAGTGGCGGTGGTTAGCATCTAGTGGTGGGAATAGGACAAAGCCGCCGGAACTTCCGATGAGTGGAATTCACCTGCAAACCCCGCAATCAAGTGATTACGGGGTTTGTTTTATTAGAAACGACCTGCGGAAATACTCTTTACACCCGTCCATCTCTTACAAAAGACGGCATTAGTTTGCATTAGGCGCGAACCGTTCCGAAAACGTGCCAATATCAACGGAATGATTCCATCGCGTTTTTCGGTCGCGCCATCCTCGAAGGGCCTTGAGTATAGTCATCGTGTAGTCACCCCGCTTTCCGGCGCCCCAAATCTGCGTTTGCACTGGTAGGAGCGAAGAGTGACGAACCGCCCGGAAACCAGGTCCGGATGCTTTTCCAGCGGGCTGAGACGGCATCCGGAGACGCTGGAGTCACTCTCGCCATGCGTCCCAGAGCCCTTCCCCGAACGTTTATGGAACGCTCCTGAATCGCAGTAGTTGCCGGAGAGTGACAATCCTGGTGAAAAAAAGAGGGTGCGCTCGCGCGCTCCCTCGATTGTCTCTCTCGCTTGTCCTCAGCCCCTGAAGTGGGCCTTCCAGGCCTCGTAGTCCTCCTCGGAAATCTCTCCGGCGGAGAGCTGGTCGCGCATGCGCTTCCAGGCCTTCAGGGCCTGAGCTGCTTTCTGGGAGCCCGGCCTCGTGGGGTCCGGGGCAACTGCGACGCCGTCCTCCGTGACCACGGGCGAGAGCCCCAGCTCCCGCTCGCAGCGGAACAGCACCTCGAGTGCGCCCCTGGCCCCCTCCACGCCGATGTCGCGGATGGCGTCGGACGACACGTCGAGCGCCTCGGCAATCCTCTCGATCTGCTCGTCGCCCGGAGTTCTGATGTCGCGTTCGTAGTTGCGGATGGCGGACTCGGTGAGCTCCACCTCCTCGGCGAGCTCCCTCTGGGTCATGTCGACCTCGTTTCTGTACTTTCGTATGCGCTCGCCAATGCTCATGGGCCCTCCTGGCTTCTCGGATGGGGAAAGCATATTACAGCACGCAACCGTGCGCAAACGTTTGACAGCACGATATCGTGCTGTTATTCTCCGGGAATAGAGAGCACGTTACCGTGCTGTTCACTCATTCGGAATGATTGCGAGGCTGATGAGATGTCGGTGAGGATCGAGGCGAACGGCACCTGGACCGCACAGGTCTGGTACCGCGACTACAGCGGCGCGAAGCGCCACAAGACGAAGCGCGGCTTTCACTCGGAGGAAGAGGCCGAGTCGTGGGAGACGGAGTTCGCGAGGGACGCCGAGGGCGCGGTGGACTCGACCTTCGCAGTCTTCTACGAGGTCTACGCGGCCGACATGGAGCCCCGCCTGAGAGAGCACACCTGGCACACCAAGAAGTATATGATCGAGGGGAAGACCCTCCCGTACTTCGGGAACATGCGCGTGGACGAGATAGAGCCCCTCGACGTCGTGCGCTGGCAGAACAAGCTCATGGCGTACCGCAACGCCAAGGGCGAGCCATACTCCCAGACCTACCTCAGGACGATAAACAACCAGCTCTCCGCAATCTTCAACCACGCCGTGCGCTACTACGGGCTCGCCTCGAACCCGTGCACGCGCACCACGAGGATGGGCTCGTCGAGGGGCGGCGAGATGCTCTTCTGGACGAGGGACGAGTACCTCAGGTTCTCCGACGCGGTGGCGGACAAGCCCGAGAGCTACTACGCCTTCGAGGTCCTGTACTGGTGCGGGCTGCGCGTCGGGGAGCTATTGGCGCTCACGCCCGCCGACTTCGACTGGGCGCGCGCCGAGATTAAGGTGACCAAGTCCTACCAGCGGCTCTCCGGCCGCGACGTCATCACGCCTCCCAAGACGCCCAAGTCGGTTCGCGACGTGGTTATGCCCGAGTTCCTGGCCGAGGAGCTCAGGCCGTGGATCGACTCGCTCGGAATCGGCCCCGACTCGAGGGTGTTCACGTTCACGAAGGCGAAGCTCCACCACGAGCTCGACCGCGGTTGCGCTAAGTCCCACGTCAAGCGCACCCGCATTCACGACCTGCGGCGCAGCCATGTATCGCTGCTGATAGAGATGGGCTTCTCCGCCGTCGCGATCGCAGAGAGGCTCGGGCACGAGAGCGCCGACATCACCTTCCGTTACGCGCACCTCTTCCCTGACAAGCCTTGGGTCGGGGGGTGCTGATGTCCGCTGGTGTCGTCTTACCCCAAGCTGTCATTGCATGCAATTGGACATTGCTACCGCAAGTTGAGCAACATTCCTCGGTCGACAAAAACACTTTCCTGCGGCGATTGCACAATGATCGAGAGAATTGAATGAGAGTACTTGCAGGTAAGACGCAATATCGACTTATGCGGAATCGCGCATATGGTTCTTGAAAGAATCTGTAAATGAGGAAGAGGCTGTTCAGAAGCCACTTATCATTATGGCAGTTATTGCGTGGCTCGGGTTTCTATAATGACAACCAAACGGTTCATACCTATCAGCCTGTACGTCCGGATTGAAAAGTGGTGGAGGTCGAATGAAAAGCAAGATTCCTCAAATTCGTGGCGTGCGGGTGAATAGCGGGATTTTCTCGGATGGCTTTGATGTCAATCTTTTCAATGGCGGAGACAAGCGAAGCCGTGTATCGATTATTTTTGGCCACAATGGCTCTGACAAATCAACACTCGCTCGAGAGATAGACGCCATTAAATCAGGCAATGGCGAAGGGTTCTTTTATGACTACTCAAATCAGATGCTTGATTTAGGGGACGTGGATCGTGCGCGAATAAGGGTGTTCGGCGAAGAGTATATCGAGTCAAAAATACGCATTAACAAAGACGGTCTCGAGGCATTCGCGATGCTTGGTGAGCAGATTGATGCAGCTGACGAAATCGAGCGAATAGACGAGAAAATTAGCGATATCCGTACAGATAACGAGAAGTTGATGCTGGAGATCGATGAGCTTAGTGGAGATAAAGGGTCGATTTATTCCTTGGAGCAAGAAGCAAAAGATGCGGTTAAAAACGGTGGATGGGAGTCGAGGGTCGAACAAGTAGAGGGGACGACGCCAAAACTTACACAAAGACGATGGAATGAGATACTGAAGGCATCGACAGACCTGTCTCGCGGCGAACTGGAAAAGCAATTCAACGGCATGCTCTCAGAATATAGGAGAGCAAGCGATGCCGGCTCCGGTCATTTGCCCAAGCTGTCCCAGGTTGCAGCTGCTAATTATGATGAGATAAACCTTCTGAACCTGTTGGCAAAGCGCGTCGAGAACCCGACGCTTAGTGACCGCGAGAAGCGCATCCTCGAACTCGTCCAGAGCGGCCGTCAGTGCTTGGTCGAGGAGGCGACAAGGGTTTTCTCCCAACCGGAGACTGAGATGTGCCCGATGTGCCAGCGTGATATTTCGCAGCAAGAGAAGGATTCGATTGTTGATAGCGTCTGCAGGGTACTCAATAAGGAGGTCGACGCGTTTAAGGAGGAACTTAGCGGAGCCGCTTTGCAAGAGATTCCTCATCAGGAAACCGCCGAACAGATAACGGATCGTCTCAGGGCTGACTTGCTCCAAGCGGAACATAGGGTCAATGAGTTGGTGCAGAAGTACAACGATCTGATAGCGGAGCGCATGGCAAATATCTATTCTCCGATACCCATTGAACCCCTTGGGCTATCCGAGGCTCTTCGGGATTTAAATGGAATAGTCGAGCGAGTCAATGGGGACATTACTACCTTAATCAGCTGCTAGTGATTAAGGTAGTCAAGTATTATTTGAACATTCTAAGTAATCAGGCAAAACAATGTAAAGTAATCCCAGGGGATTGTTTGGGTTTACGGCACAGCCGAAGCAAAGCTGAAAGTCCTCGACAACTTCTGCCGATAGAAAACCAACGAAAAAGCCCCGGCTGAAACCGGGGCTGAGCGTTTTGTCGCGGGGGCAGGATTTCGCGCATGCGTGCCAAGCGAATGTCCAGTGGACATCCGCGGGCTAACTGAGACACCTTTTCACTTCGTGAGCTTTTGCGCTCGTGCAGCGTCACCGTCGCCAGTCTTCGTTTTCAGGCAACAGCTTATCCTTCGACACGGGGTGGACGTACTTCGTGTTATACGCAAAGTAATCGAAATAGCGATTGTCGATCGGCAAGGTCTTATAAATTTCAAGAGCATTCGCTATCAGCACATCCACTTGAGCTTTGGACATACCGATCATTTGACAGAAGACATGAATGACATGGCTTGCGAGATCGACATAAGTGTATGCATTCGGATAGAGACTATCTACGTCGAGTAGACGGCTCGTCATGCCGATCTGCGTTGCGGCCATCAGGTTGAGCTTGTTATCGTCGCAGTGGAGTCCCTGGTCTTCAATGACGAGGCGGTATAAGTACTTCACATTGTCGAAATGACTTGCTAACACTACGGTTTCCACACTGAGCTCCATGAGAAAACGACGCAAGTTGTCATTCGTGAGGTTACGCTCCCACATGTCGAAGAGCTCTAACGCCATCATCATCGTGTTGGAGTAGGCATCGCCTACAAGAAGCTGCATGTAGATCTTATTCTGACGACTGTACTCGCTTTGGATAGTCCATGCTAAATCGCGCTTCGACCCAAAGTGATAGGAGATCACACTGGCGGGAGAGTCGATCTGCTTCGCGATGTCGCTCAAGGTCGTTTCGGCGTAGCCCTTTTCGTAAAAGAGCTTCTTTGCGGCTTCAAGAATCGCCGCCTTCTTTTTCTCGCCAGAACGGGTTTCGACCATGTTCGTTCCTTTGCTTTTCGCTTGCGCAGGCTTGTATTGTCTAGCTGCGATTCTATCAAAGCTTCTCTTCGATTCTTTGTATGCGATTAGCGCAGGATGGACTCTTTCTTTCGAAAGGTCTTGACAAGTGCAGCGTGCCTCTATAATTTGAATGTGTTCAAAAATTGAACACATTCAAATTCAGAATGGATTCAAAAAAGGAGGAAGAAACAATGGCGAAGTTAGCAGCGGTTGCAATGGAGGTCGTTTGCGATACGCAAGCGAACATGGCGAAGTTCGAAAAGTACATCGCTGAAGCTGCAGCCCAGAATGTGGACCTGATCGTTTTCCCCGAGCTGTCACTACAGGGACTGCCTGTCGGTCTGACGGCGTTCGAGAGCCCGAAAGCGGTCAGCTTGCACACGCTGGGTGAGTACGTTCCCGAGGGTGAGAACGTCCAGCATCTCATCGAGCTTGCCAAGAAGAACGACATGTACATTGCTTGGAGCATGATCGAGCAGGACAAAGAGCGTTTCGACGTTCTCTATAACACCGGCGTGCTCGTGGGTCCCGAGGGTTATGTCGGCAAGTACCGCAAGGTCCATCAGCCGCTCGTCGAGCGCCTGTATTTCTATCCGGGCAATGGTGAATATCCTGTCTTCGATACCCGTATTGGCAAGGTTGGCCTGCAGGTCTGCTTCGATAAGGCGTATCCCGAGGTTGCGCGTAGCCTGGCTGTTCAGGGTGCTGAGATCATTGTTTCTCCCAACGCTTGGCGTGTCACGGAGAGGACCGAGGAAGATCCGGATTTCCGCCTTGGAAACGTCTTCGCGTTCGCTCGTGCCATGGAGAATATGGTGTTCTTCGTCGAGGCAACCCATGCTGGTCCCTGCCGTATGGGCCACAGTCGTATCATCGGCCCAAACCCTATGCAGGTCTGCGCAACGACCGGCTATGACGAGGGTATAGCGATCGCTGAAGTCGACATTCAAAAGGAAATCCTCAATGCGCGCCTGGTCGGTATGGCTGGCTCCGACCTTTTGAAGGACAGAAAGCCCGGCACATATTCCAAGTTGGTTGAGAACACCCCGTATACGTTGAACTACGGTCTGCCGCATGACGAGCCACAGTCGGTCGAGATTGTCGAGGGCCAATCATGAACGATAAGCAGAATGTTTCCACGGGACGCGCATGGCTTTGCGCCCTCATCATCATTATCTCAGGCTTCCTGTTCGGCATGATGATTAAGAAGATCGCAGGCACGGCGGCCCTGCTCATGCCTGCGCTCGGTGTCGGGCCATCTTCGATCGGTTCGCTAGTCTCGGCCATCTCCGTTCTTTGTGTGATCATGGCCATCCCTATTGGTGGCGTTGTCACGAAGTACGGGCCGCGTAAGTTCGTTTTGGCTGCGTTTGCCCTGGCTGCTCTGGGTAACATTATCGGCGCTCTTTCGACATCGCAGGAAATGCTATATGTAAGCCGCATTATCGAAGGTGCAGGATTCGGTATATTCGCACCTGCAGCCCCGTCCCTTATTGCGTCATACTTTCCGCCTGAGAAGCGCGGTCTGCCAATGGGTATCTGGTCGACATATGTCGGTGCAGGTGCGTTTCTCGTACTTATCCTCACCAATGTGCTGGTTGACTTCAATGAGCCGAACACCTGGTCAAACGTATGGTGGTTCATCGCTATCGCTCTAATCATCATGGGTGTGCTGTTCTTCATCTTCGTCCGCCCTGAAGAGCCGCAGAAACCTGCGAAGGGCGCTGAGGAAGGTCATCCTATTCGCGAAGGTCTGAAGTCCTTGCCCACGTGGCTGCTCGTTGCCTCGTTCATGTTCTATACGTGCGGTTTCATCGCCCAGACGACCTTTATGCCAACCTATCTGAAGACTATCCTGGGTATCGACCCTGCTATGGCAAATATCTACACGAGCATTCTGACTCTAGCGATGATTATCGGCGGTTTCGTTGCAGGTGCTGTTCTCAAGAAGACGAAGCCCGAGAACAAGCCGCGCCTGTTCTTGATCTTTGCCGTTCTTTGCGGAATCGTCACTAGTCTTTCGTTCGTCTACAGCGTAGAGATGATAATTCCGTTCGCAGTTATCGGTGGTTTGATCATGCAGTTCGTTCCGGCTATCTTGTTCGCGAATGCTCCCGATACGGCTCCGTGCCCGGCGCTTACCGGCGTAGCGATGGGCATCGTCTCCTTTGGTCAGAACCTCGGTGGTCTGACCGCAGGCACGTTCAGCGGATCGATCATCGAGAACCTCGGCTGGGGCATGATGACTACAACCCTCATCGGCGTTGCGGTGTGCTCGGTCATCTTCGCTATCGCATATGTCTTCTCTATGAAGAAGCGCATGGCCAAGGATTCGGCAGCTCAGGCTCCTGCAGGTGAAGCTGCAGCTGAGTAGAGCTTCCCAACAGAGCTATCCCTCCTCATTAGAGCCTTCCGAGAACGGGAGGCTCTAATTCTTTTATATAAGAAGTGAGATCGTGTTTTTGTGCTAGCTAGTTCAAAGTCAGATGCATGTTTCCCAAGTCGTGGTCGGCGTTGAGCAAAAGGTTTTTGAAGAAGGCGTTCAGGAACGGCTGATCTTCGTGGATGCCTTCGCGGATGTTGGAGAAATTGCTACGGACGAGGGCGTCGCGGAAGAAGCGGAAATGCTCCCTGAACGGCTCGTTGTTCGCGGGGATGCCCATGCTGCGGAGGTAAAGTTGCAGAAACAATGCCGTGGTGTGCGTATTGCCTTCGAAGAACGGATGCGCCTGGAACCTCCTTCTTGGCAAAGATTGGCTTGCCCGCAGAGTCGGTTGGGTATGGGGGTAAATCCAGCACCCTGCACACCCATCGCACAACAGTAAGCCTGCTCTTTACTATCGAGCTTCTCAGCCCTTTGCGCGCTATTGCCTCTTCGACGTAGGCGTCAAGAGGTGCTTGATCAACGCAGGTAGAGCCAAGTTCTCTCGCGATTCTTTTCATCGGTTTTAGACGCTTCATATAGAGGCGAACAGTGCTCTCGGCGAGATGGCTGGTCCTCCAGCACTCCTCAACTCTCGCGAGGGCAAGATTGACGTCAATGTCCATGATTCTCCTTTCGACTGTTGGACAGACGCCAAAAGATAATCACGAGTGGCATTGAGACAGAAAGTTATTTGAACAGCGAAAACAAAAGAAAGGAGTGATTGAAAACAAAAGAACGAAAGTGCTGATTACTTTGGTAAACAAGACTATAGACGAGAAATCTGAAATTCATGAAAGTCTATTGAAGCTAAACAATGAGATTGCATTTGTAGATGCTCATCCAAAAATCGAAGAGGGCAAACGTGCGTCGGATCGGCTTAGCAAAGCGAGAGAGGGATATCAAAATAATCTTGATGTCTTAGCAAAATTTAGGGATGAGAAAACCGTTCAAGAAGCCAGGGCACGGAGAGTCGACATCACAGTTGATGTAATTAATTCATATCTCGCTAATGTATATTTCGATTCTAGGAAATTTCAGCTTCTGCCAAAGGGCGACAGGTTCGGCATTATCTCTAACGGGCATTCAGTAAGCCCGAAGGACGTTTCGACAGGGGAAAGAAACATTCTCGCTCTCTGTTACTTCTTCTCAGAAGGCGGAAAGAACAAGCAGAAGGGTCATGAAGACGACGAGGCGCAATACCTCATTCTCGACGACCCTATCTCGAGTTTTGACATGGAAAACCGAATAGGCGTCTGCTCGCTAATCAGAGATCGCTCCGAACATCTTTTGAAATCAAATGCGGAGAGTCGCATTACTGTTATGACTCACGACAGGAGCGCAGTCGAAGAGCTGTTAAACATATTCAAGGACATCAAGAGCATGGATGATGTTCTTAGCGGCGAAAATATCGATAACGATCTTCTTGAGCTTTGGGATAAGCGTTCCAAAAAATATGATAAGAAAAACGGCGAGTATGCGACCTTGCTTAAGCGTGCCTATGATTTTGCAGCCGCGGAGGAAGTCGATCCAAACGAGTCATATGTGATCGGAAACATCCTCAGAAGGGTGATGGAGGGCTACAGCACCTTCAACTATGGCATTGGAATGGCCCAGCTGTCTCGTGACCCAGATTTACAAAATCGCCTTGGTGACCAACTGCCTTTCCTTGAAAATGCTATGTATCGCCTTGCTCTCAACGATGGCAGCCATATGGAGAGGAGGATAAAAGCGTTCAATTCCGCAATTTCTTTTGAGCGGTATAGCGACGAAGAAAAGAAGGGGTGCGCCCAGTGCGTAATGGTTATCCTCAGCAAGCTAGATCCTGTCCACCTGAAGAAGCTTCTTAGTAAATATGGAGTTAGCCAGCAAGAGTTGGATAGCCATTTAAATGAATGGTCTACTCGTTTCACCCCAAAGACGATTTAGCCCTGTGTTGCAAGGTTGCTATCACGTTAATATCTGAAAATGCATTTCGAGAAAAAGGCTGTTGCTCCTCATCTCGAGGCATTCCATATCACCTTGGCCAAATAGAATTCTTGTTGAAATGCTCACATAGCTCTCTTTGCTATTGGCCCAACATGTCGTTCTCTGCACATGTGAGACATTCTTATTTAATCGGTTCTGGTGTAGTCACTTTGAATGGACGGAACTGCATTTCCCCAGTTAGACGCTATCATTTTTCAATCGGAAATTGTCACTCTTTGGTCGCCAGGCAAACCTCCCGGTCAATACTGGCCATTTGGTGTAGTCGGTTGCGCACAATCGGACGACATTTCCGAAGGTCAAACGTGTCACTCTTCGGTCAGCGGAAAATACTCTTCGTTAGTGACTACACGGCGTGTAGTCACCTCCGACTACACGGTGACTGCATGTTTTCGGGGAACGTAGAATAACAGAGACCGCAGGTCATGCACGGTGCTGACTACATGGAAACGGCCCGTGTGACGATTGAGTGGGAATAGCGGAGGCGCCTTTTCCACCTATTGGCAACCCTCCCATCTATTGGCAGCGGTTAGCATCTAGTGGTAGGAATAGGACAAAGCAACCTGGACTTTGCGTGAGTATTTTTTGAGAGTAAGCCCCGAGACCGAGCGGTTTCGGGGCTTCTTTTATGCGTGTTAACCTGGGCAAATACTCTTCGGTCGGCGCTCGGGACGGTAAAAGACGACACGAGATGCTAAAAGATGCCAACAGTTCCAAAAACGTGCCAAACGTTTTGGGAAGATTCCATCGCGTTTTTAGCCGCGGAGCTTCTTTTCGCGTCGACTGGTAGTCACCCCCGTTTTCGGAGTGCCGATTTCGCGTTTCCGCAGGTCAGAGTGAAGAGTGACAAATCTTCCCAAAACTGCACAGAGGGGGTTTACGGGACGGATTTCCCGCCTCCAAAATCGCGCAAGTCGCTCCCCGCACCGTTCCCAGAACCCCGTCTCGGACGTTTTCGGGAAGCTCGGAAATCGCAGTAGTCACACGAGAGTGACGATTCTCGATAGAAGAATCGACACGTCCTCGACCGTGTAGTAGTCCTTGAGAGGAATTTGCGGCTTGCTGTATTTCGTTGCTGCCATCGCCGAGTCACCCCCCTTCGTTTGCTCGCATGGACCTTCTTCGCGAGCAATGTCGAAGTGGCGCTAAGTCGTCGGCGACAGAGCGGCACCGGATTCGATCGGATCTCTATCGGGGTGTGAGCCCCTTGGTGACAGCCGCAGCTCCATTGCGCGCCTTCTTAGGCACCGCTGCCCATGGAGCGAAGCGTTTCGTCGAGCTCATCTTTCCGGACACGCAGAAGCCTCCCGATCCTGATAGCGGGAATCTGCTGCCTCTCGATGAGCTTGTAGACCGACGACCGCGAGATGCGCAGGTAATCGGCCACTTCCGAGACGTCGAGCAAGACGTCTCCCTGATTGTTACCGTCAGGAGTCGAGGGGACAGCCGGTTCCCGGTTTCCCGCCCCGGCATTCCCACGGCTATCGGTCCCATTATCGCGCGTGGCTCCGACACGTTTCTCCTCCGCCGGAGTCGGGGAGCGTCTGAGCTCGAAGATGTTCTGCCTCATGCGGAACCTCTCGATTGGCATGTGTTGCCGTCTTGTGTCTTCTGGTGGTAAGGAGTGCTGTTTCTTGCACGCAACGAGAGATTTATGACGATTCGGAGAGCAGCGCGAAGTGACGCGGAACGCTAAACCACGCTAAGGCACTGCAAGGCACGGTTGCTAGAAATTAGATTTCACGCACGCCTGTAAGGCGAGCCTGCGCGAGATGGATTTCCCTTCCACCCATAATCTCAAAGCAGGATAATGTATTTGCGTAACAATGAGTACTGAGAACAGGGAACCTGCCTCGACTGCATTATCTATGACGTAGAAGCGGGCGATAGCGCAGATGTTCGAGACGAACAAGGGGGCTACCATGACGCTGCGATTCAAAAAAACGGTTTCGCTCGGCAAGGGGGCGCGAATCAATTTCGGTAAGTCTGGTGCGAGTTTCAGCTTCGGCCCCCGTGGTGCGTCGATCAGTATCGGTAAGCGCGGAACCTATGCGAATGTCGGGATTCCAGGATCAGGTCTTTCGATACGCACGAGGATTGGCGGAGCGAGCGGCGGTTCGCGTCGCGGCGATTCTCATCGGGCGCCAAATGCTGCAACATCCATTAGCCCGGAGAGACAGTACGCTTTGGAGGAAATCAGGTCGCACGTCAACGCCGACGGAAGCCTGCCGCTGAAGGCGGGGGTGAACGACCTGGGCGAGATTTACTTCCAGTTCACCGACACGAATCAGGACGTACGGGACAAGGCCGTTATTCGCGAACTCAAGAAATTGCCGGAGGTAAAAGAGGCACTTGCGGGGTTGCAGGAGGAACAACGAAAAATTTGGAGGGAGCTGCAGTCGTCTTCAGAAGAAGCCAGTCGCGAGTTCATCGATATCTACAAAATGACTCCGAAGGTCGTAACTGCAAAGACATTTACTAATCGCCTGAACAAGCTTTCGCGAGAAACGTACCAGCGAGTGAACTTCACTAAGTCCATGCCCACGCAACAGGAGATGAGAAGCGCGCTCGAGGCCGAGGCGGCCAAAAACGTAACGGGCCTCTTCGGAAGGAAGCGCAAGGTTGAGGCGTACGTCAACGAGCACTGGGATTCCTTCTCGAAGGCATCATTGGACGCCTGGCAACACGAGAAGCTTGAATTCGATAGCAAGCAAGACACAATTGAGAAGGCCAAGAACGCCAGATTCGCTAGAGAATACGAGGAGAAGAAGGCTTCATTTGAGAGGGCGCTCGACGAAGACGACGAAACGATCGCCGAGCTTGTCGAGGGTTGGCTTTCGAATCTGACCATCCCCGCAGACGTTAGCGCACAAATTCATTGTCAGAGTGGGAAGGTCTACATCGACCTCGATTTACCCGAAATCGAGGATCTGCCGAGTACGACGACGAAACAGCTGAAGTCCGGTCAGGTGAAAGTCGTAAACAAGCCCCAGAAGAAGCTAAAAGAGGAATACGCCACCTGCGTACTCGGCTTAGCGTTTTTCATCGCTGGCAATACCTTCAATCTCAATGCGAACATCAAGGAAGTCGAGATTTCCGGTTACACGCAGAGAAGAAACAGGGGCGGGGACATCGATGACGATTACATCTACTCGGTGCGCTTCCCTCGAGAAGAGTTCCGAAAGAACCCGGTGAACGATCCTCTGCGCGATTTCAACGAGTTCGAGAATCGGATGAAGCTCAGTTCGGCGTTCACCTTCGGGAAGATCAAGCCGTACAATGTCCCAGTACAGTCATAGCCAGGTAGTGGGTGACAGCGCAAAGTTCGAGCCGGATATCCTTCTTGGAATATCTTGTTAACAGTAACTGCGAAAGGCCATCAGCGCCGGGAAGAAGGGGAGCGGTTCTCATGGCAAAAAAGACCTGCATGATCTGCGGCAACGAAATCGGCGGGTTGACGGGCAAGATGAAGCTCAAGGACGGATACGTGTGCAAGAGCTGCTTCAAGGGGTTGGGGGTCACCACCAAAGACATCATGCTGGCATCCGAGAAGACGATGACCCTTGAAGAGTTCCGTGGCTATCTCGAAAAGCGAGATGATGACCTGGCGTATGCCGAGAACTTCGAACCCACCGACGTGATCGGGGGAATCGCCAAGTTCAATGACGATGAGAAGGTCGTGCTCCTATCCGACGGGGCCCATCTCAAGGACAAGCCATCGAACTACACGAGATTCGATTACTCGCAGATCGTCGATTACGAGGTCCTTGAAAATGGCTCCACGATTGCCAAGGGCGGGCTGGGCCGCGCTGCGGTCGGCGGAATCTTGTTCGGCGGGGCCGGCGCGATTGTGGGGGCCGCGACAAGGAAGCGGAAGAACCTCTGCGAGAGCCTGCAAGTCAAGGTAACCGTGAAGGGGTATCGGGATCCCGCGTTCTTCATCAAGCTCATCACCACACCGACAAAAACTGACGGATTCGTGTACAAAGCGGTTACGGAAACGGCCCAGAAGCTGGCCTCCAAGCTGGAGCTGATTGTCGAGGGGAACAAGTCCAGCAATGCGCAGCAGAACGCATCGACCGCCTCTTCCCCAGACCCCGCAGACCAGATCCGAAAATTCAAGGCGCTCCTCGACGACGGAATAATCTCCCAAGATGAGTTTGACCAGAAGAAGAAACAGCTGCTCGGGATATAGCGATCTCGGAGATTACTGGAGTTCGGTCGGACTGGTAGTCACTTGAGACCTCGATATTCACGTTTCCGCAGGTCAGATGTGTCACTCTCGGGTCGCCCGAAAATACTCTCCCCAAGTGACTACCAGAGTGGTAGTCAACCCCGACTACCAGGTGACTACCGGGTTTACCGTGATAGGAGAGTGACGATAACCGCAGGCCAAGCGGCATGCCGACTACGCGGAAATCTGAAATGCAACGATTGAGTGGGAATAATTACGTCCTTAAAATTGTAGACTGCAACACTATTACGTCCCTATTATTGCCTATTGACGCTATAATAGGGGCGTAATCTATTTAGGAGGGAGTCATATGGAAAGAGCCCTCATGGAAAAGCTGGTCACATGGAAGGACAGCTCGCGCCGCAAACCGCTCATTCTCAACGGCGCCAGGCAGGTCGGCAAGACGTGGCTGCTCAAGGAGTTCGGGAGACTCCACTTCGAAAACGTCGCCTACGTCAGCCTCGATAACGATTCGCTCGCGCGCGGCTACTTTGAGTCCGGCTTCGACATCGCAAGGATCATCGCTTCGCTCGCGCTCGAGCTCGACATGAAGATACAGCCGGGGGAAACGCTCATCGTCCTCGACGAGGTTCAGGCCTGCCCCAAGGCCATCACGTCCCTCAAGTACTTCTGCGAGGACGCGCCCGAGTACGCCGTTGCCGCAGCCGGGTCGCTTCTAGGGATATCGGCAACCGAGGGAACCGGCTACCCCGTCGGCAAGGTCAACATGCTCGACCTCTACCCGCTGACCTTCACCGAGTTCCTCGACGCGACGGGAAACGGGAGGTTCGGAGAGCTCATAGGCTCGGGGGACGTCGAGATGATGAACGCCTTCTCGGGCAAGCTCGCCGAGCTCCTCAAGCAATACTACGTCGTGGGAGGTATGCCCGAGGCGGTGAACGCCTACGTCGCCGAGCAGGACGTGCGCGCCGCACGGGCAGTCCAACAAGAGATCCTGAACGGATACGTGAGCGATTTCGCGAAGCACATACCGCCCCGCCTGCTCGCGCGCACCATGCTCGCCTGGCAGTCGATCCCGGGACACCTGTCGCAGGAGAACAAGAAGTTCATCTTCGGGCAGGTACGCAAGGGCGCCCGCGCGGCCGACTTCGAGGAGAGCCTCGCGTGGCTTCAGCAGGCAGGCCTGATTTACAAGGTGCGCCGCGTGAGCAAGCCGCACGTGCCGCTGCCGAGCTATTGCAGTATGAGCGCGTTCAAGGTTTTCATGGTGGACGTGGGGCTCCTCGGCGCCATGAGCGGCCTGGAGCCGAGGGACGTCATCGACGGCAACAAGGTCTTCACGGAGTTCAAGGGCGCGCTCACCGAGCAGTACGTCTGCCAGCAGCTCATCTCGGAATGCGGCCTCTCGCCCTACTACTGGTCGGCGGAGAACTCGACAGGCGAGATCGACTTCCTGGTCCAGGACGGCAGCGGCGTGTTCGCCATCGAAGTGAAGGCCGAGGAGAATCTCCGGGCCAAGAGCCTTCGCGCGTTCAAAGAGGCAAATCCCGAAGTTGACGCGGTGCGGTTCAGCTTGTCAGGCTACCGCGAGCAGGACTGGATGCGCAACGTGCCCCTGTACGCCGTTTCGTGCAAGGGGCTATGGGGCTAGCTGCAAAGGAGGAGGTTTGCCATGGCTAGCAGCACCGATTACTTGGAATTTGTACTAGACCTGCTTCGGGACGTCCCGGCGGTCACCCATAGGAAGATGATGGGCGAATACCTGCTCTACAGCGATGACGTGCTGTTCGGCGGGATATACGACGACCGGCTCCTGTTGAAGGACACGCCGGCCGTCAGGGCTGCGTTTCCCGAGGAGCAGATCCCCTACGAGGGCGCCAAGCCCATGCTCCTCGTCGACAGCGAGGACCCGGCCTGTATCGCCGAAGCGGTAGCCGCCATGCTCGCGGAGTTGCCGAAGCCGAAGAGGAAGCGTTAGCTTCACGAGACCGAGCGGTCAATGGCGCTCGACCCGATTTAACTGCGCAAGCGTTTCAAAGTGTACTCACCTCGAATAAGTGAGTAATACTCCCCATCACTGGCCTGCGGCTGTGATCACTCCCCGAGGGTCTTGTGACTACTCCCCGAGGGGTGAGTGTTTTTGATAGCTTTTATTTTTAGGAAATCACGAGATAAAAGTTTCGGGTTTCA
>ERZ780226.1776-NODE-1776-length-16160-cov-9.947035_pt1 | contig 16160 bp, 17 predicted proteins | sample MGYA00511165_ERZ780226 | MGnify/ENA primary metagenome ERZ780226 (study PRJEB29588, sample SAMEA2152373) | human gut metagenome | biome: human gut; feature: human-associated habitat; material: faeces | place: Denmark | collected 2008/2010 ...
CGGCGAACCTCTTCGCCCAACTGCGCTACGCCCCGATTTTATTATATTTTTTATCAGGTTGATTTCTTTTGCTTTCTACGTAACGTCCGCTGCGCTTCCCTCAAAAACATAGTCGTACTGCTCGCTTGGAGCGCTTCGCATTACTCCTTGTTTTTTCACCTCAGAGCTTCGCCTGTTTCGTCCCCCGGACGCGGCGAACCTCTTCGCCCAACTGCGCTACGCCCCGATTTTATTATATTTTTTATCCGGTTGATTTCTTTTACTTTCTGCGTAACGTCCGCTGCGCTGCTTTTCGGTTTAATGCTTTCACAGCGAAAATCATTATAAATTATTGCACCCGTTTTGTCAAGCAAAAAAGCGGGTCTGCACATCGGTGCAGACCCAAAATTCAATTAAAACAAGCTGCACTTTACTATCAATGCCGCGAACACGATAGAAACCATTGAAAGCAGTTTGATAAGAATATTGATTGATGGACCCGATGTATCTTTGAAAGGATCGCCGACCGTATCGCCTACGACTGCCGCCTTGTGGCAATTTGAGCCTTTGCCGCCGTGTGCGCCGCCCTCAATATACTTTTTAGCATTATCCCATGCTCCGCCGGAGTTTGACATAAACACTGCGAGCAGGAAGCCCGAAGCAGTTGCGCCCGCAAGCATACCTACAACACCCGTGCAGCCGAGAAGCAAGCCGACCGCTATGGGAACTATAACCGCTACGATAGTGGGCAATACCATCTCTTTAAGGCTTGATTTTGTGCAAAGGTCAACACACTTTGCATAATCGGGGTCTGCCTTGCCCTGCATAAGACCCGTAATCTCTTTAAACTGGCGGCGTACCTCTTTAACAACGCTCTGTGCCGCACGGCCTACGGATTCCATTGTAAGAGCCGCAAATACGAACGGGAGACATGCGCCGATGAAAAGACCGATAAGCACTGTCGGATTCATAAGGCTGAGGTTTGAAATAGCCTCTTTGCCGCCATCTATCCCCTGCACCTTTTCGATATAAGACGCCATGAGCGCGAGTGCAGTAAGCGCAGCCGAACCGATTGCAAAGCCTTTGCCTGTTGCGGCTGTTGTGTTGCCGAGGGAATCAAGTGCGTCCGTTCTCTGTCTGACTTCTTCTTCAAGCCCTGCCATTTCGGCAATGCCGCCTGCGTTATCCGCTACGGGGCCGTATGCGTCTGTGGCAAGAGTTATGCCGAGTGTCGAAAGCATACCGACTGCGGCAAGAGCTATGCCGTAAAGACCCATTGACGCGCTCTCTTTACCGCCGGAAACAAAGTAAGCAACAAGTATGCAAGCCGCTACAATTATAATCGGCAAAGCTGTTGAAAGCATACCGAGCGAAAGACCGCTGATAATGATTGTTGCGGAGCCTGTCTCGGAAGAATCCGAAAGTTTTTTGGTGGGTTTATATGTATCGGATGTGAAATATTCTGTGGACTGACCGATAAGAACACCGGCAACAAGACCCGCGAGAATGGCAAAATAAATCGTCCAATGCTCTTTGCCGAGTATGTAATATACGAGCGGAAGCGCCGCTATCGCAATAAGAATCGCAGAGAAGTTTGTGCCCTTGCTCAAAGCCTTGAGCAAAGTTTTTTGACTTGCATTCTCTTTGGTGCGGATAAGGAATGTTCCTATAATAGAGCAAAGAACACCTACCGCAGCAAGAAGAAGCGGAAGAGCCATTGCCTTAACATTGCCGCTGAAAGCCGCAACGCCGAGAGCCGAAGCAGAAAGAATCGAGCCGACATATGACTCATAAAGGTCTGCGCCCATGCCTGCAACGTCGCCTACGTTATCGCCTACATTATCGGCTATAACTGCGGGGTTTCTCGGGTCGTCCTCGGGGATACCCGCTTCAACCTTACCGACAAGGTCGGCACCTACATCGGCAGCTTTTGTGAATATGCCGCCGCCGACACGCGCAAACAGTGCCATTGACGACGCACCCATGCCGAATGTGAGCATTGCGCTTGTGATTTCGGCAGGTTCAAGGCAGAACACATATCTTAAAAGCAAAAACCAAATTGAAATATCAAGCATACCGAGGCCTACAACGGTGAAGCCCATAACAGAGCCTGCCGAAAATGCTACGCGCAGTCCCCTGTTAAGTCCCTCGCGGCAAGCGTTGGCTGTGCGCGCATTTGAGAGTGTGGCTATCTTCATGCCGATAAAGCCCGAAAGAGCCGAGAAAAATCCGCCGGTGATAAACGCAAACGGAACATACGGTGTGAGGAGCTTGCAGAATGACATTATGCCGAGCACAACAAACATAACCGCAAAAAATACCGCTACTATAACATACTGTCTCTTAAGGTATGCGTTAGCACCGGTTCTGATTGACTTGGAGATTTTTTTCATCGTTTCTGTGCCCTCTGAGAATTTGAGCACTTTTTTTGCAGTGAGAAATGCAAACAAAAGGGCTATGAGAGAGCCGACGAAGGTGGATAAAATAAGATATTTTTCCAAGAAAAGCACTTCCTTCAATTTATTAGATAAGTATTATATTCCTTTTTTTGCCGGCAGTCAATGTAAAATCAGTATAATAAATAAATAAATTTATTGTAAAAAGCGTACATACAGCACAGATATTTTAAAAGAAAAAATCGAATTAGCGGTTTTTGCCGTATTAACTATTGATAAATTACGTACGTTTGGTATATAATACCATGGTATAGAAATTTTTTGGAGTGATATTATGGACAAGGGCAAATTTTATATTACCACAGCCATTGCATATACCTCGCGCAAGCCGCACATCGGCAACAGCTACGAGATAGTTCTCACCGACACTCTTGCAAGGTATAAAAGGCTTCAGGGCTACGACGTTTTCTTTTTGACCGGCACGGACGAGCACGGTCAGAAAATAGAAGAATATGCCGAGGCGGCAGGCGTTACACCCAAGGAGTATGTCGATAAGGTATCGGGCGAAATCAAAGCAATATGCGATCTTTTAAACACGACATACGATAAATTCATCAGAACAACGGACGACTACCACGAAAAGGCAGTTCAAAAGATATTCAGAAAGCTTTATGACAAAGGCGACATATACAAAAGCGAGTACGAGGGACTTTATTGCACGCCGTGCGAATCTTTTTGGACGGAGGCTCAGCTTGTAGACGGCAAGTGCCCGGACTGCGGCAGAGAGGTTAAGCCCGCAAAAGAAGAAGCATATTTCTTTAAGCTCTCAAAATATCAAAAGCAGCTCGAAGAATATATTGAAAGCAACCCGAATTTCATCTACCCCGAGAGCCGCAAAAAAGAGATGCTCAACAACTTCATAAAGCCCGGTCTTCAGGATTTATGCGTATCGAGATCGTCTTTTAAATGGGGTATTCCCGTTGACTTTGACGACAAGCACGTTATTTATGTTTGGATTGACGCACTCTCAAACTATATAACCGCGCTCGGATACGACCCGGACGGCTCGGGTGAGCTTTATAAAAAATACTGGCCTGCCGATGTTCACATCATAGGTAAGGATATTGTAAGATTCCACACAATCTACTGGCCGATTATGCTCATGGCTCTCGGCGAGCCGCTGCCGAAGCAGGTGTTCGGTCACCCGTGGCTTCTTTTCGGCACAGATAAAATGTCTAAATCCAGAGGCAACGTTATATATGCGGACGATTTGGTTGAGCTTTTCGGCGTTGACGCGGTAAGATACTACCTCCTCTCCGAAATGCCCTACACTTCGGACGGCTCTATAACATACGAAACAATGATTGAGCGCTTTAACTCGGATCTTGCGAACACACTCGGTAACCTTGTAAACCGCACAATCGCCATGACAAACAAATATTTCGGCGGCGTTATTCAGGCTCCGTCCGAAGCAGAGGATGTTGACGGCGAGCTTAAAGATACGGCAATAAACACCGTCAAAAAGGTTGACGAGCTTCTCTCAACATACAGAGTGAGCGACGCGCTGGAGGCTATATTCTCACTCGCCAAGAGAAGCAACAAATATATTGACGAGACAATGCCCTGGGCACTCGCCAAGGACGAGAGCAAAAAGGAGCGCCTCGGAACGGTTCTTTATAATCTTCTTGAAAGCATCAGATTTATCTCAGTGCTCATCTCCCCCTTTATGCCCGAGACTGCCGAAAAAATCATGCAGCAGATGAACTGCTCTGTAAATTCTTATGACAGCCTTTCATCTTTCGGCGCACTCGAAGCAGGCACATCCGTCGGTGAAGCGAAGCCCCTCTTTGGCAGAATTGACGCAGAGAAAATGTTTGCCGAGATTGAAAAACGCCACATTGCAAAAGAAGAGGCAGAGAAAAAAGAAGAAAAGAAAGAAATTGCAGGTCTTGCCAAAATCGGCATTGACGACTTTGCAAAGGTTGAAATCAGGGTCGGCAAGGTTCTTGACTGCGAGAATGTTAAGCGTTCAAACAAGCTTCTTAAATTCACAATAGACGACGGAAGCAAGGAACCGAGAACGATAGTCAGCGGTATTGCAAAATGGTATAAGCCCGAAGAGCTCAAGGGCAAGAACATTGTTTTTGTCGCAAACCTCAAGCCCGTTAAGCTTTGCGGCGTTGAGAGCAACGGAATGATTCTTTCGGCAGAATGTTCCGAAGACGATGTTAAGGTGCTCACGGTGGATGAGAGCATACCCGCCGGCTCGGTGATAGGCTGATATGTGCAAAAATATTTTTGACTCACACGCGCACTACGACGACGAGCGTTTTAACGAAGACCGCTATGACGTACTCGAAAGACTTTTTAAAAGCGGAGTCTGCGGCATAGTCAACTGCGGCAGCGACCTCAAAACAAGCATAACCTCTATAAATCTTTCGGCAAAGTACCCTCTTGTTTTTGCCGCGGCAGGAGTGCATCCGCACGAGGCAGAAAGCATGGGTGCAAAAGACCTTGAGATTATTCACGACCTTTTGGACGAAGAAAAATGCGTTGCCGTGGGCGAAATCGGGCTTGATTACCACTATGACTTTTCGCCGAGAGAAGTTCAGCTTGACACTTTTGAAAAACAGCTGATAATGGCAAACGAGCTTCAAAAGCCCGTAATAATACATGACCGTGAAGCGCATGAAGACACTATGCGTCTTTTGAAAAAGCACAGACCGAGAGGCGTTGTTCACTGCTTCTCCGGCAGTGCCGAAATGGCAAAAGAAGTGCTTAAAATCGGCATGTATATAGGAATAGGCGGTGCGGTAACATTTAAAAATGCCAAAAAGCCCGTTGCGGTTGTGAGCGAAGTGCCGTGGGACAGACTTTTGATTGAAACAGACTGCCCTTACATGACCCCCGTCCCCCACAGGGGTGAGAGGAACGATTCGTCTTTTATCCCGTTCACGGCGCAAAAAATCGCCGAGATACGCGGTGTAACGGCACAGGAAGTGCTTGACATAACCGCAAAAAACGCAAAAGGACTGTTTAATGTTTAATAGCAGCATTTGAACTGTCACATTCAGCGCAGCCCAATGAGTAAAAGCTAAAAAGAAAAGACTATAATTCGCAAACGGAAACTAATGAAGTGACCGAATGTGGATTATAGTCTTTTTTAACGGTAAGTCCGTATATCAAGCTCGAATATTACGAATGTTCTGCAAAAAATAAAGCTTTAACCAAGCCCTGCAAATCAGCCAAGCTGACACGGCAGGGTTTCTTTATTTTTGGGCGGAAATTGAGAGTCATATTTTTTAAACTCTTCGGGATATTTTTCTGCGGCAAAATATTCTTCGGGGTCAGAGTAAGTTCCGCTGATATTGTCTAAAAAACCGTCCTCCAATTCTTTTATCAAAAAATACGGAACAACCCGGTCGCTCGGCTCGGCATCGGCATAGCGTATGCCTTTTTCGCTTGCAAGTATAAAACCGCTTTTGCCGTAAAAATCTATATTTCCCGTTATGGCGAGAGCCTTGCCGCCCATTTCTTTTGCTTTTTGCATAGAATAGCGCAAAAGACGCGTACCGTAGCCCTGCCCTTTGTATTCGGGCGCAATACTTATGGGGCCGAAAGTCATTATCGGAATTGTCTTGCCGTCATAAGACTTGATATGCGAGTGTGCATACATAACATGACCTATCATTTCGCCGTCTTTTTCCATAACAAAGCTAAGCTCCGGTATATAATTTTTTGACTCTCTGAATTTATTGAGCACAAAGTGCTCTGTGCAGCCGGGGCGGTAAACATTCCAAAAAGCTTCTCTTGTTAAATTTTCGCTCTTTTTATAATCGTCTTTTGTTTCGTTTCTTATAATAATATTCATTAAAAATCATTCCTTAATTCAAAATTATCAACATAGTTATCCAAAGCCGCAATGACCTCGGATTTATCTTTTGCCGAGTCATAAACGCTGTAAAGTAAAAACATCGGCGAATAAAATTCGATTGCTTTTTGCGCGGCGTTTTTTATACCGAAGCTCTCAAAAATACTCTGAACATAGCCGAGAGGGCCGCTCGCGAGATATTGAGAGTAAAGCTCGCTCATCTCTTCACTGCGGTACTGCTCAACAGTCAGCATTTTGCGAAAAGACGAGGCAAACTCATTCTCCGTCCAATAACGGAACTGCATTTTTGAATACTCGGCAAAATTTTTAAAAGAAATGCCGCCGTATTCATCTTGATTGTTTGTCTGCGGAAGGTCATACTCCCCCGCACCGTCAAAATCGTTTTGTTCCATGCGCTTTAAAATGCTGCCGAAAATATCGCGTTTATTTTTATAGTGCCTGTAAAGCGCACCTTTGGTAATGCCGAGTTCGCCTGCGATCATGCTGACCGAAACCGCCTCGTATCCGTCCGCGGCAAAAAGCTTCAGCGCCGACTCCAAAATTCTTTCTTTTGTATCTTTCAAAACAAATCCTCCATTTAGTAAACGTGTGTTCACATATATTATAGTAAACGATTGTTTACTTGTCAAGCAAAAAAATAAAGGAACAGTCATAAAAAGTAACTGTTCCCTAAAAATCAGCCTAAATTCAGTTTTTTAAGCCATTTTTCCGTCTTGGCTTTGTCAAAGTGATTCAGCATTTCGCCGTCCAAAAGCTCCGCTCCCTTGCAGCTCGGCGCAAGCTTTTCGTTGGTTTTGCCCATTCCGCTGCCGCCGGAGGTCGCGAACGGTATAATCTTTTTGCCGGTAAAATCATAGCTTTCCAAAAATGTATTTATAATAGTCGGCGCAACATACCACCAAATCGGAAAGCCGACAAATATAACATCGTAATCACCCATGTTGTCTTTTTTCTCTGCAATTTCGGGGCGTGAGGACGGGTCTTTCATCTCAACGCTGCTTCTGCTCTTATCGTTGCGCCAATCAAGGTCGGCTTTTGTATATGGAATTTTCGGTTTAATCTCAAAAACATCCGCACCGGCAAGCTCCGCAAGCTGTTCCGCCGTTTTAGAGGTTACTCCGCTTGCAGAAAAATATGCAACTAATCTTTTCATAAAAATCACCTCATATTTTATTTTCTTCATTATACCACAAGCATCTTTGAAATTAAACATTTTTTTAAACGGACTGCCTGCAAAAAGCATATAGACCGCTCAAATTGACTATTTGTTTTATCTATGCTATAATCCGATTAAAATCGGAGTCGGAGGTAGTCTTTATGAAAAAATTCATTTCTTTGGCGGTATCTTTATCCTTGCTTTCGGGAGGACTTGCTTATAACCCCGCCGCAAGCACATCTGCCGCAGCCTCCAGCGAAAATAAAATATATGTATCGTTAAGCGGCAGCGACTCCGCCGACGGCACAATTACAAAGCCGTTTGCCACCATAAATGCCGCAAAAGAAAAAGCAAAAAAACTCAGCGGCAGTGTAACCGTGTATTTCAGAGAAGGAACATACACGATAGACAATACCGTAAAATTTGACAAGAGCGATAAAAGCAATGTCACATATAAAGCATATAATAACGAGAGAGTAACCCTCACATCGGGCAAGCCGTACACGGGTTTTCAGGAATGCACAGTAAACGGGGTGCGCGCTTTCAAAAAATATGTCGGAAAAGACAAAAAATTCAATATTTTATTTAACGAAAAAACGACGCTAAAAAAGACCAGATACCCCGAAAGCGGCTATATTTATGTTAAATCCGTCAATAACAGCGATGCTCTGAAAAACGAATCGGGCGCAGAAATACTTACCGGCTATAAGGGCATGGTCGTTAATGCCAAAGGTTTCGACGAATTTAGAAATATGTCAGACATCGCAATTAAGCTGCTTCATTTTTGGAAGGACGAAACGCTGCTCATTTCGTCTTATGACAAGGAGACGGGTCATGTCGGCTTTAACAAATATTCCTCTCTGCAAATAAAGCAAAATGACAGATTCTTTTTGGAAAATGTTTTTGAAATGCTCAAAAACGAGGGCGAATGGTATTTGGATAAATCCGAGGGCATGCTTTATGTTATACCCGAAGAAAATGTATTACCCGAAAACTACACGGTTTGGGGCTCAGAGATCGAAACCATGATAGACATTGACGGCACGGACGGAATATCTTTTGAAAACATTTTGTTCAGAGCAAACGGATTTAATTACAGCAACGAGCGCGAATACAGCCAAGCGGCATATGACGCGATGACGTGCATCTCTTATAAAAACGCTAAAAACTTCAAAATAAAAAACTGTGAATTTAAAGACATTGCATCCTGTGCTTTGTTTTTGGGCGAAGCGGTTCAAAATGCCGAAATTGACAGCTGCGTATTTAACAACATAGGCGCGCAGGCGGTGTTTATCCACGGCAAAAACATTGACGCAGACGACCCTGCCGTCACGAAAAACATTTCGGTTACCAACAACTGCATTTCGGAATACGGCAGAGTGTATTACAATGCGGTCGGTATTTTGGTTATCCATGCAAATTCGGTTGATATTTCTCACAACGAAGTCCATGACGGGTATTATACCGCTATATCCGTAGGTTGGGTATGGGGATATTCATACTCGGTGACTTACAACAATAAAATTACAGATAATTTGATATATAACATAGGTCAAGGCTGGCTTTCGGATATGGGTGGAATTTACACCCTCGGCAATCAGCCGGGCACGGTTATTTCCGGCAACGTCATTCACAATGTACTCGCCGACCCCGAAGAGGGCGGCTACGGCGGCTGGGGTCTGTATCTTGACGAAGGCTCATCATATATCACAGCCGAGAAAAATCTTATTTACGCCTGCGGCAGTGACTCTTATCACCTGCACTACGGCTCATACAACACCGTCAGAAACAATATTTTTGCTCTGAGCGGCGAATCACAAGCAAAAATTTTGAGCAACTATGACAGAATAGCTCCCGAGGACGGCAGCAAAAAAACCGCCGACTTTTACGGTAACATATTCCTCACGGATAAAAAGACCAGGGCAGTTTCGAAAATTAATGACAAAAAAGCTTTTGACGAAAGAGACAATCTGTATTGGGATTTGACAAACGGCAAGGATCTTTATATTGATATGAACGACAACTGCAAAAAAGCCATGGGAATAAGAACCGCCGTGAGAAAAGGTATTATAACAAACCCGATAATCGCAGACCCGATGTTTAAAAATGCCGCGGAATTTGACTTTGAGCTCAGCAGCGATTCCCCTGCCGTCAAAGCAGGGTTTGAAACATGGGACTACTCAAACGCCGGAACGCTGAAGGGCACGGTCATAGGTATCTCGGATGCCGGCGGAATGACTCCTTATAATTATAAAGCCGCGCCGGTTCCCCTCACGCCCTCAAGAGAGCTTTTCCACTGTTTAATGGAGTTCATTTGCAACGTGTATGATTTTTTTACAAAAGTTTGCCAATATAAGTGATAAAGGATTGACCTCAAAGCGAAAATCTTTGAGGTCAATTTTTATGATTATTTATCAAACGACGGATTGAAAGCGTAAAAGTTTTTGCTGTCCATTCTATCGGTTGCAAGCCGCAAGCCCTCGCCGAAACGCTGGAAGTGAACAATCTCTCTTGCACGCAGGAATTTAATCGGGTCTCTGACATCGGGGTCGTCTACAAGGCGCAAAATATTGTCATATGTCTTTCTTGCCTTTTGTTCTGCCGCCATGTTTTCGCTCAAATCGCTTATTAGATCGCCTGTTGACTGCATACTCGACGCGCTCCACGGGAAGCCGCTCGCCGCAGTGGGATAAACACCCGAAGTGTGGTCAACAAAATATGTGTCAAATCCACCCTTTTTTATTTCTTCGGGGCTCAAGTTTCTTGTAAGCTGATGAACAATAGCGCCAATCATTTCTAAGTGTCCGAGCTCCTCTGTGCCAACATCTGTTAGAAGACCTTTGAGTTCGGCGTAAGGCATTGAGAAGCGCTGGCTTAAATAGCGCATTGACGCACCGAGTTCTCCGTCGGGGCCGCCGTACTGGCTTATAATGATTTGTGCATATTTGGGGTTGGGGTTTGCGATTTTTACGGGGTATTGCAATTTCTTCTCATAAACAAACATCAGCGGCATCCTCCCTCATAATCCCACGGCCACGGATTTTTGAGCCAATGAACTCCGGGAGAACCCGAGTTTGAATAAAGCGGACCGTATTTTGCTTCGTATTCATCTTTTAACTTCAAATATTTTTCTTCATATTTGCTGTGGAGCTTCAATGCACCTATATCCTCCGGGTGAGTGTCAAGATAAAGATGAAGCTCCCACATTGCAAACTGCACCGCCGAAAGGGTGATGCTCAGTGAATTGCCGTCTTTCATCTTGCACCGCTCCCCAAAAAAGGTTTGAATAGGCACGGGTACAGCGTGCCGCAGGCAAGCGCCTGCATTTCGTCATATGTCGTTGTATCTGTCTGCATAGGAACATACACCATGGCAACAACGGGATTTGCGGGCAGAGGACTTACCGCAACCGAAAAATCACGCTGTGCTTTTAATGGCGGCGTTCTCTGTGCCGCAGGTGAATAATTCATAGCTGCTCTCCTTTTTTTAGTGTAACAAAAGCTGAATTACGCCAATGTCCACTAACATCTTATGCCTCGGCTCAGATTTTGACAGTATGACAAAAGCCCCATACATCAGCTGTTTTTGCTGACATATGAGGCTTATAAGGATATTTATTATTTGATTTTCAAGGCTCGCGTTGCATTTATAACGGCTATTACCATAACGCCGACATCGGCAAATATTGCGAGCCACATATTTGCAATGCCGAGTGCGCCGAGCACAAGGCACACAAGCTTCACCGCAAGGGCAAATATAATATTCTCTCTTACTATTTTAAGAGTATGAACCGAAATCTTCATTGCAAGCGAAATTTTTGCGGGGTCGTCATCCATAAGAACTATGTCTGCAGCCTCTATCGCGGCATCTGAACCGAGCGCACCCATTGCTATGCCGACATCTGCGCGTGAAAGCACCGGCGCATCGTTGATGCCGTCGCCGACAAACGCAAGATTTTCTTTTGCCTGCTTTTCACCGAGCAGCTTTTCGACCTGTGAAACCTTATCACCGGGGAGAAGCTCGCTTTTAACTTCGTCAATACCGATTTTTTGTGCAACGGCATTTGCCGCCGAAGCCGAGTCACCCGTGAGCATAACGGTCTTTTTAATTCCGTGTTTTTTAAGGTTGCTCAGAGCCTCTTTTACTCCGGGCTTCACAATATCCGAAATAACTATAACGCCCGCAAATTTTCCGTCGGCGGCAACATAGACGACCGTGCCCGAATAGTTGCCGGTGGAGACCGCTATCCCCTCTTTTTTCATAAGCTTCAGGTTACCTGCTGCTATTTTGTGGCCTTCGTATTCCGCCTTGACGCCGTGACCGGATATTTCTTCTATATCGCTGACTTTAGAAAGCTCTATATCTTTGCCGTATGCCTTTTTTAGGCTGAGGCTTATCGGGTGGCTTGAACCGCTCTCTGCATATGCCGCATATTCCAAAAGCTCATCCTTTGAAAATCCGCTTGCAGGCTCAATATTCGTAACCTCAAACACACCTTTTGTGAGCGTGCCTGTTTTATCAAAAACAATATATTTTGTATTTGAAAGCGCTTCAAGATAGTTTGAGCCTTTGACCAAAATACCGTTGCTTGAGGCACAGCCTATACCGCCGAAAAAGCTTAAAGGAATTGAGATAACAAGCGCACACGGGCAGCTTATAACGAGGAAAGTAAGCGCTCTGATTATCCACTCCTGCCACATTGCGTCGCGGCCTATTATAAGGCTTATCACAGGTGGCAATATTGCGAGCGCAAGTGCGCTGTAACAAACCGCAGGAGTATATATTTTGGCAAATCTTGTTATAAAATTCTCTGACCTTGATTTTTTCATGCTCGAATTTTCGACAAGGTCCAGTATTTTTGAAACTGTAGATTCGCCGAACTCTTTTGTTGTTTTTATTTCGATTGTTCCGCTCATGTTGATGCAGCCGCTGAGGGCTTCATCGCCCTCTTTTGCCGTGCGCGGAACGCTCTCGCCCGTGAGGGCAACCGTATCGAGAGTTGTTGAGCCTTTTATTATAATGCCGTCTATCGGTATTTTTTCACCTGCGTTGACGACTATAACCGAGCCGATTTCGACATCGTCCGGGTCAACTTTGGTGAGCTTGCCATCCTCATAAATATTGGCGTAATCGGGTCTTATATCCATAAGGGCAGATATATTTTTTCTGCTTTTGCCGACTGCAACACTCTGGAACAGCTCGCCTATCTGATAAAACAGCATAACCGCAACGCCCTCTTTAAAATCGCCGAGCAGCATTGCGCCGATTGTTGCAACCGCCATAAGGAAGTTTTCGTCAAATATCTGACGGTTTTTTATTCCTTTAAAAGATTTGAGCAAAATATCGTAACCGATAATAAAATATGGGATAAGGTATAGTGCGACTTCAATTATTATATTTAGACTCAGAAAATGGGTCAGTATAATATCTGCCGCCAAAAGGACAAGCGAAATAATTATACGATACAATATTTTCTTTTGCTTTGAAGACACCTAAAACACCTCTTTTTCTTTATCATAAATAGATTTCGCAGTCGTCCTCTACCTTTTTGCAGTTTTTGACCGCTTCTTTCATTACGGCGTCAACATCTGCGCCGTCTTCAAATTCTACCTTGAGTTTTAAAGTCATAAAGCTGAGCGCGGCATCTTTAACGCCGGGAGTTTTTTTAACTGCTTCTTCCATTTTTGCGGCGCAGTTGGCGCAGTCAACCTCTACCTTGTAAGTCTTTTTCATAATAATTTCTCCTCTCATTCTTCAACGTGTTCCATGCCCATGCTTATGATTGTTCTGACGTGTTCATCATCAAGTGCATAAAAAATTATTTTGCCCTCTCGTCTGAACTTGACAAGCTTAGCGTCTTTAAGCAGTTTTAACTGATGGCTGACAGCGGACTGGCTTAAATTCAAAAGCTGCGCTATGTCACCCACGCAAAGTTCGCTCTCAAACAGAGCGTATAAAATTCTTATTCTTGTGCTGTCGCCGAAAACCTTAAAAAGCTCTGCAAGGTCGTATAAGTATTCGTCGGCAGGCTGCTCTTCAAGAACTTTTTTTACAACATCCTCATGTGCCGCAAGAAATTCTGACTGTTTATCGTTTTCCATTTGTATAGCTCCTTTCATATCAACGTTTTATCAACTGTTCATATGTTATTATATTCATATGTTTGACGTTTGTCAATAGTATATTTAAAAAATTTTTTATTTATAATAAAAAAGCTATAATTCACATTCGGTTCACTGAATAACCGTTTGAGAATTATAGCTTTATCTTCGGTCTGCACTGAATACGGCAGACAAATTATGTTATTATATCCTGATTGCTTCCATTGCGCCGCGGTATTTTTGCAAAGTAAATTCGTCATGCGCCTCTACCGATACTCTGCCGTTATAGCCGGAGTTTTGCAGCAGCTTGACGACATTTTTATAATCGCAGCCGTCCCCTGCCGACGGCAATTTACGCGTTTTAAACTCGGCAACATGAACGTGCGCTATAAAATCCGAATACTTTTTAAGATTTTCAAAATCTTCATTTTCGCAATACATATGATAAAGGTCGGGGTTTATTTTAAAATTCTTTTCGTTAACCGCACGGCAAAGCTGTACCGCATCGGACACGGTATTTATGGCGTTTGTCTCCTCACTTCTGAGCGGCTCAACGGCAACCGTGATACCGTATTCGCTTGCATTCTGTGCGGTAAGGCGTGAAGCGAACACAAGCTGCGACATACAGCCCTCTCTGTCCGCCCCCTCGGGGAAGCTTCTTGCCGCTCCGGAGCCGAACACTGCTGTTTTTATGCCGAGTTTTGACGCTTTATCAAAAACCGAGCGCGTATATTCGTCTATCATGGCAAAATCCATTTTGTCGCCTGTGAGTTTTATATGGGCAGGGAAAAGATTTTTAAAAACTTCGGCAAAAAGTCCCGTATCTTCGCATTTTTTCATCTGCTCTTTAATTTCGGCATCGGTCATGGAGGCAATTTCATTTGCCGAGACCTCTATAAAGTCGCTGCCTGCCTCCTTTAATGTCTCAAGATATTCAAAGCCTGCACATATACCGAATTTCATATTAACAGCCCCTTAAATGTCTAATATTTTTTTGATGTCGTCTATAACAAAATCTGCCGCCGTCTCTTTCTTTTCTTTTGTAAAAAGGCAGCCGTAAGTGCCCGCGTTTTTGCCTGAGAGTACGTCGATTTCTCTGTCGCCTATCATAACGGTTTCGTCTTTTTTAAGGCTATACTTTTTTAAGAAATATTCCACCGCATCGGGTGCGGGCTTTGGCGAAAAGCCGTCCTCCGAAGTTATAAAGTCTGTGAAGCAATCGTAAATACCATATTTTTTCAAATAACAGAACACACTTTTGCCGCGGTGCGTATAAAGAAAGTTTTTGCCGATATGCGCCGTTTCTTTCAATGTTTCGATTGTATGGGGGAAAGGAACGGCAAGCGGTTCCAAGCAAAAATCGTGCTCATATTTTCTGAATCTTTCCTTTTGCTCCTCGCTCGTGCCGAAATGTTTAAAAACAGTGTCAAAATTTATTTCAAACATTTTTTGAACGGCAGGCTCGTCAATATTTATGCCGTCCTCTTTCATCATTTTGGCAAAAGCCCTTGTGATATGCGGATAACTGTCAAAGAGCATACCGTCAAAATCCCATATAAAATTCTTTATCATATTATCACCAAAAAGAAATAAGCCCCGCCGAAGCGGGGGCTTTAGTTGAAATCAATATTTAAACATGAAGAATATCGTTGTGCCGAAAGTAATAACAAAGAAAACCACAGCAAGAATTTTGGTCATTTTCTCAAGCTTCTTTTCAATGCTCTTGCCTTTGCCCTTGCCGAAGAAAGTGTCGGCACCGCCGGCGATTGCCCCCGAAAGACCTGCCGAACGGCTCTCTTGCATAAGAACAACTATAACGATAAAAATACAAACAATGATAAGTGCTGCACCGAGTATATACTGAATTGCTGACATCGTTTAAACCTCCGTTAGAATTTTACTGATTTATACTATCACAACAAGGCATAAATTGCAATAGTTTTTTTAAATTTTAATAAATATTATTTATAGATCGGGGCAATATATTAGGGCGGAACGTCAGAGTAAAAAGCGTTTGCAGACTTTCCGCGGCCGTTTGGGCGGAAAGTTCTGCACAGACGGTCTATTTTTTTATTTTAAGAGCGAGTGAGTAGATTTTTGGCGAGAAATTAAAAAGCTTAAGGTTTTTCGGCTTATCCGAAATTTCGGAATAATAATCTTTAAACAGTGAAACGGCTTCTTTTTTTACTTCGGATTTTTTGGTTGAAAGATAAACCTCGGCAAAATTGTTGCACGCCGCTTTCAAATTTTTTTGACGGATTTCTTCATAGCCTTTTCTTTTAAAATACTCTTGATGGTCGGCATAAACGGTTTTCATAATATAAAGCCTGTATTCATCTTTGGCATTTTCATAAGACAGACTGCCGGGGCGCTTATAATAATAATACAAGCACTCATTGGTATACACCACTTTCTCTGCCTCGCCTATTGCGCGCTGGGTGAAGCTTTCGTCCTCGTTTCTGGGCAAACGCTCGTTAAATCTCAGCCCGTCAAATATTTTGCGGCGATAAAGGCAGTTCCAAACGGCGGGCGCGTCGTCGGCATCCGCAAAGCCGGAGACCCGGAGCGTGTCGTCCACGGGGACATCGAGCAGCTCCATGGCCATCACGAGAAATTCTGCGCGGGAGACCGTCTCC
>ERZ780226.1782-NODE-1782-length-16138-cov-3.537773_pt1 | contig 16138 bp, 12 predicted proteins | sample MGYA00511165_ERZ780226 | MGnify/ENA primary metagenome ERZ780226 (study PRJEB29588, sample SAMEA2152373) | human gut metagenome | biome: human gut; feature: human-associated habitat; material: faeces | place: Denmark | collected 2008/2010 ...
TTCAAGCTCTCTCCTGATATACTTCATAGCGCCCTCCAAATAACGAAATTGTAAATCATACTTTATTTTTTCATATTATATCCGCTTTGTCAACTCGTTATTCAGATTACCGCATTTATAGTCCAAACATTTCCCTTACCACTCTATCCGCCATTTTGATTGCCCCGGTCAACACAAGCAGGTTGAAAATCAGTTCGCCCATATAGCTCCAGACCATCGTGACGGGGCTGGCGTTTGCGTCCACTACGGGTGGGCTGGATGCAAATACGCCGAAAATAATACAGCCAAGCACAATAATCGCGCCCTCCAGACATACTGCCGCATAACTTTTAAGGAAGCTTTTGCCGATGTTCGCGCTGGGCTCTCCGGCAAATGCAGATAGCGGGATGGGGGCGATAGCCGTATAGAGATACAATTTGAAAAAGCGTCCATACACGGACATAATCATAATAAATGCCAGTACAATGACCACAAGACTCCCGATGAGCGATACTGCCCATGCGGGAATCGACTGCCAAAAGGTTAAGCTCTGTATTGCAGTCTGCATTTCAGCTGGCATCGTGACCGCCGCCTGTGCGCCAACCCCTGCCGTATTCATCGCCGTTGTAATTACTCCCTGTACGATCTTGAAGATGGCCATCATCAGGTCAAGCCCGTAACCTACTACGGCTTTTGCAAGGATGAATCGGATAAACAACTTTAGTGCGTGTTCGGGCTTTTTGATCTCCGTAAACGAGCCACAGGTTTTTACCACACCCACCACGAAAAACAGCACTAAAAGCGCATACCCAATGGCTTTCAACGCGCCGTTTATATCAACGATCACTTGCCATATCCCGCCGCCCTTAAAGCTCTCGGGGCTTTGCGTGATAAGCAACCATATTTCCTGCAACTTTTCGTTCCACACGTTGAGCGCGTTCGCAATATTATCAATGATCCAGTTACCGCTGCTCATAGATTTCACCTCCGTTTCCAAAGGCAGGCTCACTTTACAAGTGAACCTGCCTTTCTATGCGCTTATCGGCAGGGATCATCTCTGCCCGGGGGACGTTCCTTGATTACGCCGAATTTGTCATCAACGTAGAAGCGCCCAACAAAGGGGTTGAAAATAGCAGCACATTTTACGCCGTTGTACTCTGCTACATATTTGTTATCACCCACTTTGTCTAAAATCGTTGCTTCCGCCAGTTCACCGTTTAGAGAGTGGATGTGCATTTGTTCCGTAATATGTTCCATGCCTGCCTCCGTTAGCCCGTAATGAGATTCAAAATCTCCCGGGCGAATGTAATAATAATGCCTCCGGCAAGGGTAAGAAATCCGTTGGCGCGTTGTGATGGATCATGGCTTTTTAAGCTCAAACCGACTTGCACAATACCGAACGCCAAAAGGATGATACCGATGGCGCGAATCAAGCCGAAAATAAATTCCGAAAGATTATTCACAACGGCAAGCGGATCATCTATTGCAAAAGCAGTTGTGCTGATGGAAAATACCAGCACCAGCACAGTGAAGACGGTAAACCATAGTTTCATTTTCTTAGACATTTTCGTAGTCCTCCTTAATTTTCGGTCAGTTTTTCGATTTCTTCATCAGAAAACATTTCATAGCCGCTGTCCTCCGGCTGTATGAGAGGGATTTCACCGCCATAGTCCCGCACAAGGGAAACCGTTGCAATCGCCTCCGTGACCTCGCCATGTAGATAGGGCGCGGCGCTGCCATCGGCGGTCAATGCAATATTGGGGTGCTTTAACAGGTCGTATTTTTCATCCATAATGGGCCGCTCACCACGGATAAACAGCAGTGCATATTTGTTGTCCATCATGCGTACCTCGTCCGGGGTCATCAACTCTCTCGCACCGATTTGGTAATTTGTCGAGTAATTCCCGCTGCGCCCGGTGCTTTTACCGTAGGTGTTCGTGTCGATGGTCGCTTTTCCAAGCAGCTCCGAGATATATTTGTGCGTCGATTGCTCGTTGCCGCCCAGGTACAAAAGCTCGTCACAGTTACCTATGATTGCTTCCCATTCTTTTTCAAACAACGCTTTCAACGCCGCCACGTTTTGCAGCACGATGGAAAAGAACACCTGACGTGACCTTGCCACTGCCAATATTTTCGGAAAGTCATCGGGCAGCGAAATATTGGCGAACTCGTCCATCAGAAAATGAACGGGAACAGGCAGCCTGCCGCCGTATTTGTAATCAGCAATATGGAAGAGCTGTTGGAAAAGCGAAGTATAGAGGATGCTCACGAGAAAGTTATAGCTCGTATCGTTGTCCGGCAAAACGGCGAACAGCGCCATTTTCTTTTCACCGAGCATCGCAAGGTCAAGCTCGTCCGTCACAGTGAGCGCCGACAGTTCGGAAAGATTAAATTTTTCCAACCGTGACGCCAGCGTGATCTGTATGCTTTTGAGCGTTTTTGCCGACCCTGAGTGATAGTCGTGATAATATTTAAGCGCAATATGTTCGGGATTTTCCATTTCAAGGCGTTCAAACAGCTCATCCAGTGGGCTTTGATACTCGTCGTTATCCTCGCGCACATCTGCCGCCCGCAGCATTTCCATCACCATCGGAAAGTTCTGCTCGTCCTCCGGAGCTTCATATTTCAAATAGAAAATGAGCGCAAGCAGCAGCATACTCGCCGCCGTATCCCAAAAGGGATCGTTACTCTGGCTGCCCTTGGGCGTGGTCGCCTTGAACAGATTGGTCACAAGACGCTGCACGTCGTTGTCAGTCCGCAAATACACAAACGGATTGTAGCAGTGGCTGCGCTCCATGTTGATAAGGTCAAGCACACGAATGGTATAGCCTCGGCTTTCCAGTAAATGCCCCGTGTCGCGGAGTATTTCGCCTTTTGGGTCTGTGACGACCAACGAACAGCAGCATTGCATGGCGTTGGGCTTACAAAAGAACCTCGTTTTACCTGCGCCAGACCCGCCGAGGCATATTGAGTGGAGATTGCGTTTGTGCTTATGCCCGTCAAGACCGATGCGGACATTCTGCGTGAATAGCTTGTTGTTCTCTGGAACGGAGTCACGGTACTTCTTGTTGATCGCCCGGGCATCGCCCCATTTTGCCGAGCCGTGTTCTTCGCCCTTGCGGTAGTTGCGGCGAGTGGCGTAGTAGATACCAATTCCCATGCCGTAAATGACAAGGAATATGAGAATGGACTTCATGGAGTCGGCGCACCATGTTATCGCTATTGGATTATTCATGCCGGAGGTAAAGCCCGCAATGATGCCCGCAAGCCCCTCAGACAAAAATGGGGCGACCATCAAGGCCGCCCACATTACGGGAATGACGCCGAGCGCCGCCATAATGGCGCTCGTTTTACGGTTCTTACTCTGATTCGTCATCGTCCGTGTTCTCCGTATCCTTGGATTTACCCAAGCTCTCTATACATTGCCACATAACTCATCTCTCCTTTTCATCTTTCTTGCGGCGCTTTACGGGCGCGTCAATGGTCTTTAGAAGAAGCTCGTCCACCACATCGGTGGGGCGTTCTTCTGCAATGAGATCGTTTCGCATTTCATTCAGAGCGTTAATGACAACGCCGTGCTCATATCTGTCGAGGGACAGAATGTGTTTTTCTTCCTTATCCATAGCAGACTCCTTTAGCGTTCATGTTCCTGCTGCTTCGGGCTTTTTTCCAATGCTCGTGCCATGCGGGAGGAAATCCCGTTAGCCGTATCTCGGATAACGCCAAGCTCGCTTCTGACTGACTGCGCATCCATGCTGCGGATATTCGCAGGCAGACTCTTGAACTCGTAGCTCGCCGCGTCAACGCCATAGCGTTTGCATAGCATATACGATACGCAATATGCCTGAAAGCCTGCTTTTGAACGGCTGTAATCCTTTCCCGCAAGCTCGGCATGAGCCATCTCCTGTGCTAAGCATTTGAAGATGTCCGCCGCATCCATGCCCTTGCGCACGAAAATCGTCTTTTTGTCGTGGTCGTAATAAGCGCCCATGCTGTTGTCAGGAAACTCGTCCACCGCGCTGATCGGCACAGGCGACTTATTCATCAGCGCCTTGATCAGCAAGCGTCCGTCCCGCGCAACGGCGGGCTGCGATTTCTCCTTCATCGTGGTCTGCGAAATATCGAATACCTTTTTGACATTGTAGGAAACCCCGATAGAACCGTCCTCGCGGGTGTATTCGTCGCCGGGCTCTAAGATACTGAGTCCGCGCTCGTTCTTTTTGATAGAAGCGTTGTTCTCTTTCCAGTAGTCGAAATCGCCCACACGGGTCGCCTCCGGCATCTGTGCTGTGATTAGAAGCGCATTGCCTACGGAATAGCGGTCAAAGCGGCTTTGTACGTCAAGATAGGCTTTGAGCTTGCTGCCGTCCGCGCGTATCCCGTCCGCCGTTTCGTCGATCAGCTCATATACCGCCGTGCGTTCTGCCTGCTTTTTCTCCGCCCATGCGGTCTTGTCAAAGGGCTGCGTCTGCTCCTGCATTGCTTTGGGGGTATCAAAAATATCATCTAAATTGCTCATCATTATCTCTCCTTTGATTTATATTTTGAGCCACGCTTGCGGCTCTTTGGCTGCTGGTGCTTTGTCGTGCGCTGCGTCGTCGGTTTTTCAGCGGTTTGCCGTTCCTCGCGCTGCGGCTTTTCCGTTTCCTGCTTCCGTGCCTGCTTGATCTCAGATAGTTCCTGTCTCACGGATTTTCGCTGCGTATCAGAAGCACCCTTTTCGGATTTGCCGCTGTTCGTTAAGATAGGCTCGGACGGACGGGATTTTACCGTCTTTGCCGCGTTGGGGTTTTCCTGCTCCCGCGCCTCCTTTTGCTGCGGCTTTGTAAGTAACTCGTCCAACAGCTTATCTTCGGCGCTCTTTTCGGGCGTCGCCTTTTCAGGCGGCGTCTGCTCTTTTGATTTCTGAATCTCGCTCTTGATAGAAGCAACATCCACCGTGGCGAGCTTAAAGCGTTCCACGATACGGTTGATCCGCGGAGCATCCACTGAGTACACCATCACGTCGATAAAGCCGTCCTTGTCCTTCGTATTTCGCATAGGATGATAGACAATGCCGTACCGCTTTGCTTCGGCTGCGAACCTTTTCAAATCCTCATTTTTAACGGAAAATAAGGTCAGCTCCTTGCCGCTTCTGAGCATAGACACCAATCGCGCACGTCCCTTGATCTTATTTTTGTCGGTATTTTTCAGCGCTGCGTATATCATGGCCGCGATGTTCTTCGCACCTGTCCCAGCGATTTTCAGAACGACTTCAATGCCTTCCAAGCTCATCCGTATGACCTGCTCTGCTGCTTCTCCCGATGTGTTCATCTCGTGTTTTCTCCTTTCCCTGTGTATTTTCGTCCTTGTGGACGGTGCGGAGCTTTTCCGCGATCACGCCGGAGCGTGTTGCAATGTCCTCGCATAGCCTCACCTCCCTGCGAAGTGCGGTCAGCCGCGTTGTAAGCGCGGCGATCTGCTCCTTGATTTGCGGCTTCCTATCTTCGCTTGCGACACGGGCTTTTTTATATAACTGTCCGCGCTCATCCATCGCCTCCTTTATCTGTGCTGTTAGCTCCGCTTTATATGAAGAAAGCTGCTCTGCCGTATCAATGTGATGCGCGCATAGCAGCCTTGCTTCGCCAGATATTTCATTGAGCCGCCGCAGATCCTCGCGGTAGAGGAAGTGGGCAGGCGCTCGTTTGGGTTTATTCTTTGGGAAGATGCCGAGGACATAACAGTAATGTAGATACAGCGCACGGAAGCCCGTCGCCTTTTTGACAGTCTTGAAGCTTCCGGATAATCTTGCACGGCTAACGCTTTTCTGCCGTCTCGGCAACGGACGCTCCGGTTTCGTCTGTGCGAGTATGCGCCGCCGCAAGCCCTCGATGGAATAATCCTCTCCGAAGTTGCGGTATAGCTTCAGCCCGCGCTCCTTTCCCGGCGGACGCACGGTTATGTCCTTGCCGAACTTGATGTCATACCCACGGCTGCGGAGGTTTTGCCAAAGCTGCCGCTCGGTCATGGATGCAGCAAGCGCCGCGTCTATATCTCGCCTGACCTCGCCGCGATAGGTCGAGCACCCATTTTTATCCGCAAGCCATTCGCCGTATTGCTTGGCTTTTCCGCGCTGTGGATCTTCGATGACCGAAAGTCCGTATTCAAGGCACAGCGCATCGGAGCGCTTCCGCATTTCCATATAGGTTGCGGTGCAGTCGTTATACCGTTTGCCGTCCATAAAGGAAACGGAATTGATGACAAAGTGGTTATGAATATGGTTCGCCTTATCAAGATGGGTGGCGACGATGATTTGAAACCGTTCGCCCCAAAGCTCCCGCGCCATGCGAAGCCCAATTTCATGCGCCGTGTCCGGCGTGACTTCTCCGGGCGCAAAGCTCTGATATCCGTGGAACGCCACGATGCCGTCCGCTTTGCCGTACCGCCGCTTGACCGCCATCATTTCATCACGTGCGGTAGAGGGAGTGCAGTTGACGCCCGACACATAAAACTGCTGCGAAGAAGCATCCGCAATCTTGCTATCCTGAACAGCGTATTCGATTACATCCGAAAGCCCTTGCGCACTTTCATCAGTCATGTCGGGCTGCTCGAAGAAAGCAGGATTTTCGGTCTTGTCGGGATTTTCCACATAGATGACCACCTTGCCCAGCCAGCCTTTCACATCCCATATCGCCGTAATCGCCATATCAATCGGATGGGCGTGGCAGTATCACCGCGTCGGTGATGGTCTTGACCGCCCGTTCAAAGAGCCGCACGTTGTCGTCATACCGCTGCACATCGAGGACGTTCAGAATGTGCGCCTTCTGTGCGATTTGATTTAGGTTGTTTCCGATAGAGTGAAGCTCTCGCATCATGGAATAGTAGTCGGGCGGTGGCGCATCGTTTGGCACAACGCCGTTTACAAGATGGCGAAGGTATGCCTCGCGGGAAAGCCCGCTGCGCTTTACCTTTTTGTCAAAGGCTTGCGCCTCCGCTTTGTCCAGCCAAAACTGGATATGGATATTTCGTTTTCTCATATTCAAATGCTCCTTATTGTTTGAAGAAGTGCGCGGGAACGAGGGGGTATTAGGGGTTTTCCCCTAACAAGCGGGTTTGTGGTATCACAAATCCAGTGCTTGCTGGTATATGACACACCTATCCTACGCCGGTTCCAATACCCGCGAAAAAGAGGTCAGCGTTCCGGCTCCCGCAGTGATTTCAACGGTATTCCTTTTCGCAGTTTTAAGAGGTCGTTCATATCCTTGCCTGCGCTCGGCGGTAAGTTGATCACCTCATAGTCCTCCGGAATGATGGTCATAAGTGCCGCAGCCGCCAAGCGCCCGGGCGCGTCGTTGTCGAGGTGCAGCACAATTCTGCGCACATGGGGATAATCGGAAAGATACTGTGAAAGTGCCATTGGCAATCTGCTTTCTGCAATAGACTTTTTCGGCTGATAGACGCCGGAAAGGGAAAGTAGATTTTCGGTGCGCCAGTCAGCGCCGTCAAGCAGGCATAGGCTTGCATACGATAAGAGGTCGATGCCTCCCTCAAACAGGTGAACGACGGTGCTTTGCTCCCGTGCGGGAATGGCAAAGGAGAAGTGCTTATCGCTGCCTTCCGCGTCACCCATGAAGCGGGTATCGTTCGTACCGCGCAGCATTCCGTACCGCTTGCCGCCGTTTTTGTCAAAGCCGACGAATACGAGATTGTGGTAAGGAGAGCTTTCATAGATGCGCCCTGTTTCAAGGCAGCAGCGGATGATACTTTCTTCGATGCCTCGCGCTTGCAGATAGCGGATGACCGTATCGGCGTTCTTATATGCGGGCGGGAGTACGAGCCTTTTATCCTTTTCCTTTTTGGCGGGTAACGAAACGGGCGGCTTTATCGCCGCCCGCCCTATAATGCGCTCCACCGCATCTAAAAACGAATAGCCGTTTACCTTGATGAGATAATCCAGCGCCGATCTGCCGCCGATGCCCTGCGAATACCAACACCATTTTCCATTTGATATTCGCAGGCTGTCATGCGCTTTTGTGCAATAGACATTGCCGGAAACGTGAACAAGCTCGTCAGGTTCATAGCGTTCCAAGTAGGTTTGCAAGTCCATTTTCTTTGCTTCCAATATGATTTCATGGTCGATGTACGGCATTTTTCGCCTACCTTTCATATTCCGGCTCTGTGCGCCGTTTCGTTTTTTCGTCTTCCTGCTCCGGCTCGCCGTCGAGGGTATCGTTTTCCCGCTTGTCCATATTCAGCATGGAATCAAGCTCCGCAAGACGAGCAGATTTGGTTTTCAGTTCTTCCTCCTGTGTAAAGGGTTTTTCTACTTCTGCTTTGGCGTTTTCCATTTGTGCCTTTATATCGGATAGTGCCTGCTCGCAGGCATGAAGGCGCGTCGGCAATCCTTCTAGGGCGTTGTCCATACGCTGAATATTGCCGTGAATATCGCTGCCGAGATCTATGATGTGTGAAAGTTCACCTTTCATCGTCAGCTTGAATACCTTGCTGAATGTATCGTAGGAAAGCATAAGCGTGAAACCCTTGTAGTTGCCAATCTCCTTCAAAGCGGGATTGGTTTGCGCCTTGCACGTTTCGATTAAAGCCGCGCCTGCGTCCTTCTTCTCGGCGTATTCCGTGTCTTGCAGAGTCATGCCGGGAAAGTCCTCGGTCTTATGCTGCTCATAGAGCGCAATATCCGCTTTGAATCCGGCAATGCGTTCCTCGACGTTCCTGATTTCATGCGGAAAGTGCTTAATGAGTTTATCCTCCAAGGCATACTTCTGACTTTGATAGTTTGCTTTCAGCAACTTTAGCCGCGATACCACAATTTCCAAATCCATTTTTTCCTTGATATACGGGTTGCCTGTGGCCAGCGCCTTGACTTCGGCATAAGAAAGCGCCGTTTCATCAATGTCTTCACAGGAGCGGACAGGGCTTTTGCTCGTCATTATTTGACTGATAAATTTCTGCTTGTTCTCATTGATCTGCCACATATAAGCGTCAAAGGTATTTTCCGTAACATAGCGGTAGACCTCCACGCGCTCATTTTCATTGCCCTGCCGGATAATTCTGCCCTCGCGCTGCTCGATGTCCGACGGCCGCCATGGAACATCAAGATGATGTTCGGCAAAAAGTCGCTTCTGTACGTTTGTGCCTGCACCCATTTTGGCTGTTGAGCCAAGCATGGCACGCACACGTCCATTGCGGACGTTGCCAAACAGTTCTGCTTTCTTTATTTCCGTTTTCGCGTCATGGATAAAAGCGACCTCATCGTCGGGAACGCCCCGCGCGATGAGCTTTTGCTTCATATCATCATATACATTGAAACTGTCGTCATAGTGAGGGGTGGAAAGATCGCAGAATATGAGCTGCGTCAGCCGCTTATCTCTGTTTTCCTCCCATATTCGGTAAACATTCTCCAAACAGACGTTGACCTTGCTGTCTTCGTGATCGGGCAGCAGCGAATCCGCAAGCCTTTGATCGAGCGCAAGCTTCCTGCCGTCGTTCGTGATTTTGAGCATATTATCTTCAGTAGGCTCAACCATACCGTTTCGTACCCGCTCGGCTCTGTCAGCGAAGGAGGCCACCATTTCTTTCTGATATTCGGAAGGCTTGATGGCTATGTTGTGATAATCCACCTTGGGCACAGGCAAGTTGAGCATATCGGCAGTTTGAATGTCCGCAACCTGTTTGAACATGGCAATGAGTTCAGGCAGATTGTAAAAACGGGCAAACCGCGTTTTTGCGCGATAGCCCGTTCCCTCCGGCGCTAATTCTATTGCCGTTACCGTTTCTCCGAATGTGGAAGCCCATGCGTCAAAATGCGTCAAGCCCTGTTGTTTCAGCGTTTCGTATTGGAGATATCTTTGCATGGTATACATTTCGGTCATGGAATTTGAGATTGGAGTACCAGTGGCAAACACAACGCCGCGTCCACCCGTAAGCTCGTCAAGATAGCGTGTTTTCATAAAAAGATCGCTGCTTTTCTGTGCTTCGGTCTGTGCAAGTCCGGCGACGTTGCGCATCTTTGTGTACAAAAAGAGGTTTTTGTAAAAATGCGCCTCGTCCACGAAAAGCCTGTCAACACCTAATTCCTCAAAGGTCACAACGTCGTCCTTGCGGCTCTGATCGTTCAATTTTTCGAGTTTGAGCTTGATCGCCTTTTTCGTTTTTTCCATCTGCTTGATGGTAAAACGCTCGGCGTTGGCGCTCTTTGCATCTGCGATACCGTCCATGATCTCATCAAGCTGTTCCTGCAATACCGTGCGTTGCCGTTCAAGGCTCAATGGTATTTTTTCAAACTGTGAATGTCCGATGATAACGGCATCATAGTCCCCGGTTGCAATCCTGCCGCAGAATTTCTTGCGGTTATGGGTTTCGAAGTCCTTTTTCGTAGCGACGAGGATGTTTGCAGAGGGATAAAGCTGCAAAAACTCAGCCGCCCATTGCTCGGTCAAATGGTTAGGCACGACGAATAACGATTTCTGGCATAAGCCCAGCCGCTTAGATTCCATCGCCGCCGCTACCATTTCAAAGGTTTTGCCCGCGCCTACAACATGCGCTAATAGCGTGTTGCCGCCATACAATACACGGGCGATGGCGTTCACCTGATGGGGACGAAGATCTATCGCGGGGTTCATGCCCGTAAACTTGATATGACTGCCGTCATAGTCACGGGGACGAGTGCTGTTGAATTTCGTGTTATACAGCGCTGTAAGCTCGTCCCGCCTCGCATGGTCTGCCCATATCCAATCACGGAATTTATCCTTGATGATCTGCTGTTTCTGTTGTGCGAGGATGGTTTCTTTCTTATTCAACACCCGAACTTCGTTGCCACTCTCGTCGGTCACGGTATCAAAAATGCGTACATCTTTTAGATTCAAAGTTTCCTCAATAATCTTGTAGGCGTTGATCCTGTTTGTGCCGTATGTGACATTGGCATTCACACTGCCGTAATCCGCACTTTTGCCCTCGATGTTCCATGCTGCTGTAAAAGGCGAAAAGTGTACCTTTATCCTACTTCTGGCATAATAGGAAGGCTGCAAAAGCTCATAGGTAAACCTTTCGACGACCTCCGGCGGAAGCCATGTTGCACCGAGGCGCACATCGATCTCCGATGCGGTCAAGTCTTTAGGCTGTACCTTTTCAAGCGCGGTGATATTGGCAGCAAACTTCGGATCATCTATCTCCCGCAAAAGCTGGAGCTTCCATCGCACATCGCCCGAAAGGTATTCGTCAGCGGTTTCGTACTTATGGGTAGAAGGATCGAGGAAGATGACACCGGCAAGCTCATTCGCAAGCTGTTCCTCGGTTTTGCCCGTAAGCTGTGCCATGAACGGCAGATCAACCTTTGCTTTTTCCGCAAGGGAGAGGGCAAGAGCTTCGGATGCAGTATCTACGGAGGTTACGATACTTTGCTGTCTGATGGTGCGCTTAGTAAACATATCTGATTTGCGTTCCAGATTGCCGTTTTCGTCGATGACTTCCAGAGCGCAAAGCAGGCAATAAGCGGAATCATCCGAAAACGCCATGTTATTGGCACGGCTGTTCAGGAGCCCGTATTTCTTGGTATAGCTATCATACAGCGTGTTGAGGTTACGCTGTTCACGGGCAATCACTTCATCAGGGTAGCCTTCAAGTTGATAGTCGATGAGCCTGCGAGTGCAGTCCCGAAGCTCTACCATACCCTTGATGCGGTTTGCTGCCGTAAGAGATACGTCCATCTTATTCATGCGGCTGTTTTCGCGGTAATAGATTTGTCCGTCCACAACGGTAAAGGAGAAGTTCCGCACATTGGGGTCGGCAGGGATACTCTCCGTGGTGCTTTCGGAAAGTTCATCGTCCTCGCGTTCATACTCGGTGATCTCGGCGTGGATATTTGCCATAGCGTCCCGCAGCTGCTCGGAAAGGTCAGCGCCCGCGATGGGCGCCACGGTGCATTCGGATCTTCCGTACTGTGTGCTTTCCTCCGTAAACTGGCCGAGCACCATGTCAGGGTTATCAACGAAATACTGGTTGACGGTAAAGCCCTCTGCGGTCTTACCGAGATGCACCCAATCCGGCTCGATGTCGATGGCTCTGTCACGCTTTTGCAGAAACAGAATGTCCGCAACGACGCCCGTACCGGCATTTTGCAGAAAGGCATTGTTCGGCAGACGTACCGCGCCGATTAGCTCTGCCCGCTGCGCGATGTACTTCCTGACAGCGGAGTTTTTCTTGTCCATCGTTCCCGATGAAGTGACAAAGGCGATCACACCACCCGGGCGCACTTTGTCGAGCGTCTTGGCGAAGAAGTAGTCATGGATCAGGAAATGGTTTTTGTCATATCGCTTGTCGGCAACGCCGTAGTCCCCGAATGGTACATTGCCGATTGCTACATCAAAGAAGCTGTCGGGGAGGTTGGTTTCTTCAAAGCCCTGAATGGCGATGTTGGCGCTCTGATAGAGCTGCCGTGCTATTCTGCCCGTGATCGGGTCAAGCTCCACGCCATAAAGCTTGCTTTTGCTCATGCTCTCCGGCACAAGTCCGAAGAAGTTGCCGATGCCGCAAGCAGGCTCCAAAACATTGCCCGTCCGGAAACCCATGTTCTCGATAGCGAAATAGATAGCTTTGATAACCGTTGGAGATGTATAGTGCGCGTTCAGAGTAGACGCCCGTGATGATTCATATTCTTCCTCGGTCAATAAGTCCTTTAGCTCTGCGTATTCGTTGCGCCAGTTTTCTTTGCTTTCATCGAAAGCGTCAGCGACGCCGCCCCAACCGACATATCGGGAAAGTATCTCCTGTTCTTCGGGGGTTGCAAGCCGTCTGTCTGCTTCGATGTTCTGCAAGGTGCGGATAGCATCCACATTCATGCGGTATTTGGTCTTTGCGCCGCCATATCCAAGCTCATCATTGGTGATATGGAAGTCGTGCTTTTCTACGCGCGGCTGCGTAAGGTCGATGACGATGCTTTTCAGCTTCGGTTCGGTAGGCTTTTCCCACACGGGAGTAAGCGGCTGCTCCTTCAGCCATTCCTGCACTGTATGAAGCTTTTCCACTCTATTGATTGGAAACCCGACCTCGCTGTGGAAGGTGATGTCGCGCATAGACACATCGCCGGATATTTCGCCGATGCTTTCGACCTCATATCTGCGTCCTTGCCAGTCAAGGACAGTACCAACGTGAACATCGACGGCTTGTTCAGCTTCAGATGTTTCGTGTTCTATCCTTGTTATGGTATCTTCATCGAATGAAGTCAGCTCTTGAAAGTCCAGTATTTCCAGCTCACGGCTGCAAAGCTCTGCAAGAGTATCATAGTGACGGCTCTCAACAAGTTGCTTGTCGATATATCGGTTGATGCTGATGCCTATAAGGTCAGCTTCCGCTTGAAACTCATGGCTGCCATCCTCGGAGGTGGTATAGGCAAGACCGATATGCTCCAAGTCGTTAAAATCAGCTTCGCTCTCAAATTCTTCGAGGCAGTAGGCATTGATGAGGCTTTTCGCTTCTTCAATATCATCAGTTTCAAGCGACTCGGCAGGTGTTCCTACGATGAGGTAGTCGTTCGCTTCGTTCTCGCGCAAGCGATGCTCGAAAACCTCACGGGGCATATCCTCCGAAAGCAAAGGGAAGCGTGGGTCGGAAAGCACGACTATGGTATCGTCATATCCGAGAACGGTGTAGGTCTGCGCGCCAAGCTGCACTTCATCGCCAAGCGAATAATGGTACTGCGCGTCCTGACGCTTTTCGTCCATTGCCGCTGCCGCTTGCCGCAGAGCTTCACGAGTATATCGTTCCTCCTGCAAAGCCGCTTCACGTTTGGCCTGTTTCTGCTCCCATTCGGGCAGATATGCTTTTTCTTTTTCAGAAAGGTAGCGGTCAAGGGTGATAAGCTCATTCAAACGTTGATGAACTTTTTTCCAGGTGAAGGTGGTTTTCTCTTTGTACCCGCGATTGCTGAAAGAAATACCCTTGCCATCGTGATCGACAAAGCCGGAGCTTCCGTCAAGGTAGGTGTGCGAGTGACCGCCGATACCGTATTCCTTTTTAAGAAAGGCAATCGCGTCCTGCTGCGTGTGAATGGTCTGGTAGAACTTGTAGATGCGGATTTTTCCCTCCGCAAAGCCGCTGCCGCGCACAAGCTCGTTATCCAAATCCGCCTGAGAAACAGAAAAGGCAGGGGCTTTTTCTGCCTCTGCCTGTTCGATCAGGGATATTTGCTCGTCTGCGGTTGGAAATAATGTTAGATGAGGACGATGTCGTTGAGTACCAGTTCCTCGGCTCGGCTCCGGATGCTGTTCATCTGCTGCACCCATTTCATCGGGGCGGAGGCTTTCAATCTCTCCGTCACGTCCTCGGCTTTCGCCATCTGCACCGTAATCTGCTCCATCTGTTCCCGCGCCGTCCTGTCGATCTCCAAGAGGTGCGCCGTCAGTTTGTTTTGAAGCAGCAGTGCGTTGTACATTCCACTCCGATGCGCCTTCAAGAAGGTCTTTCTCATCATCCCGTATTTGCCGATGCTCTCCGTCGGCTGCTCGTCCATCTCTATATCGGGAATCAGATAATCCCCGTTCTGTCTGTAACTCAGTTCCATGTCCAGCACTCCTTTCGCTTTTTCTATCTTCATTCTGCAAAACATTCTGTTTCTTTGCAAGTGTGTCGCGCTCCTGCCGCTCAATGCTGCGGACACTGCGCTCGATCTGCCGCAAGACCATTTCAGATATATCACTCGTTGCCGCACCAAGCCGTGCGATGGTATCCGGCGTATCGAAGAATGTTACGCTGTCGTATTCCTCACCATTGAATATAGTGTGGGGGTCGATGCCTATACGTACCAACACCGTATGAGAAACGCTTGTTACAAGCTGAAGCATAAAGGTAGAGCTGATTTCATCATCGCTCATATCAGCAAGCGTGCTGTAATTTGCAACCTTTAGCAGCTCGTCATAATAGTCATGGTAGTTATCCGAAACGGCGTTGATTGCAATGCCCAGCACCGTTTCAGGCAAACCGCCGTTTTCAATGCCAGTTTCTCCGAAATGGTTTTGCAGTTCCTCTACGATCTGAGGATACTGTTCCGACTTGGCCTGCCATAAACGGAACGGGATATTATGCCTTGCGTTGGTATCAGAAACATCGAATACATACCGCAATGTGGGTTTTTGTCCGCTGTCGTCGATAAGGGCGATACCCTTTGCGCCCTTGTTTACCCAACGGCGAAAGGTGTTGTTCCAAAGCTCAATGGAAGCGCAGGCGGTAGCGTCCGGGCGCTGTGCATGGATAAGTACCTGTTCATGGAATGGGTACTTATAGAGCCATGCGGCAGAATCTAAAAAGCTCATCCATTCTTTTGTAGAACGGGTAAGCTGAATGGTCGTCTGCGCCGCAAGCTCAGACATCATTTGTAGTTTTGTAGCCAAAATTAGACCTCCTTATCGCTCCATATCATCGTGCTTCTTGATGCGCCGAGGCTCTCCTTCATGCGAATAGTTGTGCGGGTCGGCGGCAGGACAATCCCAACCAAACATACTGCCCGCAAGCATGGCTTCCTCCTGCGCCTTCGTAACGCCCCAACGCCTGTTCACGGTATCCGCTGTATGGCGGTTGTGCCACGAGTCGCCCGGCTCGTTCCAGTCAGAGAGATACTGTCCGCTGATGCCGCGCTTTATGCAGATGAGATCACCAGTTGACATCTCCACGGTAAGGCACTGCGGCGGCAGCATCGGAGACTTGCCCGTTCTCTCGGACAGGTCGCTTATTTCATGCTCGATGCGCTTTTCATAATCCTCATACGCCGCTTGTTTCGATGAAACGTAATGCCCCCAAAAGAAATGGTCTGCGTCTGCGGTACGATACTGCCATGTGACGTATGGCGCGGGAGCGCTCAGGTTTTCTCCGATGGCGAAACCCTGTTCGCCCACGGGAAATCGCTCAATAATGGTATATCCCTGAATTACGATAGGCTCTTTCATGTTCTTGCTCTCCTTTTTCAGTATTTTTATATAGCAAAAGAGCGCATGATCTCTCACGCGCTCCTGTGTTCTCAGTGTGTTATTCTTTTTTCAACGCTTCGTTCAATCGGTCTTTTTCAAGCCCTGCAACCGCAAGTTGCATACCAAGCTGAAAGCCCTTGCGGAAGGTGATGAAATCGCTTTCGTTTCCGTAATCATCCTCATAATCCTTGAGCTTTTCAAACTCG
>ERZ780226.1790-NODE-1790-length-16072-cov-3.323781_pt1 | contig 16072 bp, 11 predicted proteins | sample MGYA00511165_ERZ780226 | MGnify/ENA primary metagenome ERZ780226 (study PRJEB29588, sample SAMEA2152373) | human gut metagenome | biome: human gut; feature: human-associated habitat; material: faeces | place: Denmark | collected 2008/2010 ...
GCTCGAATACGAGGATTGCATGGCCTCGTTCTTTACGGCCGACGAGCGTTGGGAGCGTCAGCGCGAATTCACGTTGGTGGATATGGGCGACGGCTCGGAGGATGCCCCCGAAACGATGGAGCGCGTAACGCTCGGTCAGTTGATCCATCACCACCGCGACCGTCTGATCTACCTTTTCGACCTGTTCGGCGACCGGGCCTATTACCTGGAGTTGACGGGTGTCTACGAAGCCGACGACGATTCGACCTATCCGCGCGAGATCTTCGCGCTGGCCGAGGCGCCGGATCAGTACGACCCCTCGAAGACCCATGCCGAGGAGGGTTCGGCCTTCGACGAGATCATGGACGAATTCAAGGATTTCGAAGGAGACGACTCCTACGACGATGAGTACTAAACGGTTGCTGGTGATCGTCGGGCCGACGGGTTCGGGCAAAACGGATTTGAGCATCCGTCTGGCCGGCCATTACGCCGCTCCGATCCTTTCGACCGATTCCCGGCAGGTTTACCGGGGGATGCCGATCGGCACGGCGCAGCCCACTTTCGATCAGCTTCAAGCGATTGAGCATCATTTTATTGCCTCGCACGATATAAAGGATTACTTGAGTTGCGGGGAATACGAGGTGCAGGCCCTTGCGCGGCTCGAAAAACTTTTTGCCGGCCACGATTACGTCGTTGCCGTCGGCGGCGCGGGGCTGTATGTCCGGGCGTTGTGCGAAGGCATGGACGACCTGCCGCAGGCCGACGAATCGCTGCGCGAGGAGATGGATCGCTGGCTGGCGGAGGAGGGACTCGGAGCGCTTGCCGAGAAGCTCCGGGAGCTGGACCCGGAGTATTACCGGATTGTCGACCTCAACAATCCGGCGCGTGTCGTGCGGGCATTGGAGGTATGCCTTCAAACCGGCATGCCCTACTCCCGGCAGCGTACCGGCATACGGCGAGCGCGTCCGTTCGAAATCGTGAAAATCGGCGTCGACCTGCCGCGCGAGGAGCTTTACGACCGCATCAACCGCCGGGTGGACCGGATGCTTGCCGACGGTCTGGAAGCCGAGGCGCGGGCGCTGTACCCCTACCGGGAACTGAATGCGTTGCAGACGGTCGGCTACCGCGAGTTTTTCGATTACTTCGACGGGCGTATCGGCTATGACGAGGCGGTGGAGCTGATCAAACGCAATTCGCGCCGCTATGCCAAGCGGCAGCTCACCTGGTTCCGCCGCGATCCGGAAATCCGCTGGTTCCGGCCCGACGACGATGCGGCGATGATAAATTACATAGATTTTGGCAAATCGTAAATATTTTCGTACTTTTGCCGGCGTCTTTCGGCGAAAGACTGCGCCCGGATGGTGGAATCGGTAGACACGCCGGACTTAAAATCCTGTGGCCAGTAATGGCCGTGCCGGTTCGATCCCGGCTCCGGGTACCACTAAAATCGCTTAATTTGTTGATTATGACAGGTTAAGCGATTTTTAATTTTCGGGTTTTCCCCGCATTTTCCCCGCAGACAATTTTATCTTTTTGGAACGAAGTGTTAATGTATTACTGAATTTGACATTAAGGTATATAAAAAATGTAATAAATTCAGATTTTCACTATATTTGTCGCGTCAGATATCTATTGCAATATGAATTCAAAAGTATTATTTTCTGCCGTGTATCTGTTGGCGGCAGTACCGTCATCTGCACAAACGGATGCCCCTTGGTTTTTGTCCGCTTCCGATTCGCTATGCGGAGTCCGTCTGACAGAGATTTGTGCGGCAAGAGGTAAAATTCCCCCCCCCTCCCGAAAAAAATCTGAAATAATCGTCGCCGTCATCGACGGCGGGTTCGATGTTTCGCATACGGCTCTTGCGGATTTCATCTGGACCAATCCACGCGAACAGGCTGCTAACGGACGTGATGACGATAAAAACGGCTATGTAGACGACATTCACGGCTGGAATTTCCTCGGCAATGCTGTTGGAGAGAGTCTTCGAAGGGCCGGCACGGAACCTTTCCGGGAATACAAACGGCTTCGGCCTCGCTTCAAGGACGCTGATACAAGCCGCCTTACTCTTTCGGCAAAGGCCGAATATGCCTATTATAAGCAGATGGAACGGGCCGCCCGGCTCGATACCTACATCAAATTTACCGAATATCAGCGTATTCGTTCCGATGCTTTCCGCATTTGCGATTCATTGATGCGCCTGAAATACGGTGATCGAGAAACAACGGTCGCCGATTTTCAGCGTCTTGAATTGGCCGACACGACCGGGCTTGCGCTGCCTCTGTCGATTGCGGCTTCCACACCCGTTATGTTCACACCCGACATGCCGTGGCACGAAGCGCTGGAAAAGATCGACAGCGAATATCGTTTGTCCGCCGTACGTGTGGCCAGCCTCGATTCCCTGAATGACGATCCTCATATAAAATTGGGCAATCGCCCGGACGATTTCCGGAATTTCCGTTACGGAAACAATCTTATCGGCGACGATCCCTATCATGGGACGATGGTTGCCGGAGTGATTGCGGCGTGTGCGGCGACGGCCGGGGAGTTGCCGCGCCCGGTAAAGATCCTCTCCGTCCGTGCCATTCCCGAAGGCGATGAATACGACCGCGATGTAGCTGCGGCAATCCGCTATGCGGTGGACAACGGCGCAGAGGTGGTGAATATGAGTTTCGGCAAGTACCTATCGCCTCACCGGGATGAAGTACTGGCTGCGATGAAATATGCCCGGAGCAAGGACGTATTGCTGGTTATGGCCTCCGGCAACGACGGCGTCAATGTCGATGTCCGTCCGATATTTCCGACTTGCCGGGACACGAAAGGACGCCGTCTGGAAAACCAGATCGTCGTGGGGGCCTCGACGCCCGACGGACGGGTCGCTTCTTTCAGCAACTACGGAGCGGAAAATGTGGATCTGCTCGCCCCCGGAGAAAATGTACGATCGACCGCTCCCGAGGGCGGATACGATACGGCGCAGGGAACGAGTATCGCTGCGCCGATAGTTTCCGGTGTCGCAGCGGTCTTGCGGAGTTTCTATCCCGATCTTTCGGCTCGTGAGATACGGGAAATTCTGATTCGTACCGTTACGCATTTTCCGGCGGACGAGATGCCTGTTCCCGGGAAATCCGAAACTTCCCGCATGATCCAGGGGCGTCAGGTCTGTCTCGGTGGAGGGATTCTCAATGCGCAGGCGGCCATGAAAGAGGCGTCGAAAATCAGCAAATTCGGAGAGCGATGAAACGGTTGCTTGTATTTTTAACGGTATGGAGTCTTTATCCGCTCTGTGCTCAGGAATCCTATATGGCGCGGGCCGACCGCTTTTCGTCCGATTCGCTCGGTGGATTGATCCGTAACCAATATGTTTCGGTTCAGTGGATCGGCGAGGAGTGCCGTTGGTTCCATTATACGTCGGATGACGCCGATGCACGCCGTTATTGGTTGGTCGATACCCGCACCTGGCGGAAACGCCCGCTGTTCGACAGTTTCTCGATGACGCGGCAGTTGGCCGCATACGCCGATTCATCACGGATGCCGACCCCGAAGGAGTTACGGCTCTACGGCCTTGAATTCGATTCTTCCGATCCCCGCGGTTTTACGTTCGATTTCAATAAGCACCGGCTGCACTACGATGGCCGAAATGGCAAACTGAGCGAAAAGCCCCGGCAGGATGCTTCCCGCGGGAATCTTTTCTCGCGGGGCGACTATCGGCGCAGCTATTCCGCCGACAGCTCGTATTATGTTACGGCTGTCGGTCATGACCTCATGCTCTTTCGCGGAGATGGAAGCGACAGTGTACGGCTGACCCACGACGGGGAGCGCTATCATTCGTTCTCCACCGGCGGGAACAACGTCGTCGGGCCGGAGGCGCGCAGCTCCGCCATCGGCCGCTGGATGGGGAAAAGCCATTATTACCTGCTGGTGCGCGAAGACAAGCGCGAGGTGGAGGAGCTCACGCTGGTGGACAACCTCGCCCGGCCGCGCCCCAAGGCTAAAAGCTACAAATTTCCCATGCCCGGCGATGAGCATGTCGTTCAATACGATGCCTGGCTGGTCGATGCCGACAGCATGTGCATTCGGAAACTCGACATCGCCCGCTGGCCCGATCAGAAAGTCGAAGTTCCCCGGTTCAGCATGATCGCTCATACGGACCGTTATGCCTGGCTCGTTCGTCGCAGCCGGACGTGCGACAGCGTGGAACTGTGCCGGGTCGATTTCGCGGCGCACCGTGTCGAGCCGATTATCCGCGAGGTGTGCAAACCGGCCCAGAATGACCAGCAATTTTGTTTCCATATCCTGAATGAAGGCCGCGATATCCTCTGGTGGTCGGAGCGGACGGGATACGGTCATTATTACCTGTACGATGGAAACGGACGCCTGCAAGGGGCCGTCACTTCGGGCGCATACGTCGCCGGAAAGATCGAACGTATCGATACGCTCGCCCGGACGATCGTCTACGAGGGTTACGGACGGGAACCGGGTGTCAATCCGCATTACCGCTTTTATTACAAAACCGGATTCAACGGCGGCGAGCCGGGTTTGCTCACTCCCGGAAACGGCGAACATTCGGTGGCATTCTCTCCCGACGGACGTTTCCTGACGGACACTTGGTCGCGTATGGATCGTGCCCCGCGGCATCAGGTCTGCGACATGAAAGGCCGCGGCCGTATCGAACTGGAGCCGTGCGACCTTTCGGAACTCTATGCCCGCGGATGGCACGAACCGGAAGTCGTCGAAGTGCTGGCTGCGGATTCCGTGACCCGGCTCTATGGCATCGTCTACCTTCCTTTCGACCGGGAACCCGGGCGGAAATACCCGATCATCAGCAATGTCTATCCCGGCCCCCATGTCGATCTGGTTCCGCAGGCCTTTACCTTGGATGACAACTACAATCAATCGCTCGCACAGCTGGGATTCGTCGTCATAAATTTCGCCTACCGCGGCAGCGGCCCCTGGCGCGGACGCGATTTCCATACGTTCGGCTACGGGAATCTGCGGGATTATGCTTTGGCCGACGACATGGCCGCGATCCGGCAGATTGCAGCCCGCTATCCTTGCGCCGATATTGAAAGAGTCGGAATTTACGGACATTCCGGAGGCGGTTTCATGACGGTCGCCGCCATGCTGAACCATCCGGAATTTTACAAGGTCGGGGTGGCTGCTTCGGGGAACCATGACAATAATATTTACTCCCAGTGGTGGGGCGAAACTTTCCACGGAGTAAAGCAGACCTGGGGGAAAGACGGGAAACCGCATTTCGAATGTCATATTCCGACCAACATCGAATTGGCCGACCGGCTGGCCGGACGGCTGCTGCTCATCACCGGAGACATGGACAACAATGTGCATCCGGCATCTACGGCCCGGCTGGCCGATGCGCTGATCCGGGCCCGCAAGCGTTTCGACATGACGGTCATTCCCGGAGCGGATCATGGTCTCGGGAACTCATATTATGTAAATCTGATCCGCTATTATTTTACGGAACATCTTCTCGGGTTGCCTCAGCAGGAGATCGATATAGTCAAACACAACTAATGGATAATGCGTATGAAGCAAACTTTAAGAAATTTTTTACCATTCGTATTTACGTCATTGTTACTTGTAACGATACTTCCTGCCGTCGCTGCTTCTGAGAGCGAGGGGAACAAACATCCGGTGTGGGGTACGGTCAAGGATACGAATGGTGTACCGCTTGTCGGTGTGTCCGTGGTTGTCGTAGGAACGCATTCCGGTGTGAATACTGATATTAAGGGTACGTTCCGGATCATAGTTGCCGACGGCGCTACGTTGCGATTCTCATACATTGGTTATGAACCGCAGGAACTCAAGATAAAGCCTGATCGGGTCGGTTATGATATAACGCTCAAGGAGCAGTCCACGGACATCGGACAAGTCGTCGTGACAGGCTTTGCCAAAACTGAGATTCGCAAAAGCACCGGTTCGGTTGCCGTGATTGAAGGAAAAGATCTCAAGACTTCGCCTTTGGAGGGAGTAGACAAACTGTTGCAGGGCAAACTGGCCGGAGTGAGCGTGCAATCCGTATCCGGCCGTCCGGGCGAAGCCGTGAAGATCCGCATTCGCGGAACGAGCACCATCACGGGCAATGCCGAACCGCTGTGGGTCATTGACGGCGTACCGATGCAGAAGGAGGTCCCGACACCTCCTGTTTCCAACACGCAGATTCGCTCCGGAGACTTTTCGAATATTTTTGCTACGGGCATCGGTGGGATCAATCCTAACGACATCGAGTCGATCTCCGTGTTGAAGGACGCTGCCGCTGCCGCAATTTACGGATCTCAGGCTGCCGGCGGTGTGATCGTGGTAACGACCAAACGCGGCAAGTCGGGACCTACGCACGTCAACTATTCGGGAACCGTATCCATTCAGACGCGGCCTGTACGGTCTGCCAATTTGATGAACTCACGCGAGAAACTGGCCTGGGAGCAGGAATTATGGGACGAATTTGCAGCTGCCGGTTATGCGAATAATCTTCAGGATGGCAAAAGTTACTATCCGGTTGTGGGTATCGTGGGCATGATTCGTTCGGGATACGGCAAATATAAGGGATTGAGCGTCGCAGAGCAGGATGCCAGGATTGCGGAACTGGGCAGCCATACGACAGACTGGTTCGAGGAACTGTTCCGGACGACAGTTTCCACAAGCCACTATCTCTCCATTTCGGGAGGTAATCCCAAAATGGCCTATTATCTCTCAATGGGATATGGTAACGATCAGGGCATTGTGTTGAAAAACTCGTACGACCGTTACAATTTCAACGGCAAGATCGATGTAACACCGAACAGAGTCGTATCGTTCGGTATCAGTACGGATTTCTCCTATCAGACATCCAAGGCACCGTCGAGCAATGTGGATATGTTCAAATACGCCTATTTCGCCAATCCCTATGAACGCCCTTATAACGACGACGGTTCCTATCGGGCTGACGAGACTTATTTTTCCTTGAGTGAAATCAATGGAAGCTATACGGTAGCGCTTCCCGAAAACGGATTCAACCTGATGCGGGAGATCAATGAGACTTCGGCCAAGAGTACCAGCGGAAACTTCACACTGACGGGAAATACGACGGTCAATATCACCAAGGATCTGAAGTTCGTGGGTCTGGCGTCGTTCTCCTATATTTCGGATCACGGGGAGAATATCAATGGAAAGAATACCTATGCGGCATGGATGGATCGGCCGTTCGAAAACAATACGACGACTTCGAAACGAATCTATGGTTCCATTTATCAGACTTCGACATACAATACCAATTATATGTTACGGGGACATTTCGCCTATGGACATACTTTCAACGAAATACATCGGCTCAATGTGTTGGCCGGAGCGCAGATCAGCCGGAATTACGCCAAGACGATTTTTACCAAACGTTACGGCTACGACCCCGTTACGGGCAACCACTCGACGCCGCTTTATCCTGCGAGCGGAAACAATTCGGTGATCGATTACGATAAACTTGTCAGTTTCGGGAAGACCCTCGATAATTCCACCGGGCAAGCTATTACGGAAAACGCTATGGCCTCGTTCTACGGTACGATCGACTATATCCTGCTCAACCGCTATGTTTTCAATGCCTCGGTAAGATCCGACGGATCGAATAATTTCGGCAGCAAGGAGCAGTTCAATGCTACCTGGTCGGCAGGTTTTTCTTGGAATATAGACGAAGAGTCGTGGATGAAAGGGAAAATCTCGGATGTGATCAGTTCGATGACGCTCCGTTTGGCCACGGGTTATACGGGCGGTGTCAATAAGTCGGTCTATCCGGTAATCATCATGAAATACGATAACACGTTTCGAATTTCCGATACGGATTCCTACCGGATGGGGACTATTTCGAATGCCCCGAATCCGCATCTGAGCTGGGAGAAGACCTGGGATATCAAAGCGGGTCTGGACATCGGATTTTTCAAGGATCGTTTGCGATTGCAGGTCGAAGCATACAACCGTAAAGGATACGATCTCGTGACTTCTTCGCGCGTGAATTCGGCAGTCGGATTTATTTCGCAGGGATATAATACATCCGAACAGGTGAACCGGGGAGTCGAGTTCACTTTGGGGGCGACGATTCTGCGTTATAAGGATTTTGCGTGGAATTTTACTGCCAATGCGGCTTACAATATGAACAAACTGACCAAATACGTGTCGCCCAACAGCGGTATCTATGGTCAGTATTATGTAGGTTATCCCCAGGGGATGATCATCACGGGCAAGAGTACGGGCATCGATCCATCGACGGGATTCTACAATTACGAACTGCGTCCCGATGCGAAAATAAACGAAGTCGCGGACTACCGGAACATGCAAAACTATCTTTTCTATGTAGGTACATCGACGGCTCCCTGGACGGGCGGGTTCAATACGTCCGTTCGTTACAAGGGGCTTACGCTCAGTATGAACGGTGTGTTTTCGTTGAACGGCAAAGTGCTGAACGATATCGTATCCCCCGCATCCTACAGTTCGGTGAGTGACCGGAATATGACCGGTGTGGATAAGGAGCCCATTCCCAACTCCAAATACGACCTTTATGTCAACCATCTCAATGTCGTGCGTGATGTAACCTATCGCTGGACTCCGGATAATCCTGTTACGGACGGTTATCCGCGTCTGATCGACATATACGGAGGGCGCCTTTACGATCAGAACGGCAATCTTATCGCCCAGAGTCTTCCTTCCGAATCAAGAGTTACGAACTGTCTGTTGCTGGAGAATGTTTCTTATTTGAAAATCAGTTCCCTGACATTGCTTTACGACCTTCCCGGCGCGTGGGTGAAGAAACTTCACATGCAAAATTGCAGCGTGTCGTTTACGATGAACAATCTGGCGACGTTCACGAATTACTCGGGGCTGGACCCTGAAACTCCCGGTGCGGTGTACCCGCAATGCCGCTCCTATTCGATCGGACTTTCGATCGGATTTTAATTCCGAAACGGTAATTTCAAAACAGAGAGTATGAAAAAGACATTCACAGTGATTGCACTCGTGTTATTAGCCGTATCCTGCAACCGCTATTTGGATATAAAACCTTACGGACAGACCATCCCCGAAACAGCCGAGGAATTTTCAGCGTTGCTCCATGCGCATCTCGACGAGATCGATTACGGAGAGGAGGTCGTGATGGGCGACGGATTGGAAATGGCCGATTTGGAGTGTTATGCCGATAACCTGGCTGCTAATCTGACTCAATATCCCGGAGGAAATTATATTTCGCTTTACATAGGAGAGCAACTTTCCGCTAAGCAAACTCTGTATACGAATCTTTATGCGGTGATTCGGGATTGCAACATCATAATCGGTTATCTCGAAGACCGGAGCAGCCGGCTCGGGATGGACGTGCTCGGTACGGCGTATGCCCTTCGCGGTATCTGCTATTATAATTTGCTGCGCAACTTCTGTCAGGCTTGCAATCCGGATAATCCGGGGCCTGGTGTACCGTTGGTTACAGAATTTGATATGGAGGCGAAGCCTACTCGCAGTACTTATAACCAGACCGTCAAACGGATCGAAGAGGATTTGAATAAAGCGATCGAATACGACATTCAGGATGAGATCTACCGCTTCAATTCCGATGTCGCCAAAGGCTATCTGGCCCGGCTCTATTTCTGGACACAGCAGTATCGTTTGGCAGCTCAGTATGCCTCGGAGTTATTGGAAAAATATCCGTTGCTCGATGCGGAACCTTACAAGGCGATGATCGGGGAACAGATGGCCAAGAGTGGCAACATGATCTTCAAGGCACAGATTTATGCTGGATCTTCGGAATCTACAGCGCTGACGAATTCAAAGAATTATTTGAAAAACAGACCTTGTTCCCGCCTGTTTTACGATCTTTTCGCCGAAAAGGAAAAAGATGTGCGTTTCACGCTGTCGATCGATGCCAAAAGACTGCCGGCTAAGAACCTGCTTTCCTGCCTGCGAAGCGCTGAATTGCAGTTGATTCTAGCTGAGAGTTACTATCATAGCGAAGAACCCGAAAAGGCCCTTGCTGCTTTGAACGAACTGCGACGAAAGCGCATTGCCGATGTCTCGGACTACACGATGCAGACTCTGCCTCCGGTCGATCACGACGATTTGATTCAGGTCGATGCCAAGGGAAATGCGCTGACTCCGCTGCTGTATGCTATTCATTGCGAACGCCGCAAGGAACTTTTCCTTGAAGGAGATCGCTGGTACGAACTCAAACGTAACGGATGTCCGGAATTCTGGGTCGCCAAGCAGGGACTGAAATACACGACTTATTCCTGGATGTATACTTTCCCGCTTTACGCTCCCGATATTCAATTGGTCGAGGGGTTGGAGCAAAATCCGGGGTACGATAAAATGGAATAAAAGAATCAGGATTATGAACAATACGATGAAAAGACGAATGATTGCGTTTGTCGCAGCGATTGCGGCTGTTGTGTCGCTGAGTGGCTGTGATGACAACTATGATGAGACGCCGCCTTTGGCTAAGGATTATTTGACGAAATACATTATGCCCGACGGTGTATTTCTCGGGAATGAGGATTGGGCGCAGATCGCAAGCGAAGAAGATGAATATGAAGCCTTTCTGGAAGGTTCGAAATAACTGTTGAACAAACCTTTATTAATTAAAACTTTGGTTATGAGAAAATTTTTATTTGCATTGCTCGCGGCGCCGCTGTTATTCGGCGCTTGTTCGGATGACAACGATGAATCGACGCCTACGCTTTCTTTTGCGAAGCCGGTGCTCGCGCTTTCGACAGGTTCTGTAACACTGGATCTGCAAGTCAGCGGTGTAGATTTATCATCGCTTGCGTCGCCCGTCACCGTTCCCGTTGCTTTCTCGGGTACGGCTGTCAAGGGTTCCGAGTATTCCGTATCGGCCGAACAATTCATATTGGGAGGTAACAATCAGTCGCTTTCGATTACGGTAACGGCTTTGGACAACTACGACGAAGCCAAGGAAATCGTCGCGACGTTGGGCTCGGTGGCTGACTTTATCCCCGGGAAAAATGCCACGGCGAAGATCAGTCTGGGAGTGAAAGGTAAAATTATGTATTCCTTCTCTGTCAAATCCATGACCATGGGTGAGACCGGTTCCGTTCAGTTGGATCTTTATACGGCTACGGGGGCAAAATATACTGCGGAGCAGGATATCGTCATTCCCATTGAGATCGCCGAAGGTTCGACGGCTGTCGAGAATACCAATTTTACGTTCGAGGGGGCTAAACAACTGGTTGTCGCTCAGGGTAAAAGTTCAGGTGCCATTACCCTTAAAGCCGGCACGCTGGAAACCGGAAAAGACAAGGTCGTTCTGAAAACCGGACTGGAGAACAACAAAGGATTCGTCCGGGGACAGTATAACGAGATTACCGTAACGATTTTCGGATCGTATTTCAGCAAACTGGAAGGTACATGGAAAATGAGTGCCGAAGGTAATTATGATCCTATGGAGTATGCCAATCTGAATGGAAGCAGTTCTGAATACGACAAACCTACGTTCGACGCCGATATGGCTGCTTTACCCGCATATAATGCAAAGGACCGGTTGATTTTCACGGAAGAGGGTCTTACGACCTCGCTTGAATCGACCTTGAAAAACTTCTTCCGGGAGAATTCGGGTATCTCGAATGGTGGCGAATTTACATTATACAGCATGTCGGGGAAAATTCCGGTTCAATTAATCCTTCTGGATAATGTAAATCGCTATTTTTCTGCAATAGAGCAGAGTCAAGATACAGAAGCTTATATTGGAGTCCGTTTTAAGGATGGAGATGCCAATAAAATGGAGATGTATTTTATTGATTTTGATTCAAAATCATTTTTGATTGATAAATTGTATTACGAAGAAAATAAACCGACCGCTCAATATTATCCTTATATTTCCTTTACATTCGAGCGAGAGACTGAATAAGTCAGCCTTTTTCGTTATAACAAGGGGCTGTCTAATAAGTCCCTGAAATTGAAATCACCCTCGTCAGAGCTTGTTCTGGCGAGGGTGAAATCATTAAACCGGACTTGTTAGATAGTCTCTTGTTATATTTATTTTACTTATGCTTTGTATTGATTTACCAGTGCTCTTAAAGTTTCTTCTCTTATAAGACCGACTGCTTTGGCAACAATTTTATTATTTTTAATAATTAGAGTGGTAGGTAATGTGTTTACACCGTATTTTGTTGCAATATCTTCTCCTGCTTGATCGATGTCAATACGTCCAAAATGACATTCTTTATTTGTATAATCATTTGCAACTTTTTCAAATATTAAGCGATACCTCTTACATGGACCATTCCATGGGGCTGTAAAATACATCACCAATACCCCAGGTCCCTCTGTTGACCAGAATTCAACTTCACCCTCGGTCAGGAGGTTAAATACGGCTACTCGTGTTTGTGCCAAAGGACTCATATTGCGAAATAATTCGAGTAATTGCGAATTTGTCAATGGTATTGACACGTGTTCGATTGTAGTGGTTTCGGCTTCTAAAAATGTTGACTGGTTTGCAAATTTCGGTTCTTCGACCTTGCAAGATACGAGGTATAGAATAATCCCTAACAATAAGACAAGTTTCTTCATAAATTGAGAAAATTAAAACAATTATTTGACTTTATAGCTTTCTATTAATTCGGTTAGTGCTTTTTCACTCAATATTTCCACAAAGGTAGCCACAACCTCTCCATTTTTAATTATAATAGTTGTAGGAATTTTAGCAACATTGAATAGTTCTGCCAGTTCTGGAGATTCATCCACATCAACTTCCAAGAAACGACATACACTGGCAGTGTATTTTTCTGATACTTTATGATAAATGGGCTTATACATTTTACATGGTCCACTCCATGTCGCTGTAAAACAGACAGCAACCAGAGAAGTATTCAAATAGCTCTTAAATTCTTCTAAACTGCTTACTAAAACAACCGCACGAGTCTGTACAGTAGTTAATGTGTTATACAACCCAATAATTTGTGCGTCGGTTAACGGAATACATACATGCTCAATGTTGGACTCTGTAGTCGTTAATTGAGAGTCGGCATTTTTCTCTATTTTACAAGAGGAAAAAAATAGAGATTACCATAATAAAAGAAATAATTTTTTTCATAAAGCGTTAATTTTATTAACATTCTAAATGTATGAAAATAAAATGAAAAATACAATAGAATGGAAAAATATTTTTCCTGCCACCCAAAATCGATCCGAATACAAACTTTAACACAGTTTGATTTACACCCCACCTACTGTTGAAATCGAGATTATTGAATCTGGAATTATTTTAATTTTGTTGTCGCAATATCTCAGCATCGTCGAGTAGTTTTTTCGCTTTCCGCTCCTTAACAGTCGCCTGCTCCAACCGTTCAGCCTGACGCCTTACGGCTTCTTCGTAGCGTTCGACTTGGTTTCGGACAGTATCACGTATGGCTGTGTATTGCTCGTCCCAAAATACGGTCTCCAACTCCGTCAGCTCCTTTTCACCGATTTTTCCGCGCATCTTCACGTAACGGTATTTCAGGTCATTTTCGACCAACAGCCTATTATTCTCTGAGATTCGGTAGATGAATGCAGCTTGCAGGAAAATACCACCCAGCATGACGAACATCGTCAGAAATGTTTTCGAGGATTTAAGATCGAGCGTATAGGTATGGCGGTGTTCCTGCACGGGCAGGTTTTCGGGCTTTGCCGCTGCTTCGACGGCTTGCCCGACCTGCTCTATCAACGTATGCGTCTGCCTGTTCTCCTTGTCGATCACCTCCAGTCTCCCTGCCAACTGCGCCAGCAGTGCGTTGTATCTGTCGGTAAATTCCCGCACCTGCTCGTTTTTTACTTCAGACAAGGGTGTATGCCGTTGCAGTTGTTCGAGCTGCTGCGCGACCTGCCCTTGCGAGTGTTCCGCGGCTTCTATCAGCCGTTCGATCCGTTCCATCTGTGCATTCTCCAAACCTGCGTTTCCTATGCCGCCTGCTTTGGCGTTTTTGATGGCTTTGACAAGTGTTTCCTTGAGGTCTTCGTACATCTCGATTGAGAGACCGCTCTTATTTTCGTCATTCATATTCTTATGGTTTTTGAAATTTTTTGATTGGGTTACAATCTCATTTTATGTCTTCTTTTCTGTTCTTCCATCCTGCGTCGGCGTTCCATTGCGGCTATGGCCATCGCTTCAGCCGCGGCATCGAGCAGCACCGTGATTCGTGCGATATGCTCTTCGGGGCTTTCTCCCGGCTTGCGCTGCAACTGCCCGGCCGACACTCCGACGGGCGAACCGGTCGGCAACAGCGGAATACCCCCAGCCTTTTCGAGGTTTACCGATGACGGCTCTTCGCGTGTACTGCCGCCGCCCATGCCACCGAACAGCCCTGCAAATGCCGAACGGTAATTGCCTGCCGCCGCCGAGAGGTTCCCGAAGAGCGTGGCCCGGTGTTGGGTCTGCTGTTGAATATGATTGAAGCGGTTGTCGAGCTTCGTAAAGCTGAAAGCCCGGTCGATCTTCGATCCGGAGAACTCGAAGCCGTTTTTCGAGAACAGTACACCCTGTTTCCGGTCAGTATTTCCGCAATACTTATAGCGGACGCCGATGCCCTGTTTTTCCAGTTGCTTCTCCAACCCTTTCCATCCGGCGCATCGGGGCAGACACCTTTTGATCGCATCATAGATTTCGTATCTGGTCTTGTCGGGTTCGCGCAGCCGCTCCCGCCGCACGGCGTCCTTTCCCGGCGCGAGATACAATCCGTACTTCTCGGTCAGCTCCCGGCAGACCTTGGCGTTTCGAATCTTGATGTTCTTGTCCGAAATGGTCTGTCCGTCATTTCCGACCCGGTTGTAGACCAGATGGCAGTGCGGATGGGGCTGGTCGAGATGGCGAACCAATAGATACTGCGTATCGGTGATGCCCATCTTCTGCTTGTACTCCTTTGCGATCTGCGTCATCAGGGCATCGGTCATCCGCGGAGCGTCCTTGGGTGAAAAAGACAGCGAGATATGCCCGACGGTGTTTTTCAGTCGCGGGTTGAGCATGGTCTGGTCTTTAAAGTCCTGCACCATGTCCTTTACTTCCGGAGGCATGACGCCCTCGGCTTCCAATATCCGGGATTCTTCTTTCATCACGTAGCCTACCGTCCCCGAAAAAGACGATCCTGATATTACCTTACCGACCATCGCATATCTGTTTCAGAAGTTTTTCGATGGCCGTAACGATCGCCGCATGCCGTACTCTGACAGCCGCCAGACCTTTGGCATTGGCCAGCCGGGTCAGCTGGTTCAGGTTGCGGGCAATGCCTTTGAGTTGGGCCATGAAATCCAGTTGTTCGCGGGTGATCCGTGCTCTTACCGTTCCTCGGTCGATCAGCTGGCGCAGGACTTCGGCAGGCGGTTGTCCTGCTTCGCGGCAGAGGGCAGAGAATCGGAGTTTCCGTTCGGGGCTGAGCCGCGTACTGACGACGTATTTGCGGATGCGGCCGATGCTGACTTTCGGACGTCCGCCCTGTTTGCTGTATGTTTTCTTCGGTGTTTCCATGATAAGTGTTTTGTAAGCATTTTTTTGTTCAGACCAGCGGGATCTTACGCCGACCAGCGGGGAAGGCGGAGTTTTCGTCTACGAAAACACAACCTTGCCTTCCTTAAATCTTTACCCCTTTCCGACGCGGTGGTTCAATTTCCTCCGTTTCCGCTTTCAGGGCTTGCAGATTATTCCGAAGAGCCTGAACAGCCTTTGTTTTGGGGGCGTTCTTCTGTGTCGAAGGCTTTTGTGTTCGGTCTTTTATGCGGGCGGTTAGATAGTCATTTACGTCCTTGTGCCCGCTGTAAAAACTGCTTTGGTCGATTACCTCGCTGCGGGGACAAAGACGGATCAGATCGGCTGTTGCCTTGCGTCCTGCCTCGTCGTTGTCGAAAAAGGTGTGGATCACCGGATGTCGGCTAAGAAACGGTACGGCTTTGGGCAGGTTGACGACCGAGTTCAGAACCGCGGCGTCGATGCGCAGTCGTTCGGGGTGTTTCAGCGAGAGATAAGCGAGGAAATCCATAAATCCCTCGAAAGCGATTACCGTAACGGAACGGTTGTCGATGGTGGTGATGTGTTTGGGCGAGGAGCCGCCTTTGAACCGTGCGGAGCGGAGCTCCCACCCTCCGG
>ERZ780226.1797-NODE-1797-length-16037-cov-4.235703_pt1 | contig 16037 bp, 14 predicted proteins | sample MGYA00511165_ERZ780226 | MGnify/ENA primary metagenome ERZ780226 (study PRJEB29588, sample SAMEA2152373) | human gut metagenome | biome: human gut; feature: human-associated habitat; material: faeces | place: Denmark | collected 2008/2010 ...
GACCATTTCCATCGCCATATCTATTATCTGTGTCATACTTGTTGCCGAGAAATAATCCTCGTCACCGAGTATCTCAAAAAGTTTCTTTTTGACAAGAGCCAAGGCCTCATCTATCTTTTCGTCAGACGCGGCGGTTAGCGTATAAGAAGAAATCGATGACGAGGTGCCGTTTCTCAATGCGGTTGTATATGGAATATATATGACGTCATCAGAGCCGTTACTCTCTGAATTGTCCTTCTCCTCAAGAACTCCTACCACTGTATATGGGATACCGTTTATCTTTATTTGATTTCCGAGCGCTGATGACATTCCGAAAAATTCTTTTTGAATATATGTACCGACCACACAGACCTTTGAAATTTTTTCTACATCCATATAGTCCAGAAACCTGCCGTTAGTTACATTCAACTTCTTCATATCGGCATACTCTTCGCTCACACCGGTTGCATTTGTTGTGATTGTATCCGTGCTTCCGTTTACCTTAATCGTTGCACGCGAAATCATAACGGACGGCGACACTCCGGTGAGCAAGTCGGGATTTTCGTCACGGAGACTATACATATCCTCTTCTTTTACCGTTCGGCTTCCACCTCTGTCCTGTACCGTTACGGTTAGCGTGGTTGTTCCTATCTCGTTAAATTTATCGGAAATCATTGTAGTCATTCCGTTCATAAGACTGATAAGAATTATTACCGCCGCAACGCCGACGATTATACCAAGCATAGTAAGAATCGAGCGTTTTTTGTCATACAAAATATTGGCAAGGGCAAGTTCAAATGATTTTTTAAGACTCAACTGCGTCACCCTCCTCCTCGTCGCCCGCGTGCGCAACGGTTGCGAATTTTGTTATATCCGGATCTCCGTCATAAACAACTCTTCCGTCCTGGATTCTGATAACCCGTTCCGCCTGTGCGGCAATCGTGTTATCGTGGGTAATGAGGACTATTGTGTTTCCCTCTTTATGAAGCTGTTTCAGAAAACCGAGAACCTCCTTACCCGTTCTTGAATCCAAAGCGCCGGTTGGCTCATCCGCAAGTATTATTGACGGGTCTCCGGCGAGCGCCCGCGCAATCGAAACACGCTGTTGCTGACCGCCGGAAAGCTGAGCCGGCATATTTTGTGCCTTTTCACGAAGGCCAACACGCTCAAGCGACGCAAGAGCGCGCTCTTCCTGTTCCTTTTCGGACAGTCCGGCATACAGAAGCGGAAGCTCAACATTTTGTAAGACATTCAGCTTTGTTATTAGGTTATATTGCTGAAATATAAAGCCGAGCTTTTTATTTCGGATTTCGGCCTGTTCATCATCATTCATCTGACTTACATCTCTGCCGTCTAAGAAATATTGTCCGCTTGTCGGAACGTCAAGACAGCCTATTATATTCATACAAGTCGATTTTCCGCTTCCCGACTGACCTACAATGGCGACAAATTCACCCTTATATACCGAAAGCGAAATCCCGTCTATCGCGTGAACCTCTGTATCTCCCATATGATAAATCTTATATATGTCTTTAAATTCTATCAAAGGTGCCATTATCTGCCACCTCCGCCGCCGGGTGCACCGCCCGGCATTCCTCCTCCGCCGCCGGGGCTGCCTCCGCCGGGGCCGCCCTGACCGGGCATTCCGCCCATTCCCGGCATCTGCTGATTACTGTCACCGGATATTGGTGTAACATAAACCGTGTCGTCTTCGCTTATTCCCGACTTAATCTCTATATAGTTGTCATCACTGATACCCGTTTCAACCTGTACCGTTTTAAACCCTTCGGGCGCTTTATCTGTATCATCGGATTTGTTTCCTTTGACATATACAGTGTTTCCGCGATTAACCGCTCTGAGCGGAACCGCAATAACATTTTCGGCCTTCTCCACTGTTATAACCGCGTCTATATTCATTCCGGGAAGAAGCTTATCGTCTGCGTCCTGAATCCGTACCTTTGCCGGATAGGTGGTGACCCCATTGGTACCGACGGTTCCGTTTACACTTACGTTTTCGACAATACCGGTATACGTCTTTCCCTCAACCGCATCAGCGGTAATCTCAACCTCTTGACCGACTTCAACCTTTTTTACATCGAGCTCATCTACGCTGAGTTCAAAGCAAAGACTGCTCATATCATAGATTACGGCAAGCACGTTCGAACTTGATGAGGATGAGGACGATGCCGATGAAGCCGACGCCGCCGCGGACGCTCCGCCGCCGCTTTCAATCTTGTCGCCGGCCTTTTTCTTTTTTGAAACAACCGTGCCGTCAATCGGCGCCTTAATGGTATAATCATCAAGTTCCTTATACATCTTATCTCTTTGTAAAAGAGCATCGTCAAGTGCAAGCCTTGCGCTTTTCAGCTTTGAAGCATAGTCGTCGCTGTCCATCTGTTCGAGTTTGGCACTCTCTTGTTTAAGCTTTGCTTCACGAAGCGAGATATCGGCATCCTTCTTCTGTTTATCAACAGAATCTGAGTTTATGGTGGCAATAGTGCTTCCGTCTAAAAGATAATCGCCTTTCACAACCCACACACTTGAAATATCTCCGGGGACTTCAGCAATAACCGTTCTCTTTTCAGCCGATTCAAACGAGCCGACATCATTGCAGGCATAGCCGCCAACCATAGCAGTGACAGACTCGCCCTCTTGAACGGCGCCCGGGTTATCGACTTCTATTGTTACATATTTTACTTTCATACTTCCGACGGTTGATTCACTGCCGCTGCTGACTGAGGTAACCGTGCCTGAAAGCACCGAACCCGAGTTAACCAGCGTAACAGTAGCATCCTCGCCGTTATAAATATTTTCTGCATCAGACGCGTTAAACGGAACGCGTGCTTTAAGATGCTCGTTATCGGTAATATCAGCAATTTTTGCTCCCGCTGTGACCTTATCACCGACGGAAACGTATACCTCGCTGACCGTTCCCGATGTTCCTGCCCTTACCGTCAGGTCATTGACCGAATCAAGAGCTTCATTATATGTATTCTGAGCCTTTTGAATAGAAAGCGCGTTGCTTTCGTTCGTTTTTTGTGAAATTTCGTCCGTATGCGACTTTAGAGCCTTGTCATACGCAATCTGTGATTTCTCGACCGCCAAATCTGCGCTTTTAACACTTGTTTCGACTGTGGATGAATCAATTTTATACAAAACCTGGTCCTTCTTTACCGTATCGCCCTCTTCAAAGTCTGCTTCAAGAATTTCGCCGGTTACCAGGGGAACAACCGAATATTCATTATTCGCCTCTATGGTAGAGCTTCCCGATATGCTCTCAGATATTGTTCTTCTCTCCGCCGCCGCTTCTGTATCGGCTGAACCTTTTTCCGCTTTGCGCTTATGAGTGCTGACAGCCGACACGGCAATCGCCGCAACGAGCACAATAGCAATAACGGATGAAATTACCTTGTGATTTTTAATAAACCGACCAAGTTTTTTCCAAACAGGCAAACCTATCAATTTAGAAAAAATCCTCTTAAAAAAACCGGAAATCTTAACAAAGATTCCTGCTTTATTCTTTTCTTTTTGCATACGCAACCAACCTTTCAGATGATGCAATTCAACTCTCACATTATATTTTGTACTATTTATATTAACTTGTCAAGAGCGAAAAAATAAACTTTCTGTGAACACTTATCTAATAATTTATGATATTCACTTATCGGATTAGACTTATATATAAACTTTTTATGAAAAATTTATATATAGGTAAAAACCGCGGTTTATCGAACAAAACTAAAAATTGTAAGATTATGTATGTTACAAATTTGTTACAGAGCAATTTTCCTGTTGACAACACATCCAATATATGCTATAGTATTATGTGCGTCAAACACAATATATTGTGTTTGACATAGAGTAAAATAATGCAACTTAGTTGAAATATTTTGAAAACATAAGCTAAAATCGGAAATGAAAATCAGTATAAAAGAGGGTAAAGGGTTATGAAAATAATTAAAAGAAACGGTTCCGAAGTAGTATTTGACATAAATAAAATAATTAAGGCTATAACAAAGGCGAACAAGGCAATCGAGCTTGAATCACAGATGACACCGAGACAGATTGACCGAATCGCCGAAAGCGTGGTTCTTGCCTGTGAGGGTTTGGGTCACTCGCCCAGCGTTGAAGAAGTACAGGATATGGTCGAGAAACAAATAATGGCTCACGGTGCATTTGAGGTTGCTAAGGCATACATTACATATAGATATACAAGAACCCTCGTCAGGCAGTCCAACACCACCGATGATAAGATTTTAAGTCTAATCGAGTGTAATAACGAAGAAGCGAAGCAGGAAAACTCAAACAAAAATCCTGTTGTTAACTCGACACAGAGAGACTATATGGCGGGCGAGGTATCCCGCGATATAACAAACCGAATTCTCCTTCCGCAGGATATTGTTGACGCTCATAATCAAGGCATAATACACTTTCACGATACCGACTATTATGCTCAGCATATGCACAACTGTGATTTGGTTAACCTTGAGGATATGCTTCAAAACGGAACCGTCATTACCGGAACCCTCATCGAACGTCCTCACAGCTTTTCAACCGCGTGCAATATTGCCACTCAGATTATCGCTCAGGTCGCTTCTAATCAGTACGGAGGTCAATCTATTTCTCTCGCTCATCTTGCGCCTTTTGTTCAGGTAAGCCGCGAGAAAATTATTCGTGACCTTAAGACAGAGCTTGAAGAAGTCAATGTTGAGCTTTCGCCCGAGGCATTTAATAATGTTGTCGAAAAACGTCTGCGAAGCGAAGTAAGCAAGGGCGTCCAAACAATTCAGTATCAGGTAGTAACCCTGCTTACGACCAACGGTCAGGCTCCTTTCGTGACTGTATTTATGTACCTTAATGAGGCAAAAAATGAACAGGAAAAGAACGACCTTGCAATGATTATCGAGGAGGTTCTCGAACAGCGTTACCGCGGTGTTAAGAATGAAAAAGGGGTATGGGTTACTCCTGCCTTTCCTAAGCTTATTTATGTTCTTGAAGAAGACAATATCACCGAGGACGGGAGGTATTTCTATTTAACTAAACTCGCGGCAAAGTGCACTGCAAAGAGAATGGTACCGGATTATATTTCCGAAAAGATTATGCTTGAAACAAAGATAGATAAAAACGGCGAAGGCCACTGCTTTACCTGTATGGGCTGCAGAAGTTTTCTCACACCTTATGTTGACGAGGACGGAAAACCTAAGTATTACGGCAGATTTAATCAGGGCGTTGTCACCGTCAACCTGGTTGACATCGGGCTTTCGGCACGAAAGAATATGGATGATTTCTGGAGAATTTTTGACGAACGTATGGATTTGTGCCATCGTGCTCTTCGCTGCCGTCACGAACGGCTTGAGGGTACTGTCTCGGATGTTGCGCCTATTTTATGGCAGTATGGTGCACTTCTCAGACTTAAAAAGGGTGAAAAAATAGATAAGTATCTGCACGGCGGATATTCCACTCTTTCGCTCGGCTATGCCGGTCTTTGGGAATGTGTCTACAGCCTGATTGGAAAGAAGCTGACTGAGCCTGAGGGTGAAAAGCTCGGCCTTGAAATTATGCAGAAGCTTAATGATTATACAAACAAGTGGAAGGCTGAAGAAAATATAGACTATTCCATTTACGGAACGCCGCTTGAAAGCACAACATACAAATTCGCCAAGTGCCTTCAAAAGCGTTTCGGAGTAATAAATGGCGTAACAGATAAGGGATATATCACAAACAGCTATCACATTCATGTAACCGAAAAGGTCGACGCATTTAAAAAACTTGAATTTGAAGCCAAGTTCCAGGCCTTGTCGCCCGGCGGAGCAATAAGCTATGTTGAGGTTCCCAATATGCAGAATAACCTCGACGCTGTTCTTGAAATAATGAAGTTTATCTATAATCACATTATGTATGCAGAGCTTAATACAAAGAGCGATTATTGTCAGGTCTGTGGATGGGACGGCGAAATTGAAATAAAAGAGCATGACGGAAAGCTCATCTGGACTTGTCCTCAGTGCGGAAACACCGACCAGGATAAAATGAATGTTGCACGCAGAACCTGCGGATACATTGGCACTCAGTTCTGGAACCAGGGCCGTACCCAGGAAATCAAAGAACGCGTTCTGCATCTGTAAATAATCGGAAAATAACCGGAGGATTAAAATATCAATGTATTACGGTGAAATAAAGGACTGTGACATTGCGAACGGAACGGGGGTCAGAGTTTCGTTGTTTGTCTCAGGCTGTACAAATCATTGCAAGAACTGTTTTCAACCACAGACCTGGGCGTTTGACTATGGAAGTCCCTTTGATGAATCAACTGAAAATAAGCTGATTTCACTTTTGGATAAAAGCTATATCTGCGGTCTGACCGTCCTCGGCGGTGAACCGTTTGAACCGGCAAATCAAAAGGTCTTATATCCGTTTTTGAAGAAGGTGAAGGAGCTTTTCCCTCAAAAGACAATATGGATGTATTCGGGCTTCACATATGAGGAACTCACCGACCCAAACGCATATCCTCACTGTGATGAAACAATGAAGATTCTGAGCCTTTCCGATGTGTTGGTTGACGGCCGATATGATGATGATTTAAAGGATATTTCATTAAGTTTCAGAGGGTCATCAAACCAAAGAATTATCGACCTTCCCGAAACAATAAAACAAAATAAGGTAATAATAAAGGAGCCGTAAAAACCGGCTCCTTTGAGCGTGTCGATAAACTCCGATAAACGAAAAATTTCATTTTTATTAAAACGCCGTCCCCGGATTCCGCCATGCCTACCGCGGCGGCAAGGAAATGAAATTTTTCGCGTTTTCACAATGCTTTCGGCAAGATATTGCTACATTGCCGTAACGGGCGCGGCGGCGGATTTATGGGCTTAGGGCAGTCAGTTCAAAGCAATATCTTGCTGAAAATAACTTTTTCGACAGTCTGAAAGGGGCTCTGCCCCTTTAAATCCTCGACTGATAAGTCCCCCCTGTCAAGTGCGGTGCACTTTAATTCGGCAAGGAAACAATATCCTGCCTAAAGGGGCGATGTCGGCATCGATGTCAGATTTGGGCGAGGCTTCTTTGAGCGAAGGCCTCGGCCTTCTGTTTTTTATCCTTTATTCTTACTCCAAGCTCCTTCATTATTCCGAAATTTATATTCATTGGCTGAAAATTGACTATACTTTCATTTGAAACATAGCAAGCAAGCGCACCTATCGCCGTCTCAGGTGTATAATGCACTTCTGCTCTGCCCATGGCTGAGAGCGCTGCGTTTCTTCCGGCAAGCAGGCCGGATGCCGCTGATTCTATATATCCTTCGACCCCCGTTATCTGCCCTGCGAAATAAATTCTTTCATACTTCTTCATCCGATATGTGTCTGTCAGAAGAACAGGCGAATTTATATACGTATTTCTGTGCATTACTCCATAACGCGCGAACTCTGCCTTTTCAAGGCCGGGTATCATAGAAAAAACACGCTTTTGCTCACCGAACTTCAGATGTGTCTGAAAGCCGACTATATTATACAGACTTCCCTCAGCGTTATCACGGCGAAGCTGAACCACCGCATACGGACGCGAGTTATCGCGCGGGTCGGTGAGTCCGACCGGCTTAAGCGGGCCAAAACGCATAGTGTCCTCGCCGCGGGATGCCATTATCTCTATCGGCATACAGCCTTCAAACACCTTTGGATTATCTATATCGCCGTGCACAGGTGCCGCCTCTGCGCCTATCAGCTCACGCCAAAACGCAGTATATTCTTCCTTATTCATAGGACAGTTAATATAATCCGCTCCGCCCTTACCATAGCGTGCGGCACGGAAGGCCTTTGTCATATCAATGCTCTCATATGTCACTATCGGTGCGGCCGCATCATAAAAATGAAGGTATTCACTTCCGGTAAGGCGTCCTATCTCGTCGGAAATTTTATCCGAGGCAAGAGGCCCGGCGGCAACTATCGTATATTCTTCGGGATCTATCTTATCCACCTCGCCGACCTCGATTTTTATATTCGGATGCGACTTTATCTTATCCGTTACCATCTGTGAAAATCCCTCGCGGTCAACCGCGAGAGCACCGCCGGCAGGAACTCTGACGGCATCAGCACAGCTCATAATAATTGAATTCATACGGCGCATTTCTTCTTTTAAAAGTCCGACCGCGTTATGGATTCCGTCGGCTCGGAGGGAATTACTGCAAACCAATTCGGCGAAGTTATCACTTTTATGTGCGGCTGAACGCTTCTCGGGTTTCATCTCACAAAGCGTCACATTTATACCCATTTCCGCCGCCTGCCATGCGGCCTCACAGCCGGCAAGCCCTGCGCCTATTATTTTTATTGTCATAGTCTGTTCTCCTTTAAAAAATGCCGCATATGCGGCACTTTTTATTATTTTTTCTTTTCGGGTCTGCGCTCATAGTCACAGTCCTCATTAAAGCACTTATAGATAAGCGGGCCTCTGCCGCGGAAGGGTCTTGTTTTCATCAGTACGCTTCCGCACTTCGGACACTTCTCATCGGTCGGCTCGTTCCACGAAATAAAGTCACACTCCGGCGAGTTTTCACAGGTATAGAAAACCACGCCTTTTTTTGACTTTCGTTCTATCACGTCAGCCCCGCATTTCGGACACTTTGCACCTATCTTTTTGACTATGGCCTTAGTGTTTCGACATTCCGGAAAACCGGGACAAGCCAAAAACTTTCCGAATCTGCCCTGTTTGTACACCATCAGCCTTCCGCACTTATCACAAACCACATCAGAAACTTCATCCTTTATCTCTATGTTTCCGATCTTTTCTTCCGCCTCGTCAAGCTCTTTTTTGAACGGCCCGTAAAAGCTTCTTATGACCTCTTTCCACTCTACATCTCCGTCAGCAACCTCTTCAATCTCATCCTCCATATGTGCGGTGAATTCGACATCGACTATGTCTTTAAAATTCTCTTTCATCAAATCAGTGACTATAAACCCAAGCTCTGTCGGATAGATTGACTTTCCGTCTCTGGCGACATAGCCTCTTGCTGAAATTGTCGCAATGGTCGGGGCATAGGTGCTCGGTCTTCCGATTCCGTCCTCCTCCATTGCCTTAACAAGCGACGCCTCTGTATATCGCGGCGGCGGCTGTGTAAAATGCTGCTGCGGGTCGATGCTGCTGAGCAGAAGCCTTTGTCCTTCTTCAAGTTTCGGAAGTTTTCCGGTTTTTTCTTCGGCTTCGTCCTTACCCTCAACATACAAGGTCATAAAACCGGCAAACTTGATTTCAGAGCCTGACGCTCTGACCATATACTTATCGGCAAGAATATCAGCCGAAACCATATCCATAACCGCATCGGTCATCTGACTTGCCATAAACCTCAGCCATATGAGCCTATACAGTTTAAAGAGGTCGGGTTTTAACTTCTCTTTGAGCTTTTCGGGCGTATTTACAACCACTGTCGGGCGGATTGCCTCATGCGCATCCTGTGCGCTTTTCTTAGCACGATACTGTTTAGGGGTCTTAGGAACAAATTCCTGTCCGTAAGCCTGAGAAATATACTCCCGTGCCTCATTCTGAGCAACCTCCGACACCCTCAGTGAATCCGTTCTCATATATGAAATATAACCCATTTCATAAAGCTGCTGAGCCGCAATCATTGTCCGCCTTGAAGTAAAGTTTAGCTTTCGCGATGCCTCCTGTTGAAGTGTGCTTGTTGTAAAAGGCGGCGCGCTCTTGCGCTTAGTTTCTTTTTTGGTAAGCTTTTTCACCGTATAATCCGCCGCTTTGAGCGTTTCGACAATCTTCATTGTCTCTGCCTCATCGGATAGCGGAAGCTTCTTGCCTTCCGCACTTCCATAGAATCTCGCCTTAAACGGAAGCCTTCCCTTCTCGTTTGTCAGTTTTAAATCTATGCTCCAGTATTCCTCGGGGTTAAACGCCTCAATCTCACGCTCTCTGTCGACTATCAGCCGCATTACAACCGACTGAACCCTGCCGGCGCTCAGGCCCTTTTTAACCTTCTTCCAGAGCAGCGGGCTGATTTGATAACCCACAATTCTGTCAAGGACACGCCGTGCCTGCTGTGCATCAACCAAATTCATATCTATCGGCCGCGCCTCTTTAACCGCCTCTTTGACAACATCCTTCGTGACCTCATTAAAGGTAATGCGACAGTCGCTTTTGGGGTCTATACCCAAAACGTTCGACAGATGCCACGAAATTGCCTCTCCCTCACGGTCGGGGTCGGTTGCGAGGTAGACCCTTGCCGCGTTCTTTGTTTTCTTCTTGAGTTTGGCTATAAGGTCGCCCTTTCCTCTTATCGTAATATACTTCGGCTCGAAATCGTTGTCTATCTCAACACCGATTGAGCTTTTGGGCAAGTCTCTGACGTGACCCATTGTTGCTTCTATATCGTATCCGCTTCCCAGATACTTTTTAATCGATTCCACCTTTGTCGGTGACTCGACTATTACCAGTTTCTTTTTTGAACCTGTGCGTTTACCTGCCTTTTTTACGGCCATAAACCCATCCTCCTGCTTACTGTAAATTCTTTTATATTGAAATAGAATAATTATCGCCTGCGTGTTCCTTAACCGCACCTGCCATCATCAGCTGTAATATCAAAAAGTTCAGCTCTGACATCTCGATTCCACAGTCATTCGATATATCATCTATATGAGCAGCCCCATTATTATTGTATAAATATTCAAGTATTATTCTCTGCTTTTCGTCAAACATCTCAAGGTTCGGCTTTTGCCGAACCAGCCCTTCCCGAATCCTTCGGGAATATTCTTTGTTTTTGTCTTTCTTTATCTTATTGCCAGAATTGCCCGCCGATTCACCCGTTTTCGTCTCGCCGTCTCTTCTATCACTCGGTGCGGGCATTATCTTATACGCCCTCCGCTCAGCCGGGGAAACAGGCCTCAGCAGTTTCATTCCGTTTTCTATCTCGTTTGAATATATACCTATATATTCTTCTATGACATCCTCCGCCGAGGTAACCAGCTTTGCATTGCTCTTTATAAGCTTATTGGGAAGCTCTGAGCCTTCATCGTTCGGCTTCCCCGGAACAGCAAACAAATCACGATTTGAATCCGCCGTCCAGTTTGCTGTCATACTCGTGCCGCTGTTTTCCCTTCCTGCTATTATAACCGAACCACAGCACAGACCTACCATAATCCTGTTTCTGTATTTATAAAATCTGCCCTTGCCGACTTCTCCCGGCGGCATCTCGGATATTACCGCACCGTTTTGTATTATCTCATTATACAGCTCGGCGTTTTTCTTAGGATAAATAATGTCAACCCCTCCGGCAAGAACCGCGACTGTTCTTTGTCCTGCCATTAATGCCCCTGAATGTGCAAAACCGTCAATTCCCTTTGCCATACCGCTGACAATAAGAATCCCCGATGCCGCAAGGTCATATGCCAGCTTTTGTGCAAACTTCTCGCTGTATTCCGAACATTCACGCGAACCGACTATGTTTATGGCTACAAGACCGTCAATATCCGGAAGTTCACCCTTGACAAACAAGACCTGAGGCGGCATATACATCTCGCTGAGCCGCTTGGGATATTCCCTGTCTCCAAGCTGAACCATCTTTATTCCCGTCTTTTCACATTCCTCCGCAATCATATACGCCTTTTTAAGCGAATGACTTATAGTGAATCTTTCGGGAAGTCTCCTGCCCGAATATAATCGTCTATACAGAACCTTTGAATTATATACCTCCTCGGCACTTACTCCGCCATCAAGACATTTGAAAACTCTCTCCGGATTATTTTGACATTGAATATTAAGCCACAGCTTATATATTAGGCCACTATTATCCATTATGTACTACCTCTAAACTTACGGACGCAGCATATACATAGCTATCCCCGCCGCAACGGCTGCGTTGAGCGACTCGGCATCTCCTTTCATCTCTATTCTGACAGCAACATCCGATTCTGCCAAAACCTCGGGCGACACGCCGTGTGCTTCGTTTCCTATGACTATTGCGCGCTTTCCTTTAAGCCCCGCATTTTCAATCGGCATAGAATTATAAAGCGCCGTCGCCGCTATTTTAAAACCTGCTGATTTAAGCTCTTTTACCGTATCCGTATCAAATTTGCAAAACCTCATTCTAAACACCGAACCCATTGCCGACCGAACCACCTTTGGGCTGTATATATCCGCACAGCCGCGGCTTAAACATATACATTCTATCCCCGCCGCCTCAGCGGTGCGGATAATCGTCCCCATATTTCCCGGTTCGGAAACACCGTCAAGCACCAAAACATATTCCATCTTATTGAAATCATTCTCGGCTTCCGGCGGGAACTTCAAAATCGCTGCGATTCCCTGAGGGGTCTCAGTGTCACATATTTCGCGGAAGGCTTTGTCACTTGTACTATATACAATTTTTCCGTCTTTGTCAAGTGTATTTATAAAATCTCCGTTTTCAGAGAAAAATTTCTCCGACACAATAATACAGTCAATTTGGTTCGGAACAAACGAAATCGCGTCGTTTACAAGGCGCACGCCCTCGGCAAAATACCTTCCGTTTTTCTCCCGGCCTCGCTTTTTGTGAAGCGACCGCGCCAGTTTAAGCACCGCATTATCCCGGCTTGTAATTGTCTTAAGCATTACTTCCGCTCCTTAGATATATTGGATATAATTTTCAGAATTTCATATACGATTACGCTTTGTATAGGGAACAAAACAAGGTTCTTTATCACTCTCGCAGGCAAAATCCCTACAATTCCGCTTCCCGCCGCAGGGGCGAGAGCAATCGAATTTAAAACGATGTTGACCGTAAGTATTACCGTCAGCTTACATAAGAACACTCTCAAAAAAGTGACCCGACGTTTGTACAGGAACATCCCGTATATCATTCCGGCTATCGCCGTGTTTAATGTATAGGTGAATAAAAAACCTCCGGTCGGTTTAGCGATAAACGATACCACGTCCGACAGAAGCGCAACCGCCATGCCGGCAATCGGCCCGAACATATACGCCGCCGCCGGCGCAGTTATAAATCCAAAGCCTATCCTCAAATATGACGATAAAGGAAGGGTAAAGTACCCCAATATAACATTTATCGCTATGAGCATTGCACAAATCACCAAATTTTTAGGCTTCCGCGTCACCGCCGCAAGGCCCTCGCGGCAATACAATACGTTAAAAATAAGCAAAACCGCAAACACTGTCATTATCAGTATTGCGCCCGCCCAAAACCCCGAAGCCGCGTCAAGAAACATTCCGAACGGTTCAAGAAACGCGCGTATCGCAGACTTTGCCGCGTCCATACTGCTATCAAATGAAGCAAAAAAATTTTGCATAAAAAATACCTCCTCTTGCTACAGCGCGAAAATATTCGCGCATGCCGATTGAACATACCGCCAACACAGCAAAAAGAGATATTTCGTTGTGTAACAGGCACAAAAGCCCAACAGCGGGATGCGGTGTCCGAACCGCGGTTCCTTACACTTCGTTCATCCGCCAACTCCCTGTGCGGATGACACTTCAGACCGATTTCCGGTCAACGCTCGAACACCTACTCTGTATAAATTAACTCATACATGCAAAACGTATATATACAAAAGATTCTCTGCGGACTTATGATTGCCGCAAAAGAATCTTTAAATCAAAACAATTATTTAACCTGATCAACAAGGCTCTTAAAAGCTTCAGGATCGGATACCGCGATTTCAGCAAGCATCTTTCTGTTGATTTCAATACCCTTGTTCTTAAGACCGTTCATAAACTTGCTATAGCTGATACCGTTCATACGAGCAGCGGCATTAATACGAGCGATCCAAAGCTGTCTGAACTCTCTCTTCTTTGCTTTTCTGTCTCTGTAAGCATAGCTAAGCGATTTCATAACCGCCTGATTAGCAGTTCTGAACAGCTTGCTCTTTGCACCCCTGTAGCCCTTTGCGAGCTTCAAAATTTTCTTATGTCTTGCGCGTGTTTTAACAGCGCCTTTTACTCTTGCCATTTATGTTACTCCTCTCTTATCTCGATTTTGGTTGAATAAGCCGCGGCTTATTTATAAGGCATCATGCTTCTGATTGTAGCCTCATTTGCACTTGAAAGATAACCGCCCTTTCTGAGGTGTCTCTTTCTCTTTGTTGACTTCTTGTTAAGAATGTGACTTCTGTAAGCCTTTGCTCTCTTAACCTTACCGTTTTTGGTAACACCGAAACGCTTGGCTGCTCCTCTGTGAGTTTTAATTTTAGGCATAAAAATTTCTCTCCTTCCGTATTACTATTGAATTAACCTTTTGGAAATTTAAAACGCTTACGCTTTTTTAGGCGACAGAACCATAGCCATGTTTCTGCCTTCCATTTTAATGTCCTTGTCGGACATACCGACCTCCTGGACATTATCGCGGAAACGAACAAGCAAATCCTTTCCGAGTGAGCTGTGGGTAATCTCGCGGCCGCGGAAACGAACCGAAACCTTAACCTTATCGCCCGACTTTAAGAACTTGATTGCCTGATTTAATTTAGTGTTGAAATCATGGTCATCAATATTCGGTGTCAATCTAACCTCTTTAACATTGCTGACCTTTTGATTTTTACGATTTTCCTTCTCACGCTTCGCCAATTCAAATTTATGCTTGCCGTAGTCCATAATCTTACACACCGGCGGCTTTGCCTGCGGAGCGATTTTTACCAAGTCAAGGTTCTTTTGATCAGCCAGCTTCTGTGCTTCCGCAGCGGAAACAATACCAAGCTGCTCACCGTCCGCCCCTATGAGACGAACCTCCTTGTCTCTGATTTCTTCATTTATCATCAAATCCTGCTTTGCTATTTAAAACACCTCCAAAAAGTCTTTGCCGCAACAAAAAAGCGACCGCACAAAGTACGCCGCATTGATACTGATATAAATTAAATTGTCAGCCCTTTCGCTTTTAAGCTGAGGGGAGAAGCGGCAAACTTCTGCTTTACTGATATATACTACCACATTTTTTTCCGATTGTCAATAGTTTTTAACCATTTATTTTAAATTCTCTTTTTGGCTTCTATCTTTATGTATTTACAGCGATATATCTCACCGCATGAACATTTTAAATACAACGAAATTTTAGGCAACACATTCTTTTTCAGCACAAACAGCCTGCTACTGCACTTTGGGCAAAAGACTCCGTCCTTTGTTTTATATGGCTCTTTTGCTTTATGCTGCTGGGCGACCTCTTTTATTTCTTCAGCATTTTCGCTCATTCGACAGGATTCTCCGCATTGACACACAAACCTAATCCAATATCCGACAGCCGCATCTCCTAATCTCGCAATAATGCGTCCGCACTTTCCGCAAACCAAAACTCTTCCGCCTATTGTTTCGGCTGTATTATCCTTTGTTTTTATATGATAGTGATAGCTGTCCAATGTTTTTATATACTAGTGATAATCCCTCAACTGTCTCACCTCTGTTTTACACAAGCCCCTATTCCCTGCTGTCATCCGAATTTTTTGCGGCGATTGACGCTATCCCACAGACAATGTCCGCCGCAAGTTTTCTTTCCTCCGGCGAAAGCTTTACAAACGCGTGCCTTATACGGCGAAATTCCGCATTATTTTCGACATTTCCGTCATCATCTCTTTGAAACAGCTCTGCCAGAGGAAAGTCAAGCGCCGCTGCTATCCTTGCGAGTGTGGTTACTGTTGGGCTTGCCTCGTTTCGCTCCAATTTACCTATTGATGACGCATCAATATTTGTCATAAAGCCAAGTTCTTCCTGACTGATTCCCTTTGCACTCCGGCATTGCCTTATGACTTTCCCATTGTAATTTTCATATTTGTTCATATCAAGGCTCCTAAATATATTTTAGCACTGCTTGTCTTATATACTTATATAATATAAGCAAAGTCTTAATATATTAAACTATAATCTACCTTTTAAAGTATATTCCAACACCTGAAAACTATCAAAGGGATATTAAACTTGACGTTAAGTGAAATTTCACCCTAAAATTTATTTTTTAATATTAACCTAATCATATAAAAATATAAAATCTCTTGAGCAATCGCCATCCCCAATCTTCGCCCCCTTGCCTAAAGGGACAGAACCCCTTTATTTGTTCCTCCCGGAGGGAGGGCGAACGGCGCAAGGGCGCGGCT
>ERZ780226.1799-NODE-1799-length-16026-cov-17.845720_pt1 | contig 16026 bp, 13 predicted proteins | sample MGYA00511165_ERZ780226 | MGnify/ENA primary metagenome ERZ780226 (study PRJEB29588, sample SAMEA2152373) | human gut metagenome | biome: human gut; feature: human-associated habitat; material: faeces | place: Denmark | collected 2008/2010 ...
TGGACGGTCACACCGCCCGTTTTCTTTCTCGGGAAAGAAAATGGGGGGTGTGGTCTTGCCGCCCGCAGGCGGCATATCCCTCCGCGCTGTGCGCGGAAAATATTGTGTTCCTGCTATCGCAGGAACCTTATTTTTCCTCAGGATTGAGCTTTGCCAGCATATCGATCGCCATAGTATAGCTCTCGAACCCGTGTCCGCGGATCTGGGCGATGCAGGCGGGGGCGGTGACGGACAGGTGGCGGAACTCCTCGCGCTTCTGGATGTCGGACATGTGGACCTCGACGGCGGGGATGCTGACGGCCTTGAGCGCATCGTGGATGGCGTAGCTGTAATGCGTGTAAGCGCCGGGGTTGATGACGATGCCGTCGAACGCCGTGTCGGCCTCCTGAATGGCGTCGATGATCGCGCCCTCATGGTTGGACTGGAAGCACTCCACGGCCACACCGCGGCTCTGTGCGTGCTCATAGATGCGGGCGCAGAGGGCGGCGTAGTCCTCCTTGCCGTAGATGTCCGGCTCGCGGCGGCCGAGCATGTTCATATTTGCGCCGTTGATGACTAAGATTTTCATATGAGTATTCCTCCTGTGCTTGCCTTACGCCTGTTTGGCGGCGTGGGCGCGGTATTCCTTGCTTTTTTCAAGATAGAGCGTGGCGTTGGCCAGAATGCTCTCCTTTTCCTTCTCCGTCAACTCGCGCACGACCTTGGCCGGGGAGCCGAGGATCATCGAGCCGTCCGGCGCGTTCATCTTGCCCGTGACAAGAGCGCCCGCGCCGATGATGCAGTCGTTGCCGATGACAGCGCCGTCGAGCACCGTCGCGCCCATGCCGACGATCACGCGGTCGCCGATGGTTGCGCCGTGGACGGTGGCGCAGTGGCCGACGGACACATCGTCACCGATGGTGACCTTGTTGTGGATCAGGGCGAGGTCCTGAATGTTGCAGCGCTTGCCGATGCGCACGCTCTGCATCTCGCCGCGGCAAACACTGTTGTACCAGAACGCCGTGCCTTCACCCGCGACGACATCGCCGAGCACCTGCGCGCCCTCCATGATGAGAATTTTGTCATCGGTGGAAAGGCGGTTAAAATTCATAGACATGGTTTTTCTCCTTTGTGAGCGGACAAGCGCCCGCAGTATCATTTTTTACAGGGCAAAGTTGCCGTTGACGAACACGGGAATCTCGCGCCCGTCTTTCGTCGTGCCGATGATGGAAAGGTCAGCGGTGCCGACCATGAAATCGACGTGCGTATTGGAATCATTCAGGCCCGCGGCCTTGAGCTCTTCCTTGCTCATGGCCTCGCCGCCCTTGACGCACTCGGGGTACGCCTCACCGAAGGCGAGGTGGCAGGCCGCGTTTTCGTCGAAGAGCGTGTTGTAGAAGAGAATCTTCTGGTTTGAAATGGGACTGTCGTAGGGAACGAGCGCGACCTCGCCGAAATACGACGCGCCCTCATCCTCGGCGATGGCGGCTTTCAGAATGTCCTCGCCCTTTTCGGCGTGCGCCTCGACGATCCTGCCGTCCTTGATGACAAAGTGGAAGTTCTCGATGATGTTGCCGTTGTGCACGAGCGGCAGGGCTGCGTAAACGACGCCGTCAATGCCGTCTCTGAGCGGGGCGGTGAAGACCTCCTCCGTCGGCATATTGGCGACGAACGGAAAGCCTGCGCGGCTGGTGTTGTCGCCGCCGGCCCAGACGTGCGTCTCGGGAAGCTTGATGTTGAGACTTGTGCCGAGGGAGTTCTGGTAATAGAGCGAGGTGAAGTGAAGATCGTTGAGCTTTGCGATGCGGCTTTTGAGCAGCGCCACATGCTCGCGCCAGCGCGCGACGGCGTCGCCCTTGCCGCTGATGCGGACGGAGGTGAAGATCGCGTCCCAGAGCTTGTCCATCGCTTCCTGCTCGGGAAGAGCGGGGAAGACTTTCTTCGCCCAGCTCGGAATGGGGACGGATGCGACGCACCAGGGGCAGGCATTGGACATTACGGCGCTTACGTAAGGCTGGATGGCCGTCTCGCTGCGGCTCGCGCGCGTCAGGCGGTCGGGGTCTACGCCGAGCAGCGCCTCAGGATCACGGGCGGAGATATTGAGAAATGCTGCGCCCTCGTCAGCATAGCCGTTGAGCATTTCTGCCTGCCAGGCGGGAAAGACGTCGAACACGGAGTCATCCGCGCGCAGAAAGCGCTCGCGTTCAAGAAAATCATCCGACCAGCGCATCACGACTTCGCGGCAGCCGACGTTATAGGCAGCGGCGGCGCACAGGCGTGCAAAATACGCGCACTCGACCGGGCAGCGGATCACGACGGCCTGGCCCTTCTGCACATTCAGACCGACTTCAATGAGCAGCTTTGCATATTCTCTGAGTTTTTCTTCCATGAAGATCCTCCTCAAAAAAAGAAGGCGGCTGTGCGTGGCACAGCCGCCTTTTCCTATCGTACGATGCCATACAACATGCATCATAACACAGTTCATGCACGATTGAAAAGAGTTTTTCGTATTTTTATCAGATTCCGAGAAGAAGCGAGGCAAAGTTGAAGTAGATCATCAGCGAGATGGCGTCCACGACCGTCGTGATGAACGGCGAAGCCATGACCGCGGGGTCGAAGCCGATCTTCTTGGCGAGCAGCGGCAGCGTGCAGCCCACGACCTTGGCCGCAAACACCGTGACCACGAGCGTCAGGCAGATGACGAGCGCGACCGTGATGGTGATGGGATTGCCGAAGATCATCTTGTCGACAAGCATGAGCTTGACGAAATTCGCTGCGGCAAGCGTGGCGCCGCAGAAGACCGCCACGCGGATCTCCTTCCAGATGACGCGGAAGAGGTCGGAAAATTCGATCTCGTCGAGCGAGATACCGCGGATGACCGTGACGCTCGCCTGTGAGCCGCAGTTACCGCCCGTGTCCATCAGCATCGGGATATAAGCTGTCAGAATGGCGAACGCGCTGAGCGCGTCTTCAAAGCGGGCGATGATCTGGCCGGTGAACGTGGCCGAGACCATCAGAAGCAGCAGCCAGGGGATACGGGACTTGTACGTCTCCCAGACGCTCGTCTTGAGGTATGGCTTATCCGTCGGCAGCATAGCCGCCATCTTTTCGATATCCTCGGTCGTCTCCTCTTCCATGACGTCGATGGCGTCGTCGACCGTGATGATGCCGACGAGGCGGTCTTCCTTGTCGACGACCGGAAGGGCGATGAAGTTGTACTTCGAGAAGGTCTGCGCAACGTCCTCTTTATCCTCGAGCGTGGAGACAGAGATGACGTGCGTCTCCATGATCTCGTCGATGGTGTCGTCCTCGTCGGAGAGGAGGATCGTTCGCAACGAGACGATACCCTGCAGCTTGCGCGCCGGATCGACGACATAGCAGACGTTGATGGTCTCTTTGTCCGTACCGGTGCGGCGGATGCGCTTGAGCGCGTCCTCGACGGTCATATCGCGCTTTAAGTCGACAAACTCCGTCGTCATCAGCGCGCCCGCGCTGTCGTCGGGGTATTTGAGAATTTCATTGATGCTCTTGCGCGTGTCGGGGTCCGCGTGCTTTAAGATGCGCTTGACGACGTTCGCGGGCATTTCCTCCACGATGTCGACCGCATCGTCCAGATACAGCTCGTCAAGGACCTCTTTGAGCTCGGTGTTCGAAAAGCCGCGGATCAGCATCTCCTGCGCGTCGGGATCGAGCTCGACGAACACCTCCGCCGCGGGCTCTTTGGGAAGGAGCCGGAACAAAAGGGGAATGCTGTCCTCGTCCAAATCTTCAAAAAGCGAGGCGATATCCGCGGGCTCCAGGTCTGCAAGCAGGTCGCGCAGCGCGGTATATTGTTTTCGCTTGAGCAGATCCTCGATTCTTTCCAGCAGTTCGTCGCGCATTTCTTCAAAGCCGACCATACCGACTCCTCCTTTCTGAAGATAGTGCCAAATCAAAGTGTTCAGGTGAATTTTGCGATAAAAAATCCCCCATATCCTGCGTCCGGCGACGCGGCTATGGGAGCGACAATCAAGAAACACCCGCCCCTGGCGAGAAGTTTCCTTACCGTTCAAGCTTTAGCATCACGAGGCGGTGAAACTGCATTAGATGGCACCTTGCTTTCGATGCAACCTGTTCAAACCCTCTCATAGTGTCTCCACTACTCCGCGGCAGCAGTCCGTATCCTTGTGGTAGCCTTACCTACCGGACGATGTATGAACTTAACGGCACTATATTATGCACATTTTCCCGTCGTGTCAACCCCTTTTCCGGCTTTATTTCTGTAAAAAGTATGTCATGGCACGCGTTTCTGCTTCCCTTTCGAATTGGGCTGTGCTATACTACATAAATTGAAGAGAAATCGACTTTTGAGGAGGTGAGCATCGTCCTTGCAGCAGTATCTTGACCGGCACCGTTTTTTGAAAGGCATCTACCTGATGGTCAGGCGGTACTTCGATCATCATGTCGGCCGCGACAGTGCGGCACTCACATACTACCTTTTGTTTGCGCTTTTCCCGCTTTTGATCTTTTTGAGCAACTTAGTCGGCATCATGTCTGTGGATATCAGCGGCTTTCTGCACGAGATCCGCGCGTTCATCCCGCAGGAGGCGCTCGACATCATCGAGCAGTACCTCATCTACGTCGGCCGCGATTCGAGCCCGCGGCTTTTGTGGTTCTCACTGATTTTTTCCATTTACTTTCCTTACCGCGCGGCAAGCTCTCTGATGGGTTCGGTCCGCCGGGCCTACGGTGAGCATCGGCCCACGCAGTTTCTGCGCTATCAGGTCAAGCTCCTGCTCTACACGCTGAGTCTCATCCTGATGATCGTGCTCTCCATCGGTTTATCTGTTGTCGGCGGGCGGGTGCTGAACTACGTGTCGAGCCACCTGTCGGCCTATATCACGCTGAGCGACGGCTTTATCCGCCTGTGGTCGAGCCTGCGCTTTGTTATCATCGGCGGCATCGTATTCTTCCCCATCGCGATGATGTACGGCCTTGCGCAGGAATCGCACCGGATGAACCGTATCTGGCCGGGCGCGGTGTTCTCGCTCGTGATGTGGCTCGTATTGTCATTCCTTTTTTCGTATTATGTTGAAAACATCGCGCGCTACTCCGTTATTTACGGCACGCTCGGCGCGGTGATCGTATTGCTTTTGTGGCTGTATCTCGCCTCGGTCATGCTGATCATGGGGGCGGAATTCAACAGCGTTTTGATGGTGCTGCGTAAGCAGCACACGGCGGAAGCCGAAGGGAATTTAGGAGAAACACAGAAATGAAAATCATCATTGTCGGTATCGGTAAGGTCGGCTACGCCATCGCCGAGCAGATGACGGGCGAAAACCACGATCTGGTCGTCATCGACCGCAACAGCGCCGTGCTCGACCACGTTGACTCCATGCTCGACGTCATGTGTGTGGAGGGCAACGGCGCGAGCGCCAGCGTCCTTTTGGAGGCGGGCGTGCGCGAGGCGGACCTTCTCATCGCCGTTTCGGAAAACGACGAGGTCAACCTCATCTGCTGCCTGATGGCGAAAAAGCTCGGCGCGAAGCACACGGTCGCCCGCGTACGCAACCCCGAGTATTTCCGCGATGCACAGATCCTGCGCCGCGAGATCGGGCTTGATATGATCATCAACCCCGAAAATGCCGCCGCGCAGGAAATTTCGCGCATTCTGCGCGTGCCGTCTGCGTTCAGCGTGGAGACGTTTGCCCGCGGACTTGTCGAGCTCATCGGCTTTCAGACCGAAGAGGGCGACAGCCTTGTCGGCAAGTCCCTCATCGACTACAACCGCGAAAATCCCAACAGCATCCTCATGTGCGCGGCCAAGCGCGGGGAAGAGGTCATCGTGCCGAACGGCTCGTTCGTCCCGCAGACGGGCGACCGCGTGTACGTCATCGGCACGCCCGCGGAGACGACGCGCGTGCTGCGCTCGATGGGCAGGGCCATGGCGCCCATCCGCCGCGTGAGCATCCTTGGCGGCAGCCGCATCGCACAGTACCTTGCCTGGGTGCTCACCGACATCGGCACGCATGTGACGATCGTGGAAAAGGACGAGGCCAAGTGCCTGATGCTGGCGGAAAAGCTCCCCAAGGTCACCGTCATCCACGGCGACGGCACGAATCACGACCTGCTCGAATCCGAGGGTATCTTCCACTGCGACGCGTTCATCGCTGTGACGGACCGCGACGAGGAAAACCTCCTCATGGCGCTCACGGCCAAGCGCTACGGCGTGAAAAAGGTCGTGCCGAAGATGTCGCGCATGGGGTATCTCGACATCGTGAACCTCACGGGTCTCGACACGGTCATCTCGCCCAAGGCCATCATTGCAAGCCAGATCTCAAGTTACGTCCGCGGCCTTGCCAACTCGCAGGGCAGCGCGGTGGAGAGCCTGCACTATATCCTCGGTGGCGCGATCGAGGCGGTCGAATTCACCGCGACGAGTGCCACGCACTTTCTCGACCGGCCGCTCAGCGACCTGCATTTTCGAAACGGCCTGCTCGTTGCGGCCATCGTGCACAACGGCCGGATGGAGATCCCGAACGGCCATTCCCAGATCCATGCGGGCGACCGCGTGATCGTGGTGGCGAAAAAGCTCTTTTTGCAGGACCTCAACGATATTCTCGGCTGATGTGCCGGCTGCTTGCGGCAAGGAAGTTTCATTATGAACCAAAATCTTATTCTCAGAATCGTGGGCGTCATTCTCTGTATCGAGGCGCTTTGTATGATCCCGCCGCTGCTGCTGAGCGTGTTCGGCGGTGGTGTTGACCAGAGGGCCTTTTTGTACGCGCTGCTTATCTGCGGCGGCGTGGGAGTGCTGCTCTCGCTCATCCGCGCGGACAACGCGCGGCTCCAGACGCGCGACGGCTTTGTCTGCGTGGCACTGTGCTGGATCGCGCTGAGCGTGTTCGGCGCGCTGCCGTATTTTTTCAGCGGCAGCTGCAGCTTTATCGACGCCATTTTCGAGACCGTCTCCGGCCTGACGACGACCGGCGCGTCCATCTTCCCGTCGCCTGCGTCGCTGCCGCAGGGCATCCAATTCTGGCGCGCGCTCACGCAGTGGATGGGCGGCATGGGTATCCTCGTTCTCATGCTGGCGCTGCTGCCCAAGCTCAGTGAGGGCAGCGTGAACCTGATGAAAGCGGAATCCCCCGGCCCCATCAGCACAAAGCTCCGCCCCCGCACGGGTGAGACGGCGCGCATCCTGTACCGCATCTACATCGCGCTCACCGTGGCGGAGGCGCTGCTGCTGCGCATTGCGGGCCTCCCGCTGTTCGATGCGATCACCACGGCGCTGACGACGATCTCTACCGGCGGCTTTTCCATCCGGGATGCGAGCATCGCGTATTATCAGTCGCATCTTGTCAACTGGATCCTCATTTTCTTCATGTTTGCCGCAAGCGTGAACTTTACGCTCCTCTACCTCTGCGTGACACGCCGCTTCCGCGAGGCGCTCAAGAGCGAGGAGCTGCGCGTTTACTCGCTGGTCGTGGTCGGCGCGTCGGCGATGATCGCGGCGGACCTGATCGTGCGCACGGGGCGCGACATCGGCTCGGCCATCGAGAATGCGGCCTTTCAGGTAACAACGCTCATTTCAACGACCGGCTACTGCACGGAGGATTTTGACCTCTGGCCGCAGTTCTGCCGCTGTATCCTCGTGCTGGTGATGTTTTTCGGCGGCTGCGCGGGCTCTACGGCGGGCGGCATCAAGGTCTCGCGCATCGTGCTTTTGTGCAAGTCGCTGCGGCGTGATCTGCGGCGTGTGATGCACTCGCGCGAGGTGCGCCCCATCACGCTCGACGGACATCGCGTGACGGAGGAGACCGTCTTGTCCGTTTCGGTCTTCTTCTTCGTCTATATCGCGATTTTGCTGCTCGGCACGCTGATTTTGTCGCTTGACAACATCGACCTTACCGCGGCGTTCACCGCCTCGCTCACGGCCATCAGCAACGTGGGCCCGGGCCTTGGCGCAGTGGGACCGACGTGCAACTTCGGCTTCCTCTCCGGCATCAGCAAGCTCACGATGAGCGCCATCATGCTGCTCGGCCGTCTTGAGATCATGCCGCTGCTTGTCCTCTTAATGCCCTCTGTCTGGCGCAGAAAATAAAAGAAAATCAAAGAGGGTGGATCGCAATTTTGCAATCCACTCTTTTTGAAAAGGATTCGCTGCGCTTCGTGCCTTGCCGCTCGCAGCGCGGCTGCGGCACGCGCTCCGCGCAAAGAGTAAATTCCGACGCGCCTGTCGTCGGAATTTACGATCAAACAGATTTCGCGTCTGCGGACGCGAAACTCTGCGAGGCGGTTTGCCTCCATTTTAGCAGCAGGGCCGAGTTTGTGATGACAAGCACGCTGCCTGCGTTATGGACCGGCGCGCCGACAACAGGGTTCAGTGTGCCGGTGATGGCGAGCACGATGGCGATGAAGTTGAGCGTGAGCGAGAATGTTATATTGAGCTTGATGGTGCGCATCATGCGCTTGGAGAGCGCGATGAGGTGCGGCAGCTCCGTGACTTCGTCGTCGACGAGTGCGATATCCGCGGCGTCCACGGCGATGTCGCTGCCCACGCCGCCCATTGCGATGCCGACATCGGCGGCCTGATAGGCGCGGATGTGGGCGAGCTTGTCCTCGGGCAGGCAGTTTGCGTGCACCTCGCCGATGTGGAGCTGCGCGGCAATGGCCGCGGCGGCGTTCTGATGGTCACCCGTGAGCAGCACGGGCTGGACCTGAAGCGCGGAGAGCCGGTTGATCATGCCAGCACTGTCCTCACGGATTGTGTCGGACAGGGCGAGGAAGCCCGCGAACACGCCGTCCACGGCGGCGTAGGCGACGGTGCAGCCCTGCGAGAACTGGACAACAGCGGCCTTAGCGGCCTCTTCGGGAATGGCGATGCGGTGCTCGGCGAGAAGCTCCGCGTTACCCGCGAGGAGGGTTTTACCGTCAACGCAAGCGGAGACGCCGCGCCCCGGCACCATCTGGAAGTTTTCGGCCTCGCCCGTCTCCTGTTGACAGCAGCGGGTGATGGCCTTGCCGAGCGGGTGCTCAGAATAGCGCTCCGCCGCGGCGCAGAGGCGGTAGAGCTCGTTATCGGAGAGGGAGGGCAGCGCGCTGTACACCAGAACGACCTTCGGCGTGCCGTAGGTCAGCGTGCCGGTCTTGTCGAAGGCAATCTTCTTCACGGCGGCGAGACGCTCAAGCGCGTCGCCCTCGCGGACGAAAAAGCCGTGCTTCGTCGCGTTGCCGATGGCGGCCATGATGGCAGTCGGCGTTGCCAGCACGAGCGCGCAGGGGCAGAAGACGACCAGAATCGTCACCGCGTGGATGATCTCACCGGAGATGAGCCACGTCAGCGCCGCGGCGGTCAGGGCAATGACGACGATCCATGTCGCCCAGCGGTCGGATAGACCGACGATCTTGGCCTTGTCCGCGTCGGCGGACTGGACAAGGCGGATCATGCGCTGGATGGAGCTGTCCTCGCCAACCTTTGTGGCCTTCATCTCGAAAGCACCGAACTGGTTGACCGTGCCGGAGGAGACCTCGTCGCCGACGCCCTTGTCGACCGGCAGCGATTCACCCGTCATAACGGCCTGATTCACAGATGTCTGGCCCGATACGATCTCTCCGTCGACGGGGATGGCCTCGCCGGGCAGCACGCGCAGCAGGTCGCCGACCTTGACGGCCTCGGCGGGGACGGCCGTTTCCTTTCCGCCGGTGATGACGCGCGCGGTCTGCGGTGTCAGATGGACGAGCTTTTCGATGCCCGCGCGGGCGCGGGCGACGGTCAGCTCTTCGAGAAGACCGCCGAGCTGCATGATGAACGCGACCTCGCCCGCGGCGAAGTCTTCGCCGATGCAGACCGACGCGATCAGCGCGAGCGAGACGAGCACGTCTGCCTTGATGTCGAACGCCGTGACAAGGCCGGTGACGGCCTCTAAAATGATGGGGATGCCGCAGAGGATGATCGCGGCCCACGAGGCGTCAAACGGCAAGGGGACGAGATCAAAAATGCTGACGATCAGCGCGATGCCAGAGATCACGAGCAGTGTGATATCTTTTTTTGTGCCGCCCAGCTCTAAAAAATGCTCCAGCTTTTCCATTGCCAGTTTCACGGAAGTGACTCTTTTCTGTACCATAGGGGGTATTGGCTTATTATACATATGGAGGTATAGGTTATAAAGCGCGCAAAAAGAGAGAAGCAGCACAAAACTGCTTCTCTTCTTTCATGTAATTCTGCTGAAAACGGGCGCGAGAGGGGAAAAACCTGCTCAGCCCATGTTCGAAAAGCGCTCGACCGCCTTCGTAAAGTTCTCAATCGTCTTGTCCGCGTCGCCATGCTCGATGCCGTCGCGCACGCAGTGCTTGATGTGCCCCTCAAGCACGACCTTGCCGCAGCCGTGCAGCGCGGATTTGGCCGCGTTGATCTGCGCAAGAATATCCTCGCAGGGGACGTCCTCGTCCACCATGCGGTCAATGGCCTGCACCTGACCGATGATCTTTTTGAGCCGACGGTGCAGATTGTCGGCGTCCATACACTGTTTCATCGTTTGGCCTCCATACCTGTTGGGGTATCTGCATTGTACACTCTGCGCCGCGATTTTATCAATATGCGCTGCCGCGGCGGCTTTGTGCGCCTTTGGCGAAAAAATGGCGTTTTGCGGCAATTTTCTCTTCCTCCGCGGTGTTGCAGAGCATAAAAAAGTGTGATAGGATATATTAGAAATAGTATGACCGGCGGCCTTATTGCCGTCGGAGCGATTTTGAGGTAACCGAATGAAGAAAAGCGACAAAACACCCAAGCAGACCCACCGCCGCGCGGACCCGAACGTCATGGGCCTCCACGCGGATGTGGTGGAGCAGAATATCACCGAGACGCTGGAAACGAACTACATGCCCTACGCGATGTCCGTCATCGTTTCGCGCGCCATTCCGGAGATCGACGGCTTCAAGCCCTCGCACCGAAAGCTCCTTTACACGATGTACAAGATGGGGCTTCTCACCGGCGCACGCACGAAGAGCGCGAACATCGTCGGACAGACGATGCGCTTAAACCCCCATGGCGACGCCGCGATCTACGACACGATGGTGCGCCTTTCCAAGGGCTACGGCGCGCTGCTGCACCCGTTTGTCGACTCGAAGGGCAACTTCGGTAAGGTCTATTCGCGCGACATGGCGTGGGCGGCCAGCCGATACACCGAGGCCAAGCTCGCGCCCATCTGCGCCGAGCTCTTCCGCGACATCGACTCTGACACCGTTGATTTTGTCGACAACTACGATAACTCGATGAAAGAGCCGGCGCTGCTGCCAACAACGTTCCCGAATATCCTGGTCTCGGCCAACCAGGGCATCGCGGTCGGCATGGCGAGCCAGCTGTGCGGCTTTAACTTGGGCGAGGTCTGCGACACGACGATCGCCTTTTTGAAAAATCCTGAGGTGCGCATCAGCGAAACGCTGCTCGCGCCCGACTTCCCGACCGGCGGCGAGGTCCTGTACGACCCGTGCGCCATTGAGGACATTTACAACACCGGCCGCGGCGGCGTGAAGGTGCGCGCCCGCTGGCGCTACGACAAAAAAGAAAATCTCATCGAAATTTATGAAATTCCCTACACCACCACGACCGAGGCCATCATGGACAAGGTCGCCGAGCTCATCAAGGCGGGCAAGGTCAAGGAAATTTCCGACATGCGTGACGAGACCGACCTCTCCGGCCTCAAGCTGACGATCGACTTAAAGCGCGGTGCCGACCCCGACAAGCTGATGCAGAAGCTCTTCAAGGCGACGACACTGCAGGATACGGCGTCGTGCAACTTCAACGTCCTGATCGGCGGCATGCCGCGCGTGATGGGCGTGCGCGAGCTTTTAGACGAGTGGTGCGCGTGGCGCACCGAGAGCGTCAAGCGCCGCGTGTACTTCGTGCTCAAAAAGCGGCAGGACAAGCTGCACCTCTTGAAGGGCCTTAAAAAGATCCTGCTCGACATCGACAAGGCCATCAAGATCATCCGTGAGACGGAGAAGGAAGCCGACGTTGTGCCGAACCTGATGATCGGCTTTGGCATTGATCAAATTCAGGCGGAATACGTCGCCGAGATCAAGCTGCGCAATATCAACCGCGAGTATATCCTGAAGCGCGTGGAGGAGACGGCATCGCTCGAGGCGGAGATCGAAGACCTTGAGGATACGCTTGCGCGCCCGTCACGCATCCGCAAGATCATCGTCAGCGAGCTTGAGGACGTGCGCAAAAAGTACGCCGAGTCCCGCCGCACCGGCATCCTCTACGACTATGCCGAGGATGCCGAGAGCGAGGAGGACGCCATCGAGGACTATCCCGTGACGCTGTTTTTGTCGCAGCACGGGTACTTTAAAAAGATCACGCCGCAGTCGCTGCGCATGTCCGGCGAGCAGAAGTTCAAGGAGGACGACGCGCTCAGCATGAGCGTGGAGAGCTCCAACGCCGCCGAGCTGATGTTCTTCACCGATAAGGCGCAGGTCTACAAGACGCGCGCGAGCGACTTTGCCGACGGCAAGGCGAGCCAGCTGGGTGACTACTTACCCGCGAAGCTCGGCATGGACGAGGGCGAGAGCGTCATGGGCATGGTGCTTCCCGGCGATTACAGCGGCTATATGATCTTCTTCTTCGAAAACGGCAAGGCCGCGAAGGTCGAGCTGTCGGCCTACAAGACGACCTCGAACCGCCGCCGCCTGACCGGCGCTTACAGCGACAAGAGCCCGCTCAAAGCGCTGTTGCATCTCAAGGAAGACCGCGAGATCGCCGTCTATTCGACAGAGCCGCGCGTGCTGATCGTCAACACGGCGCTTCTTGGTGTGAAGACGACGCGCACGACGCAGGGCGTCGCGCTTTTGACGCTCAAAAAGAAGTACGTGCTCGACACGGTGCGCTTCCCGGAGGAGACCGGCATCACCGACCTTGCCCGCTACCGCGGCCGCAGCATTCCCGCGACGGGCGCGCTGCTCAAGACGGAGGACAGCGACGACAAGCAGCTCTCGCTGATTTGACGTCGGAAGCCTGATAGAAACATATGAGAGGAGAAAATTTATGAAAAATAAAAAACTGCGCGAGCAGGTGAAAAGCTATATCATTGTTACGCTTGCCTGCGTGCTGTATGCCTTGTCGTTCGATTGGTTCTATGCACCGAATGGCTTTACGGTCGGCGGCTTTACGGGTATTTCGCAGATCATTAACTTTTTTGCACCCATTCTGCCGGTCGGTACGATGGTCATCGTGCTCAATGTGCCGCTTTTTATCGTGGGACTTAAAAAATTCGGCTTCGCATTTTTGTGCAAGTCCATCTACACGATGACGCTGAGCTCCATTTTGATCGACGTTGTCGCGGCCATCCACGAGTTTGCGCCCATGGACCCGCTGCTTGCGTGCCTGTACGGCGGCGTGACGCTCGGTATCGCCTCAGGCCTGCTGTTCCGCGAGGAGACGACGACGGGCGGCTCGGAGCTCGGCGCGTGGATCGTGCGGTCGCACGTTGAACGGCTGTCAATCGGCAACATCTGCCTCGGCATCGACCTGACGATCATTCTGATCTACGCCGCGGTGTTCCACAGCCTCAACAACGCGCTCTACGGCGCGCTCGCGCTCTATATCACGACGAAGGTGCTCGACCTGGTCGTCTACGGCCAGAATACGGCAAAGGTCGCCTACATCATCAGCGACAAGTATGAGGAGATCATGCAGGAGATGCTGCGGCGCGACATGGGCGTGACGCTCCTGAACGGCAAGGGCGGCTACACGGGCGCGGAGCGTCCGCTGCTGTTCTGCGCCATCCGCAAGAAGGAAGCGGTTTCGATCAAGCGCTATATCAAGGAGCTCGACCCCGACGCCTTTTTCATCGTCTGCGACGCGAGCGAGGTGCTCGGTGAGGGCTTTGGCGAATACGACCCGCAGGGTCTCTAAGGATATCAGGATACAAGGAGAAAGCAGGAATGGATCTTACGACGGTGGAGAAGAATCTCGAGGAACGCGGCTTCAAGGTGTCCGCCTTCGCGACGGCGAAGGAAGCGGCGGACTATCTGAACGCGCAGATCGACGGAGAGAGCGTGTCGTTCGGCGGCAGCATGACGCTCTCTCAGATGGGGCTTTTTGAAAGCCTCGGCAAGCACAACAAGATGTTCAGCCACTGGAACGTGCCCGACGGCATGAACGCTGCCGAGGTGCTCAAAAACGCCTCGACGTGCGACAACTACCTGCTCTCGGCCAACGGCCTTGCCGAAACGGGCGAGATCATCAACATCGACGGGACGGGCAACCGTGTGTCCTCGTCGCTCTATGGCCACAAGAGGGTGTGGTTCGTCGTCGGCAGCAACAAGATCGCGCCGACCTATGACGAAGCGCTCTGGCGCGCCCGCAACATTGCTGCACCGAAAAACGCGCAGCGCCTCGGCGTGAAGACGCCGTGTGCCGTGAACGGCGACCGCTGCTACGACTGCAAGAGCCCGCAGCGCATCTGCCGCGGTCTTGTCGTGCTGTGGGAGGCCATCCGCAGCTGCGAGACCGAGGTCGTGCTCGTCGACGAGCCGCTTGGCTACTGAGAAAGAGAGATTTCGCCCAAAAGGAGGGAGCGCCGTGCGCAAAAAGTTCATTCCGCTTTCGCTGGCGCTCTGCCTGACGCTCTCGGGCTGCGGCGGCAACGTCGTACTTGAGCGTTCCTACAGCGTTTCCACGCCGCACAGCGAGGTCTACTGGGAAAACGAGGGTGCGGACACCCTGCGCGCCGACAGCTATCAGGACCTCGTCAATGCGCTGCTGCTGCTCCTTGGCGAGCACAGCGAGGAAGGCGTTGTGCGTATTTACAGCGAGGAAGACGCCGCGGCCATGGCCGAGCAGGCCTGTAAGGAGGTGCAGGAGGAGACGGCACTGGGCGCGTATCTTCTTGACTACATCAGCTACACCGACACGCAGGAGCGCGCCTATTACGAGATGCACGTGCGCCTCGGCTACCGCCGCACGGCGGAGGAGCAGGCGGGCATTATCACCGCGACGAGCACCGAGGCGCTGCCTGACCTTCTGCGCCTGACGGCGCGCGAGGGCGCGCTCAGCCGTATCGCCGTGCGCTTCACGTACTTCACCGCGGACCGTGACGGCATCCGCGACATGGTACGATCTGTGCAGGAGGAGGTCGACACCGGCTTTACCGAGCCGTGGCAGGTGAACTTCTACCCCGATACCGACGATGTCGGCATTGTCGAGGTCGTGCTGCGGGAAGCGTAAAAAAGGATAAGAAAAGAGCCTGAACAAAAGCGTTCAAGCTCTTTTTGTGCTTTATAGGGGAGAGGGAAAACGTTAGGAGAGGATCGCGCGGTCATTGGCGAACTCGTCGCCGCTGGCCTTCGTGAACTGCTCAAGAAGATCGGGCACGGTCAGCTTCTTCTTCTCCTCGCCCGCAATGTCGAGGATGACATGGCCGTCGTGCAGCATGATGAGGCGGTTGCCGTACTGAATGGCATCGCGCATGTTGTGCGTGATCATCAGCGTGGTGAGCTGGCCCTCGCGCACGATGCGGTCGGTGAGCTCCATGACCTTGGCGGCGGTCTTCGGGTCGAGTGCCGCGGTGTGCTCATCGAGCAGCAGCAGCTTGGGGCGCTTGAGCGTTGCCATCAGCAGCGTGAGCGCCTGACGCTGGCCGCCGGAGAGCGTCGAGACCTTGGTGGTCAGGCGGGACTCAAGGCCGAGGCCGAGACCGCCGAGCAGCTCGCGGTACTGCTCCTTTTCCTCCTTCGTCACGCCCCAGGAAAGACCGCGGCGCTGGCCGCGGCGGGCGGCGAGGGCGAGGTTCTCTTCGATCCACATCGAGGGGGCGGTGCCCATCATCGGGTCCTGGAACACGCGGCCGATGAATGCCGCGCGCTTGTGCTCGGGCAGGTTCGTGACGTCGGAGCCGTCGATGATGACCTTGCCGGAGTCGACAAAGAACGTGCCGGCGGTGGCGTTGAGCATCGTGGACTTGCCCGCGCCGTTGCCGCCGATGACGGTGACGAAGTCGCCGTCGTTCAGCGTCAGACTCAGGCCGTTCAGCGCGGTCTTGGCGTTGATGGTGCCGGGGTTGAAGG
>ERZ780226.1802-NODE-1802-length-16014-cov-4.291434_pt1 | contig 16014 bp, 17 predicted proteins | sample MGYA00511165_ERZ780226 | MGnify/ENA primary metagenome ERZ780226 (study PRJEB29588, sample SAMEA2152373) | human gut metagenome | biome: human gut; feature: human-associated habitat; material: faeces | place: Denmark | collected 2008/2010 ...
TGACCAGCGGGCCCATCGTACGGCCGCCGAGGTAGAAATCGCTGCTGTCCTCGTTGGACTTGCTGTAGACAAAGCCAACCAACAGCATTCCCACCAGATAGATCACAATGGTGGCAATGATGCAGATATTGATCATTTGATTACCCCTCTCTTTCTTCCCCTCAACGGGAACGTATCTTAAATATTACCACAAAAACCTGCATTCCTGCAAGCTTTTCGGGCAATTCAAGAGCACAAACTGCTGTTTTTCCGGGTTTTGAACAGAAAAAGCAGCATTTCTGGTGCAAAATCCATCAGAAACACTGCCGTCGTAAATTGATATCCGCAGCCCGGCGTAAAGCCGTATCCGTATTGAACCAAAAAAGCACCCCCTGCCATGGCCTTGTAAGGGTCAGCAGCGGGCGCTCTTTTTGGTTTATGTCCGTACAAAGAAATCCGGGAACCGTTCCAATATCTTCTGGAAATTCTCGCGGTACATGCCAAGGTGATGCTCAAACAGGGCTTCTACGTCCACGTCCAGCGGCAGGCCGTCCCGCAGGTAGCCAAAGATCTGCTCGTGCTCTTTCTGCACCGAGGCAATATTTCCCCGGCAAAGGGCCGAGTCCAGATACCGCACACGGTCCATATGGGAAGTAACGTTGTGCATGGCCTCCCAGATGCGGTCGTAGCCGGAATCGTGGTACAAAAGCCTGTGGAAGTCGTTATCCAGCGAGATGAAGAAGTCATCTGCTGCATCCTGATCCAGATAAAGGTCTTCGTTCTGCCGGTTCAGCAGTTCCTGAAATTCGTTCAGCTGTTCCCTTGTCAGCTTTCCGGCCAGCCCGCGCAGCAGCGCCGGTTCCAGAATGCGGCGCATGGCAAAGCCTTCGTTCAGGTATGGAACGCTGATCTTGGACACAATGCTGCCGCGCTGCGGCAGAACATCCACAAGCCACTCGCTTTTCAGCATCATCAGCGCTTCGTGTACCGGTGTGCGGCTCATGGCCAGCTGTTCGCACAGTTCGGCCTCGCTCAGCTGACAGCCCGGCTGCAGCTGCAAGGTCATAATATTTTTGCGCAGCATACGGTAGGCGTAAGCCCGGTTATTTTCGTCCATTCTGCGCACGTCCAGCAGCAGCGGCAATGCGCTGGCCTTTTCTTCTCTCATAGCAGTTCCCTTTTTTGCTTGCCGTAATTTTACCGCAGGGCGCACCGCCCCGCAGACATCTGAAATTATTCTTATTATAAAGCATCCCGCGGCACATGTCAAAAAGAAAAAGCACCAAGCATTGCTGCTTCGTGCTTTTTTGTGGTGCGCCTCGCGCACTCCTATCCGAACGGTGCGCCGCTGGTGGCCATCACCGGCCAAGTGGGGTGCACGGCCGGATATGACCATTCCCCTTTTCCTGTTTCATCTCTCCCTCAAAGCCGCCTTGCCTTGCAGGGCAACAAAAAAAGACGCGTTCCGATCCATATTCTGTACTTTTTTATTTGCTCTTTGTCGTTTTTATTTTTGAATAAGTATTAAATATACTAAATATAGCATTTATATTAACAATAATTAATATCAAAAAATATATTACTACGTTAGGAAAATAAACAATACTAAATATTAAATCTACTATCTTATCAAATAAATATAATAAAAATTTTCCATAATATCCAAATAAAAGTATAATCAATGTTAAATATATAATGAATAAAATTTTTCTAACCTTTTTATCCTTTTTTATCATAAAAATTATCATCATAAAAAGTGATGCCGCAAAGAAAATAAACATTTCTAAATAAAAAGGTGTTGTAAATATTAAAACTAATATTGAGTATATATTTTGCAAAAAATTAGTTTCTTCCATTTTAAACACCTTCTATTTATACTCTCTCAAAAATATATATTGTTTGAGTAGTTTTTGAATTTTTAGTACAAGTAATCAACGTTAATGTCGATTTCTCATTATTTCTATATATTATTAAATTACCAGTTTTGGGTTGGGTATATGTATTAACAAGTTTGTACTTATATTCAACATTTTTATAATTTATATATGCAACATCACCAATGCTTAAATCGCTTAATTTTTTAAAATAAGATCTATATGAACTGCCATTATGAGCAGCTAAAATAACGTTGCCAAGATTTTCATCAGGATAATTAGATTGTTTAATTATCATAACATTTTTATTAACAGTATTATATTTTGATTTTTTGTCATAAAAACCTTTTTCTAAAGATATTTTAGGTATTCTTAAAGTTCCAATATATTTTTCAGTAATTGTTTCTGTTTGTGTAGGTTTGGTTTGAATTGTATTAGAAGAATCAATTTGATCTTTTTGTTGTTCTTCTTTTTGTTCCTCTTGTTTCACTTCTTCATCTGTTTCATAATTACCTATCATACTTATTTGTTCTTTTGATTCATTATCCACTATTTCAAGTGACATTTTTTGAAAAGCAATATTTTTTTTTTGATTTTTATATGGAATTAGTATCAATGTTAAACCAATAAAAGTTATAGATACAAGGAAAGCGATTCCTATTTTATTCAATATTACACACTTCTACGTTTTTTTATGTTGTTAACATATAATACTGTTCCAACAATACCTGCTGTTATTAATAATCCACCTATTACGTATATCATAGTTGATGTAAAACTTCCCGTATCTGGAACATCAATTACTGTTAATGAATCATACATAACAATTTCTTGAGATTCTTTTTCTTCTACCTTAAATGTTACTGGTTTTGCTTTATCATAACCAGTAGGCGCTACTAATTCTTCCAAAGTGTAAGTTTCACCAACTACTAATTTTTCTATTGTATAAGCTTCTTTTGTGGTAGTCCAAGTGGCTATTACTTCACCTTTTGAATTTTTTAATTGTAATTTTGCACCTTCAAGTAATGTTTTTTTATCTTTTGAATCTTTCTTTGATACTATTATTTTTGTAGGTTGATTTTTCATTATTACCTTATCTTCTACAAGTCCTTTTTCATTTATTTGAAACATAACTTTTTCAGTTGATTTAATATATCCTTCTGGAGCTATTGTTTCTTCTAAAACATACATTCCTTTTGCTAGTCCAGTTATTACATGTGGCTTATCTGAAGATACCCATTTATCTATTTCTTTTCCAGCAGCAGTTTTTAAAACTAATGTTGCTCCTGGCAACTCTTTTCCGGTAGTAGCATCTTGTTTACTAATTTCAACTTGATTTTTTGTATTCTTAAAAGTAAAAGTTTGAACTGTTTCAACATCTTTAATTTCACAGCTTTGTTTTTTAGTACCTAATACATATCCAGATGGTGCTTCAATTTCTTCAATTGTACATTTACCTATTGCAACACCTGATAATGCATAAGCTTTAGTCGTAGTTGTCCATTCATATATTTTACCTTTTGAATCAGTTAATTTCATTTTAGCACCTGCTATTGGGCTACCTTTTTCATCAGTTTTTAATACTTGTATTTTAGTTTTCTTATTTACCATGGTTTCTGATTGCATTGTTCCATTACGAACAATTTTAATAGTTTTATTAGAAGCCTTTATAAATCCAACTGGGGCAGTTTCTTCTACTAATGTTAAATTCCCTTCAGGAATATCCCAAAATTCTTTTTCACCAGTTGTTGATGTCCAGCTTTCTATCAATGAGCCATTATACAGTAGTTTCAATTTCGCACCAGAAACTCCATTACCGTTTTCATCTACTTTTTTGATTCTAAGAGCAGTTCTGGCAAGACTCAAAGTAATCTCACTACTTGCAGTAGAAGGAGTTACTGATGTTATAAATAAATTTTGACGTGATGCATCATCACTTCCATACAAATATAATTTACTAATATTCTTTGATGCAGTTGCTTTAACTGTAATTTTTCCTGTCATGCCATTAATATTATCTTTTGGAATTTTTATAGTTGTTTTCTTTCCACTCACAGTTTTATTATAACTGCCAAATCCTATAATATTATCATATTCAAAGCCTTCAAAAGTTCCGTTTGTTGTTGCAGTTACACTTGCAGAAAATAATTTATTAGTGCTGTCATATGTCATCATTTTACTTGAAGGGTTACTTGACAAACTTATTGTTGCTGAAGATGTATCAATAGTTTTTCCTGTATCACGATAACTTTTTGCTGCATAAGCAAAGCTTTTTATTGCATCATGTATAGTTTTACTATCTCCAGAATAAGTTCCATTTTTAAACAACGCTTCAAGTGATCCAGATGAACTATCAGGTACACCATTAACTAAATCTTGATACCACCATAATGCCATTTGCGTAATATAATAATCAGTTGCTTCAGTTCCTGTTGCACCAGAGAATGTTGCTGCATGATTAGTTTGATATCCATGTTCTGAAATATAAAAATATCCTACATCAGTTATATTTTCTGTTAAATGCAAATTTGTTGTACTTTGATACTCGAGCTTATTACTTTCAAAGCAATAAGCAGCATATCTAGCAGTACTATTATCATCATAAGTGACATTAACAAATTGATGTTGTACATACACATTTGGTATTAATGTTAATGCCCCATTGTATTCAGTTGAAACTGTAGAAATATTTTTTGCACTTACAGTTCCACACATAAAAAACATAAAACATAAAACTGGAAATAATAATATTTCCTTAAACTTCTTAACACTTTCTATCATATCTACCACCCTATTCTAAAAATAATTATAATATACATTTTTCCCTATTTCAACATTTTTAGCTTAAAAAAAACACAAATTGTAAATTTTTGTATATTTTTTATGTCATATATATTATGAACTAAAAAACACATATTATAAAAAAAATAATCAAATTAATGATTATTTTACAAATGGTAATAAAGCCATAAAACGTGCTTTTTTAACTTCGCCAGCTATATGTCTTTGATGTTTAGCGCAAGCACCTGTCATACGTCTAGGTAAAATTTTACCTTTATCATTGCTTACATATTTTTTAACAACATCTACATTTTTATAGTCAACATCTTTTCCAGCACACATTTGACATATTTTTTTCTTTTTTCTATAAAATTCAGCCATTTTTATTTCCTCCTTTTAGTCTAAGAAGTTTTCATCAATAGAAACGCTGTCACCAAAATCAGCAAATGGATCATTATCAACATCTACATTTGGTGTTTCATTTTGATAATCATATGGAGTCATTTCAGACCCTTGTTCTCTATTTTGAGATTGAGATTTACTTTCCAAAAATTGAACAGAATCAGCAACTACATCCATTGTATATCTTTTGTTTCCATCTTTATCATCATAACTTCCTGTTTGTAATCTTCCTTCAACAGAAACTAAACTACCTTTGTTTAAAAAATTACAAACATTTTCAGCTTGTTTTCTCCAAACAACAACATTAATAAAGTCAGTTTCTCTTTGCCCTTGGGCGTTATTAAAAGTTCTATTTACTGCTACTGAAAAACGAGCAAATGGTAAATTTGATCCCGTATATCTTAATTCAGGTTTTGCAGTTAATCTTCCAATCAACATTACACGATTCATTTATTTACCTCTTTCTTATTTTTCAAGTTTAGTTATTAAATGACGAACAATGTCATTGCTTATTAAAGCTAAACGGTCAAATTCCTTAATAGCTTTATCATCATTTGCTATACAAGTCATTACATAATAGTAACCACTTTTAAAGTCTTTGATTTCATAAGCTAATTCTCTTTGTCCCATTTCTTCAACTTTTATTTCACTTGCACCGTTATCCTTTAACACTTTTTCAAAAGAAGAAGCTACTTTTTTTATTTCATCTTCTGATAATGTAGGACGAACGATAAACATGATTTCATAGTTTTTCATTTTCTACACCTCCTTATGGTCTCACTAGGCTCTTATGAGCAAGGAGTAAATTAATACTCGCAATTGATTATATCAAATAGATTTAAATTTGTAAACCTTATTTAATGTTTATTAAAAAAAAAAGAAAAAATGTATAAATATTATACATTAAATCTAAAAAAGCATATATCTCCATCTTGCATTATATAATCTTTGCCTTCAAGTCTAAGTTTTCCTGCTTCTTTTACAGCTTTATCATTTCCATATAATTTTAAATCATCATAACTCATAACTTCTGCTTTTATGAATCCTTTTTCGAAATCGGTATGTATTATTCCCGCACATTGTGGAGCTTTCATTCCTTTTTTAAAAGTCCATGCTCTTACTTCATCACTTCCCGCTGTAAAATATGTAGCAAGACCTAATAAATCATAGGTAGCTTTAATTAATTTATTTAATCCACTCTCTTCTATACCAAGATCTTTTAAAAATTCTAACTTATCTTCATCATTAAGTTCACTTAATTCGGATTCTATCTTTGCACATACTGTAATAACTTGTGCATTTTCTGCTTTAGCATATTCTTTTACTTTTTCCACATATTCATTTCCATTTTGTATATCTTCTTCACTTACATTTGCCATATATATAATAGGTTTAGCTGTTATTAAATTAAAATGTTTAATCATTTTATATTCTTCTTCTTCAAAATTTATTTTTCTGATTGGAATATTTTGTTCAAGTGACTCTTTAATTCGATTTAACAATTCAGCTTCTTTTTTTACTAATTTATCATTTGAAAGAATAGCTTTTTTGCCAATTTTATTTATTCTATTATCTATAACTTCCAAATCAGCAAGCAATAATTCAACATTTATAATTTCTATATCTCTTATTGGATCTATATTTGATTCTACATGTATAATGTTTTTATCTTCAAAACATCTAACCACTTCTACTATAGCATCGACTTCTCTTATGTGAGATAAAAATTTATTTCCTAGTCCTTCTCCTTTTGATGCACCTTTTACTAAACCCGCTATATCTGTAAATTCAAAAGTTGTAGGTACTAGGCTATTTGGAATATATAAATTTTCAAGAAATTCTAAACGTTCATCTGGTACTGTAACTACTCCTACATTTGGATCTATAGTAGCAAAAGGGTAATTTGCTGCTAAAATGTTTTTTTTAGTAATTGCATTAAATAAAGTTGATTTTCCCACATTAGGCAACCCCACTATTCCTGCTGTTAAACTCATTTAAATCTTCCTTTCTATAGAGTTGGATAACCGCCTATTCCAACAGGCAACCCTGAAATATACCACAATAATATGAAAACAAGCATTATACCTACTGTCCATAATATAGTTGGCAATATTAATTTTAAAGTACTTCCTATAGTAGTATTTACATCTTCACTTTCATATTTTTGAACAAATCCAATCATTATCAAAAAATATATAAAAAATGGAGTTATACTTCTTCCTATAGAATTTGATGTTACATATAAAAATTGACAAAAACCTGGTGTTATATTAGCTCTCATAAATAATGGTACTATGATTGGTGACATAAGAACCCATTTATCTATTAAACTTGGAACAAATACTGTTGTAATTATAGTAACTATTATGAAAGTTACTATTAAAAATAATCCTGAAAAATCCATAAAACTTAATAAATTTGTTAAACCAGTTATTAATATAGTTCCTATATTTGTATAATTTAATATTGAAATTAATTGTACTGAAAAAAACATAATTACAAATATATAACCAAAATTATCAAAATTCTTACTAAGTCCTATATTAGCTTTAACATCGTCCTTAAAGTTTTTAGTAATTTTACCATATATTGTACCTATAAGCATTAAGAAAAGTAATAATATATAAATTAAACCATCTTTCATTACTGAATTATTACCAAATAATTTAGCTATATAGTTTGAACTAGAATCATCTAATAAAAAACTTTGTGGTAAAGAACAAATTATTAAAGTAACGAAAAGAAATATAAATAATATTCCAGAAATTATTAATCCCTTCTTTGAATAATTATACTGATTTTCTAACTTTTCAATTTTTTTATATTTAGACATAATATTTTTTTCAATAAAAATTGTTAGTACAAATACTAATAATGCAGTTCCTATGACCATTATATAGTTAGTAGAAAATATACTAAATTTATATGATGGATCTACATCAAGTATAGCAGCTTGTTCAGTCAAAAGTCCTAATGAATATTGATCATAATTCATGAATATTCCAAAACCATAACCTAAAGTAATTCCTAAAAAAACTGTAATTATTCCAACTACAGAGCTTCTGTCCATAACTCTATATATAGAAGCAACAAGAGGAAATAAAAATAAATAACTATACTCTCCAAAGAATGTAAATATTATTGATATTAATACTGTAGCAAATGTAATAATTGGGGTTTTTAACTTACCAAACTTAGAAAAGATATGGCTTAAAAGTCCGCTGGATTCCAATATGCTTGTACACATAACTGACATTATTAATATAATTAATGGTTTTAAATAATCTAAATTTGAGGTAACATTATTTAATAAAAACCTTATTCCGTCTTTAGTAAAGATGTTATTTACTGTTATTAAGGATGATTCTAATAAACCATTGTTTATTGCAGTTTTTTGACCATTTATTCCTATTATATTAAATATTAAACTTAATATCATAATTACAAAAGTAATAATTAATAATGAAGTTATTATTCCTATATACTTTTGTTTTTTATTTTTTCGTTTTTTCATAATACCTCCTAATAGGTAATAATTTTTTTGATTTTCTTATTAAAATCTATTCTTGGAAGCATGATTATTCTTCCACATTCTACACATTTTATTTTTATATCTGCACCTAACCTTATAATAGAAAAATTTTTTGAACCACAAGGATGTTGTTTTTTCATTTCTACAATCGTGCCTAACTTATACTCATTTTGCACTATGGATCACCACCTGATTATATGGAATTTCTATTTTGTTTTGATCTAATATTATTTTTAGTTCCTTTTTAATTTTTCTTTCTATTTCGTAATTCTTAAGAGGAACTGTATCTGCTATTATTCTATATTTGATAGAAGAAGAAGCTAGTTCGTTTATTCCAAGTAACTGAACTTCACCTTTTAAACCATTTAGTTCTTTTGTTAAATTTTTGCATAATTCTTCTAATACTTTTTCTACTTTTTCAAGATTGGAATCATATGACACATCTATATCCACAATAGCAACAGATTTAGACATACTATGATTTATTACTTTTTCTACCAAATGATTTGGAATTATAAGTACTTCTCCTGTATAAGCTCTAATCTTTGTTGTTTTCATTCCAAGTTCTATAACGTCACCTCTAAAGTCACCTATTGTTACATTATCTCCAACGCTATATTTATTTTCAAATACAATTGATACACCTGAAATAAAATCTTTTAATGTATCTTGAACTGCTAGGCCTGCTGCTAACCCTACTATTCCAAGTGAAGTAACCAATGTCATCGTATCTACTCCAAAAACATTTAATATCATTAAAAAAGCTACTACAATGATAAAATATTTTTCTAAATTAATAATTATACTATACGCAGTATTTTTTCTTTTAATATCTACTTTTTTCACTTTCACACCAAATATTTTTTTAGTAAAATTTTTTAATAACAAATATATTAATATAGAAAACAAAATTATTAGTATTGGGTAAATAACCTCTTTAATAAGTATAGATTCTAAAATTTTCATATATTACTCCTTAACATTTAATACTTCTAGAATTCTATTTAAATCAGCTACGTTTGTAAAAGATATTTCTATTTTTTTTTCTTTTATTCTTACTTTTGTATCTAATTTATCACGTAGTAAGTCTTCTACATATTTAAACTCGCGAGTATTTGAATTATTATTTACACGACTAATTTTTACTTTTTTTTCAATTTTATCAGAGCTTAAATCCTCTTCTGTTTGTCTAACTGGCAAATGTTCATCTATTATTTTATTAGCTAAGGCTTTCATTTCTTCTTCTGATTCTAATTTACTTAAAGCTCTTGCATGTCCCATTGTTATTTTTGAATCTGCTACCAATTGTTGAACTTCTTGTGGTAAACGAAGTAAACCAATTATATTAGTAACATGACTTCTACTTTTACCTACTTTTTTTGCAAGTTCTTCTTGTGTAATTCCTAAATTTTGAATCATTTTCTTATAAGCTATTGCTTCTTCTATTGCATTTAAATTTTCACGTTGCAAATTCTCTAATAAAGCAATCTCCATCATTTGTTCATCTGTAAAATTTCTGATAATTGCAGGGATTTTAGTTAAACCAGCTATTTTAGAAGCTCTATATCTTCTTTCTCCAGCAATTATTTCATAACCCTTAATACTTTTTTTAATTATTATTGGTTGAAAAACACCATGTTCTTTTATTGAATCAGCTAAATCTTGTAAGGCTTCTTCATCAAAAACCTTTCTTGGTTGATATGGATTTGGTCGTAATTCTTCTAATGGTATTTCTACAATTTCTTCATTAGTTGCACTTTCATATATTTTGTTTTCCATACTTTGTAAATCTAAATTTTCATTATTAAATAATTCTTCTAGGCCTCGACCTAGTGCTCTTTTTTTAGTTTCCATTTCTTTCAATCACCTCTTTGGCTAAATTTAAATAAGCTTCTGTTCCTCTACTATGTGGGTCATACGCTATAATAGGTTTACCATGGCTTGGTGCTTCTGATAATCTTACAAGTCTTGGAATTATAGTATCATATACTCTTTCTTTAAAATAACTTTTAATATCTTCAACTACTTCTAATCCTAAATTTGTTCTATTATCAAGCATTGTAAGCAATACTCCCTCTATATCTAAAGTAGGGTTTAGATTTTTTTGAGCAAGCATTATGGTATTAATTAATTGCATTATACCTTCTAGTGCGAAAAATTCACATTGTACTGGTATTATTACTGAATCTGCTGCAGTCAAAGCATTCGTTGTAAGAATTCCCAAACTTGGTGGACAATCTATTATTATATAATCAAACATTTCTTTTGCTTGACTAAGATATTTTTTTAACTGTCCTCCCTTAGAAAAACCAGGTTCATATCTGCTTTTTTCCATAAGTTCTATATCCGCACCAGCTAAATTGATCGTTGCAGGTATTACATATAAATTTTTAAATTTAGTCTTTATTATTGCTTCGGATAATTCAGCATTATCTAAAAGTAAATCATAAATACTTTTCTTTATTGTTGATTTATCTATACCTATTCCTGTACTAGCATTTCCTTGTGGATCTAAATCAACTAATAAAACACGTCTTTTTAGCACTCCAAGTGAAGCCGCTAAGTTTATACTAGATGTAGTTTTCCCTACTCCACCTTTTTGATTTACTAATGCTATAATTTTACCCATTTTATCACCATCTCATTATACTTCTCTATATTTAATACTTTATATAAATAATATTTCGAAAATTAACCCTTTCTTCTTATTCTTTATAACTGTGTAATTATATTGTACCATTTTCATTAAAAAAAGGAAATATAATTTCCTTATTTATCTAATTCATTTAATAATTCTTCTTTTGTCATTTTGGAATAACCTTTTATTCCATTTTCTTTTGCTAAATCCTTTAGTTCGGATAAAGTTAAATCGTTTAGTGAAGCTGTTTTAAATTCACTATAATCTTTTTCATCATCTTCATCAGGCATACATCCATTTTCAACTAAATAATCGATTTGTTCTTTAGTAATAGTTTCTCTTTCTATTAAAACCTCCGCAATTAAATCTAACAATTTTCTATTTTCTTTTATTATTTTAACTGCATTTTTATAACATTCATCTATTATTTTTCTCATTTCTTGATCTATTTCATATGCGACCTGAGATGAGAAGTTTCTTATTTTATTATAATCTCTTCCTAAGAAAACACTACCTTCATCATTACTTTCTAATTGAATTGGCCCTAAACTACTCATACCATATTCTGTTACCATTGCACGCGCAATTTTTGTTGCTTGTTGAAAATCATTATGTGCTCCTGTTGTTATTTCACCAAACACTAATTCTTCCGCTACACGTCCACCTAGCAATCCTGTAATTCTTTCAATTAGTTCTTTTCTAGTAGATGTAAATCTTTCTTCTTTTGGTTGCATCATAGTGTAACCACCTGCATAACCTCTAGGAATAATAGTGATTTTTTGAACATCATTAGCACCATCTAATTTTATTCCTAAAACTGCATGTCCTGATTCATGATATGCTACTAATTTTTTATCATTTTCAGTATATTTTTTAGAAACTTTAGCTGGTCCCATTAAAACTCTATCTTGGGCCTCATCTAATTCTGCCATAGTTATACATTTTTTATTTCTTCTAACTGTTAATAAAGCTGCTTCATTTAATAGGTTTTCTAAGTCTGCTCCACTAAATCCTACTGTCCTTGAAGCTATATTTTCTAAATTAACATTTTTTGAAAATATTTTATTTTCAGCATGAACTTTTAAAATTTCTTCTCTACCTTTTGCATCTGGTAAATTAACTTGGACTTGTCTATCAAAACGTCCTGGTCTAAGAAGTGCTGGGTCTAAAACGTCTGGTCTGTTTGTTGCAGCTATTATAATGATACCCTCATTAGCTCCAAATCCATCCATTTCTGTTAAAAGTTGGTTTAATGTTTGTTCTCTTTCATCATGTCCTCCACCAAGACCTGCTCCTCTTTGTCTACCTACAGCATCAATTTCATCTATAAATATTAAGCATGGTGCACTTTGTTTTGCTTGTTTAAACATATCTCTTACTCTACTAGCACCTACTCCTACGAATAGTTCTACAAATTCTGAACCACTTATGTAAAAGAATGGTACGTTTGCTTCTCCTGCTACAGCTCGAGCAAGTAAAGTTTTTCCTGTTCCTGGAGGGCCTACTAATAATACTCCTTTAGGAATTCTTGCTCCCATTTTTTGAAATTTTGCTGGGCTTTTTAAAAAGTCTATTAATTCAGCTACTTCTTGTTTTTCTTCTGTTAATCCAGCTACTTGTTTGAAAGTAACCTTTTTGTTATTTTCACTTAAATGAGCTCTACTTTTTCCAAAATCCATAGATTTATTTGCTCCACCCATTTGTTTTGAAATGAAGAAGAACGCAAAACCTATTAATATAACTGTTGGTAAAATATTTACAACAAACAATAATATTGTATTTGACCCTGGATCAGCTATTGTATCTAGTTTAAAATTATATTGTTTTTGAAGGTTAAGTAATTCTGTTATTACTTCCTCTGCTAATGGCATTTTTAATACAAATGTTTCGTTTTCAGCGTAACCTTCCATAGTTCCTTCTATTTGATATAAACTTGAACGTGTATATGGAACTACTACAATTTCTTTTATTTTATTTTCTGATGCAGATGCTAAAAATTGTTGATAATCAATTACATTAACTTTTTGATTTGCTATATTAAAAAAATATAAAATTCCTAGCATTACTAAAAATAAGAATAAGTATGGTAATATACCTTTTTTAACTGCTTTTTTATTCACAAATCTCTTCCTTTCTAATAATACCTTAGTATTATATCACACTTTTCGTCTTTTTTACTATTAAATTTAGATTTTTTAAGTCCTGGTATCCAAACTATTTTTCCTGTTGAATCTACAACAATTGGCCATAAATCTCTTTCTGATGAATGAATTTTTGAATCTATAAATATATCTTTTATTTTCTTTGTACCTAACATTCCTTTTACACTAATTTTATCGCCATTTTTTCTATTTCTTACATGAAGTGGCATACATATATCTTTATAGTTTAGTCGACATATGTTATTATCATCAATTTCTGATGAATCTATAGCCTCTATAGTTTTACCATTAGGTAAAATTACATTTTCACTTATTTCTATTTCATAAGAATCTTTTTCTTCTTTTATTTTTTCTTTATATTGCACTAATAGTTCATCTCTTAACTTTTTTCCATCTAAAATCATTTTTACCCTCCTAAAACAAAGACATGTTGTGGTCTATACCTAAATGTTTATATGCAAATTCCGTTGCAACTCTTCCACTTCTTGTTCTTTTAATAAAACCTTCTTGTAACAAAAATGGTTCCACAACATCTTCAATTGTTGAAATTTCTTCTCCAATCGCCGTAGATATCGTTTCAACTCCAACTGGACCGCCATTAAATTTATTAATCAGTGCCTCTAAATACTCAATATCTATATTATCTAAACCATAAGCATCAACATTTAATCTATCTAAAGCTTTTAAGGTGATAACTAAATCAATTAAACCATCACCTTCAACTAAAGCAAAATCGCGTACTCTTTTAAATAAACGATTGGCAATTCTAGGAGTTTTTCGACTTCTTTTGGCTAGTTCAAGGGCAGCTTCATCAGTAATATTCATACTCATAACTTTACTCGTTCTTTTAACAATATTAGCAAGTTCTTCATTTGTGTAAAATTCTAATTTGTTTACAATACCAAATCTGTCTCGCAAAGGACTTGATAAATCACCTGCTCTAGTTGTTGCCCCAACCAATGTAAATGGTGGCAAATCAATTTTAACAGACCTACTTTTACCTTCAGTACCAATTACAACATTTATAGTAAAATCTTCCATCGCTGAATAAAGTATTTCTTCAACAAATGAAGGAATTCGGTGGATTTCATCAATAAATAATACATCACCTGGTTCAAGTGTTGAAAGAATAGCTGCTAAATCTCCACTTTTTTCAATCGCTGGACCTGTTGCAGTTTTTAAATTACTGCCAAGTTCATTGGCAATTATATGAGCAAGTGTTGTTTTACCTAATCCTGGAGGACCATATAAAAGCACATGATCTAGTGGTTCATCTCTCATTTTTGCTGCTTCAATAAATACTTTTAAATTTGCTTTAATTTTTTCTTGACCAACATATTCTTCAAGATATTCTGGTCTAATATTTCTATCAAATATATCTTCATATGTTGGATTTGCATCTATTAATCTTTCATCCATTTTTATACCCCCAAACTATCTACATAATCTTTAATTTCTAGCCAATTATGTACTATATCATGTTTACTTTCTTTATCATCTGTTATTCTTAAAGTTTTAATGCCTGCTTTTTTTACATCATCTAAAACTCTTTCTTTATCATCTATAAATAAATCTAGATTATATTTTTTACATGTAATACCTTTATTTTCTTGAAAAAATACCAATTCATCAAAAGTAATACCCTTACTTATAAAATAAAGACTTGTTAAATATATAGATTTAATATTACTTTTATTATTTGTCTCTTCTACCCCTCTGGCAGTGATAAAGATTAACTTATATCCTTTATTTTTCCAATATTTTAAAACTTCTAGTGCATCTTCTTTTATATCTATATTCCAAACCACTTGTTCTAAGTATTTAGATAAAAAATCTTTGGCTTCTTCTTTATTTAAATCATGATAATCTAAGACACCATGATACAATTTATCTTCTTTAACTAAGGTATTTGAAACAATACTTGTATTTGTTAATGTATTATCTATATCTATTCCTATATTCAATTTCAAACACCACCTTACACACTAAATTAATTATATAACAAATTTCTAAATTAGCCAACAACTATTTGTTATTTTTTCTAAATTTATTATACCAAACAAATATTTGTAAGTCAACCAATAAAAATGGTAACATCCGCATCGGATGTTACCACATACAAGCTTTTTTTGAAAAAGCCAGGTGATGTATGTGTATAGAAAGATTTACTTTCTATACTAAATCACAAATTAATCTTAACATATCTCGCAAACTTTTGTCAAGAGTGCGAAAATTTAGATTAATAACCACTTTGACGTTTTTTAGAAGCCTCGGCCTCCACCACCTCCGCCTCCAAAGCCACCACCAGAAGAAAATCCTCCACCATGTCCTCCGAAAGAACCACCTGATGCACTAACACTTTCTCTGGTTATTGTAGTTTGAGCCCCTTGATAGGCTTGATTAATTGAATGATTAATACTTGATGTTAAATCATAATTATTAATAAATATATAAGTACCACCACTATACATATCATCTACATTTATTTCTTTTATTTTAACATTCATTGCTTTTTCAACTTTATCTGCTAAACCAAATACAGTTGCATAAACTAAATATCTTTCCCACAAAATGATTTCAGGTAACTCTTTTGTATCAAAGGTTCCAAAATCATTTAAGAACTTTTTAAAAGCATTCCATTTTGTG
>ERZ780226.1812-NODE-1812-length-15955-cov-8.987170_pt1 | contig 15955 bp, 15 predicted proteins | sample MGYA00511165_ERZ780226 | MGnify/ENA primary metagenome ERZ780226 (study PRJEB29588, sample SAMEA2152373) | human gut metagenome | biome: human gut; feature: human-associated habitat; material: faeces | place: Denmark | collected 2008/2010 ...
ATGCCGTGCTGTTTGGCTTCTAAAACCTTGTGTGTCCTTGTCAACTGATGGTATTTTCACTCCATTAAATTATACACCGGCGGCAAACCTAAAGCAACTTAAATAACGCCAAAAATTTTGAGGCGCGCCTAAAAAAATAAAGCACTATGGGCATTTATATTGACACGGCCGCACGGATAATATATCCTTGTTCTGTATAGTAAATAGGCCGTTTATGCGGCATTATTAGAAAGGAAGCAGTTATAAATGGGCAAGTTTGTAGTAAAGACCACCAAGACGGGTTTTGTATTCAATCTTAAGGCGGGAAACGGCGAGGTGATAGCCACTTCCGAGAGTTACAAAAGCAAGGACACATGCCTCAACGGCATAGAAAGCGTACGCAAGTGCTGTGAAGGCGGCATAGAGGACCAGACGGTGGAAGGCTTTGAGAAGCTTACCCATCCCAAGTTTGAAGTATATGCCGACAAGGCCGGCGAGTTCCGTTTCCGCCTCAAGGCGAGAAACGGCGAGATAATAGCCGTATCCGAGGGCTACAAAGCAAAAGCTTCCTGCATGAACGGCATAGAGAGCGTAAAGAAGAACGCCCCCGAAGCCCAGATAGTAGAGGTTGAGGATAAGTAAAAGCGCAAATAATAAAAGGGCGGCTGGTGGGCCGCTCTTTGAGGCTGTCGAAAAAGTGGCTAAACGCCACTTTTTCGAGTTTTTTTCATCCGGTGCTTGCGCCTATGGCGCGGTCAGCACCGAATGCAAAGTACGAAAACCTCTGGGTTTTCATCCGTTCTGACGCACATGTCGTCAGAGCCGGATTAAACATAAGGGGCTGCGGCCCCTTATCAACCCTGGGGTTTTTTGACAGACTGAAAGGGCGGCCGGCGAGCCGCTCTTTTTTTAGCTGAGTTTCGTGCCGCAATTGCCGCAGAAGCGGGAGCCGTCTGTTACCGATGCGCCGCACATAGGGCATAAGGTGACTGAGCCGGAAACGGAGCGGGCGGCGTTTACGAATTCGCCGTACAGTTCCTTGGACTGGAGCTTGATCTGTGCCTTTGCCTCGGCTTCCTCGGCAGCTTCGTTTTCTGCCTCCCTTGCTGCGGCCTTTATGCTGTTTATCTCGGCCTTGTTGGCCTTTATCTCTGTATATGCCGCCTGGATCTTTTTACATATTTCCGTAGCGTCGCCGTCCAGTATTACCCCAGCGGCGTATTTGCCGTAAAAGTATTCGCCCAGCTGCTGCTTCAGCTCTTCAATGTCGTCCTCGCTGCTGCGTATCAGAGCGTTGAGCTTGCTCACCTCCAGCATGTTTCCGGTCCTGCCGGATACGCTGCGGGCGATGCTGCCTAATTTGTTGAGTATAGCCATATCTTGCCTCCCGGAGGATAAATAAAATACCAAGTCAATTATGCCACATAACGGCCGGATATGCAATCGGGAGGAATGTGACCTTTTTGTATGGAAAAGGCACATAAAATTGATTATTGGCGAAAAGGGATAAATACAATATAATATAATATGCTGGACTTTACTATCGGAGGAATCTATGCTTTCCAAAAGATTCAAAACTGCGCTGCTTGCAGCAATGGCCGTGCTGATGCTGCTGCCCGGCGCCGCTTTTGCCCGGGACGAAATGCAGAATAATGACCCGAACAAGTATTATATAGTGCTGGATACCACCAACCAGGTGGTGACGGTATACCAGAAGGACGACGACGGCGAGTACACGAGGATCGTACGCCGTTTTGTCTGTACCACCGGCAAAACGCAGCCCAAGGGGGACGAGCCCGCATCACCCACCCCCAGCGGCACGTGGAAGATAGGCGGAAGGGAGCGCTTCGGAAAGTTCGCGGCCTTCAATAATGAGTATGCCAGATACTGGACACAGATAGTAGGCGGCGTATATTTCCATTCCATAATGTTCTCATCGAGGGACACGTCTACGCTGAAAAAATTCGCCTTCAACAACCTTGGCACAAACGGCTCCCACGGCTGCGTGCGGCTTTACGTGGAAGACGCAAAGTGGTTATATTACAACGCACCTTTCGGGACTACGGTAAAGGTGACGGCAGGCAAAGCAAGGAGCGGCCTGGCTTCCTCGCTCAAGACGGATATGAAATTTGAGGAGTACAGGGATTTCCAGACTAATATATACGACAATGAGCCCCTCGAGGACCGCAAGGCGTGGATAACTGTGGACGGGGCGCAGATGCGTACCGGCAACGGTACTAACGACAAGCTCATAAAGACACTCAGGAGGGATACCGAGCTTACCGTATTGCAGGAGGGCGACCCATGGGTCAAGGTAACGGCGGACGGACGGGAGGGTTATGTGCGCCGCTGCTTTATAACCTACGAGAAGGGTGTGATGCAGTCCATACCAAATGGCTATTATGTTGCCGGTACCCAGTATCTTTATGCCGAACCAAACGCCAAGGCCGATAAGATATACAAGGTAGCCCGCCACAGCACGATAGTATTGCTGGAGGAAGGACTGGGCGAGGACGGCAAATGGGCCAAGGTCAGCTACTGGGGAACAGAGGGCTATATGCTGCGCAAGAGCATTAAGGAAGGCTGGGCCACCGTGTATGACAAGGACGGCATGGAGGGGACAGAAAAATGAAAAAGGGCACGTGGATAGCCATAATTTCCGTTGCGGCACTTTCGGTACTCATAGCTATAAGTCTCATGCAGATGAGTCCCAACCCCGCCATAAGCGATAAGATGAACCAGAGCATAGCCAAGATAAAGGTGCGCTACGCCATGGTAAACGCCAGCGAAGAGTTTCAGGAGATAGTTGAAGAAGCTGCAGGCGACGATTTTGAGCAGACCGAGATACCTGAGAAGACACCGGAGCCCACACCGGAACCAATAGGGGAAAATGTACAGGTGACCAGCTCCAACGCTACCCCGGAGCCGGAGCTTACTCAAGAGCAGAAAAACATGGAGGCGGCAAAGGAAGGCGTATCGCTGGTATATATGCCTCAGCCCGGCGACGTACCGGAAATATCCGGCCCGGCGGTAATATTGACGGACAAGCCGCATATAATACCCGAAAATACCTCTGGCGTCACCTTCGACGGCGATGCTGTGGCAATGGCTTCATGGGAGGTGCTGTACAGCTATCCGTCACACTGCTTTCCGGTGCGCACACTGTCTCTGTTTGCGAGCGATAACGAAGCTGAATACAAGATACAGCAGGAGATGGTAGCCGAAGGAAAATTGCAGGATAAGGGCACGTATTTTTTCGGCACCGGCATGGGAACACCGGAAAAATGGACGGAAAGGGCGCTGGCGGAAATACCCGTAGGTCTTTTGGATACCATATACGCTGAGAACGCGGAGCTTGCCAAGGCGGCTTATGCGGCGCTCAAGGCGGCTGACCGCAACGACTCCGTGGAGGTGATATGCGCGGAGCTTACCGAGGAATTGGTATCCCTCATGATAGAGGATCACTGGCTCATGGGAGCCTGCGTGGGCGTGAACATGAACGAGGCTGCAGAGGATATGCTGAAGCTTGCGGAGCAGCTTACCACAACGGGCGCGGTTTCGGTGATAAACCTTGAGATCGGCGCCATATGCTCTGAAGACGTCGTGGAGCTTTATCAGTCCGGCGTTACGGAGCCTGCGGAGATAATAAAGCAGCTATTGAACAGATAAAATACTCGTAAATAAAGAAAGGAACGCAACATGAATAAGATCGATGAGCTTTCTGTAAAAAGCATACGCTTTCTGGCGGCGGAGACTGTTGAGAAGGCAAAGAGCGGCCACCCCGGCCTTGCCATCGACGCTGCGCCCATGGCGTACACACTGTGGAAGCAGATGAAGCATAACCCAAAGGATCCTGAGTGGCAGGGCAGGGACAGGTTTGTGCTCAGCGCTGGCCACGCTTCCGTGCTGGAGTATTCTCTGCTGCATCTCTTTGGCTACGGACTGACTATCGAGGATTTAAAGAACTTCCGCCAGTGGGGCAGCCTTACCCCCGGTCACCCGGAGTACCGCCACACCATGGGCGTTGAAACTACCAGCGGCCCTCTTGGGCAGGGCATCGCCATAGCGGTAGGCATGGCCATGGCAGAAAGCCGGCTTGCCGCCCACTTCAACCGCGACGGCTACAAGGTAGTTGACAATTACACCTACGCCCTTTGCGGCGACGGCTGCCTTCAGGAAGGCGTTGCTTCCGAGGCCGCTTCCATGGCAGGCACCATGGGCCTCGGCAAGCTGATACTGATCTACGACCGCAACCATATAACCATAGAGGGACGGATAGAGTCCACCTTTGGCGAGAACGTGAAGGCGAGGTTCGAGGCATACGGCTGGCAGGTGCAGGAGGTAGCCTCCGGCGAGAATGTGGACGCTATACAGGCCGCTCTCGACAATGCTAAGGCGGACACCGAACATCCCTCTCTCATAATCGTGAACACCGAGATAGGCTATGGCACAGCTAAGCAGGGCAAGGCCAGCGCCCACGGCGAGCCTCTGGGGGAGGAAGCCCTCAAGTCCATGCGCGAGTTTTATCAGTGGGATTATGCGCCCTTTGAGGTACCCGGCGAGGTGTACGCGCACTTTGAGGAGCTGGGCCGGGGCTACGCAAAGACTGAGGAAGAGTACGACAGGATGTTCGAGGGCTACAAGGCCGCATACCCCGAGCTGTATGCCGAGTGGGTGAGGTGGCATGACAGTAAGCTGCCGGAGGAGTTCATAAACGATCCCAGGCTGACCGCCGCCGAAAAGCCAATGGCCACCCGTGCCACCAGCGGCGAGATACTCAACCTCGCGGCGGAATACATGCCCAACCTCTTTGGCGGCAGCGCCGATCTGGCCCCCTCGAACAAGAGCGAGCTCAAGGGCAAGCCCTATTATTCCAAGAACGACAGGGACGGCTCGAACGTACACTTCGGCATACGCGAATTTGCCATGGCGGCGGCCTGCAACGGCATGATGCTCTACGGCGGGCTGCGCCCCTACTGCGCCACCTTTATGGTATTCTCGGATTACCTCAAGCCCGCAATGCGCATGGCGGCCCTCATGAAGCTGCCTGTGCTGTACATACTTACCCACGACAGCATAGGCGTAGGCGAGGACGGCCCTACCCATCAGCCTATTGAGCACCTTGCCTCCATAAGGGCTATACCCGATACCAACCTGTTCCGCCCCGCGGATAAGAAGGAGACCGCCGCAGCGTACATCGCGGCACTCTCCGGCACTATGCCCACCGCCCTGGCGCTCACCCGCCAGAACCTGCCCCAGCTTGAGGAGACGGACGTAAAGAAAGCCATGCTGGGCGGCTACATACTGCGCGGCAGCGAAAAGCCCGACGTGATACTCATGGCTAGCGGCTCCGAGGTGGAGTTAGCCATGAAGGCGGCAGACGAGCTTGAGGCCAAGGGCAAAAAAGTTCGCGTGGTATCAATGCCCTGCACTGATATATTCGACAGGCAGAGCGTGGAGTATAAGGAGAGCGTGCTGCCCGGCTCGGTAAGGGCGAGAGTGGCTATAGAAGCGGGCTGTGCCATGAGCTGGTACAAATATATCGGGCTGGACGGCGAGACCGTCACCGTAGACCACTTTGGCGCCTCCGCGCCTGCGGGCATACTCTTTAAGGAGTTCGGCTTCACGGTAGAAAACGTAGTAGCCGCAGCCGAAAGGGCGATGAGCAAGTAAGACGTATATGATAGATACGCTTCTTATCGATCTGGACAACACTATACTGGATTTTAACAAGGCCGAGGGCCCCGCGCTTGCGGGCGCCCTCAGGGCCATGGGCATAGAGCCTACGGAAGAGCTTCTCAGCCGCTACAGCGTGATAAACCTGGCCCACTGGAAGTGCCTTGAAAAGGGGCAGATCACTATGGCGGAGGTAAAGGTCAGCCGCTTCAGGCAGCTCTTTGACGAGTTCGGAATAACCGTATCCCCTGCGGAGACCGCCAAGGTATACGAGGGGCTGCTGGCGATAGGCCACTATTTCGTAGAGGGAGCCGAGGATATGCTTGAGGAGCTTTACGGTAAATACAGGCTGTATCTTGCCTCAAACGGAATAGCAAAGGTGCAGCACAGCCGCATAGACAGCGCCGGAATAGAAAAATACTTTGACGGCATGTTTATTTCCGAGGAAATAGGAGGTCGCAAGCCTGAACCGGAGTACTTTGAAAAGTGCTTTGAAAGGATACCGGATTTTTGCAAAACGCATACCGCCATACTGGGCGACAGCCTTTCGGCCGATATGCAGGGCGGCAAAAACGCCGGAATAACCACCATATGGTTCAACCGCGACGATATGCCGGACGAGGAGGGCGTGCGCCCGGACTACGAGATAAGGTCCTTATCCGAGCTTCCACCCCTTATGAAAAGGATATAGGCTCAAGTATAGAGTATGTAAAAAGGATATGCGGCGCAAAAAGGGGCTTTACCGGTTCTGTAAAAAGGAATTTACCGCTTCATCATCACTTCGTACTCTTTGGTTCCTTCCACGGGCTTCCTCATTCCTGTAAGATGAAAACCATGTTTTTCATAGAAGCGTATCGCTTCATTATTTTTCTCAAGCGTCCAAAGGAAGGTGATCGGATAGTTGTTCTTTGCAAATTCGATCAAAGATGATCCGATCCCCTGATTCTGAAAGAAATAGTCCACATACAGTTCGACAATTTCGCTTTTTTCAATGCGGATCAGTCCCTTGACGATCCCGTCATCATAAACGAGTATGCTTTCAAGAGCATCAGATGCACCATATTGCTCTGAAACGGCAAGGATCTGCAGCTTTCCAAAGCAGTAAGCATCATCCTTAAAGATGGGACGGTATTTTATCCTCTTATCAAAAACAAGTATCTCAGCGATTCTTGATATATCCTTTTTTTCGGCTTTTCTTATCATTTCTCTTTCCATACAAATTCTTTGTACTAAATACCAATCTACTGTTCTGTTTGCGCGTGCAAATTATACCATAAAACCTGTTAATGATTCTACCATCGCCTTTGTAAGATATGAAAAAAGCCCGAGCAGCTTTCTGCCCGGGCTTCCTCGCTCGATTATAAATCGATTCCGTTTTTATGACCGCTTACAGTGCCTCGATGGGGTCGAGGAACTCCCTGCGCCTCGCCTCGAATTCGGAGGCGTAGTAGGCGTCGTTGCCCTTGTGCAGCTCGTGCAGGTAGGCGTGATGGTTGCTCAGTATCTCCTCGTTGTGGCGGCCCAGCAGGAACACCGCTATGCTGGAGCACTGGTCGGCGGCGCGGCCCATATGGGTCAGCACCTCTATGAACACCAGGCCCGCGCCTATGGTGCAGGATCCGTTTTTGAGGCGGGCGATATGCCTGTCCTTGAGAGTGGCCACCATCTCATCGATTACTTCTTCAAGAGGTTCTATGCGCCTTGCCATAGCTTCATCGCCGTTGGCGAAGGCTTCCACGGTGAGGTCGATTATTTCGGTAAGTGCGGAGGAGAGTATCTCAAGCTCCCTCTTTGCGGTCTCCGAGAAAGCATGTCCGTCCGCTACGAGGCGTGCGCTGAGGTCGTTTATGTTTGTTGCGTAATCGCCTATGCGCTCAAAGTCGGTGACGGCCTGAAGCAGCAGATTCAGCTCGTTGTTGTCCTCAGTGCTGTCGATATGGTTGGAGAGCTTTATAAGGTAGTTCTCTGCGGCGTCGGTAAAGCCATCCAGCCTGTCCTCCGCGGAGGATATTTTTGCGCTGCGCTCAGGGTCATAGGAGACCAGCTGGTCTATGCTTCGGTTGAAGTTTTTGCGGGCGAGCCTGCCCATGCTGGCTTCAGCTATATTCACCTGATGAAGGGCAAGGGCGGGGGATATGAACAGCTTCTCGTCCAGGGTGCGCATTTCGGGATAGAAATCCTCCGTATCGTCCGGGGAGTCCTTTACGATGAGGGTAGTCAGCTTTACAAGCTGGTTTGTGAAGGGAAGCAGCGCCACCGCTGTCACCAGATTGAAGATGGTAGTAAAGTTTGCTATTCCGCCGCTGTTCATGGGCTTGCCCCATATGAAGTTCAGCGCCCCGGCGTGGTGCAGCAGGGGTATTGCCGCCATAAACAGCACCGTGCCGATGCAGTTGAATAATATGTGTGCAATGCCGGTACGCTTGGCGTCCTTGTCTGTTCCTATGGAGCAGACAATGGCGGTAGTTATGCAGGTGCCAAGGTTGATGCCTATTATAAGGGGATACACGGTCTGGAAGGTGAAAGCACCGGTAGATGAAAGCGCTTGAACCATACCTATCACGGCGGAAGAGCTCTGCACGATAAAGGTGGTTATAAGACCGGTAAGTATGCCAAGTATCGGCACATCGGAGAATTTCTGCAAAACATCCGTAAATGCCTGAGATTCGGACAGTGGCGATACAGCCTCCGTCATTCCCATAAGGCCGGTGAACAGTATGCCGAAGCCCATGAGCATCATGCCGATGCCCTTTGTTTTTTGGCTTTTGACGAATTTGAGGAATATTATGCCGCAAAGCACGGCGAGCGGAGCCAGCGTGGAGGGCTTGAATATCTCGATGAATGCCGCGCCGCTTGAGTTTATATCCATAAGGCGGATTATCTGCGCCGTGACGGTGGTGCCGATGTTCGCGCCCATGACTATGCTTATGGATTGGCGAAGGTTGAGTATCCCGGCGCTCAAAAGGCCCACGGTAAGCACTATTGTGGCGGTGGAGCTTTGTATGACGCTGGTTACGAGGGTGCCCGTGAGCATACCCAGCACCGCGCTGTGGGTGACCTTTTCCAGCATGCTTTTAAGGGCTTTGCTGGAGCTGCTTTTCAGGCCGTCCCCCATAATGTCCATTCCATATAAGAATATGGAGAGCCCGCCCAAAAGTGAAATTACAGAGAAAATACCCACTTTATAAATATCCTCCCTAAAAAGGTTTATTAACGCGTAAAAACAGTGGCTTTCGGCCCGGAAAAAATTGCCGGAACATGCGGAAATTTTTTCGTAAATCAGCTATGCCGAACCGCCACCAAATACTACTTTACTGTTTTTTTCGCGAAAAGTAAAGCGAAATAATAAGGGCTGTGATATAATACTGCAAAAACAGCGGGTTTTACCAACCGATAAGGAGAAATGCCCATGGAATGCGGCAAAAAGGGGACGGAAGGGCTGGGCGGCCACCTTATAGCGCTTGCCACCATATGCGTATGGGGCAGCACCTTTATATTCAGTAAAACGCTGCTCAGCGTATTTACGCCCTTGCAGATAATGCTGATGCGCTTTTTAGTGGCATATGCCGTGCTGTGGTGTATGTATCCAAAGACGGAAAAGACCACGGCAAAGGACAACCTCGGTATGTTTTTCATGTCGCTTTTTGCGGATACGGCGTATTTCCTTTGCGAAAACAATGCCCTCAGGTATACCCTTGCGTCAAACGTAAGCATACTCGTAGCCTCGGCGCCAATATGGACTGCCGTGCTGGCGCATTTCTTTACAAAAGGGAACAGGCTCAGGAGAAATACGGTGTACGGCTCGCTCATCGCCCTTGTGGGCGTGGCGCTGGTGGTGTTCAACGGGACAGTGGTGCTGAAATTCAATCCTCTGGGTGATATGCTGTCCATAGCCGCCGCGATATTCTGGGCGCTGTACTCCGTGATGATGACGCGCTATGTACACAGGTTTTCGAGCTTTTTTCTTATGCGCCGAATGACCTTTTTCGCAATACTGACCACTCTGCCGCTTGCATGCTTTACTGGGGAGCTGGATATGCCGCTTTATGAGCTCACGGACCCGCAAAAGCTCTTCTGCATAGCGTTCCTCGGCATACTCGGCAGCGGGATAAGCTACACCACATGGAACATGGCGACCCGCAGGCTCGGCATAGTGAAGGTGAACACCTATATTTATGTAAACCCGTTTGTAACGCTGGTAACTGGCGCTCTGTTTTTGCATGAGCCCATAACGCTCATGAGCGTAATAGGCGCGCTGCTCATAATATGCGGCGTCATAATAGGTGTGCGGGAGCGAAGGAGCGCTTGAGTGCGGCGGCAGCGCCTGATATAATTATTTTAGAAAAATGTTCAAAAAAGCGCAACCATTTCGCCTGCCTGTACGTCTTATAGGCATAAGAGAATCGGAACCGGCATCAATCCCCACATAAGCTTACAACGGAGGTATTTATCATGATGAAAAGGTTAAGGATAACAGTATGTGCAGTGCTTGTACTCATGCTGCTTTCCGGCTGCGCTGCCTCGCAGTCCTCTATGAAGGCAACGACGGAGGAAAGCTATAACTACGCTTATGATACGGCTGCCGCCGAGGAGCCGGCCTACGAACCCGAAACCGCGATGACCACAGCAGAGTCTGAAAGCGCCGTCGGTGGCTTTGATGCAGGCGAGGCCGACCCAAACTACGGCAATCACAAGATAATCACCACCTATACCTTTGAGATGCGGACCGACGAGTTCGATAACCACTTCAAGCAGCTTCAGGACAAGGCGGCGCAGCTCGGCGGCTATGTGCAGTCCTCCAGCGTGAGCGGCACAAAGCCCGTGACATACTCCGACTATGGCCGCACCGCCAACCTGACGTTCCGCATTCCTACTGCCAAGGTCAAGGAATTCGTGGACTTTACCCAGGGTACCGGAGAGATAACCTACAGCAACTGCGATACCGAGGATATAACCCTCAACTACTTTGATACCGAGACCCGCCTGGGCGTGCTTCGGGATCAGCTTGACAGGCTCAAGGAAATAATGAAGACCACCGGCAATATGGAGGATCTGGTAGAGCTTGAAAAGGCCATATCCGAGACGACGCTCGAGATAGAGCAGTACACGACGCAGCTCCGCCGCTATGACGACCTGGTGGACTATACCACGGTCTATGTGACTATCAACGAGAACCGCCTCACCAAAGGCCCTGCCGCAAAGGAAGGCATGGGCGAGCGTATGTCCGCGGGGCTTTCGGAGAGCTTCGTGGCGGTAGGCGTATTCCTCGAGAACGTACTGGTAGCCATAGTATGCGCAATACCCGCGATACTGGTGATCGCGGTGCTGGCCGCGATAGTTGTACTCGTAGTGAAGCTCATAAAGAAGGGGAAAGCCAGGAATGCCGTAAAGCGCGAGGCAAAGGCGCAGGAGCGGCGGGAACGCATGGAAAAGCTCAGCGCCAATAAGAAAGAAAATACCGAGAAAAAGGAGTAACGGTAAAAGTGACAATGAAAATGAATAAGAAGGCAAGGATAGCGGCAATAGCGCTCTGCGCGGCGATAATGGCCCTTTCGGCCGCTGCTTGCAAGAGCCAGGACCAGATAGAGGAGCAAAAGAATATAGTGGCATCGACTCAGAGCACCGACGGATATTATGATACCAGAAGCACCGTAAGGGTGACCGGCACCGGCACCGTAAGTATAAAGCCGGACATTGCCGAGGTGGGCTTTACCGTAAGGGCCCAGGAAAAGGACGTATCCGATGCGCAGCAGAATAACGCGAAGCTGATGGAGGCGGTGCTTGAGGTGATAAAGGCCAGGGGCATAGCGGAGGAGGATATCGAGACCGGCTATCTCAATATAAACGAGGTCAGGGATTACAGCAAGAATACCTCCAAGGTGGTGGGCTATGAGGTATACCACACCGTGAACGTCAAGGTCAGGGACATGGATGTGCTGGGGAACCTTATAAGCGAGGCCGTCGCCGCCGGCGCGAGCAACGTATCCGGCCCCGAATACTCCATAGAGGATGACTCCGAGGCATACCTTCAGGCCCTCGGCATGGCGGTGGAGTCGGCGGGCGCAAAGGCCAGGGCAATAGCGGCCGGTGCGGGAGTGCGCCTGACAAACCTGCCCATCTCCATAGATGAAAACGGCGGCGCAGACAGCGCGGTGGTATACGACGATACCAATAGGACCCTAAAGCCGCAGGCTACGGCGGCGCCCGCGGAGGACGCGCTGACCGAAGCGCAGACCGTAATGCCCACCATAAAGGTGACGGCCATGGTAGACGCCACATATCAGATAATGCGCTGACCACGGCAAAAGAAAAAAGCAGGCCCCGAATGGGGCGGTGACTTAAGAAAACATTGAAGCAAAAGACGGTTTAGCTTGACGGCTATGACGTCTTTTGCTGTTTTTCAGTTGTATTGTGGGCTTCTTTGATAGCCCGTGTAAAGTCAAATGTACCGATGAAGTTATAGACAATAGTAATTTCCCTTGTCTTGGATTTCTTGTCTGCATGGGACACTTCGATGCGGTCAATAAATTCTCGGAGAACTGCCGCGTCAAGCTCCTGCATATCCGTGTACTTCTTCACCGCTGCGACAAATGCCTTGGCATTGGTTTTCTGTTGCTCCTGCTGTTTCAGTTCCTTGCGTAAAACCTCTGCCATAGATTTAAGGCTGTTCTGTTCCAGCTCGTAGTCGTGGGGCATTTTGATAAACCTTTCATCGGACAGCTTGCCCATTACATTGTCCTCATACAGTCTGGAAATGATACGGTCAAGCTCTGCAATGAGCTTATCAGCTTTTGCCAGCGTATCACGCTTACGCGCAAATTCTGCGTCACGATCTCGCATACTGATGTCTGCTGCTTCCTGCATAAACTCGGCTTCGTGCTGACTCACATACTGTATGGCTTCGCGCAGATTCTTTAGTACGATTTCATGCAGTACCACATTCTTGATGGAATGTGTTGTGCATAGGTCTTCCCCCTTGCGGTAGGTGGAGCAGATAATCTATGACCGTTATCAGGCGTCGAAGGACAAGGAGAAGTTCTTGCGTGGCTATGAGAGGGAGATCATTCTCTTTGAGGCCGCCGCCAGGGAGTGTAAGCGTCTGGGCGCGGTTCCGCTGCCTGCCACAGAGCGGATGCAGGCGGAAATGGACGCGCTCACCGCCCGAAGGGCGGCGCTGACCGCCGGGCGTTAGCTTCAACTGCTCTTTTCGGTGGGGATTGGCTTCGCGTCTACATAAATGGTTCTTTGAGAATGAGGCTATTTTTTGCTACATTCTGGTTAGAATTTCATTCATCTGCGTATTCGTAAAGCCAATATTTTCCGTTAATCAATACTACAATATCTTTTTCATATTGATAGACCTCCGCGCTGACTATGCTGTGGTTTGCCTGCAATTCTTTGAACATACGTCGTTCGGGAAGGTGAAGCGCAAACAGCAAAAATCCAGTATTCATGCGGGTTTGCGGCGAGATGGCTCTCGATCAGATAGCTCTCTTTCAGACGGTCAAGGGGCTGGAATCACAATCGCATAGTTGTTTTCATGGGAGAATGGCGGTAGCTGCGGTCATTCTCCCTTTTTTCGTTCCTGCCGCATTTTACAGGAGGAAACGAACATGGAAGAACCGAAAAGCAAAGCGAAGCGCGGGGCAAAGACCGCTGCGGCTGCGCAAGAGGATAAAATCACGCTGCTCCCGCTGTCGGAGCTGCACGACTTCCCCAACCACCCATTCAAGGTGCGGGACGACGAGGCCATGCAGGAAACGATGGAGAGCATCCGGCAGTACGGCGTTCTCGTCCCGGCTATCGTCCGTCCCCGCGAGGACGGCGGCTATGAGATCATCGCCGGACACCGGCGCAGGCACGGCAGCGAGCTGGCGGGGCTTTCCGCCATGCCCTGCATCGTGCGGCGGATGGACGACGACACCGCCACCATCCTCATGGTGGACAGCAATATCCAGCGCGAGAACATCCTTCCCTCCGAACGGGCGCAGGCGTATAAAATGAAGCTGGAGGCTATCCGCCGCAAGGCTGGCAGACCGGTAAAAACAGAGGAAAAAGATGTGCCAGATAATTCTGTCCAAGTTGGACAGAATTTCGATGGCAAGACCTCACGCGAGCTTTTAGCGGAAAACTCCCCAGACAGCTCCACACAAATCCAGCGCTACATCCGCCTGACCGAGCTCACTCCTGAGCTTCAGCAGATGGTGGACGAGAAGAAGATCGGCATGACCCCCGCCGTGGAAATCTCCTACCTCAAGCCGGAGGAGCAGCAGATGCTCTTGACCGCCATCGACAGCGAGCAGGCTACGCCCTCGCTTTCGCAGGCGCAGCGTATGAAGAAGCTCTCCCGCAACGGCAAGCTCAACGACGACACCATGCTGGACATCATGATGGAGCAGAAAAAACCGGAGGGCTATAACGTCGTCCTCTCGGCGGACAAGCTGCGCAAATACTTCCCGCGCTCCTATACGCCGCAGAAGATGGAGGAAACCATCCTGAAGCTGCTGGACGCATGGCTGCGCAAGCGCCAGCGTGACCAGTCCAGATAACCGAATACGACCGCAGACAACCACGACACCGACCGGGCAGAGAGCTTTCTTTGCCCGGTTTTGTCATATCCAGAGAGGAGCAAAGCCATGTATATCAACACGTTCAAGTATAAGCCGGAGGACGTTTCCTGCGTCCTCTGCGCCGAATACGTCAAAAAGCTGGGCTGCACTGCGCTGTCCTGCCCCTGCCTTGCTGAGCGCATGGAGGCCGGGGTCGTGGGCTACGCGGAGGCCGTGGCGGAGCTATTCCCGCTGCACCCCCGCCTGACGCCGCGCATCCTCCGTCTTGTCGCCGGCTTCCCCGGCTCACTGTGGCAGGACGAACAGCACAAGCGCCGCTTCGCCTATCTCCGCACCCTGCTGGGCTACCGGAAAAAGCGGGATACGCCGGTATTCCTTGCCGCGCTGTACCTGCTGACATCCAACAAGGAGATCGGGGACAGGAGCTTCAACTGCTTCACCAAGGGCGGCATCGACTTCCGCTACGCCCGCAGGCGCGGCATCTCATCCCATGACTACACGCTGCTTATGGCGGCAAAGAGCCTTTACTGCCACACGGCGGAGGTCACGCAGGGCGACCTTGCGGAGCCGCAGATCATCCCGGACGAAGCGTTCCGGCTGCTCATCAACGCCCTGCTCATCGCCCGTTTCGGGCTGGACGCCCTGAAAATTACCGCAAGACGCGGACAGCGGGAATATACCCTCCGCCGCCTCATCCGCCGCGAAGCTGGGGAAAACGCTCCGTCTGCGGGGCTGCTTTTTCCCTCTGAGGGGAGGTGAACACCGTGGCAGTATTTCGCGTGGAGAAGAACCACAATTACACAGTCATGTCCAATTACCACCTGCGGGACACCCGCCTGACGCTGAAATCCATCGGTCTGCTGTCCAAAATGCTCTCTTTGACAGATGAGTGGGACTACACCACCCGCGGGCTTGCCGCCATCTGCAAGGAGGGCGTGGACGCCATCGGCGCGGCGCTGAAGGAGCTGGAATCGCACGGCTACCTTGTACGCCGCCAGCTCAGGGACAGCCGCGGGCGTATCACCGACACCGAGTACACCATCTACGAATCCCCGCATCCGCCCTTGCCGGATACGGCTTCACCAGATACGGAAAACCCGTATCTGGATACCCCGGATACGGACGAGCCATATACGGAAAAGCCCGCGCAATTAAATAAAGATAGAAGAAATAAAGAAAAAGAAATTCCTGATGAATCTATTACGGATACATCAAATCCTGATCCAATCTATCCCCCAGCCCCCTTGCAGGGCGCGGGATATGACGGGATGGGATACGAGGAAGCGCGAGAGATCGTCAGAGAAAATATCGAGTACGACATTCTGGTGCAGGACCCACGGCAGGACAGAGAGCAGCTTGACGAGGTAGTAGACCTCATTACGGAAACCCTCTGCTCCCGCAGACAAACCATCGTTGTGGCAGGCGACGAATATCCGGCAGATATGGTGAAGGAGAAGCTGCTGCGCATCACGTCCTCCCACATCGAGTACGTCTTTGACTGCCTGAAGCAGAATACCACCTACGTCCGCAACATCAAGAAATACCTGCTGGCGTCGCTGTTCAACGCACCCAGCACCATCGGAAGCTACTATTCCGCCCTCGTCAACCACGATATGTACGGCGACGGGCTGCGCGGCAAGGGCTGAATATGACCGAAAAAAGGAGGGATGACCCATGCAGGAGGAAGTGGAAAACAGAGCGGTCACGCTGGTCATCAGCGCGACAAAGCT
>ERZ780226.1813-NODE-1813-length-15943-cov-11.032414_pt1 | contig 15943 bp, 16 predicted proteins | sample MGYA00511165_ERZ780226 | MGnify/ENA primary metagenome ERZ780226 (study PRJEB29588, sample SAMEA2152373) | human gut metagenome | biome: human gut; feature: human-associated habitat; material: faeces | place: Denmark | collected 2008/2010 ...
GCCTCTTCGCCATAAACAATCTGCTTTGCCATAAGAATTGCTTCCTTTCAATCAAACACGAATTATTCTACAACTGCCAGAATGTCGGCCATCTTGACGATGACGTAATCTTCGCCGTCAAGCTTTAGTTCCTGGCCTGCGTACTTGCCAGTCACAACCTTGTCACCGGGTTTGACCGTAACCTTGACGTCGTCGGTGCCCGGGCCTGCCGCGATGACTTCCGCGATCACGGATTTTTCTTTATTGGCGGTGGAGAGGATAATGCCGGACGCGGTCTTTTCCTCAGCTTCCATGTGCTTGAGCAGAACATTGTCTGCCAACGGGGTCAGCTTCATAACAATTACCTCCAGTATCCAGTCGCTGTTTCATACAGCGCGTTTTACAAGATTTTTTAGCACTCAGTCTCTCTGACTGCTAACATCTATATCATAATCAGATGCGCCAAAAAGTCAAGGGGTAATTTCGGCAAATTTATGACCAGACTGTGAATTTTTCGTGTGATAGGTCAGCCCCTTCGGGTAGAAAAAGCGGATGGCCTGCGGAATGAGTTCGATTTTTGCGTCCGTTGTGTAGGCAGCCTCGCCATCGATATTGACAACAGATTCTTTTACACATTCAATGCGCAGAGAACGGCAGCGGGCGTGATAGATCAGCGACGGATAATCGGCGTAGCGGCCCTTCTGGTAGTGACCGACGACAGTTGCAACCTGCAGCAGATTGACCTTTTCAACCACAAGCACATCCAGCAGCCCATCGTCCGGCTCGGCCTCCGGCACGGGGGTGAAACCGCCGCCGTACCACCGGCCATTGCAGACGCAGATCATGGTCTTCCGGCCCGAGAACACCTCGCCGCTGTCCAGCGTAACGGTGTAATCCGCCGTCAGCCCATGCAGCATATTCGAGAAAATGGACAGGATGTACGCGCCCTTCCCGCTCACGAGCGGCAGTCGCTTGAAGCGGGCGATATCCGTGCCGACCCGCGCGTCAAACCCGATGGAAAGAACGTTCAGCGCATAAGAATCGTTGCAGCGGATGAGATCGAACCGCGCCTCCTCCGCGTCCAGCAGACGCTCGATGGAGGTGAATGCGGCGGGATCGTCAAAAATTTTGATTGTGTCATTGCCGGAGCCGCCGGGAAAGTGCGTCACGGCAGCGTTGCCATAGCCCACGACACCGTTTACAACTTCGTTGAGCGTTCCGTCGCCGCCGCAGGCGTACAGGCGCACCTCCTCGCCGGACTGCGCCGCCTGCCGCGCCAGCGTCCGGCACTCACCGGGTGCACCAGAAACGAGCAATTCATAGCTTAACCCGCGCGGCGCAAAGGCGGCCTCGATCATTTTTCGGTATTCTGCCGTCCGGTCAGACTTCCCAGCCGCGGGATTGACGATAAAAATATGCTTCATAGCGGAACTTTCTCCTGTTCTGTTCGTCTTATGGGTACAGGCGGTAATCAATAGTACATGTACACGTTGCACTGCAAGCGCCCGTTGTAGAGTTTGCGCTTTTTAACGGCCTGTTTGCCGTAGTAATGCTCGAACTCCGGTTCGGAGGAGATGATGTATTTTTTCCAGCCGTCCGCGTATTTGAGATGCCGGCCGAACGCACTGTAGAGCCGCTGGGCGCTGCGCTGCTCAAGCATGCGCTCGCCGTAGGGCGGATTGCAGACGATGAGGCCCTTATCTGCGGGCAGACTCATCTTCGTCGCGTCCGCCTCGCGGAACTCGATCAGCTTGCCGACGCCCGCCTTGCGTGCGTTCTGCTGCGCGATCTCCAGCGAAGCCGCGTCAATGTCGGAGCCGAGGATGTGATACTCCCCCCGGTACTCGCGGTCGAGCGCTTCCGTTCTGGCCTGCTGCCAGACCGTTTCCGGGACGCAGGACCACTTCTGCGCCATGAACGACCGGTTCAGGCCCGGCGCGCGGTTCAGCGCGATCATCGCCGCCTCGATGCAGATGGTTCCCGAGCCGCAGAACGGGTCCCAGAAGAAGTCCCGCCCGCGATAGCGCGCGAGATTGACCATGGCGGCCGCCATCGTCTCGTGCAGCGGCGCAAGATTGGCCTCGCGGCGGTAGCCGCGCTTGTGCAGGCTCACGCCGGACGTGTCCAGAAACAGCTCCACATGATCCTTCATGATGGAAAAGCGCAGCTGGTACGTCTCGCCCGTCTCCGGCAGCCAGCCGAGGCCGTATTTCTCGCCCAACCGCGTGACGGCGGCCTTTTTCACAATGGCCTGACAGTCCGGAACGGAGTGCAGCTGGCTGTTCAGGCTGTAGCCCTTGACAGGGAACGCACCGTTCTTCGGAATGAAGCGCTCGAGCGGCACAGCCTTGACACCCTGAAACAGGTCTTCAAAGCTGTGCGCGTCAAACTCGGCCAGCAAAATCATCACGCGCTCACCCATGCGGCAGCAGAGGTTGGCCTTCGCCATGGCGGCGAAATCGCCTTCAAAAAAAACGCGCCGGTCCTCGACCCGGACGTTCTGCAGATCCAGCCGCCGCAGTTCGTCACCGACCAGACCTTCGAGCCCAAACAGGCACGGCACGCAAAAAGTCATCGTATCCATAGTTTTCTCTCCAAGCATTCTATAGTATCTCTAAGTATACGGAATCCCGGCGCAAATAGCAAACCCTATCTGTTACGATTTTGTAAAATGTGAGGAAAAACTTTATATTTATTTAAAGTGACAAGCGTTCGGAAATACGGTATACTGGAAGCAGCACAGAAATTCAAAAAAAGAGGAGGAGGTTCCCATGTCTCAGGCAGTGATCGGATGGCTGATCGCCATCGTCGTCTTCATCGTGGCAGAGGCCACGACGGTCGCGCTGGTGTCCGTCTGGTTCATCGGCGGCGCGGTGTGCGCATTGGTTGCGGCAATTCTCGGCGCGGGACTCGGCGTACAGCTGGCGGTATTTCTCGTCGTTTCGGCGGCGCTGCTGGCGTTCGCGTGCCCGGCGGCTCGAAAAAAGTGGGCAAAAAAGCCGGAGCGTATGAATGCCGACCGCCTCGTCGGCGAAACGGCCATGGTCACGGAGCCCATCGACGCCTGCGCCGATACCGGAGCCGTAAAGATCAACGGCGTTCTCTGGACAGCGAAATGCACAACAGGCGAACGCGTGGAAGCAGGACGCCATGTGACCATCGAGCGCGTTGAGGGCGCGAAGCTCTACGTCAAACCCGCAGAATGTCCCTGCACAAAAGCATAACCATCATAAACAACCGAAAGAACTGAAAAAACCGAAGGAGGAACAAATTTTATGGAATGGATCCCCATTGTTGTGATCGCCGTTCTGGCGCTCATCGTCGTCATCAGCAACATTCATATCGTCCAGCAGTCCCGCGCCTACGTCATCGAGCGCCTCGGCGCGTTCAGCAAGGTCTGGCAGGTCGGCATGCACGTCAAGGTCCCGTTCATTGAGCGCGTGGCCAAAAAGGTCAGCCTGAAGGAGCAGGTGCTCGACTATCCGCCGCAGCCCGTGATCACCAAGGATAACGTCACCATGCAGATCGATACCGTCGTCTATTATCAGATCACCGACCCGAAACTCTACACCTACGGCGTCGAACGGCCCATGATGGCCATGGAAACGCTCACGGCCACGACGCTCCGCAATATCATCGGCGACCTTGAACTCGACCAGACGCTCACGTCCCGCGACGTCATCAACACCAAGATGCGCGCCATTCTCGACGAAGCGACCGACCCCTGGGGCATCAAGGTCAACCGCGTCGAACTCAAGAACATCCTCCCGCCGCAGGACATCCAGAACTCCATGGAAAAGCAGATGAAGGCCGAACGTGACCGCCGGCAGGCGATTTTGCAGGCAGAAGGCACGAAGCGCAGCCAGATCCTTGTCGCCGAGGGCGAAAAGGAAGCCGCGATTTTGAAGGCAGACGCGGAAAAGCAGGCCGCCATCCTCAAGGCAGAAGCCGAAAAGCAGGCGGCAATTCTCAAGGCTGACGGCGAAGCGCAGGCCATCATGGCCGTGCAGAAGGCCATGGCCGATTCTCTGGCGCTGCTGAACGAAAAGGCCCCGAACGACCAAGTTCTGAAACTTAAGGCGCTTGAGGCCATGCAGAAGGTCGCGGACGGCAAGGCCACGAAGATCATCATCCCGTCCGAGCTGCAGGGCTTTGCAGGTCTGGCTTCCGGCATTGCCGAGACGGTAAAGGAGACGAAGTAATATGGCGAAGCAGGACGAGCGCTTTATCAAGGTGCTGAACGAGGGCAGTACCTGGACCACGAACCGTGAGATTTGGGTCGACAAAACGACCGGCGTCAACTATCTCTGGATCGACTCCGGCTACAGCGGCGGCCTGACCCCGCTGCTCGACGCCAACGGCCACCCCGTCGTGACCCGGATCCCATTAGAAGAGGAATGACGCCGCTATTACTCCGGTCTTGACTGCCGTAGGAACATTTTTATAAGGCAAACTTTTTCGGCGCACAAGCATACAGAAAAATGAAGAACTGCCATCCGACCGGATGGCAGTTCTTTCAATTTAATTGCAGCTGCGGTAAATCAGCTTTGCGTTTGGATCTTGCAAAGCAGTACGAATTCGCAGAAAGCCTGGTCGTATGGATGGTCACACCTCCGGATCGAAGCGCTCAAAAATCGGGATGCCTCCGGCAGCTTCGCAGGCCAGCATGTCTTCCTTCGTGCGGATCGTCCAGTCAACCTCCTGCGCACCCCAGACACGAACGCACGAGCGCAGGCAGTAGCTGCTGCGGTCTTCAAATTTGTACGCGATAAAGTCCGGGACCGTCAGGAAGTTCAGCAGCAGATTGCCCGCAATGAACCGCTTATACCACGGCAGGCCCGACTTGTCCTTCTCAAAATTCATGGAAAGCTGCCCGCGGCAGATCGCAGGGCGGAACTTTTTCACGTCGATAAGCGCGAAGGGGTCAAACGACTCGATGCAGAACTCGCCCTGGTAACTGTCCAGCCGCTCGCAGACGGCCTTGGCCAGCGCCTTGTGATTGCCGCGCGCGGTTTTGAGTTCGATAATCAGGGGCGTTGCATGCTCAAACAGGGCGAGAACCTCGTCAAAGGTCGGGATCTGCTCATCCGTGCCCTCAAGACGAAGCTGCTTCAGTTCGTCCAGCGTCAAATCCTCAATCTCGCCCTCGACGTTTGCGCAGCGCCTCAGATCAGAGTCATGGAACACGGCAAGCGTGCCGTCCTTTAAAAGATGCACGTCCAACTCCGCGCCGAAGCCGCGCTCAATCGCCCGGCGGAAAGCGGGCAGAGAGTTTTCGGGAATGACGGGCTTGTCGTGATAGCCTCGGTGGGCATAGCGGTACTTTTTGAGAATTTCCCACTTCTGATGCCCTTTCCGGCACCTCAGCGCCAGCGTGAACAGCAGATCGAGCGTCAAAAGCACGATCAGGATGATGCAGATTGTCAGCATGGTTACAGACTTCTTTCTTGCTATATTTTAGATAGGCTTGAGCAGCACTGAAACCCAAAACACAAACCAGCAAAGCGTTTGTGTTTTGGAAAGGAGGAAACGGGTTCAGAGGATAAGAGACGTCGCACATAGCGGCGGCTCGTTCCGTCGAGGCCGTTTCCGACGCGCCGCCTGTTACGGTACACCAAGTTTAATAACAGCTGCCTTTGAATGGCTGCGGTAAAAACGCTTTGCGTTCAAAATTTGCAAAGCAGTACGGATTCGCCGGAGTTCTGTAGGGGCCGATGCCCACATCGACCCCTACAAAGGTTATGCGGACGGGGTCAGTCGTCCATTTCCTCGAACGCCTCCAGCCCCTTCTTGGCCTCGGCCTTGGCATCGCCGTGGTGGACGAAAAGCATCGTCACAAAACTCAGCGCAACGAACAGCGCAGCATACGGGAACAAGACACGGTAGTCGATCTTTCGCATGAGCGTACCGGCGACGATGGGCGTAACGACCTGCGCAGCCATGGAGGCCGTGTAGTAATAGCCTGTGAATTTGCCGATGTCCGATCCCTTGCACATCTCAACGACCATGGGAAGCGAGTTGACGTTGATCGCAGCCCATGCAAGGCCGACGAGGGCGAAGACGACGAACATGATGGCGTTGATGGACGAGAACGTCGTTGTGAGCACATAGCCGCTGGCGAAGCAGACGGCAAGCAGGATAATGCCGCACTGAATCGTGCGCTTGCGGCCGATCTTTGAGGCGATCTGGCCGATGGGGATGTACGAGACGATGGCGCCCGCCGTGGCGATGAGCAGGCAGGTCGATGCGCCGCCGAGGCCCTGCCCCATGACGACATCGACATATGTCGAGAACCACGTTGTCACACCGTTATAGCCGATGAACCAGAGCGCGATGGAGGCCAGCAGGAAGCCGAGGCTCTTTTTGACAGGCTTCGGGAGCGTTTCGTGGCCGCTGCCGTCGTCCTGCGCAAGGTTCCATTCGGGGTGCTGCTTTTCAAGCGCCTGATTTTCCGCCGTGAGCTTCGGCTCCCTGATCGTGAGGAAGAGCACGGCGACGGCGACGAACATAATGGCCGACACAACGATAAACAGCGGCTGATAGTTCACATGCTCCACACCGGCAGTTTTGGAGTTGGGATAGAGCACCGCCGCAACGCCGAGATACAGAATGCCGCCGACCGCGCCCATCAGATTGATGATGGCGTTCGCACGCGAGCGCAGCGGCTTTGGCGTCACGTCGGGCATGAGGGCGACGGCGGGAGCGCGGTACGTTCCCATGGCGACGAGCAGCAGGCCGAGGACGATGACGAACGAAGCCGTCTTGAAGCCGGAAGGCTGGGCGGCGTAGCTGTTGTCAAGGAGCGGGAGAATGTTCATAAGGATGATGGCGCAGCCGGTGCCGAAGAGGATGAAGGGCATGCGCTTGCCGATTTTTGTATGGCTCTTATCCGAGACGGAGCCGAAGAACGGCAGCAGAAAGAGCGCCAGAATGTTGTCCGCCGCCATGATTGCACCGGAGAATGTTTCGTTCATGTGGAAGGTCTTCGTGAGGATCAGCGGCACGATGCTGTCGTACATCTGCCAGAACGCGCAGATGGACAAGAACGCAAGGCCGACCAGGATGGTACGTTTGCTGTTGAGTTTCATTTCGGTTCTCCCTTTTCTAGTGTATTGAGGACTTCGCGGATATTCTGCATACAATACGTCGGCTGAACGCCGTATTTTGGGATATCCTCCATCACACCCTCGCCGGACAACACGAAAATCGTATCGACCCCCGCGTTCACACCGCAGGCAATGTCGGTATACACCCGGTCGCCAATGAGGCATGTTTCGCGCGGCGAGAAGCCCGTCTGCTCCATCGCCAGCAGCGCCATCTCAGGCTGCGGTTTGCCGATGACCTTCGGGCGGCGGCCTGTCGCAGTGTGGAGCATTTCAATCACGCTGCCGCAGTCCGGTGCGCTGCCGTACCATGTCGGGCAGACGAGATCGGGGTGCGTGGCAATGTAATCCGCGCCGCGGTTCAGGAGAATGCAGCAATTTTCCAGCTTTTCATACGTCAATTCCGTGTCGTAGCCCAGAAGGACAACGGCGCAATCATCCCGCAGCGTCTCGGCTACTCGCAGCCCTGCCAGACGAAGCTGATTTTTAAGAGATTCCGTTCCGCAGACATAATAGACCGTATCCGGCAGATACCGGCCGCGCAGATAGCGGATGGCCGCATCCGCGCTGGTCAGAAAATCGTCGGGAAAGGCTTCAATGCCGAGCCGGGCCATTTTGGCGATATACGCGTCTGTTCCGCGCGAGGAATTGTTCGTCAGGAACAGGTACCTGCCGCCGATGGCGCGCACATAGCGCAGAAAGTCCAGCGTGCCGTCGAAGAGCGTTTCACTCAAATAGATCGTGCCGTCCATGTCCAGCAGGAACAACCGTTTTTCCGCAAGAGACATTGCATACCTCCATGGTATTGATAAAAAATATTATACAGCGCCGCGCGCCGTTTGACAAGCGCTGCAAGCCGCCATACAATACACATAGGAAATATTGACTGAAAGGAATCCGCGATATGCTGAAAGACCTGCACACGCTCACGCCGTATCTGGACTTTATCCGGACCTGCAATGCCGATCCCGACTACCGCGATCCCATGCTGCTGACGCAGCAGCAGCTGCACCGGAATCTGCTGGATGCGCCGGAGAACCCGAATACGCGCGTGTTCGGGACATTTGAAGGGGAAGCAATCACAGGCGTGTTTGCGCTTTTGGTGCTGGAGGACGAGCGGTATCTGGAACTGCTGGCCGGACTTTCCCGAAACGCAGCAGCATATGCCGAACTGCTCTCACATCTGAAATCGGCCCACCCCGGTTATCAGGCGGATTTTGTCTATAACCCTCGCAACCGGCTTTTACAGGAGGCGCTTGCGGCGCTGGGCGCGGAGTTTGAACCGGAGCAGCAGAAGCTTGTCCTGTGCCGGGCTGTCCCGTATGTGTCGGATGCGCGCATTGTGCCCTATCGTCCGGAATACCGGGCGCAGTATCTGGCGCTGCACACCGTGGACCGCTATTGGACGGGCGAAAAGGTGCTGGCCGCGCCGGAGGTCTTTCGCGTTCTGCTTGCGCTCGAAGCCGGCGAGGCAGCCGGATATATCGACCTGACCCACAACAGCACGGAAAATGAGCCGTATGACCTGTTCGTCCGCGAAAAGAGCCGCAGGCGCGGCCTTGGCCGCGCACTTCTGGCGGCAGCGGTTCAGGAAAACAGGCCGAACGGCATGACGCTTCTGGTAGACATCGACAACGAAGCCGCGATCGCCCTGTACGAAGCGCAGGGATTTGAACGTGCGGATGGAGAAAACAATATCACGGCACATATCTGCCTGTAACACACAGAACACCCCGTCCGGCATGACCCGGGCGGGGTGTTTGATCAAACTGAACGGAAAAAATGTCCGAAATATCCTGATTTTTCTTGCGTGCAAATCAGCCGTCTGTTATAATTGAATCAGAGCGCAAAATGAAGATTTCAGGAGGATGCAAAGGATGAAGCGTACTGTTTTTTGGAAGCGAATGACCGCGCTGGCGCTGGCGGCGATCCTGCTGCTGGGCCTGCTGCCCGCCGCTGCATTCGGCGCAGAGCCGTCGGATGAACCGGTGCAGACCAAGTATGTCTATGAGGAGACAGACGGCGTCTGCCGCGCAGTCCGCGAGGAAGACGCCCTGCCGGAAAAGCCCGCCGCCCAGTCCACGGGCGCCTCCGCCCAATCCAGCGGAAAGCTTGCCACTCCGACGAACCTGCGCTGGGAAAAGGAGCCTAAAAAATATACGGAGAAGCGCAACGGAGTTACCTATCTGCAAGAGGTCTATCCCAGCTGCATCAGCTGGGACGATGCAAAAAATTCCGTAACAGACTATAACATTGTTTTCTATGATGCTTCCAAAAACGTAGTCTGGAGTTCACGCTGGAGCGTGGATTCGGACGCAACATCCTATCATATAGACGGTTTCCGGACACACATTGAAAGCAGTGGAAAATACCAGTTCAGTGTACAGGCACTCGATCTTGACAATCCAAGCCGAAACAGTGATATCGCATATTCCGACTGGTGGCCCTATTACCGCCCCAATCAGGCACTGGATGTGCCGACCGGCATTTATCTTGACGGAACAACACTGCATTGGTCCGCAGTAGCCAGAGCAGGTGGATATTTTGTGGAAAAAGGCTTCTCCGAAACAGCAGACGGTGAAATCAACTGGTTCGGTTCGACGTGGTGGAGCCATGATGGAACAGAACTTGATATCGCCAGAAACTCACACAATAGAGACATTCTTACAACTACCGGATACTATTTCTTCCACGTCCGCGCACTTAGCAGCAATATCACAAAATATAACAACAGCGGCTACGGAGAACTGTATCGGTTCTACAGTGATGGGAACGGAAATCTGTCGAAGGAAGGAAACAACACATATACCGTTACATTTGATGCAAATTTCCCCGGCAGCACGCCGGAAAAAGTCTCCGGACTGCTGGTCGGCTTTTTGATTCCGTTTAGAAAAATACCACTTCGTACAGGCTTCCGGTTTCAGGGCTGGTATGCAAACAAGAACTGTTCAGGAGGCCCGTGGAATTTCTTCCTTAATATTATCACGGGTAATATTACATTATATGCAAAATGGGAAAGAGAGGCTGGCTTCACGCTGCCCGAATGCGTTTTTCCATTTACAAACAGCAGCCGATATTTCTGTACGCCGAATTATAAAAATCTGTCAAATCAAGAGAAAGAAAAATATCGCTATGAGATTTCAGACAGTGATTATGCCCATTTGCTGAAAAACGTTAAAAGCGAGGCCGTCTCAGAATTACTGGCCAAGAGACGGAACGCACATTGGAGTGGTTCATGCTTTGGCATGGCAAGCGCTGTGCTGCTTGCCAACAGTGGTATTATCAATCCGCGGCGTTACGGGGTCAACAGTATCAGCAAAATGAATATTGTCATCAATGAAAATGGCACGCAAGACGTAGGAAAGGTTGAAAGTCTCATCAATTTCTATCAGCTTATGCAAAATGTCGGCTTTGTCAAGGATGCGCGGGATAGATATAAAACGAATGAAAGCATCAACCTGAAAAATCTTATTGACACAATCAAGAAAGAAAATGGCAGGCCGGTTTTGTTTACGATCTCTTTTGAAGATTCATGCGGCCACGCACTTGTTGCGTATGACATGCAATATAACTCGGATACGCACACATACACGATCCAAATTTACGACTGTGCGTTGTCTAACAGTCAACCATTTCAAATGACAATTTACGAAAACGGTTCTACCTATACAAAAGAATGCACAGCATGGGAAAGCAAATGGAAAGATCATGGTAAAATAACTGTCAAAAGCACATTAACGGTTGACGATTTTCTTGACATGCAATATGTGCTGCATTCCAATCAAGGCAAGGCTTCTGCCGCAGCCAGCTACCGTCTGACGACCAGTTTCGATTCGTTTACCGTTTCCAACGGCACAAACACAACCACCGTGACAGGCGGCGAGATCGTTGGGGAGGATGCGCTCGGTCTGACTGTGCTCGGCGGTGAGGGGGAACCGGGCTTTGCCCTGTCCTTCGTAACGCTGCTGCCCGCACTGGAGACCGGCGCGTATACCATCACGCCGTCCGGCGGAGCGGGTGAGGAATACACGCTCGACCTTCTATATGACGATGATGCAAACGGCTTCTTCCATTCGCTCACGTCTGCCGCTCCGGCTTCCGTCACGCTGAGCAGCACCGGAACGCTGACGACAAAGACCGACGCCTCCGCTGCGCAGACGCTGACCTCCGCGTATAACGGCAGCCAGATCGCGGCCGACGGCGTGACCGTCTCCGGCGAAACGACGGGCTTTACCGCCAGACTGGAAAACGGCGCAGTCAGCGTGACCTCCCAGCAGGAGACGCAGGCCGAACTGACGCTCTCGTCCGGACTCAAGGAGCAGACGCAGACGCTGCCGCTTGGCAGCAGCGCCGTTACGCTGCAGGCAGATGCGTCTGACAAAACCTGCGAGATCACGCGCGGCAGCGAAACGCTTGCCAGCGTGAGCCTTGGGTATGCAGTTGTCTTCGACGCCAGAGGCGGCAGCCAGACGCCGACGCAGTTCGTGCAATCCGGCCAGACCGCAGTTGTTCCGGACGAGCCGGAATATAACGGCTATCTCTTCCACGGCTGGTTTGCCGACGAAGCCTGCACCGAACCGTGGAGTTTTGACACGGCGGTCACAGAAGACCAAATTCTGTACGCAGACTGGCGGCCCAATCCGGCCATGTGGAAAACGGTCGTTTTCCGCGTAAACGGTGTGGACGACCAGCTGATACTGGTGCAAACCGGCGATACATTGACTGCAGCGGATATTCCGGCTGCGGACCTGTACGCAGGCGCAAAAATCGTCTGGGATCAGGAGGAACTGGCCCAGCTTCTGGACACCCCGATCTGGAAAGACCACGTTATCCCCGGTGATGCGGTCCCGCTGGCCGGGCAGTCGGTACTGACGCTGAACGCCGCAAAAAGTGCGGACGGCGTAACAGCGACAGTCAAAAACGACGCAGCAATCAACTTCCAGCTTACTCTGTTTGCCGTTGCCTACGATGCAGACGGGCGGATGCTTGACTGCCAAGCTGTCCCGTTCACGGCAGAAGCAGGCGAAAGCACAACTGTCACAGCTGCGCTCTTTGCCGACGCGGCAGTCGTCCGCTGCTATCTGATAGACAGTCGCTTCATCCCGGTCTGCCCGCGTGTGGAGTTAAACTGAACCGCTCCTGGCAGTCTGTATAATCGCTGGGGATAAAAGAACCGCCCTGCCGGCTATGCCGGCGGGGCGGTTGCGTGTTAAAGAAGCATTACAGGTCGCAGTTGCCGACGGTGCGCGGGAACGGAAGCACGTCGCGGATGTTGGAGATGCCGGTCAGATACATGACGCAGCGCTCAAAACCGAGGCCGAAGCCCGCGTGTCGGGTCGAGCCGTATTTGCGAAGGTCGAGATAGAACTGATAGTCCTTCTCCTTCAGGCCGCACTCGTGCATGCGCTGCACAAGCATGTCATAGTTGTCCTCACGCTGGCTGCCGCCGATGATCTCGCCGATGCCGGGCACAAGGCAGTCCATGGCCGCGACAGTCTTGCCGTCGGGATTCAGCTTCATGTAGAACGCCTTGATCTCCTTCGGATAATCCGTGACGAAGACCGGGCGCTTGAAGATCTGCTCGGTCAGATAGCGCTCGTGCTCGGTCTGCAGATCGCAGCCCCAAAAGACCTTGTAGTCGAACTTGTCATTGTGCGCTTCGAGCAGCTTGACAGCCTCGGTATACGTCACATGGCCGAAATCGGAGGTCATGACGTGGTGCAGGCGGTCGATGAGGCCCTTATCGACAAACTGGTTGAAGAACGCCATCTCCTCCGGTGCATGCTCGAGCACATAGGCGATGATGAACTTGATCATATCCTCGGCAAGCTTCATGTCGTCGGAGAGGTCGGCAAACGCGATCTCCGGCTCGATCATCCAGAACTCTGCTGCGTGGCGGGTGGTGTTGGAGTTTTCGGCGCGGAAGGTCGGACCGAAGGTATAGATATTGCGGAACGCCTGTGCAAACGTCTCGCCGTTGAGCTGGCCGGAGACGGTCAGGTTCGTCTCCTTGCCGAAGAAGTCCTTGCTATAGTCGATCTGGCCGTCCTCCGTGCGCGGCAGGTTATCGAGGTCAAGCGTCGTGACCTGGAACATTTCGCCTGCGCCCTCGCAGTCGGAGCCGGTGATGAGCGGGGTATGGACATAGACGAAATCGCGCTCCTGGAAGAATTTGTGGATGGCGTAGGCGATCAAACTGCGGACGCGGAACACGGCCTGGAACGTGTTCGTGCGCGGACGCAGATGCGTCACGGTACGCAGATACTCCATCGAATGGCGTTTGGGCTGGATGGGATAATCCGGCGTGGACGGGCCTTCGACAAAGACCTCGCTGGCCTGCAGTTCAAACGGCTGCTTCGCGTCCGGCGTCAGGACGAGCGTACCGGTGACAATCACGGCTGCGCCGATGTTCAGCTTGGAAATTTCGGTGAAATTTGCAAGTTCGGAGCCGTAGACGACCTGCACCTGCGAGAAAAATGTGCCGTCGGACAGGTTGATGAAGCCGAAGTTCTTACTGGCACGCAGATTGCGCACCCAGCCGCCGACCTTGATCTGTTTGCCGGCATAAGCGTCAGTCTCTTTAAAAAGGGAACGGACAGAAATAAGCTGTTCCATAGTGATCGATCCTCTCTTGTATTTATAATGTTGTGTAATTTACAGAAGCAGAATACCTGCGTCGCGGCAGGCATCCGTTGTAGCCTTGTCCCAGATGCTCGACTGCACCTCGCCAATATGGCAGGCGCCGATCATAAGCATGCACAGACGGCTCTGGCCGATGCCGCCGCCCATGGTCAGCGGCAGTTCCCCGCTTAAAAGCATTTTGTGGAACGGCAGGCTCCGCCGGTCGTCGCACCCGGCAAGCGTCAGCTGCCGGTCAAGCGATTTCTCGTCCACGCGGATGCCCATCGAGGAAATTTCAAACGCGCACTGCAGCACCGGGTTCCACATCAGGATATCGCCGTTGAGATCCCAGTCGTCATAGTCGGGCGCGCGGCCGTCATGCGGCTTGCCGGATTTTAACTTGCCGCCGATCTGCATGAGAAAGACCGTGTGGTGCTGGCGCAAAATTTCGTTCTCGCGCTCCTTGGGGGTCTTGTCCGGGTACATATCCTCCAATTCCTGCGTGGTGATGAAGAACACCTCGCGGTCAAGTTTTGTGTGCAGGCTCGGGAACGCAACGCCCAGCGCGTCGTTCGTCTCGCAGACGGCGCCGACAATATCGCGCACGGTGCGTTTTAAATAGTCCGTGTTCCGATCCTCGCGGGCAATGACCTTTTCCCAGTCCCACTGATCGACGTAGACGGAATGGAGGTTGTCTACCTCTTCGTCGCGGCGGATGGCATTCATATCGGTAAACAGGCCCTTGCCGACATTGAACTGGTAGCGCTTCAGCGCCAGCCGCTTCCACTTCGCAAGCGAATGGACGACCTGCGCCTCGGCGTGCACGTCGGGAATGTCAAAACTGACAGGCCGCTCGTAGCCGTTTAAGTTGTCGTTCAGGCCGGAGGCCTCCTCTACGAACAGCGGCGCGGACACGCGGCGCAGATTGAGCGCGTTGGACAGATTCGTCTGGAAATTGCTCTTGATGAATTCGATCGCGCGCTGCAGTTCGTAGACGGACAAGGGGGCGCGGTAGCCCTCTGGGATGAAGACCTTGCTCATGGGGAAGCCTCGCTTTCATATAGCGTTCAAAAATTTACAAAGTATTATACACCAAATTCCGCCTTCATGCAAGTACAGTGCGGAAATATGCAAACTTTTTACCAAAACAGAAGCCTGCGCAAAAATGCAAAAAAAGATTGACAAATCAAGGGGGTATCGGCTATAATACTTATCGTATGCTCCATAGGAGCAGCTAAATTTTTTTGACTCGCTGCGGCGGAGGCTGTACCGGCGTCCGCTGTTGAGCATATTTTTACAGGAGGTGTAGATTCCATGGCAACTGTTCGTACCTATCAGCCCAGAAAGCGTCACAGATCCAAGGTGCATGGCTTCAGAAAGAGAATGGCTACCGCCAACGGCCGCAAGGTCCTCGCCCGTCGCCGCGCCAAGGGCAGAGCAAAGCTCTCCGCGTAACCGGCGCGCTACACCGCAACACACATACATTCGGGGTGAATGGAAGCAGTTCTGTTCGCCCCATCTGTTTATCAGCCGCCATATGGCCGCAGGGGCGGGCATGGCTGCAAAAGGTGAGCGTTTATGCAGTTTTCCTCGTCGTTAAAGCTCAATCATATCTTCCGCCGGCTCTACCACAAGGGCCAGAGCGCAGCAAACGGCTATCTCGTGCTCTACTGCCGCAGAAACGGCTCCGCGTACAACCGCGTCGGTCTGACCGTCAGCGCGAAGCTGGCCCACGCCGTGCATCGCAACCGGCTGCGCCGGCAGCTGCGGGAAATTTACCGGCTGCACGAGCAGGAGTTTGCCCGCGGATATGATCTTGTCGTCGTCGCACGGTCGCGCGCTATCGGCGCGGACTATGCCGCGCTGGAGCGTTCGTATCTGTCTCTGGCCGGAAAGCTCGGCCTGACGGGGGAAACGCGTTCATGAAGGCCGCGCTTTTGTGGCTCATCCGCCTGTACCAGCGGTATATCTCTCCCGGCCTGCCGCGCCGGTGCCGGTTTTCGCCGACCTGCTCGCAGTATGCGCTGGAGGCGATCACCAAATACGGCGCGATCAAGGGCGGCTGGCTGGCGCTGAAGCGGCTGCTGCGGTGTAATCCCTTCTACAAGGGAGACTATTTTGACCCGGTGCCATAGGGCAGCGTGGTTTTTCCGCGTTTCCTGGCATCACCACCCCACATTTGGAGGAAGACAATGAAGAAAAAAGTCCTGATCTGGATCCTTGCCGCCCTGCTTCTGCTG
>ERZ780226.1816-NODE-1816-length-15904-cov-4.460975_pt1 | contig 15904 bp, 13 predicted proteins | sample MGYA00511165_ERZ780226 | MGnify/ENA primary metagenome ERZ780226 (study PRJEB29588, sample SAMEA2152373) | human gut metagenome | biome: human gut; feature: human-associated habitat; material: faeces | place: Denmark | collected 2008/2010 ...
AGAAATGAAATTTTTCGCGGTTTCACAATACTTTCGGCAAGATATTGTTACATTGCCGCAACGGGCGTGGCGGCGGATTTATGGGCGGAGGGCAATTAATTCAAAGCAATATCTTGCTGAAAATAACTTTTTCGACAGTCTCAAAAAGGGGGCGTTCTGCCCCCTTTCAGCATAGTTTTTTCAGTCGGTTTAAGAGTGAACAATATCTGACCTGTGCGGTGCGGAGCTCGTATATACAGATATCCACCTCGTCGGGATTGAATACACAGTCAAAATTATCCTGAGCAATTTCCATTTCGCGGCGGGCTCGGTTTACCTCGGCGGTCAGAGCCGATATACTTTTTATTCGCTTTTCGTTTTCATCGGTCTTTGATTTTTCGTTTGTTTCGGGCATTTCCGACGGGTTTGTTTTTTGTGGTTTCATATTATGCCTCCGGATTTTACAGCTATTTTAATATAGTATATTTAATAAATTAATATTTATACTTTTATAATTAAAAAAGTTATTGATTTGTTCATAATTTAATAGTATAATTTAATAGTACAATTGTGTAAAGAATAAATATATCAAAGATAAAAAACACATAATCCGGGAAAGGTGGAAGGTGTTATGCAAGGTACAAAAAATAAAGTTTTAATAGTTGACGATGAGGCTAATATTTGTGAGCTTATAAGGCTTTATGTCGAAAAGGAAGGCTATAGCGCTATAATTGCGACTGACGGCGCAAGGGCTGTCGAAAAATTCACAGAGGAGAAGCCGGATATAGTTCTTCTTGACATTATGCTTCCGGTTAAGGACGGATGGCAGGTATGCAGAGAAATTCGTGCGGTGAGCGATACTCCTATTATTATGCTTACCGCTAAGGGCGAGACCTTTGATAAGGTTTTGGGTCTTGAACTCGGGGCGGACGATTACATAGTCAAACCGTTTGAACCGAAGGAACTGATAGCGAGAATGAAGGCGGTTCTCCGCAGGGTCGAAACACGCCCCGCGCCTCAACAGGAAGCCAGCGGCGAGCTTGTGTTTGACGGACTCAGAATAGGCCGCGAAACATACGAAATTTATCTTGACGGAAAGAAAATTGAGATGCCGCCAAAGGAATTTGAACTCTTGTACTTTCTTGCCAAAAACAAAAATAGGGTTTATACAAGAGACCAGCTTCTTGACGAAATATGGGGATATGAATTCTTCGGTGATTCACGTACCGTTGACGTTCATATAAAACGAATCCGTGAGAAGATTGAGAGCGAGGGCAAGAACTGGCAGTTGAAAACCGTATGGGGTGTCGGCTATAAATTTGAAGTTTCCGAATAGGGCTGTGAAGGAGAGGTTTTCATATGGACGGACGCAGTATGTTCGGAAAAATCTTTTTTGTAAATATTATTTCGATGCTTGTTTGTATAATCATACTCGGTTCAACCGAGGTGGTTTTAATGACGAGTTATATCTCAAAACAGAGCGAGGAAACTTTAAGCAAGAATGCCGAAACAATCATCAATCTGATGAAGTCGGATATTTCAAAGGGAACAATGACCGATATGCTTAACGGCTTTGCTCACGCAATGGGAACGTACATTATAATATTGGATAACAAGAGCGAGGTTATCGCCTGCAGCGAGAGAAGCGATTTGGTTAATTCGCCGCCGTCGTTTGTAAGCGGTGAGTATACCAAGACGGTTTTAAGCGGCCAGAAGAACTCTATGATCGGCACGATGGGAAGTCTGTTTCAGGTGACGATGTTCACTCTTCAGATTCCCGTTAAGAACAGTAACGGCAATGTTTTGGGCGCTGTTATGCTCAGCCGGCCGATACCCGAGCACCAGAGAATGAAAAACGAAATAATACGCATAATGTTCTTATCGACGTTGGTTATTGTCGCAAGTTCGCTTGTGCTGTCATATTTTTTAGCAAAGCGTATTTCGGTTCCGATTCATAAAATTTGTGAATCGACCAAAGAGTTCGCAAAGGGTAACTTTTCGGTCAGAGTTGGGGAAGACACCGTTCATTCGGACGTTCTTGAGATTGCCGAACTGACCGATGCCTTCAACAATATGGCGGAAGAACTCGAGAAAGGCGAAGAAATAAAGAATACGTTTATATCCGATGTGTCGCATGAGCTGAGAACGCCGATGACAACAATAGGAGGCTTTGTTGCGGGAATCCTCGACGAGACTATTCCTCAGGATAAACAAAAGGATTATCTTAAAATAGTCTATGACGAAATCAGCAGGCTTTCAAGACTTGTCAATACATTTTTGGATATTACCAGACTCCAGTCGGACAAGCTGACGCTTAACAAGATTGATTTTGACATAAACGAGCTTATCAGGATGGTTATAATCGGGCTTGAAAGCAAGATAGAAGCCAAGAAGATAGATGTTAAGCTTGAACTTGAGAGTGAGAACTGTTATGTGAATGCCGACCGCGACAGCATAACGAGGGTTGTGACAAATCTTTTGGACAACGCTGTGAAGTTCACGAACGAGGGCGGAAGGATTACCGTAACGGTTACGACACATCAGCATTCTGTTTCCGTCAGCATAAAAAATCCCGGCTGCGGAATTTCAAAGGAGCACCAGCCGATGATTTTCAAGCGTTTCTATAAGGCGGACAAATCGCGCAGCCGTAACCGCGAGGGAACGGGGATAGGCCTGTATCTGGTAAAGAATATTTTAAGCGCCCACGGCAGGGATATTACCCTTGACAGCGTAGAGGGTGAGTATGCTGACTTTACATTTACTTTAGATAAAGGACGGCCGAATCAGCAAAGGGTATACTCGATTCACAACCAATAAATTTTAATGTTTAAAAGCTCTTTTACACTTTGTTCATAAAATTGTAAAAAATCGCGTATATAATGATGAGTGAAAAGAGAAAAGAACATAAAATATAAAAGCAAATCTTCGACAGGGACTTCGCGGACGGAGAGATTAAATATTTGCCGGGCGAAGCGGCGAAAGGAGAATCATTATGAGTGACTTTGATGAAAGATTTAACGGCACAAACAATACAGACGGCATTGATAATACAAACAATGCAGGCATTACAAACAGTGCTGATACCGCAGACAGCACAAATACATTTTCAAATGCGGAAATGAATAATAATATGGGTAACGGCTTTGATAATAATTCATATCAGCAGCAGAACGCTCAGCCGTATAACGGCACATATTCGGACTTGGATAATACACAGCCGCAAGGCACAGCGGGTTATCAGTCGGTTAAAAACGATATTAGCCAAATCAACCTTGACGGTGCTCAGCCATCGGGCGATTCGGCGACATTCAGACACGGCGGTTATACCGAGAATATTCATTATAAGAAACCGCATAAGTCAAGAAACCGTTTCATAGCGGCTATGGTTTCGCTTACCGTTTTGAATTTAGCGATTATGGGCGGAACGTTCTTCGCGGGAACGCGATACGGTCAGCAGCAGAAACAGGTTGCCTCCAAACAGGAGCTTGTAAGCAGTTTAAGCGGCGACTCGGGTGATAATACAAACGGCGCAGCCCAAACAGCCAATACAACCCCTGAGATGGCTACTACCGAGATTGCAAAAAAGGTAGGCCCGGCGGTTGTCGGAATCAGAAGCACAATGCAGCAGCAGACAGGCTTCTTTGGCTCAACGAGCCAAGCTCAGGCAGAGGGTTCGGGCATAATCCTCTCTGAGGACGGATATATAGCAACAAACAACCATGTTGTTGACGGAGCAACAGCGGTCAGCGTAATTTTAAATACCGGCACAGAGCTTGAAGCCAAGATTGTCGGAAAGGATGAACAGACTGACCTTGCTGTAATCAAAATTGAACCGACGGAACAGCTTACCGTTGCCACAATCGGCGATTCGACAAACCTTGAAGTCGGCGAGAGAGTTGTCGCTATAGGTAACCCGATGGGTCTTGAATTCTTCGGAAGCGTTACCGAGGGTATCGTCAGTGCGGTAAACAGAAAGATTACCGTTGATAACAGAACAATGAGCCTTATCCAGACAGATGCGGCTATCAACTCGGGTAACTCGGGCGGTGCGCTGATTAACAGATTCGGCGAGGTTATAGGTATCAACTCGGTAAAGGTAAGCAGCGAGGGCGTTGAAGGTATGGGCTTTGCAATCCCGAGCGCTGAAGCAAAACCGATAATTTCCGACCTGCTTCAGTACGGTTATGTTAAAGGCCGTCCGGTAATAGGTATTTCAACTCGTGAGGTAACCGAGTATATGGCTCGTGCATATTCGTGGCCGCAGGGTGTTCAGGTTATGGAGGTAACAGGCGATTCGGCTAAGAACGCCGGCCTTCAGCAGGGTGATATTATCACCGAGGTTGAGGGCGAGAAGATTACCGATTCGGATAAGCTGAACGAAATCAAGAATAAGCATAATCCGGGTGATAAGCTTAAAATGACGGTTTATAAATATTCGACCGGCAGAACGGAGACAGTTGAGGTTACACTGTCAGAACAGCTTCCGGGTTAATGAAGTGATTTTGCCGCGCAGATGTGGAACATTCACATCCGCGCGGCTTTTTTTGTTACAGTTGTGTTAAAATTTGCGTACAAATTGAATTTAGCGGTTTACATAGTCCGATTAAATGATATAATATATATAAAGTTGCCGGAGTGGCAGAAAAATCACTTAAATTTATTACATAAGCCCAATTAACGGCAATTTGAGATGCCCGCAAAGCCAGACAGGAGGAAAACTGATGGAAAATTCTGAAAACAATTCGGTTATGGTATCTCAGCGGCAAAAAAGACAAAAGCCCGGCAAACAAAAGAAAAGCAGGATAAGAACGGCGGCGTTGATTTTTAGCGGCGTTGTTTTAATCTATATAATCTGTGCGGTCTTTGTAAGTCTTAATAAAAACCTGTCAACGACAACAGCCTTAAAGGGTACGGTTTCTGAGGGATTCCGTGCAAGCGGATATGTCTTTCGCGACCAGAACATTATAAACGCCGATACGGGCGGATATTTTGAGCCTGTGGTCAGCGAGGGTGACAGGGTTAAAAAAGACCAGGTTATAGGCTATGTATATTCCGAAAAACCCGACAGCGAGATTATCGAACAGATAAAATCGCTCAACAGTCAGCTTCAAATACGAGGAATTGACGGTGAGGCAGCGGTGTATACGGGTGATATGACGTATGCAGAGGGGCAGATTTCAGATGCAATCAGAACTATGTCTGATGATAGGATAAACCGCGATCTCAAATCTGTTGCGGAAAATAAACAAAAGATTAAGCTTATGCTTGGCGACGGCGGCAAAAACGACAATAATGCAAAGTCGGCGCAGCAGCTTCAGTCTGAAATCGATGCGCTGAATAACAGCGCGGGGAGCGGAAGGCCGATTACGGCGCCGGAAGGCGGCGTATTCAGCTCACGTGTTGACGGACTTGAAGATTCATTCGGTACGGATAAGGTTAAAGAAGCTGTTCCGTCATATTTGACAGAGCTTGATAACCGTCAGCCCGCCGAGGTCGGACAGGCTGTGTGTAAGATTATAAACAATTATACATGGTACTTCGCGGCAAATGTGTCCGAAAAGGATGCCGACACGCTTCAAAAGGGTCAGACAGTGAAAATGGAGTTCTTTGACCTTACGAATAATGCCATATCCGGCACGGTCAGCCGTATTTCGGATGCGGAAAACGGCAGGAAAACGGTTGTTATTTCGACAAATCGGTATGTGCGGGGTATATACTCGGCGAACCGTGTAAACGCGGATTTGGTAACGGTAAGTTCAGAGGGAATTAAGCTTCCGGTTGAATGTCTGCGTGTGGTTGACGGCGTGACCGGTGTATATGTGGTTCGGCTTGACGCGGCAAAGTTTATGCCTGTGAACGTTAAGTATAAGAATGATGAATGGGCGATTGTCAGCGCGGTTGACAGTACAGACGGCGAAGGCAGACTGAGAATTTATGATGAGGTTATCGTAAATTACAAAACGCTTGAAGATGGTAAGGTTATACGCTGAAGCGGGAGAGGATGACATAGAGTGAGTGTTGCTGAAAACTTGGCGGAGATTCGGTCAAGAATAGATGAGTTGGCGCGAAGCGCCGGAAGAAATCCCGAGGAGGTTAAGCTGATTGCGGTCAGCAAGACAAAGCCGGTTTCGCTTATAAAAGAAGCGGTTGCGGCCGGTGCGCTTGATTTAGGGGAAAATAAACCACAGGAGATTGTTTCAAAGTATCCCGAATTTGAGGGTGACAGCGTTCGGTGGCATATGATTGGGCACTTACAAAAGAATAAAGTCAGACATATTATCGATAAGGCAGAGCTCATACATTCGGTTGACAGCCTTGCTCTTGCTGAAGAGATAAACAAGAGAGCCGAAGCGATAGGAAAGATACAAAAGATTTTGATACAGGTCAATGTGACAGGAGAGGACAGCAAGTCGGGAGTGTCTCCCGATGATGCGGCTGAGCTTTGCAGAGAAATATCAAAGCTTAATAACGTTAGAATTATGGGGCTGATGACAATTTCGGTCAGCGGTTATACCTATGAAGAAAATAAGAGTGTGTTTGACTCTTTGGCGGTGCTTGCCGCAAGGATTGATGATATGAAGATAGATAACGTTTCTATGAAAGAATTGTCTATGGGTATGACCCACGACTTTGACGCGGCAATAGCCGCCGGAGCGACAATGGTAAGAGTGGGAACGGCTATCTTCGGCGCCAGAGATTACGGCGCGAAAAATAATGCAAACTAAAAATCAATATATAAATGGCAGAGATGCAGAATCAGGAGGATAACAATGGCAAATTTAGTAAAGAACTTTTTAAATGCAGTAGGTTTCGGCAGTGAGGACGAGTATGAGGATGATTATGAAGAAGAAAGAGATGATGATATAGAGCTGTCATCTCCTATCGACAGACTGAATGACAGAAGAAGCAGCAGAGTGGTTAAGATTCATAACAATCCGGCACAGATGAGGGTTGTGGTTATTCAGCCAGAGTCGTTTGAGGAGGCAAGAGATATAACAAATCATCTAAAGAGCCGTAAGCCGATAGTGGTCAACTTAGAGTCGGTTGAGAGCGGTGTGGCGCGCAGAATCATTGATTTTCTGAGCGGTGCGGTATATGCACTTGACGGTGATATTCAGAAGGTTTCAAACAGAATTTTCATTATTGCTCCCAACAATGTGGATATTATGAGTGATGAAATAAAGGGAGATATGAAAAACGCTTTTCCGTGGAACTGATTTAAAGAAAATTTATAAGAGAGGAAAAGCCGAAATATGCAGACCGATAAGACCGATAAAATCGATAAGGAAGATAAGCTGATTCTGTCAAGGGCAGAGGATGCGATGAAACTGGCAGAGAGAAATTATTCGGTGAAAGCGGTAGGGTTTTTGAATCCGAGACAACGGTCGCTGATCATGAAGAATCTTTATCCGAGCCGGGATATAAAGGCTGAATTTGTCGGCGGCTATCCCGATGCCGAGCGTACTATGCTGGTTTGCCGACCGGAGTATGCCGAATTTGAAGCGGATGATATACTTTCTGTTATACATATATCGGGAAGAAATCTTGAAAAGCTGACTCACCGTGACTATTTAGGAAGCCTTATGGGTCTCGGAATAACCCGTGAAAATATCGGGGATATATTAGTTGAGTCGAGCGGGGCTTTTATATTTGTTAAACAAGAAATAGCTGATTATATAACAAACAATCTTGAAAAAATCGGCCGCTGCGGGGTTAAAACGCTTGTGTGCGGGTGTGCGGAGGCGAATATTCCGAAGCCTAAGCTTCGAGAGGTGAACGGCACAGTATCATCGCTCAGAATAGACGCGGTTTTATCAGCCGCGGCAGGAATCTCGCGCGGGCGTGCGGCGGAGATGATAGGTCAGGGGCTTGTCTCACTGAACTGGGAAGAAATAAATTCGGCGTCAAAGCAGGTGGAAGAGGGCGACTTGATTTCGGCCAGAGGAGTAGGAAGAATGAAACTTGAAAGAGTCGGAAACCTGACACGAAAGGGAAGAATAGGCATAACCATAGTTCGTTTTGAATAGAATGGATAGAGTGAAAGGTTCTTTCACACTATATCTCCGGCAGAATGGAGATTTTTGAAAAAAGCGGTGTATTATATTTGTACGCCGTGACGGCTTAAAGTTTGACAGACAAAAGGAGAGGTTCAGTAATGATTACGCCGCAGGATATTGAAACCAAAATGTTTAAGATGTCGTTTCGCGGATACAGCACGACGGAGGTTGATGAGTTCCTCCAGGAAATCTGCGACAGCTATGTGGAATTGTATGAAGAAAATAAGACTTTAAAAAAGAAGGCGGGGCTTTTAAGCGACGCGGTCGGTCAGTACAAGTCGATGGAGGGAACACTCCAGGACGCTCTGAGCGTTGCCGATAAATCGGCGGACCAAATTGAAAAGGCGGCGGGAAACAAAGCGGATGAGATAATAAAAAATGCAGAGCTTACCGCACGTTCGATTGTTGCCGGGGCAGAACAGAAGATTTCCGATGAGGAATATAGGTTAGAACGCATAAAGCGCGAAATTGAATTATATAAGGCTAAGGTTCTCGAGCTTTTAAACGCACAGCTCTGTGTATTAAAGGAATATCCCCAGTCGGGAAGCTTCAATGCGGAAGAGCCTCCCGCACAGCAGATGTGGAATAAGAAAACGGATGCTGTGCCGGACAGCAAGATGCAAAATTCCAAAACGGAAACAAAAAATAATACAAAGCGTGAAAATGAAGATTTTTCAAAGACAAAAGTAGCGGATGCGGTAAAAATCAATAATTCCGCCGCTGATTTATCGGATGAAGATACACAAGACCTTGAAACGATAAATGATTAGCCTCCCTTAAAAGGGAGGAATTTTTATAGCAATAAACAGGATTTGGAGACAAACTATGATATACACGATTATTGCCGCGGTGCTTATTGTGGCAGATTATATAACAAAGCTATGGGCAGAGCGGGTGCTGACAAAGATTTCGTCGATTCCGCTGATTGAAAATGTGTTCCATTTAACATATGTTGAAAACAGAGGAATAGCCTTCGGAATGTTCAGCGGCGGACGAGTGGTTTTTATCGCCGTGTCGCTTATTGTTATGGCCGTTCTTTTGATTATAGTATTTAAAACGCCGAAGGACACAAGAACAGTATGGCTGAAAGGCGGAGCGTCACTTGTCATCGCCGGTGCAATCGGAAACCTGATTGAACGTCTGGTCAAGGGTTATGTTGTCGATTTTTTTGATTTCAGACTGATTAATTTTCCGGTTTTTAACGTGGCGGATATTGCTGTATGCGTCGGCGTGGTAATGCTTTTGATACACTTTTTGTTTGCGGAGGATAGTAAGAGTGAGTAATATTCAAAGGCTGACCGTGGATGAAAGCGGCGCGGGGAGCAGGCTGGATAAGTTTTTAAGCGAAAGGCTGAGCGGACTTACGAGGTCGCATATTCAGAAACTGATCGGTGATAAAAATGTTCTTGTCGGCGGAGAGGGTGCAAAAGCAAATCTCAAGCTGAAATGCGGTGATGAGATAAGCATAGAGGTTCCGGAGCTTTCGGAGCCGGAAATTTTGGCTGAGAACATTCCGCTTGACGTTGTGTATGAAGATGCGGATATGCTTGTGGTGAACAAGCCTCAGGGAATGGTTGTGCATCCCGCAGCCGGGAATTACAGCGGAACGCTTGTGAATGCGCTTATGTACCGCTGTGGGGATGAGCTTTCGGGTATAAACGGCGAGAAACGGCCGGGAATCCTTCATAGAATCGACAAGGACACAAGCGGACTTCTTCTTGTTGCAAAGAGCGACAGGGCGCATATCGGACTTTCGGAACAGATTAGGGAACACAGTCTGACGAGGGCGTATAAGGCATTGGTACACGGCGGTTTTTCGTCAGACAGCGGAGTGATAGACGAGCCGATCGGAAGGCATCCCACCGACCGAAAAAAGATGGCGGTGACATATCGAAATTCAAAGGATGCAATAACCCACTATAATGTTCTTGAACGGTTCGGAAAGTATTCGCTTATAGAGTGTATTCTTGAAACGGGAAGAACGCATCAGATAAGGGTTCATATGTCACGGCACGGGCATCCTATAGTGGGTGATAAAACATACGGTGTGAAAAAAGAGGAGTTTAACTTAAAGGGTCAGCTTCTTCACGCATACAAGGTTGGGTTTATACACCCGATAAGCGGCGAGTATATGGAGTTCACCTCTGAACTTCCGGATTATTTTGAAAAAGTACTGTACAAGCTGAGAAAAGTATGATAGAATTAAATTAAAAATGAATAATATTATTGAGGTGCGAGATGAATAGAACTTTCAGTATTTTAGTTAGTGCGGCTGTCGCCGTATCATTGCTTGGAAGCACAGCCCTTGCTGACGAGAGCAAGGATGACGGAAAATACACCCTTCCCGGAACAGCCTCGAATCAGGCGGCGGATTCCGCTGCGGCCGGAGATGATGCTCAAAAGGCCGAAAATGTATCGGAAAAGAAGAATTCGGGTGATGAGTATACCCTTCCGGGTACAGCGGATACAAATAAGGATATTACCGATAAAACCGATGAGTCCGATAAGAGTAACACGAGTGATAAAAGTGATAATACAGAGACTGACCCGAAAGACAACAAGACCGCCGAAACACAAACACCGGTACAAAGCAAGTATAAATCCGATAAGGTGACGGTTCGGCTAAAAATGATTCCGCGTATGAGGGTTATCGATTCCTTTGCGGTTTTACAGCTATGCGACAAAAGCGGAAAGGTTTTAGGCGAGAAATCCGAATGGGTAGGCGGAATAACCGAGAATTTGACGTATGAATTCGACGTTCCCGAATATTCATTGGGCGAAAGTTTTATCTTGAAGCTGAAAAGCGGACTTGTTAATCTGAAATATTATGAAAATACATATCCTGTCGGGGCTTCAATAGAGCTTGATACATATGTGTATACGGATGATGACGGAAATGTGGTTGAAGGCAACAGCTTTGACCTTGACGGCTGTCCTGAATTTGAACACGCAATAGTGGTGTATGTTGAGGGAAAACAAATGTCGCTTTCGCCCCGCGCAAGATTGATTGACGGTGTTTCTATGGTTCCGGTAAGAGCAATAGCCGAACAGCTCGGCCTTGATGTCAAGTATGACGAGAGATATAACAGTGTAGTGTGCCAAATAGGAAATCAGCAGGCGATATTTAATATAGGTACGGACTATGCGACATTTTTCGGTGAGGATCTGACGCTTCCGCACAAATGCGAGATAATTGACGATACTACATTTGTACCGGTCAGAAGCCTTGCCGAGGCATTCGGCTCGGCGATTGATGCCATCGACTTCGGCGACCACATAGATGTTTGTATCGGTGCGGCATCAAAGGTGACGGAATATATGATGCAGATTCCCGTTAATAAATGGGGAATTTCAAGCCGAACGAACTACCTTGTATGGGTTGATAAGTCGGACTATCGTGTTCGCGTATATACCGGCTCACAGTATAAGTGGAAGCAAGCGGCAAGCTTCCCCTGTGCTATAGGTGCGCCGAATACGCCGACTATAACGGGAAGCTTCGAGTATCAGTACAGAGCGGCGAGTTGGGACTATCCCGGATACTATGTCGGCCCGTGTCTGATATTCTATGGCGGATACGCTCTTCATTCTACGCTTCTCCGTTATGACGGAACGCCGTATGATAATCGTGTTGAAACGATGATTTCACATGGCTGTGTGAGACTTCATAAATCGGATATTGATTGGATAGCCGCACGGCTCCCGATAGGAAGCCGGGTGTATGTAACCGAATAATTAAAAGGGCTGTTTCGTTTATGAGAAACAGCCCTTTTAATTACAGATATTTTCGCATATGATTCAGTGCATTTTTTTCAAGACGCGAGACTTGCGCCTGAGAAATTCCGATTTCATCCGCAACCTCCATTTGGGTTTTCCCGCGGAAGAAGCGAAGCGTCAGAATAAGCCGCTCGCGTTCCTGAAGTTTTTGCATTGCTTCTTTTAACGAAATTTTTTCCAGCCATGAATCGTCAATGTTCTTGTCATCAGCTATCTGATCCATTACGAAAACCGCGTCGCCGCCGTCGTGATATATAGGCTCTTGAAGCGAAACAGGGTCCATAATCGCGTCAAGGGCAATCGAAACATCCTCACAGGGCAGATTCAGCTCTTTTGCAATCGCCTCAACCGTCGGCTCCTTGCCGTTGGCGGCGGTCAGCCGCTCACGGACGGCAAGAGCCTTATACGCGGTATCACGCATCGAACGGCTGACGCGGATAGAGTTATTGTCGCGAAGGTAGCGGCGGATTTCGCCTATTATCATGGGCACCGCATAGGTCGAAAATTTTACATCGTGGCTTGTGTCAAAGTTATCGAGTGCCTTAATCAGGCCAATACAGCCTATCTGAAACAGGTCATCGGCGTTTTCGCCGCGGTTGCTGAATCTGTGCATAATGCTGAGAACAAGCCTTAAATTTCCGTATATAAATTCCTGACGCGCCTTCATATCGCCTTGTTTTATTCGTTCAAAAAGCTCTTCCTTTTGCTTTTCGGTCAAAAGAGGAAGCTTAGAGGTATTTACACCGCAGATTTCAACTTTACTTGCCATAATAAATCTCCCGTAGATTTGTCTTATAACTTAAATTATTGGCTATGTTTTAATTTTTATACTGTCAAACACGGTCGAATAAAAATTAAGAGACGCCCCGCTTAAACGAGGCGTTCCAGTGTGTCGATAAACCCGAATAACCGAAAAATTTCATTTTTAATTAAACGCCGTCCCCTGATTCCGCCCTGCCTACCACGGCGGCAAAGAAATGAAATTTTTCGCTATTTTACAATATATTTCAGAAAACATTGTAAAAACCAAAATAATTTTTTCCGCGCAGGTGGGCTTGGCAACTGTATGGGCACCGGGCACTTTATTCAATAAAATTATTTTGGTTTTTGAAGAAACTTAGGCAAGAGGGTGAGCTATAACAATATCTTGCGGAAAACAGACTTTTTCAACACATTAAGAGACGCCCCGCTTAAACGAGGCGTCCCATAGTGACTCGGTTATTTTACAATAACCATTTCCTTGACCTGATCCTGATAAATTCTGAGGAAGAGCCGAGCCTCATTACCCTCTTCATAAATCTCAATGTCAGATGCAGATACTACTTCGATATTCTTGTTGTTTCTTGTCGAATCATAGAGATATACGACCGCATCGCCTGTTGCATAGTTTCGGATATCCCCGCCGACCTCTACGTTTACGCTTCCGCTAAACTTCTTGGTCACGCGTCCGTATACACAGGTCAAATCGTTTGTAATATCCTTATTGAATTCCGTTGCCTTAGCCGAGGAATCAAACAGCACGGTTATGCCGTCAATCTCGCCGGCTGTGTTTACACGGTACTGGATAATGTCACCCTTCTGGAGTGGTGTTGATCCTGTTCCGCCCGACTTTTTGAGAATGGTCTTGTCAACAGCAAGCAGGTTCTTTTCCGCTCCGCTTTCCCAACCGTAAAGTCTGTCGGTTATCTCTTCATTCTTGTTCTGTGTCTCGCTGATGTGGTCAACAAGCAATATCGGTGATTCCGCCGATGTTGTGCCGGTAGAATTTGTTATTACCACTGCGTTTGCCATATAGTTGTCCTGAAGGTCATATACTCTTACCGAATAGCTTGTGTCATTCGAGAGAGAGCTGCTGCTTCTTATCGAGTATTTGGTTGTATCCGTGCCGGCATCGGACGGAATTTCAAATATAACGGTTTCTGTGCCTATTCCGACGTTGCCGAGCTTACCCGATGCACTCTTGTATACCATATTGTTGTTTGAGATGTTAAGAGTGAATGTTCCCTTATTCGGCGCTCCTGTGCTTGTGCCGTCCTTGGCTGTGTCAATAGCTGTGATTTCGCCCGTGCTGTTTGTTTCATACATAATCAGCTGCGGCGAAACGCTGCCTGAGCCGTTAAGCGTTCCTACAACCTCTTCGGCCTTCTTGCCGTAATCACTGTTATAGCGCATCTTTTCGGTGCTGGTTAAAATCGAGGTTTCGCCTGCCCCGGTGAATATCTTAAACTGTCCTGTTGTGGCAAAGCCTTCATTCATAATTGCACCGACAAGATAGCCATACTTCTTGGCTGCCGTGGTGTCTGTTTCTACCTTTGCGTTTTCGTCAACCGCTGCGATTTCGCCTGTTATATCAAGATAGAACGTTCCTCTGTCACGAAGCTTGATGTCATTCGGATAGCTCGGTGCTTTCTTATAAAGCTCGGTTCCGCTTCCTATACGATAGCCGTCCTCGGTTACCTCGTTGACAACTCCGTTTATAGATGCGTCGGATACATATGCCTTGATGAGCTTCTTGTCCTCACTGATTGTATAAGAGATTACATTCCATTCCTTCAGTGACGAAACATCAATTTCTTCACCGTTTTTGGTCAGGGTAAACATTATATCTTTGTTATCCTTGTCAAGTACAAGCGAGCCGTTTAGATATTTGTCTGTTACACGTCCGGTTATTGTCGAAACGGTATCAACAACGATGTTTGTAAGATGATTTACAAATATTGTTTCATAGATTCCGTTGGTGTCTGCGTCGAGAAGAACAATGTTACCCGATTTCGGCTTTAACTGTTCGTTTGTTACGTCTGTCTTGTACTTTCCGTTATAGATATAAACCGCATCAGCGGCAATCTGTTCTGTCTTTGTACTCTTGTCCTTGGTGTTTGCCCAGTATTCGATTGTTCTTTCCTTGCCGGTGTCACCGGTAACGCCTACTATATCATCCGCAACGATAGTGACCGACTTGTTCTTGTTTGACTGTTGCCTGATGCAGATAAGCGTTTTTTCGTCAGTGGTCTTGTCGATTCTTGCATAATAGAGTACGTTATAGCCCAAGAACTGCTTTGCGTTGCTCTTTCCGAGATAGAAGAGTTTGTCATCTATCTGAATTCTGTCCTCGGCGGTTGTGCTTCCGCCCTTGAGCGAGGTTTCGCCCGTGCCGACAACCTGACCATAGCCTTTTTCTACATTTAATTTATCATAGAGAAGAGTTTTGTCTACAACTTCATAACGGGTTTGTGTTCCATAGGTTACCTGTTCCATTAGATTTACGGTAAGAGAGTTGAATATCAGCTGAGCAATATCACCTCTGGTGGCCGACTGGGCCGGTGCACCCGAAATTCCGCGAAGAAGCTGGTTTGAAGAAGCTATCGAGAGATAACCGCTCGGATAACCGCCCTTGTCTGTTGCGGCAGGTTCATAACCCATTGCACGGACAATTATTGCGATTGCTTCCTGAAGCAATACCGGGTCATCGGGGCGGTAGGTCCCTACATCATCACCGACAACCATACCCTGTTGATGTGCCACGTTTATTGCGCCTGTTGCCCAATGGCTTGACGGAACATCGGGGAAGTCGGTTCTTCCGTTTGAATTAACCGCCATATCCTCAAGGCCGACCGAGTACACGGCAACCTTTGCCATTTCGCTTCGCTTGATTGCGTCTGAGGGACGGAAGGCACCGTCCTCTTCATCTCCGACCATTATTCCGAGAGCACCGAGAAGCTCGGCGGCTTCTTCATATTTTGTGCCGGCGATGTCAGGCGCAAGGCTGATTCTTACTGTGCTATAGCGCGATGCAGCGGGGGTTTCGGCAACAGGGCCGGCCGCCATACCGTTGTTCTTTGCCGCGTTCTCGGCGAGAGTGGTGCTTTGGCTGGGCGACTGTTCCGTGCCGTCTGCCGCTGTGCTGCTTGCTAAATCGGTCGCCGCGGTATCTGCTGCCGAATGGGCTGTGGGAGAAGCGGCGGTGTCTGTGATTTGAGTTTGGTTACCGATGACCTTATCATTTGTCAGCGGTGATGAAGAATTATGAGCCGAAGCCCCGCCGTCTGCGGATGCGGTTTCGGCAGGGCCGAAAACTTCGCCCGAGACAGGCGCAG